>JGI24724J26744_10000300_pt1 | contig 37941 bp, 41 predicted proteins | sample Cruoilmetagenom7_FD_26744 | JGI IMG/M metagenome (IMG submission 26744) | reverse complement strand
CAGCCCGCCGAAAGACAGACTGGAAGGGCGCATAACGCAAGATCATCCGGGCGAAACCCCTGATCCAGCGCGCGTTCTTCCAATCCGAAACGACTGCGCACCGCGCCTTTTGGTTTGCCGGTGGTGCCCGACGTATGCAGCATGATTGCGGTGCCATCCTGCCCTTGTGGCGGGTCGGGTTCGGTCGCATCTATCAGATCACCAATCAGCGGCAGCCCGGACGTGCCCGCACTGTCACCCATGGCCAGAACATGGGTGACCAGCGGTTCAAAAAGCGCCGCATGCGCCTGCACGGATTCGCCAAGCAACACCATTTTGGCATCCGCGCGCTGCACCACAAAGGCCATGACATCCACGCCGATACGGTAATTCACCGGCGCAGGAATCGCCCCCAGACCGGTGATGGCAAAATAGGCGGTCAGGAAATCCGGATGGTTTTCGGAAATGATCGCAATATTGTCGCCCGCAACAATCCCGCGCGCGTGCAGCACGGTCATCATCCGCTCTACGCGATCATAAAATACCCCATAGCTTTGCCGCTGGCCGTTAAAGACCACCGCATCCTTATGCGGAAAACGCCGCGCGTTCAGCCGCAGCGCGTGCAGAAAAGTCATCGCCATCTTGAATTATTCCTCGTCAATTAAACGCAGACATGCCCAGAATTTCGCGCCCGATAATCAGGGTTTGAATTTCAGACGTGCCCTCGGGTATCAACGCACCGCGGGTGTCGCGGAAAATACGTTCAACCGGATAATCGGTGCTGTAGCCCAGCCCGCCATGCGCTTGCAGTGACATCGAGGCCACCTCATGCGCCGCTTCACTGGCATATAATTTGGCAATGGAGCATTCCCGCCGCCCCGACAGACCCTGATCCAGCGCATCCGCAGCCCGCGCCGTTAGTGCGCGCGCGGCTTCCGTGCGCACGGTCATATCGACAATCAGTTTTTGCACCAGCTGATAGCGGCCAATCTCTTTGCCAAACTGCTTGCGGGTCTTCACGTATTCCGTTGCCAAATCCAGCGCCGATTGCGCGGCTCCAACAGCACCCGCTGCCACATTCAGACGGCCATAGTTCAGCCCTGTCAGGATCGCCTTTAGGCCCTGNCCTTCTGGCCCAAGCAGATTTTCCTTGGGCACGCGTGCATTTTGAAACGAAAGCTGCGACGTTGCCGAGGCCTTGATAAACATGGTCCCAACGCGACTGGCCTCGTATTCGGTTTCAGTCGGGTCCACCAGAAACAGGCTTAACCCGCCATCGCAAGTGTCCGAAAATGTGCGGGCAACCAGAATGCCAATCTTGCCGTTGACGCCATTGGTGGTCCAAAGCTTGCCGCCGTTGATCAGCCAGTGATCGCCTTTGTCATCGGCCCGTGTTTGAACGCTGGCCACATCCGAGCCGTGATCGGGTTCGGTGATCCCGACCCAGACCGGCAATTCGGCGCGCATCAAGGGTTCCAGCCACTTTTTCTTCTGGCGCTCGTCGCCCAGATGATAAAGCAGCCCCGACACGATGCTGACCGTATTCAATAGCACCCGCAGCGAAAGCCAGCGATAGCCGGCCTCTTCCATCATCATCGCCCATGTCCGGTAACTCAGGCCAAACCCGCCCGCATCTTCGGGCAGCAACCCGCCGAAATAACCAAATTCCTGCAGTTTGGGCATCAATTCGTCCCACGGGAAGGTGCCTTTGGCTTCGGCCTCGGCGATCACCGTTTCGGTAACTTCGGCCTCCATGAAACGGCGCAGGCTGTCGCGTAGCATCCGCGCTTCATCATCCAGCCCGTCGTTTACCTGTGATGAATCACCCAAAACGGCCTCCTGTAATGTGCAGTGTCTCGCCCGAAATGTATCCGGCGGCGTCAGAGGCCAGAAACACAACACCATTGGCAATATCGCGTTCATTCCCAAGACGCGGCACAGTATTCAGGGCCAGCGATTTGTTTTTGACCGTTTCATAGTTGGGCAAGGCTTCGATCATTTCCGTGGCGATAAAGCCCGGTGCAACAGCGTTCACCGTGACGTTAAAGCGACCCTGTTCCATCCCCAAAGCGCGGGTAAAGCCGAGAATACCCGCTTTGGCAGCCGAATAGTTGACCTGACCGGGATTACCAAAATGCGCCCGCGAGGCGATGTTGATAACGCGACCGTATTTTTGCTCCATGAAATGCGGCACCACAGCGCGCGAACAGTTAAAGGCCCCCTTGAGGATCACATCAACCACCAGATCCCAATCCTCGTCGGACATCTTGCCAATGTAGCCGTCACGCGGGAAACCGGCATTGTTGACCAGAATATGCACGGCACCAAAGGCCTCGACGGTTTTGGCAACCAGATTGGCCACCTGATCCTTGTCGGTGACATCACAAGGCACACCAATCACATCAAATCCGTCAGCGGCCAGTGCGGCGCGCGTGGCTTCGGTGGTGGCTGGGTCAATATCGGTGATCGTAACGCGCACGCCTTCTTCGGCCAGGGCCCGTGCAGTAACGGCCCCGATGCCGCGGCCTGATCCGGTTACAATAGCAACCTTGTCTTTAAGCCCTAGTTCCATGTCATATGCTCCATTTTATTTCTGTAGTGATTTACGAATTAGTATCGGCCCGACAACCAGGTCACGACATCGGGGAAATAGGCGATCAAGGCCAGTATGATGAACTCCATCAGAACAAAGGGCAGAACCCCTGCAAACACCCGCCTCAATGGCACGCCGGTGATTGCGCTGGCGACAAAGACATTCATCCCTATGGGCGGTGTGATCAGCCCGATTTCAACGGTTTTGGTAATGAGAATGCCAAACCAGATTGGTGAATATCCCAATTCCATCACCATCGGAAACACAATCGGCATGGTCAGAATCAGGATCGCAAGCTGGTCCATCACGCACCCGAGCAGCACATAGACGATGATCAGAATAAAGATGATCGTCCCCGCACTGACATCCAGTCCTTGCACAAATTCCACCAAGGCCTGCGGGGCCATTGTCAGGGTGATGAAATACCCAAAGACATGCGCCCCGATGATAATGGTGAAAATCATCGCTGTCGGGCGGGTTGTGCGCTCTAGCGCGGACAATAAGTCCTTGAACGTCAGGCGGCGCAGCATGACCATCGAAATAAACACAGCCCCGAAACACCCAATCGCGGCGGCCTCGGTCACGGTGACAGCGCCCGAGTAAATGCCGCTTATTACGAAAACAAACAACAACACGATGGGCCACAAGTCACGCAGGGATGCGAACCGTTCCCTCCACGAGTGATGCTCAATCGGGGGGGCGGATTTGGTATCCAGCTTGGCCCAAAGCATAGTAATTGCAGCGAATGAAATCGCAGTCAGCAAGCCCGGAATGATACCCGCAACAAACAGCCCGCCAATCGAGGTTTCNGTGATGATACCGTAAACCATCAACACCACGCTGGGCGGGATCATGATCGACAGCGTCCCGGCCGCAGCCACGGTTCCCACGATCATACCCTTGTCATAGCCGTATTTCTCGGCCTCGGGGGCAACGGTGCGGGCCATGGTTGCAGTTGCCGCGGTCGATGATCCCGAAACNGCGCCAAAACCGGCGCTGGTAAACACGGTTGCCACAGCAAGGCCACCGGGCAGATGCCCGACCCATTTGTTTGCAGCACGGAACATATCGCTGGATATGCGGCTGGCCGTCAGGATCTCAGCCATAAAGATAAACAGCGGGATCGCCGTCAGCAGCCAGGATGCAGTGTTGCGATAAGGTCCAACTGCCAGGATTCCCAGCATGATGTCGGGCCCCCCCAACAGATAGAGACCGACGGTCCCCGCAACGCCCATAGCAAAACCTATCGGCATTCCTACCACCAGCAAAAAGCCTAGCAGCAGCGAAATCGGAAGTACATATTCCACTTTTTTCTTTCCTCTCAGCCCGCTGTCTGGTCAGGGGTGAAAACCGCCCGCCAGTCACCAGCCGCATTAACAAGTAATCGTAGTGCAAGCAGTGCACAGCCAATCGGAGCAATGATGAGCGTTGTCACCAGCGGCGCCTCAATGTCGCCAGAGGTGAAATACCCCCGCGAATAGGCATTCAAGGCCTCAGCGGATGCGGTATAGGCCACCAACGCGAAAAACCCAGCGGCGATTATCCGCAAAACTACGTTGAGCCCGTGCTGCACCCGACGGGGAAGGGCATCAAAGAAAATGCCGACCCGCACATGACCACCCAGCATTTCAAGATAGCTTATGCTACCGAAAACAATGATTGGCATCAGGTAAAGCTCGGTTATACCAATCACCCCCTGCACCGGATCATTCAGAACATAGCGGGTAAAAACCTGCGTTAGGACCGCTATCAACATCAGCATCAGCGCAAGCCGTGACACCATATTCGTAGCGGTGTCGACCTGCTGCATAATGCGGCTAACTGGGCCGGTCGCCTCGAATTCAGGCGTGGTATTTTCTTCAAATTCAGACATTTTATACCGTCAGATCATGGTTATTTGGTACGACTGCCCGGACACATCCGGGCAGTCCATTTGATACGAAAGAAACCAATAGATACTATTGGCGCGCCGCAATGTTGGCTTTGAATGCCTCAAGCACTTCACCACCTGGCAAGCCGCGCGATTCCATGTCGGCAACCCAGTTGTCGGCCACCACAGCGATGGTCCCACGCAGTTCAGTCTGCTGTTCGGGTGTCAGCCTGATCACTTTGATACCATCATCGGCTAGGGTTTGCTCCAGCTCGACCACTTTGTTATCAGTATACGCCGCGACCCGCGCCATTGCTTCCTGTCCCGCCTGAACCAGAGCCTGCTGAACATTGGCCGGCAGTGTTTGCCATTTTTCCTCGTTGATAACGAAGGGGGCATAATATACGAACATATCGATCCCCAGAACCGCTGTATCCACCACTTCATTCAACTTATAGGAATAGACACTGGTAGCGGGAAAAATCGCGCCGTCCACCGTACCCGTGCGGATCGACTGGTAAGTTTCTGGGCTGGGAATATCGACCGGAGAGCCGCCCAGCAATTCGACCGCCTGTGCCATGTTACCAGCAACGGTTTTCAACTTGAGACCCTTCATGTCCTCAACACCGTTTACCTCAACGCCGCGCGTGAACAGGTTATAGGTCGACGTCATAATACCCCAGAGCGGCCGCATCCCGTTATCCAGAAAATCGTTTTGCAGGATCACTGTTCCATTGATGGTGTCAAGAAACGCTGGCGATCCGACGCTGCTGGATGAGAACAGCGACGGCAGGGAATGCACACCTGACAACGGCATCGTGCCTCCGTTGAACGCTGGTGGAACATAACCGATATCAACCACGCCCCGCTGCGTGAGGCTGAACATATCGCGCAGCTTTCCCATTTGGCCCGCGCCAAAATACTGGATCTTCACTTCGCCATCGGTCAGTTCCTCGACCCGCTGTATCCAGAATTCGACACCCTCCTTGACGATGTAGTGACCCGGCGGAAAGGTGTCAGCAACCTTCAGCGTGATCTCGGCCGCAGCAAGACCCGGAGCAAACAATCCACCGGCCAGCACCGCGGCTGACACGAGTGAACGCGTGTATTTTTGAAAATTTAACATTGGTATTCCTCCCATTTGTAATCTGGCCGTTTCTATACAGGTCACGATTGACGCCCTGAAAGCCAAATTTATCAAGCTCCAAGCAGACAAAATTCTGAATGCTAAGTAAATCCAGAATGCGGTTCTGGTTGGAAAAACCACATATGTGCGTTCTGGATCGACTTGCTACCCACCCTTGGCGACGCTTGCCTGTTTTCGAGGGGATATCATCAACCCGCCGAATCAATGGCGACCTTCTTGCGTCTGCAAGGCTGCAAGCAATCGATTGTAAGATGTGCTGAGTGTGCCGCTCGCGATGTCGCTATCCGCTTTTAGGGCGTCCCTAACCTGTCGGTCGATCAACGCCTGCAGATGATAACGCCGCCGACTCTCCTGTGTCAGCGTTTCGGGGTGGTGTTCCCTNATCCAGGCGCGGTGATCGTCGATCGCCCGGCTCAGCGCATCAAGGCCTGCACCGTTGGCTTCGGTCTGCAAAACCGGCACCTCTCGGTCGCCCCGATTGCACAGAACGGTAGACAGATCNGACGCCATGCGCAGCGCACCCGGCTGGTCGGATTTGGTGACCACCACGATGTCCGCCATCTCGAGAANGCCGGATTTCATGGTCTGCACGCTATCGCCNGCGTCCGGTGGCACGATCAGCACCAACGTATCGACAACCTCGTGTACGGCGACTTCCGACTGGCCGACACCGACCGTTTCGACAATGATCTCATCAAAAGCATGGGTTTCCAGCAACGTCAGCAGGTCGACCACGTTATCGCACAGCCCGNTCCGTGCGCCTCGGCTCGAAAGCGAGCGCAGATAGAGCCCCGGCAAATCGGCGATCGCGTCCATCCGGATACGATCACCAAGGATCGCGCCACCGCTTACCGGGCTCGACGGGTCAATGGCCAGCACGGCAAGCGTCTTCTCCGACTCCTTACCAAGCCGCTCTTTGACCAGCGCGTTGATCAGGGTCGACTTGCCGCCGCCCGGCGGGCCGGTCACGCCAATCCGAAAAGCGCTAGGCGCGTGACTGTCCCCAATGGTGTCCAGCACCTCGCGCACCGGAGCATTGGCGATACGGGTCAGCGCGCGCGAGATTTGCCGACGGCGAAGGGGCAATTTTCCACTCATTGGCACGGTCCTAATCCTAGAATCTGGGCGTTGTGTTCCCCCAAGCTCGGCGGCGCACGGAAACTTGGTTCCTCGCCAACGATCTTGATGGCACTTCCGATCAGACGTAAAACACCATCGTCTACCGGTATTTCGACCACCAGGTCACGCGACGCACTCAGCGGTCCCTCCAGCGCATCGGGCAACGAACAAATGGACGCGACAACCAGTCCGAGCGGCGCAAGCTGCTCCACCCATTCCTCGGCAGATTTTTCCATCAACCGTTTGGATATCTGCGACACGACCAACTCGCGGTTTGCCGATCTTCCAGACATCTTTGAGAACCGCGGATCGCTGAGCCAGTCCGGCTCGCCCAGCGACTCAGCAAAGAGCCGCCAAAATTTATCATGCGTTATGAACATCACCATATAGCCGTCTTTGGTCAAGAAAAGCTGTGCTGGCACAATGAAGGGATGCGCGCCGTCCTTAATGCGGCGGGTCTGCTCTCCGGAATTGAGAAAACTGCTGCCCAGATAGTTTAGTTGCGACATCATTGTGTCATACATCGACACGTCGATCTGCCCCCCTTTGCCCTCTAGCATTTTGGCGACAAGTCCGAGCGCACCCATGATGCCCGCAGAGTTATCCACGGCCGAAAACCCCGGCTTTACCGGCGGACCATCAGGATCACCTGTCAGCAGCATGACGCCGGTCATCGCCTGAATGACATAGTCGTAAGCAGGCGAATCCGCATAAGGCCCATCCAGCCCGTACCCCGTCAGCGCCAGACAGGCGAGAGTCGGTTTGATCTCTTTCAGGCAGTCATAGGTCAGACCCAGCTTCTTGATCGCAGCCGGTCGCAAATTGGTCAAAAGCCCGTCCGCCATGCCCACCAGTTTGGCAAGCCCCGCCTTGCCCTCCTCAGACGCGAGGTCAAGCATCACGCTCTCCTTGCCGCGGTTGAGCGAGGCGAAATAAGCGTTGTGACCGCCAACATAGTGCGGCCCGATGTTGCGTCCGATGTCGCCCTCGGGTGATTCAATCTTAATCACCCGCGCGCCGAGATCCGACAGAAGCATCCCGCAGTAGGGTCCGGCCAGCATGTGGCCGATCTCGATGATGGTTTTGCCGGTAAGAGGGCCTGTCATCAGGAAAGCTGGCTTTCAATTTCGGCGATAACGGATTCGATCGTCATTTCGCTGGTAAAGATGCCCAACACACCCGCCGTGCGGAGCGCTTCAAAATCTTCGTCAGGTATCGTTCCTCCGACGAAGACCTTGATGTCCCCGGCATCCTCTTTGTGCAACCGGTCGATGATGGAAGCCGCCAGTTCCTTGTGGCTTCCCGACAGAATTGACAGGCCTAGCATGTCCACGTCCTCGTCCACCGCTATGCGGACGATCTGTTCGGGACTGCGACGCAGGCCGGTATAGATGACCTCGGCGCCGGCATCCCGGAGGGCGAGCGCGATCACCTTGGCGCCCACATCGTGACCATCAAGGCCGGGTTTTGCGATTAGTATACGTTTTTTCTCTAGTGTCATGTTATCAAAACCTAACGGGTTCTTGGAATTCGCCCCATTCCTTTTTCAAAGTCGCGACCATCTCGCCCACCGTGGCGTAGGCGTGGCAGCAATCCACCAAATGCGGCATGACGTTTTCTGTGTCCGTCGCAGCGGCGGCACCAAGCGCCAAAAGCGCCTTGTCGACAGCGGCCTGATCGCGCCGCTCCATAATCCGTGCGTGCTTGTCCAAGACCTGCTTCACCGTTTCCGGATCCTGACTGAACATCTCGCCCTTGTCGCTGTCGTTCTTTTCGCGCATGCCGACGTTCACCCCGACGACCGGCCGCGCACCGCTGTCGGTCGCTTGCTTACGCTCCTTGGCGCGCTCTGCGACCTTCGCCTGAAGGTGTCCGTCCTCGATCGCCTTCACAACACCGCCGTACTCGTCCAGCTCGTCCATGATCTTGTCGATTTCCGCCTCCATCTGGTTGGTCAGCCATTCTACGTAGTAGCTGCCCCCCAGTGGATCGACCGTCCGCGCCACGCCGCTTTCCTCCGCGACGATCTGCTGAGTGCGCAGCGCGATCTCGGCGCTGGTTTCGGTCGGTATCTGATAGGCCTCGTCGAAAGCACAGGTAAAGATCGACTGTGCGCCGCCCATAACGGCGGCCATCGTTTCGATCCCGACCCGCACGACATTGTTCATCGGCTGCGCCGCCGTCAGGGACGAACCGCCACAGACCACGCCAAAGCGGAACTGCAACGCCTTTTCGTCCGTCACGCCATAGCGCTCCGACAGCATCTTGGCCCACATGCGCCGTCCAGCACGAAACTTCGCGACCTCCTCGAACAGGTCCATGTGAACGTAAAAGAAAAAGCTCAGGCGCTTGGCGAAGGTATCAATATCGCCGCCACGGCGCTTGAATTCATCCACATAGGCCAGCCCGTTTGCCAGCGTATAGGCCATTTCTTCTGCTGCCGTTGAACCGGCGTCACGCACGTGTGCGCCCGCAATTGAAATTGGGTTGAACCGGGGGGTCTGTTCGTTGGCGAACAGCACTGAATCAGCGATCAGGCGCATCGAGGGTCGAACCGGGAATATCCATGTGCCGCGGGCGACGTATTCTTTCAGGATATCGTTCTGGATCGTGCCGGTCAGTTGTGACCGCGGCACACCCTTCTTGTCGGCGACAGCAAGATACATGGCATAGATGATCGCCGCCGTGCCGTTAATCGTAAATGAAGTAGAGATTTTCGACAGATCAATCTGGTCGAAAAGTATCTCGGCCTCGGCCAAGTTTGAAATAGAGACGCCAACCTTGCCGATCTCGGACATTGCCATTTCGTCAACGGGGTCGTAGCCACACTGCGTCGGCAGATCGAGCGCGACCGAAAGGCCCGTCTGGCCGCGATCCAGCAAGAAGCGATAGCGTTCGTTCGTGGATTCTGCCGTGCCGAAACCGGAGTACTGCCGGATCGTCCAGAGCCTGCCGCGATAGCCGTTCTCGAAAATGCCGCGGGTAAAGGGAAACTGGCCGGGCGCGTTCAAGGAGATGTCTCCTGCCATTTCCGATGTGACGTTCACCGGCACTTCAATCCCCGACGGGGTATGAGAGAGATGATTCTGCCGGATATTTTCGGCTTCCTTTGATGTTGTCTTGGTCATGTCGCCCTCGTCTTGTTCAGCAGCCGTTCAACGGCGCGGTCATGGTCGGGATGCGCCCAGGCAAGCCCGAAATTACGGGTCTCGAGGCTGTCCATTTCCTCCCGATTGTTCTGACGCAGATGCAGCGCCATCGCCTTGAAGGATCGCAGCACGTGCGGGGACTGGCTCCGTATGGGCGCAATGAAGGCCTCTACAGCGTCTTCCAGCGATGTCTGCTCATCGGCGGTCGCATTATAAAGCCCCATCGCGCTTGCCTGCGCGGTTTCGAGGACTTCCATGCGCGTCATCATCTGCAACGCCGCCGCTGTCCCGATAAGCCGCATCAAATCGGCACCCCCGCCCCAAGCGGAAGTGATTCCCAGTTTGCCTTGGATAAAACCAATCCGCGCATGGGAAGCCGCGACACGCATGTCGCAAGCCATCGCGAGTTCGGCCCCGCCGCCCAGAGCGTCCCCGTTCAGCGCAGCTACAACCGGCAGCGGAAAATTCCGCACGGCTCTCAGCGCCTGCTTTGCGTGGGTCGCCATGGCGATCGCTGCCTGCTCGCCCTTGACGGAAGAGAGTTCCTTAAGATCGCCGCCGGCCGCAAAACTCTTGTCGCCTGCACCGGTCAGGACGGCCAGCCGAAGATCGGTGTCCGTGGCCGCGTTGTCGAATGCGGCCGCGACGGCATCCAGTGTCGCCATGCTCAGCGCATTGCGCTTTTCTGGTCGATTGATGCAAACATGAAGCACACCATCGCTCTGTGAAACCCCCACGGGTGAGTTCATCCAAATTCTCCTTCAATACCTGTGCAGGCGGCCAGCAAAGACTGCTCGACCTCTTCCTGCTTCCCTTGCATCCGCCCGACCGGNCCGGCGACTGCAACGCCGTATGTTTCGCCCGCAATGCGTACGGGCGCAGCGATGGCCATGACCTCGGACACGTTCTCGCCCTGCGTGACGTAAATGCCCCTGTCCCGCGACTGGTCCAGATCACTGCGCAGCGTGTCCAGATCTGTCAGCGTATTTTCGGTCACTGCCTCCATCGGAAGATCCGCGATCAGGCCAGCACGGACCCGTGCTGATGCTTCGCCAAGCATGAGCTTGCCCATGGCACTGGAGTGAAGCGGCTTGATGTCGCCAGGTCGCGCACTGTAGCGAATTGAATTCGGGCTCTCAACGACGCTGAGATAAACCACAGTATCCTTCTGCAAGGCCCCCAGGATCACCGTTTCGGCTGTCAGGTCGCGCAAGGCGGCCATGTGCTGGTCGAAATACGTCACCACCGGATCATTCGCCGCGATCGTTTCGGCGACCTGAAGCAGCCTGCGGGTCGGATAGTGCCGACGCGTCGCGGCGTTGGAATAGAGATAGCCGCCGTTCTGAAGCGCCTTTACCAGCCCGTGACAGGTGCTGAGCGGTGTATNGAGAAGCTCGGAAATCTCGCTTAGTGACTGAGGGGCGCCAGCAGAGGCAAAGGCCTCGAAAAGACGGACGGCACGAGTGGATGATGCATTTTCAAAATTCATAATATGGAATACNTCTTTCATATATCGAATATTGTCAAGCTGGAAATTCTTGTGTTTCCTCGATTCTGCCATCAGCATCTATTAATCGTTGTGAATACATGTCCGCTTTTCTTGCTTCCTGCTTGCGATAATGCGTTACAAAATTGCCCATCAAAATATATTTGTAATGTATTGAAACCTTGCACTTAGCCGCCAATCCACGAATAGTCCTGTCATGAAAAATACACTCCTTTCCTTTGGACACGGCTATTCCGCTCAGGCGCTTGGCCGCCTACTGATTCCCCTTGGCTGGCAGGTTACCGGCACCAGCCGCGACGCCGGCAACCTGCCCGCAATCACTGCACAGGGTGCAGCGGGCCTTCTGTGGCCCAATGATGATGTTTCAGATGCGCTCGCAAATGCCACCCACCTGCTGATCTCTGTGGCGCCAAGCCCCGAGGGGGACCCCGTTCTAAACGCCTTGCGCACCGAAATTACTGCAATCGCACCACAGCTAAAATGGGTCGGATACCTGTCCACCATCGGGGTTTACGGCAACCATGATGGCGCTTGGGTGGACGAGGACACCCCCCTCACCCCCGCCACAAAGCGGGGCCAGTTGCGTGTCGCTGCTGAAACGCAGTGGCAAGCGCTTGCCGCTGAATGCGGCCTACCTCTGCATATTTTCCGCCTTGCCGGTATTTATGGCCCCGGGCGTGGACCGTTTGCCAAGGTGCGCAAAGGCACAGCCCGTCGGATCATCAAGCCAAATCAGCTGTTCTCGCGCATCCATGTTGACGATATTGCCACCACTTTGATGGCGTCCATCGAACGCCCCAATTCCGGGCGTATCTATAACGTCTGTGATGATAACCCCGCCCCGCCCCAAGACGTTATCGCACATGCGGCTGAATTGCTGGGCCTGCCAATTCCCGAGGCGGTGGATTTCGACACCGCTGAAATGACTAACATGGCGCGCAGCTTTTATGCGGAATCAAAATCGGTGCGCAATCAGCGGATCAAAGATGAATTGGGGGTCACGTTACGTTACCCAACCTATCAGGACGGGCTGCAAGCCTTGCTGGATGGCGAAAGCTAATTCAGCCGCTAGGCGCGTCGGCTCGAAAGATCAGCTATCCCCAATACCTCGAGCACTTTGGCCTCGATATCGCTCGCATTCATTGCGGCCGCTGCATACATCGCCGATGGGCTGGCGTGATCAATAAATGTGTCAGGGAACACCATGCTGCGAAATTTCAAACCCGCATCAAACACAGCCTCGTCGCCCAACAATTGCGCAACATGACTGCCGAATCCACCCACAGCGCCCTCTTCAATCGTAATCAGCGCCTCATGGTCAGCAGCCAGTTGCAGGATCATTTCACGGTCCAGCGGTTTGGCAAAACGTGCATCGGCAATGGTCGGCGTTATCCCCTTGGCGCCCAGCGCCTCGGCAGCCTTTTCGACTTCGCTTAACCGCGTGCCAAAGGACAGGATCGCGACCCGCGCCCCCTCAGCAATAATCCGCCCTTTACCGATCTCGAGCGGCACGCCGCGTTCGGGCAATTCTACACCCACGCCTTCGCCACGCGGAAACCGGAATGCGCTGGGGCGATCATTGATCGACACAGCGGTCGCCACCATATGCACCAACTCGGCCTCGTCTGCAGCTGCCATCACCACAAAATCCGGTAGGTTGGCCAAAAATGCGATGTCAAATACGCCCGCATGGGTTGGGCCATCGGCACCGACCAATCCGGCCCGATCAATGGCAAACCGAACCGGCAAGCGCTGCACGGCAACATCATGAACAACCTGATCATAGCCGCGCTGCAAAAACGTCGAATACATCGTGCAAAATGGCTTCATCCCACCCGCAGCCAAGGCTGCCGAAAACGTCACCCCGTGTTGCTCGGCAATGCCCACGTCAAAACAGCGGCTCCCGTATCGTTCAGCAAACAGGTTCAGCCCTGTGCCATCCGGCATCGCGGCTGTGACCGCGCAAATTTTGTCATCCTCAGCCGCCTCTTGCAGCAACGCTTTGGCGAATACCGAAGTATAGCTTGGCGCATTGCTCGGTGTTTTTTTCTGCTTGCCGGTGGCGACATCAAATTGTGCGGTTGCGTGACCTTTGTCACGCGCGGCCTCAGCGGGGGCAAAACCCTTGCCTTTTTTGGTCAACACATGGATCAACATTGGCCCTGTGGCGCGTTCTTTTACAGTACGCAAAACCGGCAGCAACTGTTCCAGATCGTGACCATCAATTGGCCCGACGTAGGAAAAGCCCAGTTCCTCGAACAAGGTGCCGCCTACGGTCATGGACTTGATCATTTCCTTGGCGCGCTTGGCCCCCTCCTGAAACGGAGGCGGCAGCAGACTAACAGCCCCCTTGGCGGCGGATTTCAATTCCTGAAACGGCTCGCCCGCATAAAGGCGCGACAGATAGGACGACATCGCCCCGACAGGTGGCGCTATCGACATTTCGTTGTCATTCAGTATCACAAACATGCGTTTTTTCAGATGGCCCGCGTTGTTCATCGCCTCATAGGCCATGCCCGCACTGAGAGACCCATCGCCAATCACCGCAATCGCATCACCAATCCCGTGATCCGGCGCTCCACCTAAATCCCGTGCCACGGCAAAGCCCAAAGCGGCAGAAATAGAGGTCGAACTATGGCCTGCACCAAACGGATCATAGGCGCTCTCGGTGCGCTTGGTGAAACCGCTCAACCCGTCTTCTTGGCGCAAGGTGCGGATCCGGTCGCGCCGCCCGGTCAACACTTTGTGCGGATAACATTGGTGGCCAACGTCCCAAATCAAACGATCTTTGGGCGCTTCAAAAACCGCATGGATGGCAACAGTCAATTCGACCACACCCAGTCCGGCACCCAGATGCCCACCGGTTTCCGACACAGCCGAGATCACCTCGGCACGCAGTTCATCGGACAGCTGGCACAGCTCTTTGTCCGAGAACGCCTTCATATCGGCAGGAACCGTCACGCGGTCCAGAATCGGGGTATCGGGTCTATCACTCATATCAATGGTATCTCACATATTCCGCGTAATGACGAATTGTGCGGCTTGTCGCAGGTTGTCGGCTTTATTGCCATAAGGTTCAAGGGCTGCTTCGGCCTGGTTAACCAATTGGGNTGCGCGGGCTTTGGCNCCATCCAGTCCAAGCAGGGACACAAAAGTAGCCTTGCCTGCATCAGCATCCTTGCCCAGCCGTTTTCCCGCAAGCTCTGCGTCGCCCTCGACATCCAAAACATCATCGGCAATCTGGAACGCAAGGCCCATCGCCCGCGCATAGTTACGCAACGGCGTCACATCCGCACCCGCCATCACAGCACCTGCCTCGGATGACCAGCAAATCAAAGCACCGGTTTTGCCATCTTGCAAATGGGTGATCTGATCCAATGTCAGCGGTGTGTTCGCAGATTCAGCGGCAATGTCCAGCGCTTGGCCCAACACCATACCCTGCGCGCCGGATGCTTTTGCTAGCGACGCAATCAACGCCAAACGTACTGCCGGATCATCCGACACCGCATCACTTGCCAACACTTCAAACGCCAAAGCCTGCAAGGCATCCCCGGCCAGCACAGCTGTGGCCTCGTCCCATTTCACATGCACCGTGGGCTGGCCACGCCGCAGATCATCATCGTCCATGCAGGGTAAATCATCATGCACCAAAGAATAGGCGTGCATCGCCTCGACCGCCGCGGCCGCATAGACGGCACGGGTCTGATCAACCCCGTGCAATCTGGCTGATTCCAGCACCAAAAACCCGCGCAATCGCTTGCCACCACCAGTGGCATAGCGCATCGCGTCCGCAACGGGCAGATCGCCAAACGGCATCAATACCTCGTTCAGACACGTGCCAATTTGGCCCGCCGCCTGATCCAGTGCTTGCTTGAACATTATTACAGACCTTCGACGGGCTTCAAACCTGTGGGTTCGCCACCCTCACCAAGAGTAATCGCTGCCACTTTTTCTTCGGCTTCTTTCAGCTTGGTCTCGCAGCGCTTCTTCAATTCGGCACCGCGTTCATACAGGGTGATCGATTGCTCCAGTGGCACGTCACCGCGCTCCAACTGGCCCACAACAGCCTCAAGGGCCGCCATCGCTTCTTCAAAGCTCATTTTGCTTACTGGTGTGTCGCTCATCTGCCGCGCTCCATCAAAACTTCTACATGCGCCGCAACTGATGCAGCCAACGCGTCCAGATCATATCCGCCTTCCAGTGTCGAGACAATGCGGCCATCGCAAACTTTATCCGCAACATCNCAAATCCTGTGGGTCAGCCAGCGAAAATCTTCGGTTTCCCACATCAAGTTGGCCAATGGGTCAGCCCGATGCGCATCAAACCCCGCCGAGATCAATATCAGATCAGGGTTAAACGTCTCGATTGCTGGCAGNATCTCGCCNTCATAGACGGTGCGCATGGTGTTGGAGCTGCATCCCTCGGACAAGGGGCGATTCAACACGTTACCATGCGCGCCGGTTTCTGTCGCCGCACCAGTGCCCGGGTAAAGCGGCATCTGGTGGCTAGAGCAAAACAAAACGCGGGATTCGTCCCACAACAAATCTTGGGTGCCATTGCCATGATGCACATCGAAATCCACAATCGCCACACGTTCAGCGCCGTGGTTTTCCAGCGCATGTTTTGCTGCAATCGACACATTNCCAAACAGGCAAAACCCCATTGGTGTTTCACGTTCCGCATGGTGCCCAGGCGGGCGCAGGCCACAAAATGCGTTCGACACTTTGCCCCCTATCACCTGATCAACCGCGCGGATATTGGCCCCGACCGCCCGCAGCGCCGCCGTCAAGCTGCCCGCCGACATATGCGTGTCCGCATCCAACGACACCTGACCCACCGTCGGGGCAACATCTTGCAAGCGTTCAAGATGTGCCAAAGGGTGCGCAAGCAGCACATGCTCGGCCTCCCCCATCGGGGCATCTTCGCGTCTTAGGTCATCGAATTTGGGCGCGTCTAGCGCTTTTAAAACATGCTCCAGCCGCGCCACCTGTTCTGGATGNCCCGTTGGGGTGACATGTTTNAAACAATCGGGGTGCGTTAANAATAATGTGGTCATTAAATAACGCTACGGTAATCCTGTCCCTCAAACAAGTTCAGAGCACGGTGGATTCAACCGGTCACCCACAGAAAGCCCTGAGCCATAGGCGGATCGGAGCCCCTTCGGGTTAGATGAAAATGTTCAAAATTTGAACTTTTTTGTCNGCACTTGGCATTTGCTTGGAATCGCCCGCTACCCTAGTGTCATCTTATCGGGCCAGGATGGCCGGAACCTGTTTATATTCACGTGTGGTGCTACTAAGGGAGCACGTGGGGTGNAGGAGGGTTCCGGGGGGTCGGAGCCCTCCTATTTTTTCTGAACAACATCAGAGCCAAACCCGTTTTGGGGCCGTCAATGGGTGGAGACACCCGCAGTCGCCTTGAAAATGCTGCCTAAAAATCACCCTCGGCGGCGCGGGTCAGGATATCTTGCATGATGTCTTTTACCTCAAGCGCCTCATTCAGCAGTTCGGGCGGCAAGGTTTNCCCACCATAAATCATCAAGTCCATATCCAGCGTATAAATCCACAGCTGGCCTGTTTCGTCCTCGACCAGTGAAATGCGGCACGGCAGATAGGCGGCATAGGCGATGTCATGTTCAATCATCTTGGCGGCAGTTAGAGGGTTACAATAGAGATANATATTCAATTTGCGCCACGGCGCGCCGTTCATTGCGGCAACTTGATCGCCCAGCGGTAGTTCACCAACACCCCTGATGTTACGATCAATGGCGACCTGTTTTATCGACTCATCGACCTCTTCAAAGGTCAGGCCTTCGGCAACTTTGGCACTCCAGACAGTTGCCGCTGCGCCGTTGCCGGTTTCTACCAGCCGATCCATCATGCCTTTGTAGGTCTCGAACGCTTTGTTATCAAAACCGTCAAACGCGACTTTGTATTTGTANAATGACGGACCCAGCCAAACGGCCAAACCCACGCCGATTACGCCCAAAATGGCCAGAATATTTCGAAAAAAAACCATGCTATTCTCCAGANGTTTACCCGCTCTTAATAAATCATGATACATGAATATGAATTTTTGGCAAACAGCCAGAATATGCACTTATGCTTTGACGCCNCCCAACTCGCAGACAATCGCCCATTCGGCAGGCGTAACCGGCTGAACCGACAGACGGGAATTGTTGACCAGAACCATATCTGCCAGTCGCGGATCATCCTTGCACATTTGCAAAGTGACGGGGGTTTTCAGCGATTGATGCGCTTTGATATCAACGCATTCCCAACGTTCATCATCGGTAGTGCTGTCCGGATGTGCCGGGGTAATAACTTCAACAACGCCAACCACACATTTTTCCTTTTGGGACAGATAGAAAAACCCCAGATCGCCCACCTCCATCACCCGCATAAAATTACGCGCCTGATAGTTTCGCACCCCGTCCCATTCCTCGCCGATGTCGCCTTGGCCAATTGGTCCTCCCAGCTCCAGGTCGATGCTTCAGATTTGAACAGCCAATAGGCCATCAGCCGATCACCTTTTTCCATGCCCGTAAAGTTACGGACTGAAACAGACCGGCTTTTGCGTAGGGGTCATTTGCGGCCCAGTTTTCGGCATCTACCATATTGTCGAGGGCTAGAATCAACAAAGAGCCAGTCATATTGCCTTCCTCGTCTAGAAACGGGCCTGCAAGTTCCACAACACCAGTGTTTGCGACATAGTCGAGGTGATCCTCGCGATTATCTAGGCGGAGCTGCTGGGCGTTTGGTTTATCGATGGCAATAAGGGTAATACGCATGTTTTATTCCCTTTTAAGAGGGCGTGACAGCAAGGCCTCCATGGCCTCGGGTACCGTAATTTTTTGAAGCAATATATTTGCTACAACAGATGCCAGAGGCATGTCTATATTGTGCAATTCGGCCAAGTTAGAGACCGCCATCGCTGTTTTGGCACCCTCAACGGTGATGTTTGGGTCGAACGGTTCATTGCGGCCCAAAGACAGCCCGAAAGCATAGTTTCGCGATTGCTCGGAGGTACAAGTCAGGGTCAAATCCCCAAAACCAGAAAGACCAGAAAGAGTTTGTGGGCTTGCACCGAACGCCTGTGCCAACCGCTGCATTTCTGCATAACCACGTGTCATTACGGCGGCGCGCGCGCTTTCGCCAAGTCCAGCACCGATAGTGGCTCCGCAGGCAATGGCAACAACGTTTTTCAGTGCGCCACCCAACTCTGCACCAGTGGTATCAGTTGTGCGATACAGGCGTAGATTGTTGGTGGACAGTTGTGCTTGAAGCTGTTCACCTAATGCGTCGTCAGCGCAGGCCAGCGTCAGGGCGGTTGGCAGGCCCTTTGCAATATCGTTGGCAAAACTGGGGCCAGTTAGAATCGCCGCAATCGCATCAGGGCAGATATGGGCGAGCGTCGCGATGGGGCCGCGATTGGTAACAAGATCGATGCCTTTACAGCAGGCGACAAGCGTTTTGCCGTTCAGAACATCAGCATAATTCTGGGTAAAACCGGCCAGCTTTTGCATCGGGGTCGCAATCAGCAAGGTGTCGGCCGCTGTAGCGGTTTCAATGCTATCCGTGACGGCCAAGGTGTCAGGAAAGGGGTNGTTAGCCAANCGTTTGGCGTTTTCACGTGCGTGCTGCATAGCGGCTACATGGTCACCATCGCGCGCCCAAAGGGTGACGGGCTGTCCGATGCGGGTCAGCGAAATTGCCAATGCGGTGCCAAAAGCGCCTGCGCCAAGGATCGAAATACTCATGCCTTTGCCCCTTTTTTACCTGATCCAAGCATGGCAGGGCTTTTGTGGTCAAGAGGCCAGCGCGGGCGGGCCGAAAGGCTGAAATCGTCCCTGTGCCCTTGTCTGAAACGCTCCAGCCCCGCCCAGGCAATCATCGCGGCGTTATCTGTGCACAGATTGAGCGGCGGGGCGACAAAATCAGTGCCCATTTCGNTGCAAACAGTCTCTAAACCAGCGCGCAATTGTTGATTGGCAGCGACGCCACCGGCAACGGCCAATGCGGGTTTGGCTGGGCTTTGATCTAGGTACAACCGCAAGGCGCGGCGCGTTTTCTCGACCAGAACATCGGATACAGCGGATTGAAACGAGGCGCAAAGATCGACGCGATCCGNGCTGCGCAGGCCGTCGTGCTCGGACACCAACGCATCACGGGTGCGAAGCAGGGCAGTTTTTAGGCCCGAAAACGACATATCGCAATCCGGTCTGTCCAGAAGNGGCCGCGGCAAGGGGAAGCGCTTTGGATTGCCCGATTGAGCCTCTCGTTCAACCGCCGGACCGCCGGGCTGCGGCAGGCCAAGCAATTTAGCGGTTTTGTCAAACGCTTCGCCGGGGGCGTCATCGATGGTGCCTCCAAGCCGCGTGAAATCATCAATCCCGTTTGCAACAAGGAACTGACAATGCCCCCCCGACACCAAAAGCATCAGATAAGGAAATTCCAGCCCGTCAGTTAAACGAGGTGTCAGGGCGTGGCCAGCNAGATGATTAACACCAATCAAAGGCAGGCCAGTTCCGGCAGATAACCCCTTGGCGCACATCACGCCGGAAATTACCCCGCCAATCAGGCCAGGGCCGGCGGTGACAGCAATTGCATCCATTTCGCGCAGGGTTAGAGCCGCATTTGCCAACGCTGCCTCAACACAGCCATCAATCTTTTCGGCATGGGCACGGGCGGCGATCTCGGGGACAACGCCGCCGAAATCCGCATGCAAATCGGTTTGCCCAACCACGACGGAGGACAAAATTTCTGCTGGTTGGCCTGGCGTATGGCGCACCACGGCAGCGGCGGTATCGTCGCAGCTGCTCTCCAGCCCCAATATAGTGAGTGTTTCTGTCATTGGTCCGTTTGTGGCCCGTCTGTTGCGAATATAGTCATACGCAGGTAACACCGAAGCGGTGTGCCAGACAATCCCGACAGGTGAAACGTGAGCAAAAAACACCCTTTGATAATATTGACCAGACCGCAGGCCCAGTCTGAAAGATTTGCGCAGATGTGTCGTGAGACCTTGGGAGCCGCGCAGCACATTATTCTGTCGCCGCTGCTGAATATCGAGATGCTGCCGATTGAAACGCCTGCGACCCAGTATCAAGGTCTGATTTTTACGTCGGAAAATGGGGTGCGGGCTTTTGCGCGCACCAAAGGGTATCAAAACATTCCAGCCTATTGTGTCGGTAAACAGACAGCCAAAGCGGCAAGCAAAGCCGGGCTAAAGACATTTTCCGCAGATGGGTCGGCGGATGATCTGATCGCGATGATCATGGCCGCTGATGTGATTGGTCCATTACTGCACATCAGGGGGGAACACACACGGGGTGATATTGCCAGTCGCATCGCCATGCAGGTGGACGAGATCATAGCTTATCGGCAATCGGCCCAGTTGCTAAGTGATGAGGCACGATCCGCCTTGTTGGGCAGCCGCGAGGTGATTCTACCCATGTTTTCACCTAGAACGGCGCAGATATTTTTTGAGCAGGTCAAAACGGTTTCAGCCCCGTTTCAGGTGATTGCGATAAGTGCGGCGGTGCAGAATGCTATACTAGGCTCTAACCCGCCGAAAAACACAGGTTTTCACATCGCAGAAAGACCCAATGCACAGGCTATGGTACAGGCAATAAAGACCTGCATTGAGACATTTTGAGGCATGTGGACCGCTTGAGGGTGCTGCATTCTCGGAGTAGTCTGCCCGTGTTGCTGCTGAAACGCAGCGTTTTTGAGTATTCGAATCTAGGGGGTGTTTTTTCGTGGCTACAGCAAAGAAACCGACAACAAGCAAACACACCAAAATCAAAGAAGTGGTTGAGGATGCGGTGGTCGTCGAAGCGGACACAAAAGCGGATAAAAACATCAGTGACGATGTGTCCGCTACCGAGCCGCGAAAATCAATATTTTTTCCTTTGGTGTTGGGCGGTGTTTTGTCGGGCGCAGTCGGATTTGGAGCGGCGACATACTATTTTATGTCCCTACCCTCTGACGAGGCTCAAGCTTTGGTGCGGATTCAAACGACACTGGAGGCCCATAGCAAGCGGCTTGATGGGACTGACGGCACGATCACCGAATTGCGTACAGGTCTGGGCGCATCGGCTCAGGAGATCGAAACTGCCGACGGGTTTGCACGATCTACCCAGAGGGACGAGGCGCTGGCCGCACAATTTGGCGATGTGACTGCGGCGCTGGCCGATTTTGAGGCACGTTTGACCACGTTGGAAAAACGCCCGATTGCCGATGCTGGCGGAATCACGGGGGATGCGGCCAAGGCATACGAGCGCGAGCTGCGCACAATGCGCGATTTGCTGGAAACTCAGCGCAGCGATATAGAAAAACTGGCAGCCGAGGCCACCGCGCGCATTGAGGGTGTGGCGCAGCAAGCCGCCACCTCTGAGGAAACCGCCGCCGCTACGGCCAAAGTAACGAGTGTTCGTGTCGCGGTTTCACAGCTGCAATCGGCGCTTGATAATGGCGGCGCGTTTGAAGCAATGGTTGCAAATCTGGCAAGTGTTGGTGTGGATGCGCCTGCGGTTTTGACGAACGCAGCCAAGGGTGGCGTACCGACGTTGGCCAATTTGCAAGAAAGCTTCCCGATGGCCGCACGGGCCAGTTTGGCCGCGTCAGTTAAGGCGACAACAGGCGATGGCGCGATAAACAAGATTGGCTCGTTTTTCCGCAGTCAGGTTGGCGCACGATCATTGGCCCCGCGCGAGGGGGATGACCCTGATGCGGTGCTGTCGCGGGCCGAGGCAGCGCTGGGCAGCGACGATATTGCTGGCGCAATCGCATTGATTGGTGCCTTGCCTGACGAGGGGAAAGCCGCGATGTCGAATTGGGTAAACAGCGCAAACATGCGCATGGAGGCTGTTGAAGCTGTGCGCGTTTTGGCCGATAGTTTGAACGGTAACTAAGGAATTTTTAATGCTCTGGTCCTTAATAAAAATATTGCTTTTTGTTGCTGCAATTGCGGCGGCGACCTTTGGTGCGGGATACCTGATGGAAACCGGATCAGACGTGTTGGTAACGGTAGCCGGCACCGAATTTGTCATCAGTCCGCTGATGATGGTGGTTCTGGCGTTGGCATTGGTTTGCGCAGTGTGGCTGATGCTAAAGGTCATTGGCTTTTTACTGGCGTCCTACAGGTTTTTGAACGGGGACGAGACCGCGATTTCACGCTACTTTGATCGCAACCGCGAGAAGCGTGGCTATGATGCTTTGTCCGAGGGGATGATGGCATTGGCATCGGGCGAAGGACGCGCGGCGATGGCCAAGGCCGCCAAGGCCGAGCGCTATTTAAAGCGACCCGAATTGACCAACCTGATTTCCGCACAAGCCGCCGAGATGGTTGGCGACAAGAAAAAGGCCGAAGAGGTTTATAAGCGTCTGTTGCTGGATGACAAAACGCGGTTCGTCGGTGTGCGCGGAATCATGAAGCAAAAGCTGGAAGCTGGCGACACAGATACAGCACTGTTGCTGGCCAAAAAAGCCTTTGCGATCAAACCAAAACATGTGGAAACACAGGATACGTTATTGCGGCTTCAGGCCAATTCCGAGGACTGGGGCGGGGCACGCAAAACCCTGAGCGCCAAGTTGCGACATGGTAGTTTGCCCCGCGATGTTCACCGGCGGCGTGACGCGGTTTTGGCATTGTCCGAGGCCCGTGATGATATGATCAACGGGAATGTCGCCAAGGCCCGCGAGGCGTCGATAGAGGCGAACCGCCTGTCGCCTGATTTGGTTCCGGCGGCGGCGATGGCGGCGCGGATGTATATCGAGGCCGGCAAAACACGCAACGCTGTACGGATTTTGAAAAAGGCGTGGGATATGAACCCGCATCCGGATCTGGCCGTGGCTTTTGCAGAAATTTCGCCGGATGAAACGCCTGCGGAGCGGGTAAAGCGCTTTAAGGCGCTGACCAAGTTGAAGCCCGCGCATGCGCAGACCAAAATGCTATTGGCCGAGCTGCACATTGCCGCCAACGATTTCCCGGCAGCGCGCACAGCGCTGGGCGATTTGGTCGAAACAGACCCAACGGCGCGCTCGTTGACGATTATGGCAGCGATCGAGCGTGGGGAGGGCTCCGAAGATAGTTTTGTACGCGGTTGGCTGACCAAGGCGCTGTCTGCATCGCGCGGACCGCAGTGGGTTTGCGACAATTGCAACAGCGTTCACAATGAATGGGTGCCAGTTTGTAAGAACTGTGGAACCTTTGATTCGCTAAGTTGGGTTGTTCCGACGGTGGGCGAAGTGGCGATGCCTGACTCAACCAAAATACTGCCGCTGATTGTTGGCGCAATCGAAAACAAGGTTGATGAGGTGGCTTCGGAGGCAGTGCAACACACCACGCAAGGNCCCACACCAAGTGAACCTGAAGTGATCGCTGACGGCGAAGTTGTTGCCTTGGGAGGGGACGAAAAACCCGTATAATTCGGTGGGCAAACATATCGCCCACCGATGCTGCATTNGCGCGGCTGGTAAGGCAATTGCTTGATAAATAACGGATCGGGGATTGAAGCCCCGGTTCAGTCGCAAGATTTTCCAATGGTTAAATGGGTTCAGTATTTTGGCAGGGTTGCGCCGCCAGCGCTCATAAACTCACCTTTGCCAATCGGGCACCATCCAGACATGACAGCGCCTCTCTGGTCAGTATGGCGGCAAGCGATCAGTTGTGGTGGGTGCCTCAATACGTCAGGTTCAGTCCTCGACTTGCATTAAGCTTTTTACCATCCTATATGGTGTCTGTCAGCTTCGTTTTGAGCTGACAGACGTTCTCAGGGCGGGGTGTAATTCCCCACCGGCGGTGTTTGTGCAATTCGCACATCAGCCCGCGAGCGCTCGCTCCAATTGGTGCGAGGTCAGCAGACTCGGTGTGATCCCGAGGCCGACGGTCATAGTCCGGATGGTAGAGAGCAGATGACTGACCTTCGCGATTCCCCAGTGGAAGTGCGCTGTTTTTTTGTCGTTCGCCCTGATCTGCGTTTCAGATGGAATGGGATGAGTGATGGGCCGAAATACAGACATGGAACAAAATTCAGACTTGCCGCCGCAGGTAGTTTCGGCTGCGTTCCGGCAGGCCTTGCAATGTGCTGCCCAGTTTTCTGGTGCAACATCCCCCAATCCACCGGTTGGATGCGTAATTCTTGACAGGCACGGCAAACTGCTCGCCAAGGCCGCGCATCAAAAAGCCGGTGATCTCCATGCAGAAGCGCTGGCAATTGAACACTGTCGGAAAAGTGGTGTCGTCGAGCGCATCCACACAGTGGTGGTCACGCTTGAGCCGTGCAACCANACGGGCCGCACCCCACCTTGCACCGAAGCCATTCTGGGCACCCCGGCACAGGCCGTTTGGATTGGAACACNCGATCCTAATGTGGACGTTCTCGGAAACGGGGCCGATAGGCTNGCGGCCAACGGCCTGAGTGTTCATTTCATCGAGCAGCTTGATGACCCCGATGCCGCCCTTCTGGCCCAATCCGCAAACCGCTTGGTCGCTCCGTTTGCCAAACATGCCCGCACCGGCTTGCCTTGGGTCACCGTCAAACAGGCCATTAACCGTTCTGGCAGCATGATCCCCGAGATTGGCAAGAAAACATTCACGTCTCAGCGCTCGCTTACCTTTGCACATCAGCTGCGCAAACGGGCGGATGCCATCGTGACAGGATCTGGAACAATCTTGGCGGACCAGCCCGAATTTACAGTGCGACATGTCGCTGATTTTGAGGGCAAATGCCGCCATCTGGCCATTCTGGATCGCCGTGGCCGCGTTGGGGACAGCTACCTGAAGGATGCCCACAAAGCTGGGTTCATGGCTCGGATTGAAACNTCGCTGGAAAGTGCNTTGGAGCGGCTGGGGCAGGCCGGTGTGCTAGAAGTTTTGATCGAAGCTGGCCCAACCCTGCTTGATATGGTTTTGACCACAACGTTTTGGGACGAACATATCACGATCAGCCAACCGGCTGATTCAAAAGCACAAGATCGCATCTCGATCCATTACCCCACAGATTCAAATCTGAAATTTACAGGAAAGGAACACCATGTTCTCTGGAATTATTGAAAGGCTGGAACGTGTAAAAGCGGTTTCGCACAAGGACCAAACCTTGGTTCTGGTCGTTGCGACAATCTTTGACGATCTCGAGCTTGGGGAAAGCATTGCCGTCAATGGTGTGTGCCTAACTGTGACCGAATATACCCAAGGTCAGACCGCAACATTTTTCGTCAGCTCCGAAACCATTGAGCGCACGAATCTGGGGGCGTTGGCCGCCGGAGATGTGGTCAATCTTGAGCGGGCGGTACGGCTTGAAACGCGCCTTTCGGGGCATCTGGTGCAGGGGCATGTGGATGGGATGGCTGTTTTGACATCTGCCACACCGGACGCAGATCAGTATCTTCTCGAATTCACGTTGCCTGACAGTCTGGGCCGCTACTGTGTCGAAAAAGGCTCCATTACGCTTAACGGCATCAGTCTAACCCTGAATTCGGTTACGCCTGAAGCGGATCAAAGCTGTTCAATCAAAGTAACGATTATTCCTCATACCTGGGAAAACACCAACCTGCATGCCGTCAGGAATGGTGACAAGATCAATGTCGAAATTGATATCATTGCAAAATATGTGGAGACGCTATGTCAGCCCTATCTCAAGCCTTAACAGAACTACAGCAGGGAAAAATGATTATCCTGGTCGACGATGAAGACCGGGAAAATGAGGGCGATCTGATCGTCGCTGCCCAGTTTGCCACCCCTGAAGTCGTCAACTTCATGGCCCGATATGGCCGTGGCCTGATCTGCATGCCGATGACCGGTGACCAAATCGACCGCTTTGATCTGCCGCCGATGGTGGCCAACAATCAGGGCCGTCGCTCGACTGCATTTACGGCGTCGATTGAAGCCCGCGAAGGTGTTACAACCGGCATTTCTGCGCGTGATCGTTCGCATACGATTATGGCGGCTTGCAACCCTGATGCGCAGCCCCGTGACATTGTTTCACCGGGCCATGTATTTCCGCTTCGGGCCGCGGATGGTGGCGTTGTGGTCCGCAATGGTCATACCGAAGGCTCGGTTGATTTGATGAAGCTGGCTGGTTTGCACCCCGCGGCGGTGATCTGCGAAATCATGCTTGAGGATGGCACGATGGCGCGCCGTCCTGATCTGGATATATTCGCCAAAACCCATGATCTGCTCATTCTAACGATTGACGATATCGTCCGGCATCGCATCACCAAAGAGCAATTTCTGGAAGAGGTGGCCAGCGCCAAACTCCCGACAGATTTTGCGACATCTCCGATGACGGTGCATGCTTTCAAAAGCAACATCGACGGCTGCGAGCATCTGGCGATGGTGAAATATCCACTGCCTGAAACACCATTGGTGCGGGTGCATTCAGAATGTCTGACCGGCGATGCGCTTGGATCTTTGCGCTGCGATTGCGGCGCACAGTTACGCGAAAGCCTAAAACTGATCTCCGAAAGCGAAGGCGGTGCATTGATCTATTTGCGCGGCCATGAGGGACGCGGGATTGGGCTGGCCAACAAGATCAAGGCCTATGCCCTGCAAGATACGGGGCAAGATACTGTCGAGGCAAATATGTCCCTCGGCTTTGCTCCGGATGCGCGTGACTATGGTGTCGCAGCGCAAATTCTAAAGGCGCTTGGGATCAACCAGCTTCGTCTTTTAAGCAACAACCCAGAAAAGGCAAAAGGGCTTGAACGCTACGGTGTCACCATCAAGGAACGGCTNCCGCTGATAGTTTCCCCCAACCCGCATAACGTGGATTACCTCAACACCAAGCGCGATAAATTTGGCCATACCCTCTCATAAAGAACAGGATAAAATCACCATGACACAAGATAAGACCATTATAGACGACAACACCGTTGAAGCCAAAATCGCAATTGTTGTGAGCCGTTTCAATACCGAAGTAACCTCTGGTCTGCTAAAAGGGGCGCTTGCCTATCTTGGAGAACAAGGCATTGCTGTCCGGCAGGAAGATATCAAAGAAGCCCCCGGCGCGTTTGAAATTCCCATTATTGCACAAGCCCTTGTGCGAAGCGGTCAGTTTGACGGCGTGGTTTGTCTGGGCTGTGTGGTCAAGGGTGAAACCGCCCATTTTGAGTATATCAGCGATGCGGCCAGCAAGGGGTTAATGAACGTATCCCTTGATACCGGTATACCCTTAACCTTTGGAATTCTAACAACCTATACTCAGGATCAGGCCGTAGCCCGCAGCGTGGACGATGCCCACAACAAGGGACGGGAAGCCGCTGCTGCCTGTTTTGAAACGATCACAACTATCCGTCAAATATAGATGAATNGTCACTGATCCAGACGGTTGGGCGCCAATGTATGCAAGCAACAGCACCCCCCGCGCAGGGTGCTGGCCTACATATTGGCCTCAACCGTAAAATCATCCGGAATGCCCGCCGTATTCCCGTCCAGCACCAGATCGGCCATCACCTCGCCCACTTTCGGTGCCATGCCAAATCCGATCTTGAAACCACCGTTGGCGATAAAATGCCCACCCCGCCCCGGATAGGCCCCCAACATCGGCGCCANNTTTTTGCCGCGCGGTCGAACGCCCGCCCAGCGGTCTAAAACTTCGGCCCCTTGCAAAACCGGAAACGCTGCCAATGTCCGCTCCAAAACCGTGTCCAGCAGGTCGTCCACCACCAGTGGGTCATCAAAATACCGCTCGCTGGTTGAACCAACTGCGACCGTGCCATCCTGATGCGGCACCACATAAATCCCGTCGCTAAACAGCTGCGGCACATCACCAGCATCATAGCGCAGCAAGGCCGATTGCCCCTTTACACCGTTGCCAATCTCGACGCCAAACTCTTCGGACAGCGCCAGCAACCCGTGATACCCCGTTGCCCAAACGACCTTGCCCTCGGCTGGCGCTTCACCAATCACGATCTCGCCGCCGAGCGCCACGATAGCACCTGCCAAACTTGCCGCAGCGCCTCGGGGCTGCATGCGCGCACTAAGAGTGTCATGCACCAGATATCCGGTCGGGCTTTCGGGTGCCCACACCCCATAGGCCGACCGATCGACCACCCGCCACTCGGCAATCCCGTGCCAAACCTCGCGTGCGTACTCTGTCCGCTCATGCGACAGGCCCAACACACGCTCGGTCGGAATCGGATGCAACCGGCCAATCCGCCCATACCCAGATGAGGTCCCCGACAATTGGTCAACCTCACGCCAATGCGCCTCGGCCATCACCAAACTCTGATACTGAAACTCGTTTTTGGCATCCCAGCGCTCTGGCGTATGCGGGGCAAGTGCCCCAACCAATCCGCCACTTGATCCGGCTCCGATACGCTCGGCTTCGATCACGCGCACTTTGGCGCCGCGCGCCGCCACCGCATAGGCCACGGACAGGCCGAAAATCCCTGCCCCCATCACTGTCACATCAACCATTGCCAAACCACCCGTCCTCTACCATTGTCCCGCTGGTTATGACCCATTCAAGCGACCATATCCAGACGGCAGAATTAACGTGGCGGGACGGGGCTTTGCCCATCAACACACGCTTTGATGATCCGTATTTTTCGCTCAACGACGGGTTGGCCGAAACGCGCCATGTTTTTCTGTCTGGAAATGACCTGCCTGCACGTTTTACGGATGGGTTTCACATCGCAGAGCTTGGATTTGGCACAGGCCTGAATATGTTCACAACCCTGTTGGAATGGCGCGCGGCGGGTATGAAAACGCCACTGCATTTCACCAGTTTTGAAGCCTTTCCAATGTTGGCCGCCGATATGGACAAGGCCTTGCGCGCCTTTCCAGAGGTTCATGAAATCGCCGCGCCGTTTCTGGCCGAATGGGCAAATGGCAAACGCCATATCCAGACCGGCGACCTGACGGCCGATATCATCATCGGCGACGCCCGTGAAACTCTGCCCGCATGGGCTGGCAAAGCCGACGCATGGTTTCTTGATGGCTTCTCTCCGGCCAAAAACCCTGAACTCTGGGGCGATGATCTGCTCCAAGAGGTTGCAAACCACACCGCTACAAACGGAACCCTAGCCACCTATACGGCCGCCGGGTTCGTACGTCGCAATCTGGCGTCTGCTGGCTTCATCGTGACCCGCACCACAGGGTTTGGGCGCAAACGGCACATGACCACGGCAAAATGGCCATGACCCTGCAAAACAATCGCCTCGGCATTTGGTTGATGATCGCCACCACCTTTGTGTTTTCGGTGCAGGATGGTATCTCGCGCCATCTGGCCAGCGAATATAATGTCTACATGGTGTTGATGATCCGCTACTGGTTCTTTGCCGCCTTCGTTATCGTCATTGCGGCCCGCAGCAGTGGTGGCATTCGTGCGGCAGCCCGCACCTCCCAACCTGTACTACAAACCTTCCGCGCCTTGCTATTGGTTGCAGAAATTGCCGTCACGGTCGAGGCCTTCGTTTTGCTTGGCCTTGTCGAGACCCATGCTATTTTTATCAGCTACCCGTTGCTGATTGCGGCCCTGTCCGGCCCGGTTTTGGGTGAATCGGTTGGTTGGCGGCGCTGGATGGCCATCGGCATCGGGTTTGTGGGTGTACTGATTATTCTGCAACCGGGTATTACCGTTTTTCAACCCGCTGCCATCATACCGCTAATCGCTGCCTTGATGTTCGCGCTTTATGGTTTGTTGACCCGCTTTGCTGCCCGCCGAGACAGCGCTGCGACCAGCTTCTTTTGGACAGGCACANTCGGTGCGCTCGGCATCACGGCTGTGGGAATATTCTATTTGGAACCGATGATAAAATCAGACTGGGGCTGGATGGCGGCGCTTTGTGTTACAGGTGTGCTTGGGCATTGGCTCTTGATCAAATGCTACGAAGTGGCACAAGCCAGCGCCGTGCAGCCCTTCGCGTATCTGCAACTGGTCTTTGCGTCCTCTATCGGCTTCCTGATCTTTGGCGAAACCCTGCGCCCGAATGTGGCTGTCGGTGGTGCCGTTGTGGTGATGGCAGGGCTGTTTACCCTATGGCGTGCCAGCACCAAAGCGGTCTAAACATCTTGACGCACAATTTCGGCGATCAGCACGTCTTTCACCACCGGGCCCGCGACTTTTACAGCAATTTCATATAGGGAATCCCGCAACACAGTCATGTTGTTGCTGCTGGTAAATACGCCTGCAAATCCACCGGCGTTGGCATGGTCAAACAGTATCTGGTTAAACGCATCCCTCAATTTCGGCTCTCTTTGAAAGGTTGCCTCTTTTCCGCCAGCGGACACCTCTAGACTGATTGACAGCACCACAAGGGCCGCCATTTTCCCATCTTCAACCACCGGGATAACAAACTGGTTGTTCATTTTCACATATTCAGCTGGCGTTTCATCACCACCCTCATCCACAGCATGTGCAACCTCGGTNTGCTCCCCGTCGGTTGCGGGGCGGCAGACAGGAACATCGCTCACGACGACAGGCNCGGGTTTCAGCATCACGCCCGCACCAACGCCCGCACCAACCCCAATAAGAGCAAACAGAAATGGAAGTATTTTACCCATGCCGAACCTCGCTAGAATGGCAGTAGAATATCGGCGACTTGCTGACCATATCGGGGCTGCTGTGCCGAAGAAATCTGGCCACGNCCGCCATATGAAATACGCGCCGATGCAATTTTTTCATANGTAATCTGGTTTTGGCGCGAAATGTCTTCGGGTCGCACATATCCCGTGATCAACAGCTCGCGAATTTCAAAATTCACCCTGACCTCTTGTGATCCCTGTATCGACAACACCCCATTTTGCAAAACATCAACAACCGTCGCGGCAACCTTTAAGGTCAATTTTTCCTTGCGCCGAACGGACCCGTCNCCGGCAAAAGTACTGGAGGAATTGCTCTCGAAGGCCTCGGCCATTGTCGCCCCGTCCGGAAGCTTAGTATCAATGCGTTGCGGGATGCCCAACAGATTTGGCAGGCCGGCCCTTTCAGACCCATTGCGGTTGCGCGCTGTGGAGTTTGAAATCTCGGCCTTCTCGTCAATCTCGATAACGACTGTCAGAATGTCACCGCGCTGAACCGCACGCCGATCCCCAAGAAGTGATTGGCGTCCCGCATTCCACAACGATGCCGTATCGCCGGGCCGATGTCGCTCAACCGTTTGGGGCAGCGGGGTGGTTATCATTGCATAATGCTCATTTGTTCCCTGTATCGGGGTCATGGCTGGAACTTTCCCAACATCTTCCAGCTTGCCGCATCCTGCTGCAAAAAGCAGAACCGCGAGTAGGGATAGGGGTAAGTATCGTCTCATAAGCAAGTTCCTTTTCTGCAATGATTATTGGCCAACTGTGATGACGCCATCAGCGCCGATTATTCCGGAAATTGTAGTGCGAGATGTCAGGTTCATCACCCTGATCAAATCGCCAACCCCACCACGGCCCAGCGCCCTTGCATCTGCCGCTATACGCAAACTGCCGCGCTGATAGACCAGCATGACAATCTGGTTTCGCTCAATGATGGCGGCTGGACCGATATCGCCAAAACGGATCGGACGACCGGCGTATAAAGTCACACGAGCNTCTTGACCGATGACATTTTCTACCTGCTCAAATGCGCCGTCGATTACGACATCTTTGAGCAAGACGTCTTTTGGCCCGATGATCGTGTGGCTCCGCAAAGTGCGTGCAGCAACAATTGTTTCACCAACCGCCGTGGTGGCGAAAAACATGAACATTATGGTCAGGGCTCTCATCATTATCGGATCTGCGTGGTTGCGCCGAGCATTTGATCGGCGGCAGAGATAACTTTGGCATTCAATTCATACCCACGCTGCGCCTCGATCAGTTCGGTAATCTCGCGCACCGCATCAACGGATGAATCTTCCAGATATCCCTGGCGCAACACCCCCAGACCATCCTCTCCAGGTGAACTGACAAGCGCTGGCCCGGAGGCAGTAGTTTCCAAAAACAGATTGCTGCCAATCGCCTCCATACCCTTGGGGTTGGTAAATGTCGCAAGGGTGAATTGGCCCAGAAGTTCAGGCTCCACACGGTCATTGAAATAGGCGTAAACCTCACCCTCGGCGTTGATAGCAACGCTGCGGGCATCTGATGGAATGGTAATGTCGGGGACAACAGGATAGCCCTCCGAGTTCACAATTAACCCATCGGCAGACCGTTTTAGCCCACCATCGCGGGAATAACCGGAAAGCCCCGACGGCAGGGTGACTTCGAAATACCCCGCCCCCTCGATCGCCATATCCAGATCGCCACCAGTTGCGGCTAACGAGCCTTGAGAGAGTTGCACGGTAACGGACGCTGGTCGCACACCCAGCCCCAATTGCACACCTGTCGGCAATACGGTTCCGTCGGCAGCGTTAATGGTGCCGGCACGTGTTGCCTGTTGATAATGCAGGTCGGCAAATTCGGCACGACGGGCATTATAACCCGTTGTGCTCATATTGGCGAGATTGTTCGAGATCACCTCGACCCGCATTTGTTGGGCAGACATCCCGGTGGCGGCTATTTTCAGGGCACGCATCTGGGCTCTCCTTTTGTTATCTAACGACCAAGGGTCGAAAGGACGCCGCGAATGCGCTCATCCTCTTTGTCCATAAAACTCTGGCCCAGCTCGTAAGCGTGCTGAACCTCGATCATGCGGGCTATTTCAATCACCGGGTTCACGTTGGAATCCTCAACAAACCCTTGCATAATGCTGGACCCTTCAATCGGCTCCACCTCTCCTTTGATTGAAAAGCGAACACCGTTTTGACGGGTTAAATCAGTAGGATCAACCGGGGTGAACAGGCTGATTTGTGTTTGTGGAACACCATCCGCACTCAAGGTACCGTCGGCTGAAACCGAAATGGAACGCGCATCCGGCGGAATGAAAATGGGCGCCCCGCCCCCATCCAGCAAACGGTATCCATCCGGCGTCACCAATTCCCCTTCGGCATTTGGAGTAAAGCTACCTGCCCGACTGAGGAGCTGACCTTCCGGCGCCTCGATCATAAAAAACCCATCCCCCTCAATGGCAAAATCAAAATCACCATTCGTCTGGGTCAAGGTGCCTTGCTGTTGCACAGTCAGCCGCACATTTGCCGTCGCCATCGACAGCGAGCTTTCCTTGCCATCCAGCGCCTTGACGTGTTCGGCGAAAATCACGCCTTCCTTGCGAAATCCGGTGGTCGATAGATTGGCTAGATTGTTCGCCACCGTCTGCATTTCACGCTGCAATCCGGCTTGTCGGGTCAGGGTTGTATATCCGGCGTTGTCCATATTTACGCTCCTATGATCAACGGAATGATGGTGTGGGTGAAAAACGAAACCAGCGTTTCGGTCATGAAACTCATCGACACCCAGAACACCGCCAAAATGGCCGCCAGTTTAGGCACAAACGTCAGCGTCATTTCCTGAATAGAGGTCAACGCCTGAAACAGGCCAACGGTCAGACCGGCAATCAGCGCGACCGTCAAAACTGGCAGCGAAATCACCACCGCGATCCACAGGCCCTGACGCAAGGTATCAAAGAAAATCAGGTCATCCATCAGACCGGCATCCGCAAGATTTCCTGATAGGCCTCGACCACTTTGTCACGAACAGTGACGGCGGTCTCGATGGCCAATTCAGATTGCGCCAAGGCCGTGACNAACGAGTGCGGGTCGGCNCCGCCTGTCATCGCCGCCTTGGCAACATCTTCGCCTTGTTGCAACGTCGTGGCNAAATCAGCCGCAACTTGGCCAAAAGCCCCCAGCCCGCCCGCACCCGCATCAGGCTTTGGCGCTGTCGCNGGGCGGGTTGCTGCATATTGCTGGGCTGCGAGTGAGGATTTAATATCCATTTCAGATCACCTTTTCATCTACGCAATAGTTCGAGCAGGCTGGTCGACATTTGCCGCGCCTGATCAAACATCTTGAGGTTCGCCTCATAGCTGCGCTGCGCTTCGCGCGCGTCAGCAATTTCGATCACCAGATCGACGTTCGATCCATCATAGTGACCACTCTCGTCCGCAAGCGGATGCCCCGGGTCAAAGATCCGCGACAGCTCGGACCGGTCAAGTTCTACCTGACCGATCTGAACGGCACCCGTGCGTTGCCCGTTCAGCACCACATCCTCAAACGAGGCCGTTTTGCGGTGGTATCCAGGGGTATCTGTATTGGCAATATTTTCCGAGACATGGCGCAGACGGGCGGCCTGTGCCTCCATTCCGCTGGTTGCCAATGCACGGATTTTCATCAAATCACTCATGATACTNTCTCCTTACCTGCGGCCCAGACTGGCGCGTAAAATACCCAACGAGGACTGATAAATCGCCAGCGCCCGTCTATGCTCGCCGCTGATTTCGGTGGCTTTCATCATCTCGCCTTCCAGCGACACATTGTTCCCATTGGGTGATTCGCTGCCTGACCCCGCAATGACGCGCGGCGTGGACGAATAGGCAGCAGACCCCATAAGGTGCCCCGCGCGTGTGGCGCGGATTTGCATCCCACCGGTCTGATCTTTGTAAGTATCGGAAAAAGATGCCAGATCGCGGGCCTTATAACCCGGCGTATCTGCCTGTGCGATATTCTGCGCAACCAGTGATTGGCGCGTTGCGGCATGACGGGCCATAGCGCCAGCCATCTGGAATATCTCTAGTTTTTCAAACATCGGGGCTTCTCCCTCGAGCAATTTCAACCAATGCTTAACTGTGATTCCTTTAGAAAAGGTTGTCAGAACCAATCAGGAGAATCCGGTGATGGTTGTAGAAATGGATTGCTTGCGCGCCGAAATCGCCGCGTTAAACCCCGTGCATCACATAGGCCGCGTGGTTGAGGTCGGGCGTGGTACGCTCACGGTTAAGGGTTTGTCAGCCACCGCCAGCCTTGGCGATCAGGTCAGCATCACACGCCGTGGCAATGCCACGATGGGCGGCGAGGTTTTGCAACTGACCCGTGGCGAGGTGGTGATCCTGCCCGACCGCTCGGCCGAAGGGGTGGTGATCGGTGATCGGGTTACCCTGCTGGGTGAAGCGTCAATCGCGCCTGACAGCAACTGGATCGGGCGGGTGATTGACCCGTCGGGCAACCCTCTGGATGGATGCACCCTGTTTCGCGGGCTAACGCCGCGCCCCATGCGCGCCGTCCCGCCAAAGGCAACTGAACGCCGCCCACTGGGCGAGCGCCTTGAAACCGGCGTGGCTATTTTCAACACGCTCCTGCCCATCGTGCGCGGCCAGCGGATTGGCCTGTTCGCGGGATCAGGGGTTGGTAAATCCACCCTGCTGGCCGACTTTGCCCGCGGCGTATCTGCCGATGTGGTGGTGATCGCCCTGATCGGCGAGCGGGGCCGCGAGGTTCGCGAATTCGTCGATCACGTGCTGGGCCCCGAGGGTATGAAACGCGCCGTGGTGGTCACCGCCACTTCGGATCAATCGCCTCTGGTGCGGCGGCGCTGTGCATGGACCGCCATGGCAGTGGCTGAACATTTCCGCGACCAAGGGTTACATGTGCTGCTGCTGGCCGATTCAATCACTCGCTTTGCCGAAGCCCACCGCGAAGTCGCGCTGGCCTCGGGCGAGGTCGCGTCCTTGCGCGGTTATCCACCCTCGACATCGCACATGATTATGTCCCTGTGCGAACGCGCCGGGCCGGGCACTGATAATGTTGGCGACATAACAGCCGTTTTCAGTGTGCTGGTGGCAGGCTCGGATATGGAGGAACCCGTCGCTGACATCTTGCGCGGGGTGCTGGACGGACACGTAGTTATGGATCGCAAAATCGCCGAACGTGGACGGTTTCCGGCGATTGATTTGCTACGCTCGGTGTCACGCAGCCTGCCCGCCGCCGCAACGGTCGAGGAAAACGAGCTAATTGGTCAGGCGCGCCGTTTGTTGGGGGCTTATGACAGGGCCGAAATGATGATTCAGGCGGGGCTGTATACCGCCGGATCAGACCCGATGATTGATGCGGCCATCAAAGTCTGGCCANAACTCGATGCCTTTCTGTCCCGCCCTGAACCGGACGGGACAGACGCAAGTTTTCTGCACTTGGCTGAATGTTTGATCAGTACGTCAAGGGAACCTGAATCGACCTGACGTGGTCCAAGGTTAGGGGCAAGTGCACAATGATGCTGTGGTGCCAAGTTTCAATCGCCAGATATCTCTTTTTTACGCCGCGACGGGCGAATTCGGAAAAAGAGCGCATAGAGTACCGGCACCAAAACGAGGGTCAGGATCGAAGCGAACGCCAATCCACCCATGATTGTGACGGCCATCGAAGCAAAAAAGGCGTCAGGCAACAGCGGCAACATACCAAAGATTGTGGTTCCCGCAGCCAAAACCACCGGCCGAAGCCTGCTGACCGAGCCATCCACTACAGCCTTGTAGTTCTCCACGCCGTCGGCGCGCTGAGCGTCGATCTCTTCAACCAGAACAATCGCGTTTTTCATCAACATGCCCGACAGCGACAGAAAGCCAAGCAGCGCTGTGAACGTAAAGGGAAGCCCGGTGAACAGAAGCCCCAGGACCATTCCGGTGACCGACATCGGAACGACGAGCCACAGGATCAGCGGCTGGCGCACCTTGTTAAACATCAGGACCGAGATGGTCAGCATCACAAGGAACCCCAGCGGCAGTTTTTTGCCAAGTGACGCCTGCGCATCGGACGCGCTTTCAAATTCGCCGCCCCATTCCATGAAATAACCGGGCGGAAGCGCGATGGACTCGATCTTGTTACGCACGCTTCGGAATGCTTCATCTGCTGTCAGGTCACTCCGTGCACCTCCAAAGGCGGAAATTGTCCGCTCACGGTCGCGGCGAAGGATCAGAGCTTCGGAAAGCCGTGGTTCGAACCGTTCAACGAGGCCGGACATCGGCACATATTTTCCGCCACCCTGTGACCAGACTTCAAGGTCGCGAAGCCTTTCGACCCCATCGCGCTCGTTTTCGGGGGCCCTCAAGATCAGTGGGACATCGGTGTCGCCTTCCCGCAAGGTTCCAACGCGCAGTCCCGAGGTGCCATATTCTATGGTATCAGATATGTCTTGCCGACTGGCACCGGCAAGACGCATCCGCGCCTCATCAACGACCGGAATGATCGTAAGCTCGCGCTGGCGCCAATCGGTCCGCGGATCGGTAATGGTTCCCGCCTCTCGGTAAATCAACATCGCTTCATCCGCCAGTGCACGAAGAATGATCGGGTTCGGCCCCGAGTACCGCACGGCAACGTCCGCTCCTGATGGCGGGCCAAAGACAAGTTCTTCGATCCGCACCAGCGCGTTTGGAAACTGCGGCGGTAGAGATTTCCTCAGGCCCTCAGCTAAAGCTGGAATCGCTGCTGCGTCCTTTACCCGAACGATAAGTTGGCCGTATCCCGAGTTAGCCTGTTCGGGATTGTATGTCAGCATAAAGCGGCTTGCGCCGCGACCGACAAGAGCAGCCACATCTTTGACACCTTGGGTTTCGCGCAGCATTGATTCCAGTCTTTTCATGTCCGTATTCGTAGTGCGGATGTCAGTCCCCTGCGGTAATTGATACTGGACATAGAAAAGTGGCGTGGTCGAAGCCGGAAAAAAAGCCTGCTTGACCTGCCCGAACGCCATCAGCGACGCAACGGTTATACCAAGCACGACCAAGACAACGAGCCAGCGAGACCTAAG
>JGI24724J26744_10000291_pt1 | contig 38787 bp, 40 predicted proteins | sample Cruoilmetagenom7_FD_26744 | JGI IMG/M metagenome (IMG submission 26744) | reverse complement strand
CGCCAACCCCGACAGCATCACCGTTGAGAACCTTAGCCGCCAAGCCGGTGATCTGGCCCGCGCCGCCAGCACTTTGCTGCCCGACGGCAGCCTAGATGTGATCAGCTATGGCTGCACCTCCGGCAGTTTGGTGATCGGCGAGGACCGTGTGTTTGCAGAGTTGAACAAAGGTGCGCCCACCGCCACCCCGACCTCGCTGATCACCGGCGTGATCCGTGCGTTGCAGGCTGTTCAGGCCAGCCGCATCGCGGTCGCCACCCCCTATCTGGATGAGATCAACGCGATGGAGGCGACCTATCTGAAAAATGCCGGATTTGACGTCGTTAGGATCAAAGGGCTTAATCTGGAGCGCGACAGCGACATGATCCGTGTGCGCCCCGATTTCATCGCCGATTACGCGGCGTCCTTGGATGGCCCCGATGTGGACACCATATTCATTAGTTGTGGCGCATTGCGCTCACTCGATATAGTCGATCAACTTGAACAAAGACTGGGCAAGCCCGTGATCTGCTCCAATCAAGCGATGATTTGGGATGTTTTGCGACTGGCCGGTATCGCAGACAAAATCGAGGGCTACGGTCGCCTCATGCGCGATCACTGAAAATCGCCGATGATACCCCGTGGCGTCGTACAAAACGCGACCTACACCTGACAGTGACAAAAAAGAGGCCCACAGATTTTCTCTGAGGCCCCTTTTCTTCTTGCCCTAAATACCTGCCCGCGGCAGGCGGAAATCCGAGCGCAGCGAGACATCAAGCAGCCCGCGAGGGCTCCCGTTTGCCTAATCTTCATAGTCAGACAGTGGCGGGCAGGTACAGACCAAATGCCGGTCCCCATAGACATTGTCGACCCGCCCAACTGGCGGCCAATATTTGTCCACCTTAAACGCACCGGGGGGAAAACAGCCTTGCGCACGGCTATAGGGTCGATCCCAATCCGCCACCAGATCGCTGACCGTGTGCGGTGCATTCTTCAGTGGATTATTCTCGGCATCCATCGCTCCGCTTTCGACCTCGCCAATCTCGGCACGGATCGACAACATCGCCTTGATGAACCGGTCCAGCTCGGCCTTGCTCTCGCTTTCGGTTGGCTCCACCATCAAAGTGCCCGCCACTGGCCAGCTCATGGTCGGCGCATGGAACCCGCTGTCAATCAGCCGCTTGGCAATGTCATCCACGGTGATATGGGCGTTTTCCTCAAAGGGGCGCGTGTCCAGAATGCACTCATGTGCAACCCGACCGCCCTTGCCTTTGAACAAAACGTTGTATGATCCCTCCAGCCGTTTGGCCAAATAGTTGGCGTTCAAAATCGCCACTTTGGTGGCTTGGGTTAGCCCCGCGCCCCCCATCATCATCACATAGCCCCAGCTGATCACCAGTATCGAACCCGAGCCATAGGCCGCCCCAGAAACCGCGCCCTCTCCGCCGACAGGGTTGCCCGGCAAAAACGGGGCCAGATGCGATTTCACGCCAATCGGCCCCATGCCGGGACCCCCGCCGCCATGCGGAATAGCAAAGGTTTTGTGCAGGTTCAAATGGCTGACATCGCCACCAATTTCACCGACTTTGGTAAGACCCACCATCGCATTCAGGTTGGCCCCGTCGATGTAAACCTGCCCGCCAAATTCATGGGTAATATCGCAAATCTCACGCACGGTTTCCTCAAACACCCCATGGGTCGAGGGGTAGGTGATCATGCAAGCGGCCAAATTATCGCCTGCGACTTCGGCCTTGGCGCGGAAATCTTCAACATCGATGTCACCGTTGTCAGCCGATTTGACCACCACCACCTTCAGTCCCGCCATTTGCGCGCTGGCCGGATTGGTGCCATGCGCCGATACTGGAATGAGGCAAATATTGCGATGCTCGTCCCCGTTAGAACGGTGATAGGCGTTGATCGTCAACAGGCCGGCATATTCACCCTGTGCCCCAGAATTGGGCTGCATCGACATGGCGTCATAGCCGGTGATCAGACACAGTTTTTCACTCAGATCCTCAACAATCTCGGTATAACCGACCACTTGGTCATCCGGGGCCAGCGGGTGGATATGGGCAAACTCGGGCCAGCTCAGTGGCATCATTTCAGCCGCCGCATTTAGTTTCATCGTGCATGATCCAAGCGGGATCATGGCGCGGTCCAGCGCCAGATCACGGTCCGCCAGACGGCGCATATAGCGCATCATTTCGGTCTCGGAGCGGTTCATGTGGAACACGGGGTGCGTCAGGTATTCCGAAGTGCGCAACAGCGCATCCGGCACGCGGTATTCCGCATGTAAATCCTCATCGGTACGTTCGATCCCGAACGCCCGCCACAGCCGTTTCAACGTGTCCGAGCGGGTGGTTTCATCCAGCGTGATCCCCAGCTTGGTCTTGCCGATCTTGCGCAGGTTGATGCGCTGGTCCACCGCCGCCTTCATGATCGCACCTTGTAATGGGCCGACCTCTACGGTGACGGTGTCAAAGAAGGTGTCTGGTTCGATCACAAACCCCGCATCCTCCAGCCCGCGCACCATGCGGGCGGTTTTGCGGTGAATGCGTTGGGCAATCGCCTTTAGGCCCTTTGGGCCATGAAACACGGCATAAAGCGACGCCATCACCGCCAGCAAGGCTTGGGCCGTACAGACGTTCGAGGTTGCTTTTTCGCGCCGGATATGTTGCTCGCGGGTTTGCAACGACAGCCGGTACGCAGGATCGCCGTGGCTGTCGATCGACACCCCAATGATCCGGCCCGGCATCGAACGTTTCATACTGTCTTTGCAGGCCATATAGGCAGCGTGCGGGCCACCGTATCCCAGCGGAATACCGAAACGCTGGGTCGAGCCAACCGCAATATCCGCGCCCATCGCGGCGGGTTCTTTCAAAATGGTCAGCGCCATCGGATCGGCAATCACGATGCCAATGGCTTTGGCCGCGTGCAATGCGTCCATCTGGCTGGTGAAATCCCGCAAATGCCCAAAGGTGCCGGGGTATTGAAACACCGCACCAAACACCGCGTTTGCGTCCAGATCGTCAGGGTTGCCGATGATCACTTCAATGCCCAAAGGCTCGGCCCGCGTTTGGATCACGCTGATGTTTTGCGGGTGGCAATTCTCGTCCACAAAAAACGCCTCGGCTTTGGATTTCGAGAGCCGCTGCGCCATCGTCATCGCTTCGGCGGCTGCGGTTGCTTCGTCCAGCAATGAGGCGTTGGCAATCTCAAGACCGGTCAGGTCGGTGATCATGGTTTGAAAATTCAGCAGCGCCTCAAGGCGGCCTTGGGAAATTTCGGGCTGATAGGGGGTATAGGCGGTATACCACGCCGGATTTTCCAAAATGTTGCGCTGGATCGCGGGCGGGGTGATTGACCCGTGATAGCCCTGCCCGATCATCGTGGTGAAGACCTTGTTCTTTTTGGCCACTTGCCGGATAAACCACATCCACTCGCGCTCGGATTTGGGTTTGCCAAACTCCAGCGGTTCTTTGGTGCGGATGTTTTCGGGCACGGTTTGGTCGATCAGCTCGTCCAATGTGTCCACACCCAAAACCTTTAGCATCGCCTCCATTTCCTCAGGCGACGGCCCGATATGGCGGCGGTTGGCAAAATCATAGGGCAGGTATTCGGTGGGTGTAAACGGCATGGTAGTCTCCAATTTCAGGCGGGCATTCATCGGCCGTTACAGGGCATTCTTCATTCAGCGAAGAAGCCTGCAAGGGCTGATGAGCGGTTGGTTAGCCGATAAATTTCTTATAGGCCGCTTCATCCATCATTTCGTCCATTTGCGATGCGTCCGCTGCCTTCATCTTGAAGAACCACGCATCCCCTTGGGCGTCGTCATTTACCTTGCCCGGCTCATCCACCAACATTTCGTTCACCTCGACAATTTCGCCATCAATCGGGGCCAGAATATCGGATGCGGCCTTGACGCTTTCAATCACCACGACTTCGTCATCCTTGGCAACTTCGGTATCGGTGTCGGGCAACTCAATAAACACCACATCGCCCAGCTGTTCCGCTGCATGCTCGGTGATTCCAACCACCACAACGTCACCTTCAACGCGCAGCCATTCGTGCTCTTCTGTGAATTTCATAGTCTCTTCTCCCTTTGGAATTATCGTTTGTAAGTTGAGGGCCGGAACGGCATATCCGCCACGGTCGCAGGCATACGTTTGCCCCGCACCTCAGCGAATATTTTTGTGCCAGTTGCGGCGAATTCTGTCGTGACATAGCCCATAGACATCGGGCGCTCAATGGTCGGGCCAAAGGCACCGGATGTAACGTTGCCGATCGGCGCTATAGCGTCCTCAGACGCAAACAGCTCCACACCCGCCCGCATCGGGGCGCGCCCATCAGGCAGAATGCCCACTCGCCGCCGTGCCGCGCCATGTTCAAGTTCGTTCAGAATACGCGTCGCGCCGGGAAAGCCACCCGGCCGTTCGCCACCTCTGCGACGTGCCTTTTGAATGGCCCATTCAATCGCGCCCTCAACGGGGCTGGTGGTTTCGTCAATGTCATTGCCATAGAGACACAAGCCCGCCTCAAGCCGCAGGCTGTCGCGCGCGCCAAGGCCGATTGGTGCGACCCCGTCGGCGGCAAGCAACGCCTTTGCAAACCCCACGGCCTGATCATTGGCAACCGAGATTTCATAACCGTCCTCGCCGGAATACCCCGAGCGTGACACCCATAGATCGCCGTATTCAGACGCAACGATGGCCACATCCATGAATTTCATCTCGGCCACATCGGGGGCAATTGCCGCCAATGCAGCCTCGGCCAACGGGCCCTGCAACGCCAGTAGCGCACGGTCGTCAATCACCTCAACCTCGCATGTGATGGACAAATTCGCCTGCAAGCGCGCAATGTCCGCGTCCTTGCAGGCCGCATTCACGACCACGAACAAATGATCGCCACGGTTGGCGACCATCAAATCATCGGTGATCCCACCCGCATCATTGGTGAACATCGCATAGCGCTGGCGCCCGTCTTTCAACGCCAGCAGCGAAACCGGTACAAGGGTTTCCAACGCCAGCGCCGCATCGGCCACATCACCAGATTTCGGGCGCAGAATAACTTGGCCCATATGGCTGACGTCAAACAGACCAGCGGATGTGCGCGTGTGTATGTGTTCCTTCATCACCCCCATCGGATACTGCACGGGCATTTCATAGCCCGCGAATGGCACCATTTTGGCCCCCAGCTCCAAATGCAGATCATAAAGTCCGGTACGTTTTAAATCAGACATATCTCACCCCTGTTTCCATCGATCGGCTTGGAAATTATCCGGCACCAATCCAGCAACCGGCTGGCTGCCATTTGATGCCCCCTCTGTCCCGATGCCTGAGATCGCTATCCCTTCGGCGGACGCATATCGCGCCTCTCTCCAGAGTCTTGTTACGTCAATCATCGGTCCTTTGGGCCTGAGAGTTTAGCGGGGCGCATGCTCCTTCGGCACTGGTGTTCACCAGATTCTCCCGATGCTGACTAGGGTAGGTTAAACCAGCCCTGCCGCCCTCGCAAGGGGTTGTATTCAACTGCATACAAATGCACAAACTAGGATATGAATGATCCGTTTTTCTTTGGCTATGGCTCGCTGGTGAACCGCAACACCCACAGCTTTGAGCAAGCCCACCCCGCTCAAATCAGCGGGTGGCGGCGGGCGTGGCGGCGATCCCCCAGCCGTGATTTGTGCTATCTGACGGCGGTGCCTGATCCCGCATCTACCATTGACGGGTTGATCGCGGCGGTGCCGAGTGGCGACTGGGCGGCGCTGGATGTCCGCGAGCGGGCCTATTTGCGCCGTGACGCCACCCATCAGGTAAACCACGAGGTTAACCACGACCCCGAGGTTGCGATTTATGCGATTGAGGCGGACGCGCATCATCCGCCCACGGCCCAAAATCCGATCCTGCTGTCCTATCTGGACGTGGTTGTGCAGGGCTATCTGACCGAATTTGGCCAAGAGGGCGTGGCGCGCTTTTTTGAAACCACCGATGGCTGGGGCGGGCCGATCCTGAATGACCGCGAAGATCCGATTTACCCCCGCGCACAAAGCCTGTGTGCTGATGAGACCGCGTTGGTTGATCAGCTTTTGGCAAGTGTTACGCCAAAATGGTCCTGACGGTCTGTGCATAGGTTCGGCTGATTGGCAGGGTACGCCCGTCCAGCAGCTCGACAAACAGCTTGCCATTCTGGCGCTTTAACTGACGCATCCCATGCAGGGCACCCCGGTGTGAGCGGTGATTTTGTGCGCCCATGATCGGCCCCATCTCTTTGATTGCGTCCTGAAGGTGGACAGGACCAGTTCCGTACTTTTGGCTGTTGTCACCTCGACATAATAATCCTGCATGGAACGCGACAAGATGTGCCCGCCCTGCCCATAGGACAGACGTTTCAAAAATGGCGCTGGGTGGTCAGGAAATCCAACCAGAGCTTCGATTTGGCCGACCGGAAATGTGGTTGGAATTGTAGCGATCGAAACGGCCTATGCGGTGCGAAATCCGCCATGCCATTTATCAAATGCCGGGTGGCGCAACACCAGCGTCAGCATCCCGATCACACAGACCCAACCCGCCAGCAGGAACGCCGCCCAGAACAATACGCGCGGGCCAAAGGGCATCGCATAGCCCTGAAATGGGCCAAGCACCGTGAACGCTTTCAGGGTAATTACAAAGGCGATCATCTGCTCTTGCCGAAACTCAAACGCCTGTTTTGCGCGTCCAACCGATGTGCGTTTCACGAATGTTTTCCTGCATTTCACGTATCTGGCATTTCATCGCTGCCATTTGGGTGCCACAGACACTGCAGCATACACGGGATAAAAGGAAATTGAAGATGAGTGGTCATGGATTGGTATTAATAATCATCGTTAGCGGCATTGCGGGGGCAATCGCAATCATTGTTATCGTCCAACGTCTGCGTCAAAACCGCGATACATAACGAGAGATACAGGATATAAAATGTTGATATCCATCCTCAGCGGCGCCCCACTTTGGGTCTGGCCCTTGCTCGTTTTTCTGGTTTTCTTTGGCCTAAAAGCCACCCACCCCCCGTGCCCCCCACTCTGCCGATAAATCTGTTGCCATTGCTGGAGTTCTTGCCGCTTAACCCCGTCAATTCATTATATGGTGCTGGCTATTTGCGGATTATTTTCGCTGTGGCCTCTCTGATTGGACCCCTTGCTGGATTCGAATTTCAACAGCGCGTTATCAGCGCAAAACCCGCAAGCACCGTCACCCTGAAAGGGGTATAGGTTACCTTCATCATTGTGATGACCTTATTCTGGATGAATTTCGCGCGCAGTTTTGTCAAAGCCATATCGTCAGAGACATATGCCTCAATCGGTTTTCATATCCTGTTTGCGACCATGGCTGGATTGGCAGCCGGATCATTCATTAGGCCGGCCTTGCGGGTGTTTCTGGCTACGTCCGCTCCAAAAGCATTGGACAGCTGGAAAAGCCGTTCAGCATCAACTGATATCCATGCCTCGCGCCCCTTTTGTTTGCGTTTCAAAATGCCACCCTGATACATAAAGCGCAGATGGTGCGTCAGGGTGGATATCTTTAAGCCGCTTTGCCTTTGCAACATGCCAAATGACAGGCCATTCGGTGCGTGACGCAATAGTATTTCACAGAGCATCTGACGGCGGCGATGAGAGAGAGCGGTAAAGAACACCGCGTTGAGTTCTTGGGTTCGCGTGGGTTTCATACTCAATCCTTTGATGTTGGCGCGGTTGGCGAAATCTAGGGGTAGAACTCGCCATTCACCGAGCCGCTAATGTTTCTACTATTCCGGAATAGTAGAAACGTTTTTAGAAAGGGTTAACTCAACCGATCACCACACAAACCCTTGACTTACCGTAGGATTGGCTTCGTTCCCCCAACGCCGTCTGAAAATTCACACGCAATATGCTCGGAAATAATCCGCAATTGGCAATCCACAAAAATCCGTGTAAAAAGCCCTGTCTCCCCTAATCATAAAGCCGCGCGAAATGACCCAACACCGTTCCGAACTCCTGATGCCTGCGGGCAACCTGCGTAAACTGAAAATGGCTATCCTTTATGGGGCCGATGCGGTTTACCTTGGCACGCCCGACATGTCCCTGCGTACCAAATCGGAGTTCTCGCTTGACGATGTGATCGAGGGGGTTGAATTTTGCCACGCCCACGGAAAACGTGCTTACCTCACGCTGAATCTGTTTTCGCACAACAAAGACGTGCCAAAGCTGCAAGAATACATCGATACCGTGCGAAAAGTGCAGCCCGACGGGCTGATCATCGCCGACCCCGGTGTGTTCCAATATGTCAAAACCCACGCCCCCGAATTGCCGCTGCACATCTCGACCCAGTCCAATGTGTCGTCCTATTTGTCGGTGAATTTCTGGCACGATTTAGGGGCCGAACTGGTGGTGATGGCCCGCGAGGTTTCCTTTGGCGAGCTGACCGAAATCCGCGAAAAATGCCCTGATATCAAGATCGAAGCCTTCGTGCATGGTGCGATGTGCATGACCTACTCGGGCCGTTGCCTGCTGTCCAATTTCATGGCCGAACGCGGTGCGAACCAGGGCAATTGCGCCAATTCCTGCCGTTGGAATTACAAATTCCGCATGCGCATGAAGGACGGTAGCCATCAGGAATTGCACATCACCGATGACAATTACGACATGTTCGAATTCCTGCTCGAGGAAGGCTGCCGCCCCGGTGAGTTGCTACCAATCGAAGAAGACGAGCGCGGCTCCTACATCCTGAATTCCAAAGACCTCTGCATCATGCCAAAACTCGACGAATACCTGCGCATTGGCGTCGACAGCCTCAAGGTCGAGGGCCGCGGCAAATCCGAATATTACTGCGCCGTGGTGGCCCGCGCCTACCGCATGGCAATTGATGATTATTACGCCGACCCCGACGGCTGGACGCCCGAAAAATACATGCAGGAGCTCGAATCCGTTGGCAACCGCGGCTACACGCTGGCCTTTCACAATGGCCGCTTGGATAACACCGCCCATAACTATGAGCACACCGCCGCCATCGCCCAATGGGAATACGCTGGCGTGGTCACTGGTGTCACCGAAGATGCGCTGCTGGTCGATGTGAAAAACAAACTCGAGGCGGGCGAAGTGCTGGAGTTCATCTCGCCCATGACCCGCACCCCCGTTTTGCTGCGGCTCTATGATTTCGAGATTGCCGATACAGGCGAGAAACGCGACGTGATCCACGGCGGCACCCGCACCACCATCCGCATCCCGTTTTCCCTGTTCGACCATGAAAACCCCGCCGAGATCCGCGCGCGGTTCCCCGAATTCTCCGTCATGCGCAAAGAACGCGCCCTGACCGAGGACCAGTGGGCACGGATCAAGCTCGATAAACTGACGCAGGGCATCGAAACCACGGGCAAACCCAACCCCAAAGCCTATACCAAACGCCGCGACGAGTTGGTCGAGGCCATTGGTGACGGTGCCGAAACGCGGCGCTTCAAAACCAATCGCGTCGGGGTGGATGGTTGCTGCGGCAAAGGCTGCAACGGCTGCATGATGTTCTGGGAGGACCCGATCTACGCCAAAGCCCGCGACATGGTTTTGCAACGCAAACAAGGCGAAATGCTAACCCGCGCCGAGGCGACAGAGCTTAAACTGCCTGCTGCGGAATAACATGTGGCGGTGAGCAACAAACTGGTCCTACGACAACTCAGCCGGACAAAGCTGCCAACGGATTTAGGAATAAAATGTCTACTCTACTCTAGACGTTTGCGCTTCTTCGTGTAGCTTAGAAATCATGATGACCTTTGTTCAGAAATCCAGCGCTCAAACCCAAAGCCGAATTACGTTCCCGGCCTGACACGTCGGGCCGGGTTGATTCTATCTGAACGTCAATTGCGCACTACGCGCCTAATTAGGTTATTGTCATGCCCCTTACATCACCAACACTGCATCTGATGTGCGGTAAGATTGCCTCTGGAAAGTCCACGCTGACCGCCAAACTTGGTAACTTAGACGGAACTGTTGTGATTTCCGAAGACGACTGGTTGAGCACACTCTACTCTGAAGAGATGTCTTCGATATCGGATTACATGCGTTGCACATCGAAATTGCGAAAGATTGTCGGGCCACACGTCGCGTCTTTGTTGAACGCAGGGGTTTCGGTTGTGCTGGATTTTCAAGCAAACACCATAGAAGCACGCAACTGGATGCGGGGTATCCTTGCGCGCACCAACGCAGTTCACAAGCTTCATGTTTTGGTCGTTCCGGACGAGATTTGCATCGCGAGACTACGCATCCGTAACGCAAGTGGCGACCACCCGTTTGCTCCTACGGAAGAACAGTTTTTGAAGCTTTCCAAGCACTTTGTCGCCCCTTCTGCGGATGAAGGGTTCGACATCGTCCGACATGTAACAAATAGCGCGTGACCTCTAGCTTTCGTTTGTAGCAACCCGACGAATGTCTAGCAGGGCTAAAAGCCCTCATCCGTCTGCCTTACTCGGCAAGCTGTTGGGGGCATGATGCCAAGCCCCCAACATCACTCCCCCCGCATGTCCCGCCATGCTTCCTCTGTCGCGCCCCACTCCGGTTTCGGGTCTTCCTCGCATTCTTTGATCCGGAATTCATTCATGGTTTCCGCCCCCTCGATCAGCCCTGCCAACCGGGCATGCATCCACACGCTCATCACGTCATTCATCCGGTTCTGATATCCGGTCCCCATGGATTTGAAAAACCGCACCAGCCCCGCTTCCACCCCGATGGTGATCTTGATCTTTTTGTCGCGGCCCCGTTTACGGGCGATGTGGTGCCATTCGGAGGGAATGCGCTGGTCGCGGAAAATCTTGTGGTGCATGTCCCATTCCACCCGCCGCATCGCGTCGGTCATATAGTTGAAATGCTGGCTTTGGGATTTGTTCATTTTTGGCAGTGACATGGTGGCCTCCTTTTGGCGCGGGGTGATGCCAAAAGACTGCTCAAATTTGATTAAAATTCGGTAACACCACCGTCTGTAGGAAACCCATAGGTTTTCCATATGCTTTCCATACGTCTGTTTTCGTCGGAATTTGGGCGTCGCTACCGCCGAAAATTAAACAGCCCCAAAAGCCGCCTCTGATTTTGAAACGGTTGGTTCTTATGGGCCCGACCGCCCTCATCCGAAACCACCCGGCGCACCAGGATCACGGCTATCACCGCGAACACAAATCCGCCAAACGCTTGGCCAATCAATACGCCCTTGGCCCCGAACCAAATGCTCCCCAGTATCACAAACGGGATCGTGCCAATCGTGTGCCGTCCCCAGTTGATCCATGTCGAATAAAACGGTTGCCCGAGGTTGTTGAACGCCGCGTTTGAAACAAATATCACCCCGTTGAAATAGAACATCAACGCCAGCGGACCACAAAACAAAATCACGAGTTCAGCGGTAATGCCGTCCGCCCGAAACAGGGCCACGATGGGGCCGCGTATTCCAAACAACAACGCTGACATCAGCACGGTCACAATGGCCGCGAACTTCAATCCGTCCCAGAAGGATTGCTGCACCCGTTGCGTCAGACCGGCACCGGCGTTTTGTCCAATAATCGGCCCCACCGCACCCGAAAGTGCAAACAAAAACCCGAAGGCCACCGGTGTCAAACGCCCGACAATCGCCATACCCGCAACGGCATCTTCGCCGAATACAGCCATCGAGCGCGTTACATAGGCCTGGCCTAAAGGCGTCGCCACTTGGGTCAGGATCGCGGGCATTGCTATGGCGAAAATCGCCGAGGAATCCATCCGCATCTCGAAAAAGGTCGGGCGGCGTAATCCGCCATAGTAGCGGTAAATCGGAATAAGGGCCGCGGCCCCCATCGTGATCCGCGCCGCCACGCTGGCAATCGCTGCCCCGGTCAATTCCAGATCCAAGCCAAAGATCAGTATCGGGTCCAAAACCGCGTTCACCAACCCGCCATAAATCGTCGCCATCATCGCGCGCTGCGCAGCACCATGGGCGCGTAAAATTGCGCCACCAATCATGCCCACCATTAAAAACGGCATGCTCGGCACGATTATTTTCAAGTAATGTGTGCCCAGTGCCAGCGTCCCGCCGCTGGCCCCGAGCAATCGTAACAAACCGTCGATGTTCAGCCAAACCACACCCGCAAAAATTGCCCCCAATGCCACACCGAATGTCATTGCGGTGGCGGACCGGCGGCTGGCCATTTCAGCATCCCCTGCGCCCAGCGCACGGGCCACCAATGCCCCCGCCGAAATAGCCATGCCGATGCCGAAACTAGAGGTAAAAAACAGCACAGCCCCAGCATAGCCCACAGCGGCGGCCAGCTCGGATTTTCCCAGCATCGAGATGAAAATCATATCGACCAGATCGACCATAAAGATCGCCATCAACCCGATGGACGCGGTCAGCGTCATGACCGAGATATGCCTGAAGATATTGCCAGTGGTGAATTTGGGTTGTTCTATCGTCACGCGGTATTCCAATCTCGTTTGGAAAATAGCCTAACCCAATGCGCAGCCATCAGCCAGCCCTGCGCCCGCACATGCCGGTTTGCATGTGCGCACCGTTGCTGGTTGATGGCTTACAACCCTTTGGTCAGCCCCGTTTCACGCCCTGCAACAGTGGCAGCAAATGCGACATGTCGGGCCCGTGCTCCATCCCCGTCAGCGCCTTTCGCAGCGGCATGAACAACCCGCGCCCCTTTCGCCCTGTGGCCTCTTTGACCGCTTTGGTCCAAGTGCCCCAAGTCTCGGAATCCCAGCCCCCCTTTGGCAACAGAGCCAGGGCTTGGGCAACAAACTCTTTGTCCTCATCGTCAATCATTGGGGTTGCCCCGTCACGGCACAATTCCCACCACCCCTTCAGGTCATCCAGCACGGTGATGTTAGCGCGTGTTACCGTCCAGAAGTCCTCGGCCTGCTCATCTGGCACGCCCAGCGCTTTAATGATCTCGGTGACCTCGCCAAACGCCAGTGCCTGGTTGTAGTGCGCGGTCAGCGGCAGCAGATCATCAACATCAAATTTGGTCGGAGCCGCCCCGAAATGCGACAACTCAAACCCCTCGACCAGATCGGCCATATTGGTACGCAATTCCACCGGGTCCGAGGTGCCAATCCGCGCCATATGGGACAACAGCGCCATCGGCTGAATGCCTTGCGCCCGCAGGTCACGCAGCGCCAATGTCCCCAGCCGTTTAGACAGCGCTTCGCCCTGTGGACCGGTCAACAAAGAATGATGAGCAAAGGATGGTACAGTGCCGCCAAGCGCTTGAATTATCTGAATTTGTGTGGCGGTGTTGGTGACGTGATCCGAGCCACGCACCACATAGGTAATACCATAATCAATATCGTCACAAACCGAAGCGAGCGTGTATAGAAATTGCCCGTCACCACGGATCAAAACAGGGTCCGAAACAGAGGCCGCGTCGATGGACAGATCACCCAAAATTCCGTCCTTAAACTCAATGCGTTCTTGGTCCAGTTTGAACCGCCAGTGCCCTGCGCCGCGTTCTTTGCGTAATGCGTTCTTCTCGGCGTCCGTCAACTCCAAAGCGGAGCGATCATAAACGGGTGGCTTGCCCATGTTCAGCAGTTTCTTGCGCTTCAAATCCAGCTCAACCGGCGTGTCAAAACATTCATACAATCGGCCACTGGCCCGCAGTTCATCTGCCGCCGCGTTATAGCGATCCAGCCGTTCGGATTGTTTTTCCGTCCGGTCCCAGTTCAGGCCCAACCACGTCAGATCTTCTTTGATCCCGTCGGCATATTCCTGCGTTGAACGCTCTGGGTCGGTATCGTCCAGCCGCAACACAAATGTGCCGCCTGCTTTTTTGGCAATCAGATAGTTCATCAGTGCGGTGCGCAGATTACCAACGTGGATAAAGCCGGTTGGCGATGGGGCAAAACGGGTTATGGTCATGAATTCGGTCCAGTGCTTGCATGTTTAGCAGGCTCTTACGCGGATTCTGTGCCGGACGAAAGGGGCCTGCCACAAACAAGCCCAATCACAAAACCGCGAGCGCGGGCCGTGCGGCCAAATTTTCAACCGTAATTGTGGTAAGGTGCTGAAAACTGGAGGAGCAAAAAATGATATCCAAACAATTCACACGCAGATCAGCGATCCTTTCAGGGGCCTCACTGTCCCTTGCAGGTGGGCTGATTTCCACTTCAACCGCCGCATTGGCCGCCGCCCCGATGTTGGGTGTACAAACCACACGGTTTAACCGCTTTAAGCTGGGCAGCTTTGAGGTGACAACCCTATTGGCGGGCACCCGCACCGTTCCCGATGTGCACAAGATTTTTGGGATGAATGTTTCCGACGAGGAATTCGCTCAAGTCTCGACAGATGCAAATATTCCCAGCGACAAGGGACAGTTTTTCTTTACGCCGACGGTCGTCAATACCGGCAGCGAGCTGATCCTATTTGACACTGGATTAAACGGCACTGGAATTACCTCGGCGCTAAGTCAGGCAGGGATCAGTACCGATCAAATCGATGTCGTTGTTCTGACCCACATGCATGGCGACCATATTGGCGGTTTGATGTCCGACGGCGCTGAAACCTTCCCCAATGCGCGCTATGTAACGGGGGCTGTTGAGCATAATCACTGGTCGTTTACAGGCAACGAAAAATTCGAGGCAAACGTGGTGCCTCTTAATGAAAAAATGGAATTCATTGATGGTGGTCACTCGATTGCTTCGGGCATTACCGCTATCGCTGCCTTTGGCCATACCCCCGGCCATATGGCCTATATGCTAGAAAGCGACGGGCAGCAGATGGTTCTGATCGTGGACAGCGCGAACCATTATGTCTGGTCGTTGGCCTACCCCGATTGGGAGGTGCGCTTTGACATGGACAAAGCCGCCGCCGCAGCCACGCGGCGACAGATGTTTGGTATGTTGTCGGCCGATAAGTTGCCGTTCATCGGGTATCACATGCCCTGGCCAGCGTTGGGATATGCCGAGGCGCGGGACGACGGGTTTCACTATGTGCCGGCGAGCTATCAGTTGATGATGGAGTGATCCGGACTACGCCGGATAAGATACCACCTCGACCTCGACCGCGTCGGGGTCATCAAAATAGAACCGCCGCCCGGGCTCGTAATCCCCATGGTTATGGGGGGTCAACCCTGCGGCCTTAACCCGCGCCTCGACCGCATCCAGATCATCGACCACGACTGCGATGTGGTTGATCCCGCCGACGTGGGAATAGCTGTCGGGTGCAGGCTCAAAGTCCCCTTTGGAATATAGTGCAACATAACTTTTTTCGCCGCCCACATGCAACGCGGTGCCCTCATGGATCGCATTGCCTTTCCAACGGATTTTCCAGCCGAACAGTTCGCAATACAATTCAGCCGTTTTCTGCGGGTCGCGCACCGTGATGTTGACGTGTTCTAAATAGACCTCGGACATTTCACTTCCTTTCTTGTTGATTTACCTTTTGTAATTCCTCAAGTTAACTTTAGGTCAAGGGTTATTTTCAGGAGCAAACCATGCGCAGTACAGACGCGTTATCTATCGGTCAGCTGGCCCATCGGACCGGATTGGCGGTGTCGGCCATTCGCTATTACGAGACCCAAGGCTTGATCCGCCCTGCGCGCAATGCGGGCGGGCAACGGCGGTTCCTACGGTCAGACATCCGGCGGCTGTCATTCGTGCGGATTGCCCAACAATTTGGCTTTACGCTGCCTAAAATCAGCGCGCTAATGGCAGGCCTGCCGGACGAACGTACCCCGACGAAACGCGATTGGGAAAAGATCAGTCGCGAATTTCGCACCACACTGGATGCGCAAATTCAAACCTTAGAGAAGATGCGTGATAATTTGGACGGCTGTATTGGATGTGGCTGCTTGTCGCTGAAAAAATGTCGTCTTTATAATCCTGAGGACAATGCTGCACGCCTTGGACCCGGCCCGCGGTACGTGATGGGAGATCGACCAGTAGGTGTGGACTAGGTTTTGTCCCGCCAGCGGTTCACAATCGGATAGCGCCGATCCAGCCAGAATGACCGCATGGTCAGGCGCGGGCCGAGTGCTGACTGAAAGCGTTTGTATTCCGAAATGTAGATCAGGTGTTCGACCTTTTTCACAATGTCGCGTTCAAACCCGTCTGCCACCAGTTCGGCCACAGATTTTTCGTCGTCTACCAACCCGGTCAAGATCGGGTCCAGCACGTCATAAGGTGGCAAGCTGTCGTCGTCGCGTTGATCTTCGCGCAGCTCAGCCGTTGGGGGTTTGTCGATCACGCGGGGCGGGATCACCTCGCCCGCAGGTCCCATCATCCAGTCGCGGTGATTGGCATTGCGCCAGCGGCAAGTTTCGAACACGCGGGTTTTATACATATCTTTTATAGGGTTATACCCCCCCGCCATGTCGCCATAGATGGTGGCATAGCCCACCGCGACCTCGGATTTATTGCCCGTAGTTAGCAGCATTTCACCGAATTTATTGGACAGTGCCATCAACAACAACCCGCGCAGGCGGGACTGGATATTCTCTTCGGTCAGGTCAGGCTTGGTGCCTTCAAACAGTGGGGCGAGTGTGTTGGTGATCGCGACACGCCCTTCACTGATCGGCACAAAATCATAGCGGCAGCCAAGGTTCTCGGCAATTTCCTTGGCATCCGTCAGCGAGGATTGGGATGTGTATTCCGAGGGCAACATCACGCAACGCACGTTCCCAGCGCCCAGCGCGTCGGTGGCAATGGTCGCGACGATTGCACTGTCGATACCGCCGGACATGCCCAGCAGAATTTTCTTGAATCCAGTTTTGCGCATATAGTCGCGCAACCCCATGACCATGACGTGGTAATCTTGCTCCCAGACATCAGGTTGCGGGGCCATGTCGCCCGTCACGGCGCGCCAACCATCATCAGTGCGGGTGAAATCAAGGTGGGTGATGACCTCGTCAAAAGCAGGCATTTGCAGGGCAAGCTCGCCGCCAGGGTTCAGCACGAAGGATGCCCCGTCAAACACCTGATCATCCTGCCCGCCGACCATATTCAGGTAGATCAGCGGCAATCCGGTTTCCACAACACGGCCAACCATGTGATTTATCCGCACCTCAAGTTTATCGCGGTAATAGGGCGAGCCATTGGGCACCAGCAGGATTTCGGCACCGGTTTCGGCCAGCGTTTCGCAAACCTCATTTGCGTGCCACGCATCTTCGCAAATTGGTGATCCGATCCGCAGCGGACCAACCGAATACGGCCCCTGTTCCGGCCCGACATCATAAAGGCGCACCTCGTCAAACACGGTCTCGTTGGGTAGTTTTTGTTTCAGCACCCGAGCTTTGATTTCGCCGCCCTCAAGGATGTAATAGGCGTTATAAAGCTTGCCCTCATCGGCGTAAGGCCCCCCAATGCCCAATGCCGGACCGTCGGCACAATCCAGCGCCAACTGGTCAATATGTGCCATCGCGTCCGCTGTGAAGGCAGGTTTCATCACCAGGTCCTGCACCTGATAGCCAGTGATGAACATTTCGGTCAGGGCCACCATATCTGCGCCAGCATCACGGCCCTGCTGCCACGCATCCCGTGCTTTGGCTGCATTCTCGGCCAGCGCCCCGACTGTCGGGTTTAACTGGGCAAGTGTTAGGCGAAATTTATCCGACATCGGCGCATTCCTTATGTTCACATCGGTTTTATTAGCAGAGTTACGCCGAAGTGAAAGCCACAAGCGTGCAAAAAACGTTGTCAGCGCGCTTGTGCTCTACTAGGTTCCTTACTCAACAGACGTATGGGGGCTGATGTGTTCAAGACCAAAACTGTGATGCAAAATTTTCGGGCCACAACTGCCGGTCTGATAATCGCTATTGCGACGACGGGTGCAATGACCAGTACGGGCCATGCCCAAAACACCGGTGCTGTTGAAACCAAACAATACGATGATGGCGGTATCTATGAAGGCACCTTCAAGGATGGCAAGCAGCACGGCACTGGCACCTTTCGTTTGCCCAGTGGGTATGAATACACCGGCGAATGGGTTGATGGCGAGATCAAGGGCCAGGGCGTGGCCAAGTTCCCGAACGGCTCCACCTACAGCGGCACATTCATCAAAGGCAAACCCGAGGGGTTTGGCAAAATCGAGTTTTCAGATGGTGGCAGCTATGAAGGCGATTGGATCAACGGCATAATCACTGGCAATGGCATTCGGATATACGCCAACGGCGTTCAGTACGAGGGGGGCTTTCGTAACGCATTGCACCACGGTGGTGGCACCATGCGCAGCCCGAACGGCTATGTTTATCAGGGCGAATGGGCCAATGGTGAGAAGGCCGGAACCGGCACCATCACCTACCCTGACAAATCCGTGTTTGATGGCACCTTGGTTAAGGGGATGCGTGAAGGCACTGGCACCCTGACCATGAGCGATGGCACGACCTATGTCGGCGACTGGAAAGACGGCAAGATCAATGGCGAGGGCAAGCTGACATTACCCAACGGCGATGTTTATATCGGCAGTTTTGTGGACGGCAAACGCCACGGCACCGGCAGTATGACTTACGTAAACGGTGACGGCTATCAGGGCGGGTTTAGCAATGATAACCGCCACGGCATCGGCACCTTCAAAAGCTCTGAGGGCTATCAGTATATCGGCGGCTGGGTCGAGGGACGCATTGAGGGCACGGGGGAAAGCACCTATCCCGATGGCTCGCTTTACACGGGCCAGTTCAAAAACAACATGCCCGAGGGTGCAGGTAAAATCACCTATCCGGATGGCGGCATTTATGAGGGGGACTGGGTTGCCGGTGTTCCCGAGGGCAAAGGCCAAGCCCATTATGCCAACGGGATGATTTATATTGGTGACTTTGTGGACGCCAAATTCCATGGCCAAGGCAAGACCGTTGAGCCGAACGGATACCAATATGACGGTGGCTGGGAAAGCGGTCAGCGCCACGGCATCGGCACCGCCACCTATGAGGACGGCGCGGTTTATGTCGGTGGGTTTGTGGATGGTCAACGCGCGGGGCAAGGTGACATGGTGATGGCGGACGGGTTCAAGTATTCCGGCGGCTGGAAGGCAGGCAAGTTCAACGGCACTGGCATGGCCACCTATGTGAATGGCGATGTCTATGAAGGGCTGTTTGTGGATGGCAAACGTCAGGGCCAAGGTACGATGCGTTATGCAACGGGCGACGAGAGCACTGGCAACTGGACAAACGGGGCGTTGGCACCGGTGAGCGGCGATGGCACCACCACGCCGGATGCTCCCGCCGCCGAGCAACCCGCCGTGGATAGCTCGAACTAGGGTCAGGGCTTAAAACTGAGCCGATCCGGCATTTGATTTTCCAGCGCAAGCTCGGCCCAAGCACTGGCAAGCGCTNACNAAAAACGGGGCCCGCTGTGGGCCCCGCATTGATCAATCCTGTAGCTTGGTGATTTTCAACATCTTCATGATGCGTTTTTCGTACCAAGGCTCGGAAACACCTTTTTTCACTTTGCGGATGAAATACCATTCAAACGCCAGCTTGGCCCAGTGCACCCAGCGCCCACTGGAGGTCCAGTTTTTGTTGCGCGGCGGATTTTGTGGCATCGCAAGGAAGGCAAAACCGCGGTTGCCAAAGTCAGCCAGACAGAACGCATTCCACGTCGCCATTTCTTTTGGTTCTTTACCGGCAATCACATTTGGAATGTTGTGCGCGGTGGCGGTGACCATGCTTTCGATCATAAAACCGGTTTTCGGCACCCCCGTTGGCACCGGCGTAATCACCGGCGGGGCGATGGCGATACAAACGCCAATTCCGAAAATGTTTTGGTATTTNGGATTGCGCTGAAATTCATCGACGATGACAAATCCACGNGGGTTGACCAGCCCTTCGATCCCCATCAAGGCAGGGATGCCGCGGAACGCGGGCAACATCATCGCATAGCCGAACTCTTCTTCGTGTTTGGCCTTTTCCGAGCCGTCCTCATTCACCTCGGTAAAGAACACTTTGCCCGCTTCAAATTTATCAACCTTGGAGTTGGTCACCCATTTGATGTCGCGATCACGCAGCGCACTTTCCAGCATGCCTTTGGTGTCGCCAACACCACCCAATCCAAGATGGCCGACATAAGGTTCGGACGTTACAAAGGTCATCGGCACCTTATGGCGGATTTTGCGGCGGCGCAGATCGGTTTCAATGGTCAACAGATATTCATAGGCTGGGCCAAAGCAGGACGCACCCTGAACAGCACCAACCACGATGGGCCCCGGATTTTCGCAGAACGAATCCCAATTGGCGCCAGAAATTTCCGCGTGCTCTACATGGCAAACCGAAGACGTATGCGCATCGGGGCCAAAACCCTCGATTTCGTCAAAAGCCAAATCAGGGCCGGTTGCGATCACCAAATAGTCGTAAGCCACCTCACGGCCACTCTCTAGAACAACAGTGTTCTCGTCGGGTTTCAACAGCTTGGCACCGTCACAAATAAAATCGATTCCCCGCTTGGNCATCACCGGTTCCAGCTCGACNATCAGGTCTTTCTTTTTGCGCCANCCGACACCCGCCCATGGGTTGGATGGTGTGAACTGAAAATACGATTTATTGGAAATAACCGTTATTTTATCGCTTTTCGCCAATGTTTCGCGCAATTCATACGCTTGGATGGCACCGCCAAGACCGGCCCCCAATACGACTACATGTGTCATAAATTAGTCCCCCTAGACTTCAGTCAATTCAATTATCATTTGGCTATCTATATCGAAACCATATCGAAAAACGCCATTACATTCAATAATCTTAATATTTAAGACGACAATCGGTCGTTTCCGGTTTTTGCAACACGGGGCTTTTCTTTTTATTTTGCCACCCATATAGTCCTGCCTAATGATGACGATGACACATATCCCCCGTGATACCGCAGCCCGCACCACTGGCCTGCTCCTATCGTCGATCCTACTGCTTAGTCGCCTCTGAGCGTGCCTGATGGCGCGACCGCTCAGAGGTAGAGAGACGCGCCGCATCACCCTAAGCAAACACACACACCACGAAAGATTTCAGATATGACTGATACATCCGAACAGGACCGCGTAATTATATTCGACACCACTTTGCGCGACGGCGAGCAATCGCCAGGCGCAACCATGACCCATGAGGAAAAGCTCGAAATTGCAACCCTGCTGGACGAAATGGGTGTCGATGTGATCGAGGCGGGCTTCCCGATTGCCTCCGATGGCGATTTTGAAGCCGTCAGAGAGATTGCCAAGCGCAGCGTAAATTCGGTGATTTGCGGACTGTCACGTGCCAGCATTAGTGATATCGACCGCAGCTGGGATGCCGTAAAACACGCCGCCCAGCCACGCATCCACACCTTCATCGGCACCTCGCCGCTGCACCGCGCCATTCCCAATCTGAATATGGACGAAATGGCCGGGCTGATCCACGACACGGTAACCCACGCGCGCAATCTGTGTGATAATATCCAGTGGTCGCCGATGGATGCCACCCGCACCGAACATGACTATTTGTGCCGTGTGGTCGAGATTGCCATCAAAGCCGGCGCCACCACCATCAACATCCCCGACACTGTCGGCTATACCGCCCCCGCCGAGAGTGCCGATTTGATCCGCATGTTACTGGAGCGGGTGCCAGGGGCGAGTGACGTGGTTTTTTCGACCCATTGCCACAATGATCTGGGCATGGCGACGGCCAATTCTCTGGCCGCTGTAAACGCAGGTGCGCGCCAGATCGAATGCACCATCAACGGGCTGGGCGAACGCGCGGGCAACACTGCCCTCGAAGAGGTGGTGATGGCGATGAGAGTGCGCAATGACATCATGCCGTATCGCACCGACATCGACACCAGCAAGATCATGAACCTGTCGCGCCTGGTCTCCACCGTGTCCGGGTTTTCGGTGCAATATAACAAAGCCATCGTCGGCAAAAACGCCTTTGCCCATGAAAGCGGCATCCATCAGGACGGCATGTTGAAAAATGCCGAAACCTTCGAGATCATGCGCCCCGAAGATGTCGGCCTGTCCGAAACCAATCTGGTAATGGGCAAACATTCGGGCCGGGCGGCTTTACGCTCCAAGCTGAATGATCTGGGGCACGAGTTGGCCGATAACCAACTCAAAGACGTGTTTGTGCGTTTCAAAGCCTTGGCGGATCGTAAAAAGGAAATCTTTGACGATGATTTACTGGCGCTGATGCGCGACAGCACCTCGGATGCGGTACATGACCATATCCAGCTGAAACGTCTGCGTGTGGTCTGTGGCACCGAGGGGCCGCAAACCGCCGATATGGCACTGACCATTGACGGGGTTGGACACGAGGTCTCGACACAGGGTGATGGCCCGGTTGACGCCGCCTTTAACGCGGTCAAAGCACTGTTCCCACACGAGGCCCGTTTGCAGCTTTATCAGGTTCATGCGGTGACGGAAGGCACAGACGCCCAAGCAACCGTCAGTGTGCGCATGGAAGAAAACGGCAAAATCGCAACGGGGCAATCGGCAGATACCGATACGGTTGTGGCCTCGGCCAAGGCCTATATCAATGCGCTGAACAAACTGCTGGTGCGGCGCCAAAAGACCAAGCCGGCATAAGGTTCAAGCCCTTAGCCCAAAAGTTTTTTGAGTAACATTGGGGTAAGTATCAATAGTGATATTCCAACATTTCACATGGTATTTACCCCGAAAATACGCGGTGATTATATAATACCCAACATATTTTCTGAATTTGGGTTTTGAAAAATCCCGCAGGGGCCCCTGCCAAAGGCAAAAAGGTGCTGACATCAAGCCCAGCCCCCTTTACCCACCCTATCCGCCCCGCCTATAAGAACTCTTGGCCTGTAAACTCGAGAATCGCGGGCTTCATTGTGTGATTTATTCGGGAAACTTCAGGCATGTCTATTCTATCGGGTCTATTTTCTTCCGACATAGCAATCGATCTGGGCACAGCAAACACGCTGGTCTATGTCAAAGGCAAAGGCGTCGTTTTGAACGAGCCAAGCGTTGTGGCCTATCATGTCAAGGACGGCATCAAAAAGGTGCTGGCCGTTGGCGAAGACGCCAAGCTGATGTTGGGGCGCACACCCGGCAGCATCGAGGCGATCCGCCCGATGCGCGAAGGGGTGATTGCGGACTTTGATACGGCCGAGGAAATGATCAAATATTTCATCCGCAAAGTTCACAAACGCAGCACTTTCTCCAAACCGAAAATCATCGTCTGCGTGCCCCACGGCGCGACCCCCGTTGAAAAACGCGCCATTCGCCAGTCGGTTTTGTCAGCAGGTGCGCGGCGCGCTGGCCTGATTGCCGAACCGATTGCGGCAGCCATTGGGGCGGGCATGCCAATCACTGATCCGACCGGAAACATGGTTGTGGACATTGGTGGCGGAACCACCGAGGTGGCAGTGCTGTCACTGGGCGACATCGTTTACGCGCGATCCGTGCGCGTGGGTGGTGACCGCATGGATGAGGCCATCATCAGCTATCTGCGTCGCCAGCATAACCTGCTGGTCGGCGAGAGCACCGCCGAGCGGATCAAGACCAGCATCGGCACCGCACGGATGCCCGATGACGGGCGCGGTTCTTCTATGCAAATTCGCGGNCGCGACCTGCTGAATGGCGTGCCTAAAGAAACCGAAGTCAATCAGGCCCAGATCGCCGAAGCCTTAGCCGAACCGGTGCAGCAAATCTGCGAAGCGGTCATGACAGCGCTTGAAGCAACCCCGCCCGATCTGGCCGCCGACATTGTCGATCACGGTGTAATGTTAACAGGGGGCGGCGCATTGCTGGGCGAGTTGGATCTGGCCTTGCGCGAGCAAACCGGTCTGGCNGTTTCCATTGCGGATGAATCCCTGAATTGCGTGGCACTTGGCACCGGCAAGGCGCTAGAGTATGAAAAACAGCTGCGCCATGTAATTGACTACGACAGCTAGGCCAGATTTGGCCACGGGCACGGGAACGAAAACGGGAGCCCCCCTTGGCAAGAGATCGAAACACACATGCACATTATGTCCGCCCGATCCGGCGTATTCTGGTCGGGCTGGTTGTATTTGTGTTGCTGGCCGTATTCCTGTTGTGGCGCATCGACAGTCCACGGGTTGAACGGTTTCGCGCGGCATTGGTGGACCGCGTTGTGCCCAACTTGGAATGGGCTTTGGTGCCGGTAACCGCGGCGGCCGGGATGATCGAGGACTTCCGTTCGTACCAACGGATATACCAACAAAATCAGGAATTGCGGCGCGACCTTCAGAAGTTGAAGTCCTGGAAAGAGGCCGCCGTTCAACTGGAACAGCAAAATGCCAAGCTGCTGGCGTTGAATTCGGTTCGGCTTGACCCGAAACTGACTTCGATTTCCGGTGTGGTGTTGGCGGATAGTGGATCACCCTTTCGCCAATCGGTGCTGTTGAACATCGGCCAACGGGACGGGATCATGGATGGTTGGGCCACTATGGACGGGATCGGGCTGGTTGGCCGCATTTCCGGCGTCGGCAAAAACACCGCCCGTGTGATCCTGCTGACGGATTCAAACAGCCGCATCCCTGTTACGATCCAGCCCTCCGGCCAGCGTGCTTTGTTGGTTGGAGATAATTCATCACGCCCACCCGTCGAATTTTTGGAAAAACCAGAGCAGGTTCGCCCCGGTGATCGGGTGGTCACATCGGGGGATGGCGGAGTATTTCCGGCTGGCCTGTTGGTTGGTCAGGTGGCCAAAGACACCGACAGACGCCTGCGAGTGCAATTGGCCGCTGATTACGAGCGGCTGGATTTCCTGCGGGTTTTGCGCAGCCGCACCTATGAGGCAATCACCGAAGCTGGTACATTGCTGTTAGGGCCACAGCGGGACTTGCCCGAAACCAACGCGGATGAAAGCACCGAGGGGGGCGCAAATGATTGATGTCGCCCCAAGCAGCAAATGGGCCTATCGGTCTTTGTTTTTACTGCTGGTGATCCTCATTGTCTTTGTGCGGCTAATCCCGTTGCAAACGACACCTGCACTCTGGGCCATGCCTGACCTGCTGATTTGCATTGTCTTTGCATGGGTGTTGCGGCGACCGGATTATGTGCCGATATTACTGATCGCCGCTGTTGTGCTGACCCTTGACTTCCTGTTTATGCGTCCTCCCGGTCTGATGGCGGCGCTGGTTGTGTTGGGGGCCGAGTTTTTACGCGCCCGTATCCGTACCGTGCGCGAACTGCCTTTTTCGCTGGAATGGGGGATGGTTGCTGGCGTCATAATGGGCATCATGGTTGCCAACCGTGCCATTCTGATTGCCGTGATGTCCCCCCGTCCACCACTTGGCTTGTCCCTGCTTCAGTTGATTGCCACACTGGCGGCTTATCCATTGGTGGTAGCGTTTTCCCGATACGCGTTGGGCATCCGCAAAATATCGCCTGGCGAAGTTGATGCACTGGGCCACAGGATATGAAACGCCCCAGCAAAGACAGCGCCAAAAGCCAGCGCAACATTACCCGCCGCGCTCTGATTTTGGGGGCGTCCCAACTGGCCTTTGTCGGCGCACTTGGGGCNCGGATGCAGTATCTGCAACTGGATCAGGCCGATCAGTATCGCTTGCTGGCCGATGAAAACCGGATCAACATTCGCCTGCTGCCGCCAGCCCGTGGCCTGATTTATGATCGCAACGGTATCGCGCTCGCTACCAACAAACCCGTCTACCGGATCACCATGGTACGCGAAGATGCGGGCGATGTTGATGCCGTTGTGGCACGGCTGACGGCCCTTGCCCCAATTGACCCCGAGGAATTGGCGCGTGCATTGGACGAGCTAAAGCGGCGCAGTCCCTTTGTGCCAGTCACCATTGCCGATAATGTTACTTGGGATGACATCGCCGAAGTCGCGGTCAACGCGCCTGCCCTACCCGGTATCACCCCCGAAGTCGGCCTGACCCGCGCCTATCCGCTGGACAATGATTTCGCCCATATCGTCGGCTATGTCGGTGCTGTAAACGAAGCCGACCTGAACCGTGCCAATGACCGCGACCCGCTGTTGCAAATCCCGCGCTTCCAGATCGGCAAGATCGGCGTCGAGGCCAAGCTGGAAAAAACATTGCGTGGCAAAGCCGGCACCAAACGCATTGAGGTCAATGCGGTTGGCCGCGTGATGCGCGAGCTTGGCCGCGAAGAAGGTATAGCCGGTGCCAATCTGCAATTAACCATCGACAGTGCTTTGCAAAACTATGTGCAGGCCCGCTTGAGTGGCGAAAGTGCTGCGGCGGTGGTGATTGACACAGTCACCGGTGATTTGCTGGCCATCGGCTCAACCCCGGCGTTTGATCCGAACAAGTTTGTGCAAGGCATTTCACAGGTCGATTACACTGCGTTGCTTGAAAACAAATACCGCCCCCTGCCCAANAAGGCCATGCAGGGGATTTACCCGCCGGGTTCTACGTTCAAAATGATCACCGCGCTGGCAGCGCTTGAAGCAGGTGTTGTGACATCCGAGGACACAGTGAAGTGCAAAGGTCATGTCGAAGTCGGCGGGCGCAGATTCCATTGCTGGAAACGCGCAGGCCACGGCAACATGAACCTGCTGGACAGCCTGAAAAACTCCTGTGACGTGTATTATTACGAAATGGCACAGCGCGCCGGAATCGAAAAAATATCGGCCATGGCCAAACGGTTCGGCTATGGCACCAAATTTGATATCCCGATGTCATCGGTGGCCAAAGGACTGGCCCCGACCAAGGCATGGAAACGGGAAAACCGTGGGGCGGACTGGGTGATCGGAGATTCTTTGAATGCCTCTATTGGGCAGGGTTTCGTTTTGTCATCGCCGCTGCAACAGGCCGTGATGGCCGCCCGCATCGCCACCGGCAAAGCCGTGATCCCGCGTTTGATAAAATCCATCAACGGCATCGAGGTGCCGCTGGAAAGTGGCGCCGACATGGGATTGAACGAAAACCATTTACGGCTGGTGCGCAAAAGCATGTTTGCTGTGTCCAACGCCAGTGGCGGCACCGCCTACCGGTCGCGCATTCTGGGTGAGGAATACCAGATGGCAGGTAAAACCGGCACCAGTCAGGTTGGCAACAAAGTGGTGCGCAACGCAGATGTAGCGTGGGAAAAACGTGACCACGCCCTGTTTGTTTCCTTCGCCCCCTACAACAACCCGCGGATCGCTGTTTCGGTCATTGTGGAGCATGGCGGCGGCGGGTCCAAAGCTGCCGCACCGATTGCACGCGACATCGTTTTGCAAGCGCTTTATGGCGAGTTACCACCACTGTCGGCCTATCCCAAAGCCGATCGGTGGCGCATTCAAAAAGAACAGCGCGCCCTACCGTTGCGCGACCCCGATGCGGCGGTCGGGAAAAGCGATCAAGCATGAGCTATCTTGAACATAACGTCAAAACGGTGCCCTCGGGGCTGCACAAAATTCTGCACCTGAATTGGGCGGTGATCCTGTTGTTATCGACGGTCTGCGGCATCGGGTTTTTAATGCTTTATTCGGTCGCTGGCGGATCTATGTCCCCTTGGGCCGAGCCACAAATGAAGCGCTTTGCTCTTGGCATGGGCCTTTTGTTTTTCATTGCAATGGTGCCGATCTGGTTTTGGCGCAACATGTCTTTTCTGGCATATGGCGTCGCTGTCATATTGTTGCTGGGAGTCGAATTTTTTGGCACCCAGCACATGGGGGCCAAACGCTGGATCAATCTGGGTTTTATGGAACTGCAACCCTCGGAGCTGGCAAAAATCGCGCTGATCATGGTGCTTGCTGCCTATTACGATTGGCTGGACCTCAAAAAAACGTCACGCCCTTTGTGGGTCCTAATTCCGGTTCTGATCATTCTAGTGCCTTCCGCATTGGTTTTGAAGCAGCCCGATCTTGGCACCGCGATCCTGCTGGTCTCGGGGGGGGGGATCATCATGTTTTTGGCCGGTGTCAGCTGGTTTTATTTTGCCGCTGTTATCGGGGCTGTGGCCGCCGTCATCACGGCCGTATTCCAGTTTCGCGGCACCACATGGCAATTCCTGAAAGATTACCAATACCGGCGCATCGACACATTTCTGGATCCGGCCTCTGATCCCTTGGGGGCGGGGTATCACATCACCCAGTCGAAAATTGCACTGGGGTCTGGCGGCTGGACTGGTCGTGGCTTTATGCAGGGCACGCAAGCGCGGCTAAATTTTTTGCCCGAAAAGCACACCGATTTTATCTTCACCACCTTGGCCGAGGAATTCGGATTTTTGGGCGCGTTCTCGCTTTTGGGGCTTTATACACTAATCATCGTGTTTTGCGTGGTTTCGGCCTTGAAAAACAAAGACCGTTTCTCGTCGCTGATCATCCTCGGCGTCGCCGCCACGTTGTTTTTGTTCTTTGCGGTTAACATGTCGATGGTCATGGGGTTGGCCCCTGTGGTTGGTGTGCCGTTGCCGCTGGTGTCTTATGGCGGCTCGGCTATGCTGGTGCTGCTGATCGCATTCGGGTTGATGCAAAGCGCCCATGTTCATCGTCCCCGATAACGGAAAACCAATATGCCCATTTTTCACCTCGCCATCAACGTCTTGAATCTGGATCAAGCCCGCGCCTTTTACGGCGATCTTTTAGGTTGTGCCGAGGGGCGCAGCACCGAAACATGGGTCGATTACAACTTTTTTGGCCATCANCTTTCCTTGCACCTTGGCACCCCGTTTGAAACACGCGCCACCGGCAAAGTCGGGGATCATATGGTGCTGATGCCGCATCTCGGTGTGGTGTTGCCTATGGATGAATGGCAGACCTTGGCGGATCGCCTGACAGCGGCGAAAGTTACCTTCACCATCCCCCCGACCTTGCGCTTTGCTGGCCAACCCGGCGAACAAAGCACGATGTTCTTTTGCGACCCTTCGGGCAATCCGATCGAAATCAAGGGTTTTGCCGATATGTCAGGGGTATTCGCCACATGATCAACATTCTGTTCGCCGCCAAACCCGCCAATTGGGCCAGCTACAAGGCGCCGTTGCGCCGCGCCTTGGATGACACTGGCCTTGCCTACACCCTGACGACAGAAACAACTGATCCCGCCAGTATTGATTACCTGATCTATGCCCCCAGTGGCCCGGTTAGCAATTTCACCCCGTTCATCAACGCCAAGGCCGTGTTGGGTCTTTGGGCCGGAGTTGAGGGCATCACGGGCAATGAAACACTGACCATCNCGCTGACACGCATGGTTGATCACGGGTTGACCGAGGGCATGGTTGAATGGGTCNCAGGCCATACCCTGCGTCACCATCTGGGCATGGATCAACACATCTTGGGTCAAGACGGGCATTGGCGTGATTTTGTGCCTCCACTGGCTCGGGACCGGACTGTCGCAGTGCTGGGTCTCGGTGCGCTGGGCAGCGCCTGTGCAACCGCCTTAAGCGCGCTGAATTTCAATGTGCTGGGCTGGAGCCGCCGTGAAAAGGATATCAAAGGCATCACCTGCTACTTTGGCGANGATGGGCTGGACCGGACCCTGTCACAGGCCGAAATCCTGATCCTATTGTTGCCCCTGACCGCAGACACCGAAAACCTGCTGGATGCCAAACGCCTGTCACAAATGCCCAAAAGCGCTTTCATTATCAACCCGGGTCGCGGCCCGCTGATTGATGACGCAGCGCTTCTCTCGGCCCTCGAGACGGGTCAAATCGCTCACGCCACTCTGGATGTGTTCCGCATTGAACCCCTACCCGTGGATCACCCCTATTGGGCGCATCCTCGGGTCACTGTCACACCGCACATTGCGTCCGAAACCCGCCCTGACAGTGCTTCGCGTGTGATCGCCGAAAACATCCGCCGCAATGAGGCAGGCGAGCCGCTGCTACATGTTGTGGATCGCAGCGCCGGATATTAGCAGACGCGCGCCCTTTCTTCTTTTCCTAAATATCCCCCGCGCGGAGCGCATAGAAACTCTTGGGACACAACCTTATCGCAGTATCGGCGGATTGTTCGGATCACGCCCCGGAGCCGCAGGCGCATGTGCCTCGACCTGACGCTTGGGCAGCTCGAACCGCAACCCTACCTTTGCCAGCGTGGCACACACCGGCTCGGACGCCGCAAAAAACGCAACGTCCAACCCATCGCCGTTTTCATCGCCAAACATCACGACTTCGCCAACCGCCTTGGCCAGCGCTCCTTGGGCAGCGGGAAGCGCATCAATGATGGCGAGCATCAAACCACACCTGCCGCCCTCAAATTCTGCCGTCACCAGATAGGCGGCATCGGCCAATCCGGCCGCCGTTGCCAGCTTGGCATCAATTGCTTGCAACAACACCTGTGACACCCCGGTCGGGGCCTCGACCGAAACGGGCCGTGCCATCACCTCATCCGGTGCATTCTCCAGCATGTCAGCCAGCCAGATCATCGCCTCTGCGGGCAACAAAATTGATGAGGGTGCAACACCGAGGTTCACCCCAAGCCCGATCCCCTGCCCCGCCAGCATTTTGGCCACCACGCGCCCCGATAGTGCGGCGTGATGGGCGCTGCCCTCGACAAATTCAGCCAGCCGTTCTTCGCGGTCAAACACCAAAACGTATTTCGCATCTTCAACCTCAAACACCTCCGGTGTCAGGCTGTCGTCCACAGCCTCGCCCTGCAACAGCAAAAACAATTCGCTATCGGCCAGTCGTTCAAAGAATCGCAACCGCAGGGTCGCGTCCTCGGGTGTGGCGTCCATCAAGGCGTGGGCGGTATCAAGCGGGGTTGGGTCAGTCATGCAGCACCTCATTTACCGTTGCGCGCAGGGCCGGTATCAGCTCGGCCTCAAACCACGGGTTTTTCCTGACCCAGCCTGTATTGCGCCACGACGGATGGGGCAAGGCGAATACGGCGGGCGCGTGGGCACGCCACCCCTGAACCGTGCGCGTCACACCGCCCTTTGCGGCCTGTCCAAGATGCCACTTCTGCGCATAACCGCCGACCAATATCGTCAANCGAACCGCGCTCAGGTGNCCTANAATATCNNTTCGCCATTCATCAGCNCAGAGTTTGGGCGGCGGCAGATCAGAGCCTTTGTCATTATATCCCGGAAAGCAGAATGCCATCGGCGCGATTGCCACCAGTGACAGGTCGTAAAACGTCGCCTCGGTCACCCCCATCCAGTCGCGCAAACGATCACCCGATGGGTCGGTAAAGGGCTTGCCCGATTGGTGCACCCTTGCGCCGGGCGCTTGGCCTGCGATCAGGATACGCGCACCTCGTGCAAACCACACAATGGGGCGTGGTTGATGCGCTGTCACCGTGGCCGCAAAGCGCTCGGCGCACAAATTGCAGGCTCGCAAGCGGTCGGCAAGGCTCTGGAAATCATCACTCATAACCCAGATTTACCCCAGAAAAACCCACGCCGCAAATAATGGCTTGCATTCATTTCGATACTTTTAGTAATATCGAACTATGAAACAAGAACACATCATAGATTTGAGCGTCGAGCAAGCAGCCTCGACTTTCGCGGCCCTTGGGTCAGAACAGCGCCTGTCGGTGTTGCGCATACTGGTGCGCGCGGGTGGCGATGGCATCCCAATCGGTGAATTGGGGGCGCGCAGCGGGATCACCGGTTCCACCCTGACGCATCATGTCAAAATCCTGACCCAAGCCGGGTTGGTGCAGCANACCAAACAGGGCCGCTCGATCATCTGCGCNGCCGTTGCATACGATCAAATCTATGCGTTGTCACAATTTNTATTATCAGAATGCTGTGCCGATTGCGCGCTGCCAAACAAGGACCACAACCATGTCTGATCACGTTCACAGCCACGTTGACGTCGGCACGCCGCTTTGGAAGCGCATCGACAAACCGGTTCTGGTTATCCTGCTGATCCCTGTTCTGTTGGCGATTTTCGATTTTCCGCAACTGGTCCCGACTGTTATATTCGCGGGCCAAGCCATCCTGCACACAGGCATCTTTATCATCTTTGCAGTGCTTGCCGTTGGCTATCTAAAGGCCTCGGGCGCGGAAACCATTTTGGCCAAAGCTTTTGAAGGGCGCGAAACCCGGATGATCCTGATGGCTGCGATGTTGGGTGGGCTGTCGCCATTTTGCTCTTGCGAAGTGATCCCGTTTATCGCCGCCCTATTGGCCTTGGGCACGCCGTTGTCCGCGGTGATGGCGTTTTGGCTGGCCTCGCCATTGATGGATCCGGCGATGTTTTTGATCACCTCTGGCACTTTGGGCATCGATTTCGCTGTCGCCAAGATGATGGCGGCGATCGGGGTTGGCCTGCTGGGCGGCTTTACCGTCAAAACCTTTGCCACCGGCATGGTTTTTGCCGACCCGTTGCGCCCCAAAAAACCAGCGGCGGGCTGTGGCTCCAGCTGTGGCACCACCACATTTTCCGGCAAACCCGAGTGGGCGTTTTGGCAGGAGGCACCTCGGCGCGAAGTGTTTCGCACCACAGTGATCGAGAACGCACTGTTCTTGGGGAAATGGTTGTTGCTGGCCTATCTGTTCGAGGCGGTGATGATTCACTATGTGCCAGCTGATATGATCGCATCCGTTTTGGGGGGCGACGGAATCAAGCCAATCCTGTTGGGCGCATTGGTGGGCGCCCCTGCCTATCTGAACGGATATGCGGCTGTGCCGCTGGTCGATGCCTTACTACAACAGGGTATGAGCAATGGCGCGGCGATGTCATTCGTGATTGCCGGCGGCGTCAGTTGTATCCCCGCGGCCATCGCCGTTTGGGCACTGGTTAAGCCGCGCGTGTTCGCGGCCTATATCGCCATTGCGATGACTGGCGCAATAATTGCCGGAATGTTGTGGAATATTGCGGCCTAAGGATTGCACCCTCGTGCCGCCTAGCCTATTTGTTGCGTAAGCAAGGCTGCGTCAAGGCAGTCCAGAATGCGAATAGGGGGGGCACACAAATGCGCAGCATTGCGATTGGGATAGTTTTATTCGCCCTGTGGCTGTTGCTGTCAGGTATTTACACCCCGATGATCACCGGCCTTGGCTTTGCATCATCACTGCTGGTTCTGGTCATCATCAAGCGGATGGACACGCAAGACGGCGACAGAGTTGAAATCCACCTTTCCCCGTTTCGGTTTGCCAAATATATGGTTTGGTTGATGGTTGAAATCGCCCGCGCCAATTGGGCTGTCACCAAAACCATCCTGTCGCGGAACATGAACATCCGCCAGCATTTGTTCACTGTGCCCTACACCCAGAAAACCGATCTGGCGCAGGTGATATTTGCCAACTCGATCACGTTGACGCCGGGCACCATCACCGTTGAAACCGAAGACGGACAGTTTTTGGTGCACGCGGTGTCCTATAGTGATGACGATCCGGCAGCGATTGCCGATATGGATGCGCGCATCACGGCTTGNGAAGCGGAGGCGGCTTAATGTTTATCGTCGCTATATTTTCCCTGTTTATCGCCATGNTTTTGGTGCTGGTGCGGCTTTATGCGGGGCCGACACTCTATGACCGCGTGTTGGCGCTCAATTCTTTTGGCACACACACCGTGTTGTTCATCGGGGTATTTGGATTCTTGACAGGACGGCCCGAGTTTCTGGATATTGCGCTGCTTTACGCGTTGATCAATTTTGTTGGAACCATCGCCNTTTTGAAATATTTCCGCTACCGCGCCATTGGTGACATCCACCAGATGCCCACCGATCAGGAGATCGGCAAATGAACGCGCTGGAACTGGTCCTTGAAATCCTAAGCTGGNTTCTTATCGTTTCAGGCTCTGTCTTTGCCATTATAGGCGCCATCGGCACTCTGCGATTTCCGGATTTCTGGTCACGGTTGCACGCCGCTTCGATCACCGATTCGGCGGGGATGATCCTGCTGCTGGCGGGTATGTGTTTGCAGGCAGGCCCAACCCTGATCACTGTTAAACTGCTGATCATCGGCGTTTTTCTNTTCATCACGGGCCCGACATCAACCCACGCGATTGCCAATGCGGCTTTGGTCACGGGCTTGCGCCCCGTTGAAGGCAAGGGNTTGGTTGGCGATGAACCCGCCCCCCTAACGGCTGATGAGGTTGATGATGCTTGAGACTTTCATAAATCTGGCCCTGTTCGTGATGCTGGTCGCAACAGCCGTGGCCATCACCCGTATGCGCCGACTGTTTGGTGTCGCCATGATGGCTGGCGTATTCAGCCTGCTGTCGGCCATGTTGTTTGTCACACTTGATGCCGTCGATGTCGCCTTTACCGAGGCTGCCGTAGGGGCGGGTATTTCAACCGTGTTGATGCTGTCCACCCTGACCCTGACATCAAGAATTGAAAAACCGACAACCCGCTCGCCGGTGATCCCGCTGATTGTGACCGCCATAACCGGTGCCGCGATTATTTACGGCACGCTGGATATGCCGAATTTCGGCGACCCCAATGCGCCCGCACAAACAGGTGTTGCGGCGCACTATATGGCCAACAGCCCCGAAGACATGGACATTCCGAACGTTGTGACCGTAATTTTGGCCAGCTATCGTGGCTTTGACACCATGGGCGAAACGGCTGTGGTTTTCACCGCAGGTGCTGGTGTGTTGATGCTGATATCCGGCCTACGCCGTCGCCGCCGCAAAGACAGCAATAAAAAGGAGGAGATCAGCTAATGCGTCACCACCTTATTTTGCGCGTTGTGACAAAGCTGTTGATCGGCCCGATCATCCTGTTTGCGCTCTACGTTCAATTCCACGGCGATTTCTCGCCCGGTGGCGGCTTTCAGGCGGGGGTCATTATGGCTGTTGCTTTCATTCTATACGGTATCGTTTTCGGGCTTGAGGCCGTGCAGAACGTATTTCCGGCTTGGCTGGTGCATAAGCTGATGGCGCTTGGCGTTCTGATTTATGCGGGCACCGGTGTTGCCTCGCTGTTTTTGGGCTATGATTTTCTAGACTACGGTGCCTTTAGCCCGGATCACCCGTCACATGGCCAACATTGGGGCATCTTAGCGGTTGAATTTGGCGTCCTTGTCACCGTGACCGGCGTGATGGTAGCGATCTACTATGCCTTCGCCATGCGCCGCCCCGCTATCAGCGACGAGGAATGGTAATGCTGGACATGGATTTCATTCTCGGACACATGAACTATTGGCTGTTCACGGTTTTAATGATGACCGGCCTATTTATCGTCGTGGCCAAAGGCAATTTGGTCAAGAAAATCGTCGGGCTGAACCTGTTTCAAACCGCCGTTTTCATGTTCTACATCTCGCTTGGCAAAGTTACGGGNGGCACCGCCCCGATCTTTCCGGTTGATATGGAGATCGACCCCACCGTCGCCTACTCCAACCCGCTGCCGCATGTGTTGATCCTGACCGCGATTGTGGTTGGCATTGCCACGACGTCACTAGGTTTGGCGCTGATTGTGCGCATCCGCGAGGAATATGACACCATCGAGGAAGACGAAATTCTGAAAATCGAAACTGATCTGGTTCACGTCGAGAACAAGATTTTGGGCGAAGCTATGGGGGGACGCGCCTGATGGCGACTGAACACATCCATGTCGCCCGTGAACTGACGGATCACCTGCCCATTCTGGTGGTATTGGTGCCGTTTCTCGCAGCCCCCTTAACGGTGCTGCTGGGCTCGCAACGTCTTGCATGGCCAATTGCATTTGCGGCCAGCCTGACCTCGTTCCTGATTTCGATCAAACTGCTGTTACAGGTGATCGATGGCGGGGTGATTTCCTATCACATCGGTGGATGGGCCCCACCCTTGGGTATTGAGTACCGGATAGACGCGGCCAATGCGTTTGTGTTGCTGCTGGTCTCGGCGATTGGCACCATCGTTATGCCCTATACCGTGCAAAGCATCAAATCCGAGATATCCGAGCGACACCAAACGCTGTTCTACACCATGTATCTGTTGTGCTTCACCGGTCTGTTGGGCGTGGTGGCAACGGGGGATGCATTCAACGTCTTTGTGTTTCTGGAAATTTCATCGCTGTCCACTTACGTGCTGGTGGCGATGGGCGCCAAGGCCGACAAACGCGCCCTAACGGCGGCCTATGATTATCTGATCATGGGCACCATCGGCGCGACCTTTTTCGTCATCGGTATCGGTTTTTTGTATGCGGGCACCGGCACGCTGAATATGGCCGATATTGCGGCCCATATTTCGGCAAAAGGTGCGGACCGTACGATTGAAACGGCCTTTGCCTTTATTTTGGTTGGTATGGGACTAAAAGTGGCGATTTATCCGCTGCATCTGTGGTTGCCCAACGCCTATACTTACGCGCCTTCTGCTGTAACATCGTTTTTGGCGGCCACCGCAACTAAGGTCGCGGTCTATGTATTGCTGCGGTTCATGTTCTCGGTGTTCCAACCTGATTTTCTGTTTGAAATGAATGCGCTGCGCTGGATCATGATGCCGCTGGCGCTGCTGGCAATGTTCGCGGCCTCTCTGATTGCGGTATTCCAGTCCGATCTTAAGCGCATGTTGGCCTATTCCAGCATCGCGCAAATCGGCTATATCCTGCTGGGCATTGCGTTGCTGTCCGCGACGGGCCTGTCCGGCGCCATCGTGCATCTGTTTAACCACGGCATCACCAAGGCGGCGTTGTTTATGGGCGTCGGTGCGTTGGTGTTGCGCAGCGGCAGCTCGTTTTATGCGCGAATCGAGGGCATGGGCAAAGTAATGCCATGGACCAGTTTCGCCATTGTCATTGCAGGCCTGTCATTGATCGGGGTGCCCGGAACGGCCGGTTTTGTCAGTAAATGGGTATTGGTGCAGGCCGCGATCGAGCAAGGCTGGTGGCCGATTGCACTGGCCGTGGTGGCNTCATCCTTGTTGGCGATCATCTACGTGTGGCGCGTGATTGAGGTGCTTTATATGAAGCANCCTGTTGACGATACCCGCCGCGAAGCACCGCTTTCAATGTTGATCCCGATGTGGATCATGGCGCTGTCGACCATTTGGTTTGGGCTGGACACAGATATGACCATGAGTGCGGCGCGCGCCGCCGCTGACGGGTTGTTGAACGGGTTTGTTGCAGGAGGGCCATCAGTTGGACACTAACACCGCAATCCTGCTGACCATGCTGATCCCTGCGGCGGCGTCCGTGGGTAACTTATTGCTGCGTAATCATGCCAACCTGCGGGACGGGATGACGCTGGGCGCTGCTGTTGCAACGTTCCTCACCGTGTTGGTGATCCTGAGCAATGTTGGCAACGGCACCACCACGCCGCTGGTGTTGTTCGAAGTGTTCCCGGGACTGAGCATTGCCTTCAACGTCGAGCCGCTGGGCTTGATGTTCGCTATTATCGCCTCGGGTCTGTGGATCCTGACGCATATCTACGGCGTCGGTTACATGCGCGGCAATAACGAGGATAACCACACGCGGTTCTTTGCCAGCTTCGCGCTGGCCATCGCCGCCGTCATGGGCTTGGCGTTTTCGGCCAATATGTTCACACTGTTCCTGTTTTACGAGATGCTGACGCTGTCGACTTACCCGCTGGTCGCCCACAAGGGCACGCCAGAGGCCATCAGTGGTGCGCGCACCTATCTGGGCATCCTGATGGGCACCTCGATCGGCCTGCTGCTGGTCGCGGTGATCTGGACCTATACCATAACCGGCACGCTGGATTTCACCCAAGGCGGCATCCTGCGCGGTCACATCGCGGGGCCAATGGTGGCTGTGTTGTTGGGGCTTTACGCCTTTGGCATCGGTAAGGCAGCGTTGATGCCGTTCCACCGCTGGCTGCCCGCCGCAATGGTTGCACCCACACCCGTTAGTGCGCTGCTGCACGCGGTGGCCGTGGTCAAGGCTGGCGTGTTTACCATGTTGAAGGTCGGGATTTACATCTTTGGCATTGATTTTCTGGCCGAAACTGGCGCGTCCGAATGGCTGATGTGGCTGGCCGCGTACAGCATTATCGCGGCCTCGATTGTGGCGATGACCAAGGACAACCTGAAAGCCCGTCTGGCCTATTCCACCATCAGCCAGTTAAGCTACATCACGCTGGGCATGGCGCTTGCCACCTCGATGGGTGCGCTTGGCGGCGGACTGCATATTGCCATGCACGCGATGGGCAAAATTACGTTGTTCATGTGTGCAGGCTCGATTTACGTGGCGACGCACAAGATCAACATCAGCCAGATGAACGGGCTGGGGAGGATCATGCCGATCACCTATGGCGCGTTCCTGATCGGGGCGCTGTCGATCATCGGTTTACCACCGCTGGGCGGCTCATGGAGCAAATGGCTGCTGATGGTTGGGGCCGCAGATGCGGGCCAACAGGTGATGATCGCGGTGCTGATGCTTAGTTCTCTACTGAACGTCGCCTATCTTTTGTCCATCGTCGGGCGCGGTTTCTTTTGGCCCGCCGAGGCCGATGCTGCGCCTGCCAAAATCGCTGAATCCCCCGTGCTGGTCTGGCTGCCGCCTGCCGTCACTGCCTTCGGCTGTCTGGTTCTATTTTTCTACGCTACAGACATCAAAGATTTCCTGATGCCCATTGTTGAAGGTACACAATGACCGATCACATGACCGACACCCCTGATATGGGCGAGAGCAAGACTGCCTATGGCAAACGCTTGCAAAAAGAGGGCCAGCGCGAGTTGTATATCCGCAAAGCATTGCGCGAGCATTTTGGCCTGACCATTGATGAGACAGTCCGCCAATGTAAAGAGCTGCCCAAAGCGCGTCTTTTGGAATTAAAAGAACTGCGCAAACGGTTTCCCGACCTGAACGAGAACCGGTTGGCTTGGAAAATATCCAAATCACTGACAATTCCAAAGGAAGACGCCCTTAAGTGGGCACAAACATTGACCGCCAAAGAAGGAAACGCCTAACCATGTCAAAGCGTGAAACCGACCCTGCCAAACTGCCTGCCCTTGGGCGGATGCTGTTGTGGGTCGACAAACCAGGCAGTGCGACCAAGATCACTTGGGCGCTGGGCGTGGTTTGTGGGCTGCTGTTTCTGGTTGATTTCACCTTTGAAAAGCATGGCCACTTTGACATTGAGAACGTGCCCGGCTTTTTCGGCGCTTA
>JGI24724J26744_10000285_pt1 | contig 39013 bp, 27 predicted proteins | sample Cruoilmetagenom7_FD_26744 | JGI IMG/M metagenome (IMG submission 26744) | reverse complement strand
AAAAGAGCATTAGCTAGCCTGATATAAAAAGGATATATATCAAGTGATTTGACAGCACCTGCTTTATGCTGTGCAATAAAGGTCAAAACGCATGAAATAATAACAGGAATAAATAATGGAATTTTTTCATAAACAAGCTTATTGAATGATTGCTTTTTTGCGTATGGAAATGGGGTTTTTATAAAACGCCTAAGGGGCCAGAAATCCATTAGCAGTAATATAAAAGGCAAGGTAACAAGCATTGGTTTTGCCATAAGCCCTATGCAAAGCAAAAGAAAAGTAAGAAAATAGTATGGCATGCGCAAATTATTAACATAGCGAATATATGCAGCTATTGAAAGCATTCCAAAAAATGTGCTTAAAACATCTTTTCTTTCAGCAATCCATGCAACTGACTCAACATGCAGGGGATGAAGTGCAAACAAAGCAGCAACAAGTGCGCTTTTGCAGATGGAGTTTGTCAGTTTTGCAAGTATTTGAAACAGTAAAAGCGTGTTTAAGATATGCAAAAGCAAGCTTGTAATATGATGCCCTTTTGCATTTAGTCCATAAAGCCTGTAGTCTGCCATATGAGAAAGCCATGTAACAGGATGCCAGTTGGCAGCATGAAATGTTGTAAAAGCCCATTTAATACTTTTTATTGAAAAATCTTTCTGAACATTGGAGTTTTCAGTAATATATTCCTGATCATCAAATTCAACAAAATCATTGTACATTAATGGCCAGTAGGAAATAAGGATTGCTGTTATTAAAAAAAGACATATTAATAGATTATTGTATGGTTTTTTATTATTGGATATAAATAACTGTTGAGTTTCCATATTTTTTTAATAAAAATTTTAAATCAGAAGTGAGCTTGTTATGTGGTTTTTGTTTGTTGTAGATTTGCTATTGGTGATTCCATAGACAAAGGTTGTCTGTAAGGTATATTGTTTCGATATAATTTTAATCGTATTTTTATATCATCAGCCAGATCATTTATGTTATATAGTAAAGCGAGTTTATAAGCTTTTGAAGCGGTTGAAACAGCTCTATCAAATTGATTTGTTTCAGCATATGCAGCAGCCAGAGCATCTAAAGAAAGAGGCTGGTTTGTACCTGTTATTTTGCACAGCTTTTCAGCTATATTTAATGACAGCTTACCATTTCTAATTTTTTCATTTCCGCAGGTTGAATAAATCCAGGATAGATTATATAAAGCCTGGATCATATCAGGTTTATAAGTCAGAATTTTATTAAAATGATATATGGATTGTTTGAATTTTTTCTGATTTAAAAAAAGTTTGCCAAGGTTATATTCTGCCGAATAATGTTCTGGTGATAATTTTAATACTGTTAAATAATGCTGCTTTGCCTTATTCAAATCTCCTTTTTTGAAAAAAGCATTTGCCAGATTGGAATGTGCTATTGGAAAGTTAGGGCTTATTTGTAAAGACTTTGTGAAATTATATATTGCTTTATCAATATCCTCTTGCTTTAAATAAGCAAGTCCCAGTCCATAATATGCAGAGCTGTTATTTTTAGTAACAGAAATGGTATGGCTAAAAAGAGTTACGGAATTTTTCCAGAAACCGACTTGAATTACTGTAATTAAAAATAAAAAAATAAGAACAATGCATGCTGAAAAAGAAATTATTATTTTTTTGTGTTTAAATTCAGCCAACATGTCATATATACCCCATGCAATAATGATATATAGGCCAATAAATGGTATATATACAAAACGGTCAGCCATTTCCGGCCAGAGTCCTGCCTGCATAAGTCCTATAGTCGGAAACAATGTTCCTGTATAAAATAGCCAGCCTGTTACAAGATAGGGTTTTTTTTGTAAATTTTTAAATGCGAGAAAAAAGATAAGTATAAGAAGAAGAATAGATATTGTAATCTGCCATAATGGAACTTCCCTGGGAAAAGGATAATAAGGTGCAAGGTTTAGCGGCCAGAGCAAATCCATGATATATTTTATATAAGAAGTGATAGCATTGCTTATTCTTAAGTGAAATGGCACCATTTCTGTTGATATAACAAGGCCAATTTTTTTAACAGAAATAGAAGATATATAAATTGTTGTTGCACTGAAAATAAAAAAGGGAATTTTTTCTTTTATTAAAGGAAAAACTGATGAGAATAATGTTTTAAAATATGCAAAAGCTGAGGTTTTAAAGTTGCTGTTTTCAGAGACAGCAGGCAGTTGGAATCTTTGAAAAGGCCAGAAGTCTAAAATAACAAGTACAAAAGGAAGCGTTACAAGTACAGGTTTGGACATAAGCCCTAAGACAAATACGACTATGGCCATAAGATATATTTTAAAGTCAGGCCGTTTAACATAATATGTATAAAATAAGATTGTAAGCATCCAGAAAAAAGCGCTTAAAACATTTTTCCGTTCTGTTGCCCATGCAACAGATTCAACATTCACAGGGTGCAGAGCAAACATGAAAGCCACAAAGGCACTTTGCCAGAACATTTTTGTAGTTTTTGTTAAGACAAGAAAAATAAGAATAGAAGTTGCTATATGAAAAAACAAATTTATTAAATGATGCACTTCCGGCTGCACTCCGAATAAATGACAGTCCAGCATTAACGAAAGCCAGGTCACAGGATGCCAGTAGTTTGATTCTGTAAATGAAAATGCCCATGTAACTCCTTTTAAAGTGATTCCTTTATTTACATATTTGTTATCAACAATATAGTTAAAGTCATCAAAATTTATAAAGTCATTTTCTGGCAGACTCCAGTATGCTGCAATTGACGTTATTATAAGAACAAGTGATACTAAAAATTCAGGGCTAAGATATTTATTGGATTTCATAATATTCATAAAGCAGTTTTATTTTTATAATATATTGTATCTGCATGCCTGTAAGTTTTTTTTGCTTTATATAATAAAAGTCTTTTTTTTATATCGGCGGCCAGATCATTTATGTTATATAATAAAGTGAGATTATAAGCTTTTTCAGCAGTTGAAACAGCTTTATCAAATTGATTTGTTTCAGCATATGCAGCAGCCAGAGCATCTAAAGCAAGAGGCTGATCTATCGCATTTAGTTCACAAAGCTTTTGTGCCAGTTTAAAAGCCATATTGCCATCCCGAAATTTTCCATCATTACAGGTTGAGTATATCCACGATAAATTATATAAAGCTTGTTTCATAGATGGATTAATAGATAATGCCTTGTTTAAGCAGAAAATTGCTTTACCTGTTTTTTCTTGATTTATAAAAATTTGTCCCATGTTGTAATAGGCAGGGGCAAATTCAGGACATATGGCCAGAGTTTGTTCAAAGTGATATATTGCTTTTTTTATATTTTCTTTGAGTCCAAATGTATTTCCTAAGTTAAAGTGAGCAATATAATAACCTGGGTTTATTTTTAAGGTTTGGCTATAATGATAAATTGCCTTGTCAAATTTTTTCTGCTCTTTTAATGCCTGGCCAAGTACATAATGTGCAGTGTAGTTGTTTGCTGTTACACTTACAGTGTGCCTGAAAAGAGTTACACTATCTTTCCAGTAGCAGAGTTGAAAAAAGGTGCATATACAAAGCGATGTTATTACAATAACTGAAAAAAAACCTGCCAGTGTCTTTTTACAATTAAATTTTTTGATTATATCTGATGCTCCCCATGAAATGATGATAAATATTCCAATAAGAGGGATATAGCTATACCTGTCTGCCATACTTTGTTCGCCAACCTGCACAATTCCTATAACAGGGATTAATGTACCAACATACCAAAACCATCCTGTTGTAACGTAAGAAAATTTACGAGCTTTTAGCAAAGCAAAAACAGTGATTAATATTATAGTAAAACAGCAAATGATAATTATACATGGTTGTATGTTTGGATATGGATAAAAAACACCAAGCTGATCCGGCCAGATAGTTTTAAAAAGATATTTTATATACGCAAAAGCTGCATTGGCTATGCGTTTTTTTAAAGGTAAACAATCAAAAGAATTTATTGCTCCACCACTTTTTTGAGCAAAAAATGTTATAATGCTTGATAAAAGAGTAAGAACAAAAAGAGGAATTTTTTCTTTTAAAAGATAGATAAAGTTTTTGCAGAACAATTGTTTGTCTGTATTAAATATTTTTATTCGTTCAAGTGGCCAGAAATCAAGCAAAAGCAGTGTAAATGGCAATGTGACAATCATTGGTTTTGACATTAAACCAAGTGAAAAAAAAATAACCAGTAGTGCATAGCGTTTTTTTGTCTGGCATGTAACATATCGCGCATATGCCCATATGCTGAGAAACCAGAAAAAAGCGCATAAGAGGTCTTTTCGTTCTGCAATCCATGCAACAGACTCCACATGCAGAGGATGTATTGAAAAAAGAGCGGCAACAAAACCGTTTTTCCAGAGTTCGCCGGTTATAAGGTTAAGAAGTAAAAATAAAATTATTGTGTTTATGATATGTAAAATAAGATTGGTAGATTTGTGGCCCTTTGCATTTAACCTGTAAAGATCATAATCTGCCATATGTGAAAGCCATGTAACAGGATGCCAATTGGCTGATTCAAAGCTTGTAAATGCCCAGATGATGCTTTTATAAGTCAAACCTTTTTTAACATTTGCGTTGTTTGTTACATACCCGCTATCATCATATACGATAAAATCGTGATTTTTCATTTGGAAATAAACAAGAAAAGTTATCAAGGTAAGAAAAAAGCAGATAAATATTTTTATATGTCTTGCTTTATCCATTTTATTTTTAGATTTTAAGATTTATTTTTTAAGATTTATTGATTTGGCGTGTGCGCGTTTAATTTTATTAAATGCAGCTTTATAGTCAGGTTTTATTGTACTGGCTTTTTTTATATGGACAAGCCCTTTGTCATATTTTTCTTGTTTAATATATAATAGTCCGAAATTAAAATGAGCATCCGCATAATTAGGATTAATAAATATAGCTTTGTTATAATGAAAAATTGCCTTATTATAATTATGTAATATGACGTAAACATTTGCAATATTATTATGTGCAAAAAGGTCAGAGGAATTTATTTGAAGAGCCTTTTTATAATGAACTATTGCCTTGTTATAATTCTGCATCCTGACATATGCATTTGCAATATTATTATATGCAGAAGAGTCAGAAAAATTTATTTGAACAGCTTTACTATAATGAACTATTGCTTTTTTATTTTTATGAAGTGCGAAAAATAAATCCCCCATGGCTTTGTAGGCTGCTGCAAATTCCGGTATAATTGCAACTGCTTTTTTATAACAGAAAAGCGCATTATCATATTCTTTTTTTTTTTGATACAAAGCTCCAAGACTGCATAATGCATATGGATCATCAGGTTTGATATTTAAAGCAATATTATAATGTATAAGAGCCTTGTCAAACTGGTTTTTATCAAAACAGGCAGCAGCTAAATTGAAGTGGGCAAGGTGATTTCTATCAGTTATATTTATAGCATGTTCAAAAAGGGTGATGCTGTCTTTCCAGTACATAGTTTGAAAAAAAGTACGGATTGATAAGGCTGAAAGTATAATGATAAACAAAGAAGCGATGATAATTTTTTTATATCGCCATTTTGCAAAAAAATCGAATATCCCCCAGCAAACGATTATAAAAAAACCTGTTAAAGGTATGTATGAATACCTGTCTGCCATTGCCTGAGAACCAGCCTGCACAATTCCTATAACCGGAATAAGTGTTATAAAATAGAATAAAAAACCAAACAGTATATATGGATATTTTTTTTTAAAACGGATAGCAAAAAGAAAAGCAATGCCAAATAAAAAAGCGTAAGTAATAGATGTTGTAAATAAATAAGCATCATTCGGATAAGGATAAAAAACTGAAAGGTTCTGGGGCCATACAGCTTTAACAATATAGCTGGCATAAGATATTAATGCATTGGCGATTCGNTTGATTAAAGGAAAACTGTCAAGTGATTGAACAGCTTTTCCCTTATCCTGAGCCAAAAAAGTCATAATGCTTGCGACGATAACAGGCATTAAAAAAGGGATTTTTTCTATAATCAGGTGATATATATTCGGATTTGTAAAACCAAATGTTTTGGTTTTGCTGATCATGTTTTTTTTTATTTTTGAAAACCGCATTAAAGGCCAGTAATCAAGGAGTAATAAAACAAAAGGCAAGGTTACAAGCATAGGTTTTGTCATAAGCCCTATGCAAAGAAACAGAAAAACCAAAAGATATGATTTGATATTAGGAGCTTTAATATAGCGCAGGTAAAATATGATAGTTAGCAAACCAAAAAATGTGCATAAAACATCTTTTCGTTCCGCTACCCAGATAACAGACTCCACATGGAGAGGATGCAGGGCAAACATGGCAGATACAAATGCACTTTGCCACAGGGCATTTGTCATTTTTGCAAGAATCAGGAAAATAAGAATTGTGTTTACCAGGTGCAACAAAAGATTTGTTAAGTGATGGCCTGAAGGATGCAGTCCATACAAAAAATAATCCAGCATATGAGAAAGCCATGTAACAGGATGCCAGTTTGCTGCATGAAATGTTGTAAAAGCCCAGATCAGACTTTTTATTGTAATAGATTGCTGTATATTGCTGTTTTCAACAACATAAGCATTGTCATCATAGTTGATAAAATTAAGATTTTTTATTTGAGAATATGAAATAATAGTTGATATGATCAAAAAAAAACAGATAATTAATTTTAATTGAGTTGCTAAATATCTGAAAAAGGTCATATCAGCTTGAAGATGATTTTACATAAGTTGTAAAAAAAGTATTTGGAAGGAAAAAGTTGTTGGACTAAAAAAATGAGGATTAATGACCCTGCTGATAATTTTGGTAGAAATGATTAATCAGCAGTGCCACCGTTTAAGTGTAAAAAAATGGAGGCCATGATTTTAACATTTCCTCCATTTTAGACAAATAATTTTTATATTTCGCTAGTTGCACCAGTAGTAAGAAGTGAGTATGTCGTAACAGAATTACTATGGCTAAATGTCAGAGTTGTAGTTATAGTGCCGTCATTATTGTCTTGAATGGCTCCGGTTTTAGTGATATCAGAGTTACCTGTAAAGGCAGTGGGCAGAGAGGATGTTGTGAATTGAGTTACTGTATCGTTTGTATCTGCAAACTGTGCCATTGAAGTATTATAAAAGTTTTTTGCTTCAGACTCAGCTGATGTATTTTGTCCCCTTGTTCTATAGGAAAGAAAGTTTGGAATGGCGATGGCGGCAAGAATACCTATAATTGCGATAACAATCATAAGTTCTATAAGGGTAAAACCTTTTTCATTATCGCATCTAAGTCTTTGAATCATGTTATTTCTCCTTATTTTTTTAAAAAAATTATTTGAAAAAAATGTTAAAAAAACTTGCTGCTTTAGTATTATTTTGCCTAATAGATTTTATCACCTCCTTAATTTTGTTTATGTTGAAAGCATATAGTAGCAATGAATATGCCATGATACATGAAAGAACAAATGTTTTAAAAATATAAATATAGCTAAAATTTACAGTTAGTTATAAGACAATATTTTTTTCGGAAAACAGATTTTTTATTATGCCATTGAATAAAAACGTGATTTTCACCAAAACATCTGTGCTTTTCACCATGCAAACTTTCGCCATCTGTTTTTCATGCAGAATAAATTTTTTCAAGTCTGTATCTAAGTGAATCAGGACTTACCTTAAGAAGNTTTGCTGCCTTTGTTTTTGAATCTTTTGCTTTTTCCAGTGCTTTTTTTATNAGATTTTCTTCTATTTTAAGCATTTCCTTATTAAGNTTAAATCCTTGTTCAGGAATTTCAATTTCAATTATTTTATCCCAGTCAAATATATCATTATCAGAACACTTATAGTTGTCAGGAATAACGATATTTGATGTTTCAAGGGCTACGCTTTTTTCAATTATGTTTTCCAGTTCCCTGATATTTCCTGGAAAATCATATTTCATTAATAGCTGCATTGAGTATGCTGACATATTTTTAGGCTGCTTTTTAAATTCTTTTGAATATTTTTGTATAAAATGATTTGTTATCACAGGTATGTCTTCTTTTCTTTTTCTAAGAGGCGGAACAAATATAGGAATTACATTAAGCCTGTAATAAAGATCTGCTCTAAAACTTTTTTTTTTGACTTTTTGGCTTAAATCCTGGTTGGTTGCTGCTATAATTCTGACGTCAACTGTAATATCATTTGTTCCTCCTACTCTTTTGAAAGTTTTTTCCTGTATTGCCCGCAAAAGCTTAACCTGTAAAAGTATAGGCAGTTCACCTATTTCATCTAAAAATATTGTTCCCTCCAGGGCAACTTCGAAAAGCCCTGGCTTATCTGTATAAGCGCCTGTAAAAGCTCCTTTTACATAGCCAAACAGTTCGCTTTCCAAAAGCTGTTCTGGTATGCCTCCACAATTTATCACAACAAAAGGCTTGTTTTTTCTGCTGCTGTTTTTGTGAATAGCTTTGGCTACAAGCTCTTTTCCAGTGCCGCTTTCACCTGATATCAACACATTTGCAGAGGTATCAGCTGTTTTTTTTATCATGGAATAAACGCTAAGCATTTTTTTGCTTTTGCCAATTATTTTTCCAAAGCTGTAAGAGTCTTTGACCTCTTTAATAAAAAGAGCATCGTTGCTTTTTATACCCTTTTGCTCTAAGGCATCTTTTACAGTATTTTTTAAATCTTCTATATCAAAATTTTTTTCAAGATAGTCATAGACCCCTTCCTGCATCGCATTAACAGCAGTTTCGCTGGAAGCAAAAGCTGTTATAATAAGACAAATTGTTTCAGGCGAGATCTCTTTTAATTCTTTAATCAGATCAATGCCGTTTTTTTTAGGCATCTTAAGGTCTGTTATAAGAAGATCAAATCTATTTTTTTTACAAAGCTTAACAGCTTCGCTTCCGTCCTGTGCACATTGAACGGTATAGCCTTCCTGGGTTAACAGAATTTCGAGAAGTTCTCTCATTCCTCTGTCATCGTCAACACATAATATTGTTGCCATAAAGCAAAAACCTTAAAATATTTGAAATACGATAAATACTTCAGTATCAAAAATTTTTAAAAATCAGTGTGCAAAATATATTTATTGTGTCATTAAATTGGCACAGGCTTTTTGTCCTTTTGAGCCAGTAATAAAACCTTGCCCGGGTTTTCTGATATTGACAAATCTGTATCAGTATTAATTTGATTATATGATGGTTGTTTTATTTTTCTTGCAGGAAACAAAATATTAAAAATTGTTCCTTTATTCCTTTTACTGTTGATTGTAATTTTCCCACAATGGCTCTCAACTATTCTGTTTACTATGGCAAGTCCTAAGCCGATCCCTTTATCTTTGGTTGTATAAAAAGGTTTGAATATATTTTTCATTTCATCCTGATTTATTCCACAGCCTGTATCTTTTATGATTATTTCGAGACAGTTTTCGCAAGGTTTAAGAATGTTTAAATCTAATTTGCCAGAATTGACTATTTGTTTTGTTTCAATTAATAGTTCGCCGCCATCAGGCATTGACTGCAGGGCGTTTATGAAAAGATTTGACAACATTTGGGTTATTTCAGTCATGTTGCCATAGATGTTGGCAATAATACATATTTTTTTTTCCACTTTGATATTTTTGTGCCAGTCCGGTGAATTGCGCATGGATTCAATAATATCGTCAATAATAGTGTTGATGCATATAATGTCGCGACATGCAGGATTAGGACGTGCTAAAAGCAGAAAATTTTTTACAAGATTTTCAATTTGATTTCTACCTCTTAAAATAATATGCATAAGCTTGCTGTCTGTACTGTTTAGATATTCATTCTGGTCAAGGTTTTTTTTAAGTATCTGGATTGATCCTGAAAGTGAGGCAAGGGGATTTCTGATTTCATGTGCAAGACCTGCTGCCATTTCACCTATTAAAGCAAGTCTTTTGCTTTTTCCGATTTCTTTTTCCATTTTTTTTTGTAAGGTTAAATCCTGAAAAATAATGATGGTTCCTATAACATCATTACTGCTGTTTATAAGTGCTGACGTGGAAAAGCCTAATATGCTGGATTCATTTGGTTTTACTGCAATGGAAATTTCATTTTGGGATTTTGGGGATAAAATGGATATATCTTCATTTCCAGGACAATGCTGGTTTTGTTTAGTTATTATTTCGGAAAATCCTGGGAAAATGTAATCGAGACTTTTATTTTTAATCATGTCAAATGAAAAACCGGTAATTTTTTCCGCTGCCCTGTTAAATGATTTAATCTGTTTTTTAAGGTCAATTGTAATGATTCCGGTATTTACAGATTCGATTATACTTTTGTGCAGTAGATCAAGTTGATGAAATTGACTTTCTTTTTCAGCAAGAAGCATTCTGGTCTGGCTTTCCTGTTCAACAGCAAAGCCAAATAAAATTGCAACAATGTAAAAAGATAAAATATTTATAGTGATTCTTAATAAAAGATATTCAAGGCCAAATAAGTATGATGAAAAAATTACAGTTGACGATGGAATTATCCCAAAATGCTCAAGGCAAATAAGCAAACTGTAAAAGGCACCACTTGCTGTTGCAATAATAATTCCTCCCTTTTTTCCGAGAAAAAGTTCAGAATATATTATTACAAGAGGATAAAGTAATGAATGAAAACTTTTTATCCCTCCTGTTATATGAACAAGAAAAGTAATAATGACAATATCACATCCTGCCTGAATATATACATTAATGTGAATTGTTTGTATTTTGTTTATCAAAAAAAAGTAAATATATGGCAGCAGGTATGTAATGGATAGTATACAAAAAAGATAAACCGCAGATGAAATGTTTTTTGAGCTTTTTAAATTTATAAATAGTTCAACACTTATAATAAATGTTATAAATATTGCCCTGAAAAAGATCAGCTTGCGGAGGTGTTGGACAAGTAAATTTTTAATAAATGGTCGGTGCGTAAACAAGTCTTATGCCAAAGTACTTTTAAGTATTACAGAATTTTTATATTTAAAACAAAATAATCAAAAGCTAATGATTTATCATGTTAGAATGTTTACAGGGTTTATAATCCGGGTAAGTTGAATAGTATATTTTTTAATATGAAAAGCAAAAAAGTGCGGGATAACATATGATAAAAAAACATATATACTATATACTACTATATAGTACTATAAAATAGTATGTTTGTATATGTTATTTTGATGTTTTCGTAAAAAGTCCATATGGCAAAGCTTTCCTGAAATAAGGATTTTTGATATACCTTGACACATTTTCATAAATAAGATAATAATATAGAATTATACTCTATATATGAATATTAAAGTTAATTTAGTTTATGTTTAACTAATTATATTTAGTTTTATCTTTGTAAAACTATTTTGCATAAATGATGCTATCATTATAAAAAAATAGCATGTGACTATTTGACTAAATTGATTTTTGATATATATTTAAAAGTTAAGAAAATAAGCACCTGATTAGTTTTTAATAAGATCAGCAAATCCAGCGGGTATTTTTAATATGGATAATGTAAAAGAAAGTAGTGTAATAAAGCAACGAAGATTAAAAATTGAGGATTTGAAAAGTCAAAATATTAATCTGTTTCCAAATGATTTTTCAGTATCACATACTGTTTGTGATATAAATAAAATTATTAAAAGTAATTCGGATATTTTAACAGAAGATGAGCCTGTATTTGCTGTTGCCGGACGAATTATGGCTATTAACCGATTTGGGAAATCTTCTTTTATCAGATTTAAGGATCGCACAGGTTTGCTTCAGGCATATATCAGGAAAAATTTTGTGGGTAATGATGGATATTCCCTGTTTAAACAGATGGATATAGGAGATTTCATAGCCCTTAAAGGACCTTTGTTTAAAACTAAAACCGGTGAATGGACCCTGTTGACAAAAGAATTAAAACTTGCCTGTAAAGCTGTAAGGCCTCTTCCTGAAAAATTTCATGGCCTTAAAGATCCTGAAAAACGTTATCGTAAGCGCTATATTGATCTTATCACAAGCAAAGATGTTAGCGATATTTTTATTAAAAGAAGCAAAATTATCCAGGCAATAAGAGCCTTTCTTCTTAATCTGGATTTTCTGGAAGTTGAAACTCCCATGATGCAGCCTATTCCAGGAGGAGCTGAAGCTGCTCCGTTTATCACTCATCATAATGCATTGAATATTGATTTTTTTTTGCGCATAGCCCCTGAGTTATATTTGAAACGTCTTGTTGTAGGAGGGTTTGAAAGAGTATTTGAAATTAATAGAAGTTTTCGAAATGAAGGCGTTTCAACAAAACATAATCCCGAATTTACAATGATTGAATTTTATCAGTCATATGCAACATACGAAGATCTAATGGACTTAACTGAAAAAATGTTTCAAAAAATAACAGAAAACATTACTGGATCTTCAACAATATCATATCAGGGCAATATTATTGATACAGCTGGAAAGTGGCATCGTATGACCCTTTATGAAGCAATGGAAAAACTTGGCGGGATTGATTCCTGTGTGCTGCAGGACAAAGATAAGCTTTTAAATTATGCATCTTCAAAAGGAATTGCAATTTCAAATAAAAATGATACTAACAATATTAGTCATGGAAAAATTGTTACAAAACTGTTTGATATTCTTGTTGAACCAAAATTGATTCAGCCAACCTTTATAACGGGCTATCCTGTTGAAGTTTCCCCACTTTCCAGAAGAAACGACAAGGATCCTGGCATAACAGATCGTTTTGAACTTTTTATCGCAGGATTTGAGATAGCTAATGGTTTTTCAGAATTAAATGATCCAGACGATCAAAAAACACGTTTCCTCAAACAAGTGTCAGAAAGAGAAGCTGGTGACAAAGAGGCACATTATATGGACAATGATTATATAGAAGCCCTGGAATATGGTATGCCTCCTACCGCAGGTGAGGGAATCGGAATTGACAGGCTTGTTATGCTTTTAACTGACTCTGCGTCCATAAGAGAGGTTATTTTATTTCCACACATGAAACCCTTGTCTCTCACAAAATAAAAAAACAATCACATTCAAGTAATAATATATGTCTTTTGAATTTTTTGTAGGCCTTCGTTATTTCAAAGCTAAAGAAAAACTGAGTTTTATTTCGCTGATTACAACCATGTCAGTTGTTGGTGTTATGGTTGGAGTCATGGCTTTGATTGTTGTTATTGCGGTTATGTCGGGTTTTGAATCTGACTTGAAAAACCGCATTCTTGGAGTTGAATCACATATTGTTATATTGCGATATAAAGAGCCTTTTGTAGACTATAAAAACACTGTTAATACTGTAGAAAAGATAGATGGTGTTATAGCAGCAACGCCTTTTATAAACGCACAGGTTATGCTGCGTTCAGCATCTGGTATCTCTGGAGCTGTTTTAAGGGGTATTGATCCTGAAACGGCCAATAGTGTAATAATCAAACTAAAAAGTGATTTATTACAAAGCAAACAAAAACATGAATCAACGGACATAAAAAACAGATCTGCCAAAGCCATAATTCCAGGAATAATATTAGGTGCAGAGCTTGCCAATAATCTTCAATTAGACAAAGGTGATCAGGTATATTTAATATCGCCCAGGGGAATGCTTTCTCCTATTGGCCATATTCCGTCAATGAAAAGATTTGTTGTTAAAGGAATTTTTAAGTCGGGCATGTATGAGTATGATGGAGCTATGTCTTTTATTAATCTTAAAAATGCTCAGAAAATTATGAAAATGGGAAATTCTGTAACAGGAATTGAAGTACGAATAAAAAATATTTATAAGGCAAAGCAAATAGCTGAAAAGATTGTTTTAGGCTTAGGATTTCCATACTGGACAAAAGATTGGATGGAGATGCACAGGAACCTTTTTTCCGCGCTTAAACTGGAAAAAACTGTCATGTTTATAATATTAACACTTATTGTTCTTGTTGCTGCTTTTAACATATCAAGTTCACTAATTATGATGGTAATGGATAAGACAAAAGATATCGCAATATTAAAGGCGATGGGAGCAGCAGATAAAAGTATCAGAAAAATATTTGTTTTAAAGGGGATCATGATAGGTTTTTTAGGGACATCCCTTGGAGTTTTATCCGGATGTATTCTTTGCATGTTGCTTAAATATTATAAATTCATAGAACTTCCAAAAGATGTATACTATATTACAACACTTCCTGTAAAGCTTGAAGCATTAGATGTTATATTGATTGCTTTAGCTGCTATGATAATTTGTTTTCTATCGACAATATATCCTGCAAGCAAGGCGGCTAAGCTTGATCCTGTTGAGGCCATTCGTTATGGATGATATTGCAGGTAAATTGATTGAGGCACAAAAGCTGTTCAAAAGTTTCAATAACGATAAAGAACATATTGAAATTTTAAAAGATGCTGATTTTACAATAGAAAAAGGAGAAAGTGTCGCTGTTACAGGTGCTTCAGGAATAGGCAAATCAACTCTGCTGCATATAATAGGAACCCTTGACAAACCTGACAAAGGTACACTTTTATTTAATGGAGATGACGTTTTTTTATATGATGACATAAAGCTTGCACGATTTCGCAATGAATTTATAGGGTTCGTTTTTCAGTTTCACCATCTCCTTTATGAATTTACAACTTTTGAAAATGCCATGATACCTGTTTTGATTAATGGTCTTAGCAAACAGAAAGCTCTTGAAAAAGCAGAAGATGTACTTATAAAGATGGGGCTTAAAGACAGATTGAATCATATGGTGGGAAAGCTTTCCGGAGGCGAACAGCAGCGTCTTGCTCTTGCAAGAGCTATTATACTAAAACCTGCCCTGCTTTTGGCAGATGAGCCAACAGGAAATCTTGATAAAAAAAACAGTGCTCAGATTCATAATTTGCTTTTGGAATTAAACCAAAACCTTGGAATGACAATTGTTGTGGTAACACACAATGAAGAGCTGTCTGGATATATGTCAAAAAACATTACACTTATTGATGGAAAGCTTGAACAAATAAATTAACAAATATTATGATAATACGTTTTTATTTGCTTATAACAATTATTATTTGTATTTTTTCAAATACAGTGCATTCTTATGAAACTGTAAAAGTTACCATACTGCCCTTTGAAGTTCATGCACAAGAAGATCTTTCATATTTAAGCTTAGATATACCAAAGATGCTTGATAAATTTCTGTCACAAGAAGGTGTAGTTGTAAAAAAATCAGAAATTTTAGAAGATTTCTTGTTAAAAGATAAGGCTAAAAATAGTGACGAAATTAAAAATTTTGGAATTAAAAGCAATGTGGACTATGTGATTTGGGGAAGTTTAAACTGGGTCGGAGATAAATACAGTTTAGATACTAAAATTATTGAGTCATCCGGTGATAATCCCTATGATTCCGTTTTTATTAAGGGCGATGGAATTGAAAATCTGACTTCAGTATTAAAAAATTGTGCTCATAAAATTGTAATGAAGCTTTTAAAGCGTGAAAAAATATCAGAAATACTTATTAAAGGAAATAAACGTATTGAAGCTGATGCAATAAAAAGAGTTATTACCACAAATTCTGGTGATATGTATCTTGTAAAAAATTTGTCACAGGATCTTAGAGCTGTATATTCAATGGGTTATTTTGACGATATTCGGGTTGAATCAGAAGATTCAATCAATGGCAAGGTAGTTACTTTCAAAATAAAAGAAAAACCCACAATTAGAAAAATAAAGATAAGCGGTAACAGCCAGTATGATGATGAAGAAATTAAAGAGACTTTGAATTTAAAAACAGGCTCAATTTTCAATATTTTTAATATATATAAAAATATTGAAAGGATAAAGTCTTATTATAAAGATAACAACTATCATAGTGTAATTGCTGATTATAGTTTGCACAGACTTGAAAACAACCAGGTTGATCTTGAATTTATTATTAAAGAAGGAACAAAAGTTAAAATCAAAAAGATTAAGTTTGAAGGTAATGATGCTTATTCTGATAAGAACCTTAAAAAAGTTATGAAAAGAACTTCTGAAAAAGGATTTTTTTCATTTATAACATCATCCGGCGAACTTAACGGTGAAGATTTAAACCAGGATGTATCAAGAATTATAGCTTTTTATCAAAATCACGGGCACATCAATATAAAAGTTGGAGAGCCTGTCGTACAATACAAAGATAATTGGGTATATATAAATATTCAAATAGATGAAGGTTTACAGTACAAAGTTGGAAATGTAGAGATTGAAGGAGACCTTATCTTCAAAAAGTATGAATTGAAAAAAAAATTAAAAATAACTAAAGGCAAGATATTTAATCGCAGGGTATTGCGAAATGATATGCTGCTGCTTACAGATATTTATTCAGATGAAGGCTATGCTTTTGTTAATATATATCCTAAAGTTGATTCTGATGATAAAAAGCAGCTGGTTAATCTAACAATTGTTATTGAAAAAGGTAAGCCTGTTTATTTTGAAAAGATTATCATTACTGGAAATTACAGGACAAGAGATAAGGTTATCCGTAGAGAGTTAAAGGTTTACGAACAGGAACTTTTTGGTGGAAAAAGATTAAAAAGAAGCATACGTAATCTATACAGGCTTGATTTTTTTGATGAAATACAAGTCAATACTCCGCAAGGCAGTGCAGATGACAAGATGATTCTTAAAATTGATGTTTCTGAGAAACTAACAGGCATGTTTAGCGCTGGAGGTGGATATAGCAGCACTGAACATGTATTTGGTACAATGTCAATTACTGAAAGAAATTTATTTGGAAAAGGACATATTCTTGAGTTAAAAGGAGAACTGGGCGGAAGGAGCAGCCGTTTTACTTTTAGCTTTACAGAACCATGGATGTTTGATATTCCGCTTTCGGCAGGGTTTGATATTTATAACTGGCAGAGAGACTATGATGAATATGACAAAGACAGTAAAGGTTTCAGCTTAAGAGGGGGTTACACTATTTTTGATTATACAAGAATATACTGCTCTTATGCATATGACAAAAGTGATGTTAAAAATATTCAAAGTTATGCATCAAGTTTGATTCGTCAAATAGAGGGCATTAATTCTACAAGCAGTATATCAACCTCTTTAAGATATGATTCAAGAGATAGAGTTTTTAACCCAACAGAAGGACAGGAACACAGGATATCTATTCAGTATGCCGGAGGTCCATTGGGAGGCGATAGTGCTTTTACAAAATATGTGACAGAATCTGGAGTATATATACCACTGTTTAAGGGAACCGTGGGATTTTTACATAATAAAACCGGTTATGCCCGTAAGAATAAAAGCGGGTACGAAAGCCTGCCGGATTATGAACGTTTTTATCTTGGCGGGATGAATTCTGTCCGTGGATTCGGATGGCGTGATATACACATTAAAGATGATGATGGCTTATCCATGGGCGGGAATAAGTTTGTTTTTTTTAATATTGAATTTCTGGTTCCTTTGCTTAAAAAGGCAGGTATTGTAGGAGTAGTTTTTTATGATACAGGAAATGTCTATGGAGAAGGTGATCATATTAATTTGAAAGATATGCATAAGAGCGCAGGTTTTGGTTTTAGATGGTATTCTCCAATAGGCCCTATTAGATTTGAAAAAGGATATATTCTTAATCCAGAAGAAGGTGAGAAATCTGTTGGATGGGAGTTTACCATGGGGACAGCGTTTTAAATAAAATAGTTTAAAGTGTTTATTCATATTCAAGCTTTGCTTTTTAGACAAAAATTTTGCGATTAGCTCTAAATAATAACGCTTTAAAAAACTTATTAAGGAGGGGGGCTATCTAATGAAAATCTGGAAAAGTATTTTATTATTAATTACATGTCTGCTATTTTTTGCAACTGCCAGTACAGTAATTGGCGCTGATATAGCAAAAATAGGTATCGTCGATTTTCAAAAAGTTTTTGAAGTGTCTGATGCAGGTAAGTTAGCTCAGGTTGAGATTAATAAACAGGGCAAAAAGATGGAAGATGATCTAAAAAAGAAAGAAGTTGAAATAAAAGAGTTGCAAAAAAAGTTTGAACGCGAAGCCCTTGTTATGAATGAGGATGTACGTTCTAAAAAAGAACGTGCCTTTAGAATCAAAGTAAACGATTTTAAATCTCTAACAAAAAAATATCAGGCTGATTTCAAAATGCTTAATGGCAAACTTGTTAATTTTTTGAAAAAAGAAGTCCTTGATATAGTTGATGAAATGGGAAAAAATGAAGGATACCTTATTATACTGGAAAAAAAAGAAGGGGGGGTTTTATATTTTCCTAATACAATCGACATTACTGATCAGCTGATACAGATATACAATACAAGACTTGCTAAAAAATCAGTAGAAAAAAGATAAATATCTGTACAGGCATTATCTATTAGCCAGGTAAAAAGTGGTTGTAAATGAAATCAAAATATTCAATATCACTAAAAAAAATTGCTGAAATTGTTAATGGAAAAATTATAGGTGATGAGGAAAAAATCATTAAAGGGACAGCACCTTTTGAGGATGCAACAGGAGATGATCTGACATTTGCAATTAATTTCAAATTGTTAAACAATATTGACAAGACCTGTGCAGGGGCTGTAATTGTTCCAAACAATTTTACAAAATCTAAAAAAAATCTGGTTTCTGTTAGTAATCCTAGAGTTGCATTTGCCAAAGTCGTTGATTTTCTTTCTCCACCTTGCAAACCAGGATATTTTTCAAAATCAGACAGTATAAGTTCTTTTGCCCATATTGGGGAGATGTTTGTTTGTGGAAAAGATGTTATTATTGCACCATCTGTTGTTGTAGGGGACAATGTATCAATTGGCGATCGTACTGCAATTTATCCTGGTGTAGTGATTGAAGATAATGTAAAAATTGGAAATGATGTAACAATCAGCCCTAACGTGGTAATATTAAGGCGTTGTATCATTGGCAGCAGAGTAATTATTAATGCCGGAACAGTTATTGGCAGCGATGGTTTTGGATTTGCGCCTGATGGCAATAAATATTATAAAATACCCCATAAGGGAATTGTGCAGATTGATGATGATGTAGAAATTGGCGCATGTAACACAATTGACAGAGCTAATTTCGGAAAAACTCATATCAAAAAAGGAGTTAAAACGGATAATCTTGTTCACATAGCCCATAATGTAGTTGTTGGAGAAAATACCCTGCTTGTGGCTCAGGTAGGAATAGCAGGAAGTACAACTATTGGAAAGCATACTATTTTGGCAGGACAAGCAGGTGTGGTAGATCACATAACTGTTGGAAATGATGTAATAGTAACTGCCAAAGGAGGTGTTACTAAATCTGTTCCAGATGGAAAACTTATATCTGGAACTCCGGCTATGTCTCATAGATTATGGTTAAAAGTGCAAAGGATTCTTCCAAGACTACCTGAGTTAAAGCAAAAAATTGCGCAAATCGAAAAAAGATTGGGCAAAATCGAAAAAAAATGAAAATAATTTTTGGATGGAGCTGAAAAATGGAAACTAACTTTGATTTGAAAGATATTCTTAAGGTATTACCACATAGATATCCCTTTCTTTTAGTTGATAAAATAATTAAACTTGTTCCGGATGAAACGATTGTAGCTTTAAAAAATGTAACCATTAATGAACCTTTTTTTCAGGGTCATTTCCCGGATATGCCTATAATGCCAGGTGTTTTGATTCTTGAGGCCATGGCACAGGCTGGCGGGATACTTTTTTTACAATCACGATCAGAACAAAAGAAAAATTCTCTTTTGTTTTTTATAGGGTTAGATAAAGTGAGGTTCAGAAAGCCTGTAGTACCAGGAGATCAGCTTTTATTGAATGTTAAATGTTTGAGACTACGTTCAAAGGTTGTAAAAATGTTCGGGGTTGCTACAGTAAATGAAAAACGTGTAGCAGAAGCTGAACTGATGGCTTCTTTTGGAGATAAAATATGATACATTCAACAGCAATTGTAAGTTCGAAGGCAAAAATTGATTCGGATGTTAAAATAGGTCCATATACAATTATCGGAGAAAATGTCGTTATAGGTGCAGGCTCTGTCATAGGTCCCCATGTAGTTATAGATCCATATGTTACAATTGATTCTGACTGTCATATATTTCAGTATGCTGCTATCGGAGCTGTTCCCCAATCAGTAAAATTTGAAGGGAAAAAAACCTATGTGAAAATTGGATCAGGTTCAATAATTCGTGAGTTTGTCACAATTCACAGGGGAACTGTAAGCGGCGGCGGAATAACAGAAGTCGGTAAAGAAAATCTACTTATGGCCTACACTCATATTGCCCATGATTGCAAAACCGGGAAAAGGGTTATATTATCAAATAATGCAACTCTTGCAGGACACATAACTATAGGTGATTGTGCTACTATTGGCGGACTTGTAGCAGTCCATCAGTTTGTAAGAATTGGTAATTATGCATTTGTGGGAGGAAAATCTGCAGTTGTAAAAGATGTTCCACCTTATGTTACAGCGGCAGGAGATAGAGCAAAACTTTATGGTCTAAACATGGTAGGGCTAAAACGGAATGGTTTTTCGCAAAAAGCGATATCACTATTGAAAAAAACATACAGGATTATTTTCCGTATTGGTTTAACGCTAAATGAAGCTATTGAAAGAGTCCATGCTGAAATTGAACAAATTCCTGAGGTTGTACAGTTTATTGAATTTATCAAATCTTCGCAACGCGGGATAACAAGATAATAGCTATTTATTTGAAAAACTTAAATAAACACGTTAAAAATTATTTTATGACTTGATTAGCTATGAGCTAAACGCTCATGGGTGTTATTATGAAAATAGGCTTAATAGCAGGGAGTGGCCAATTCCCCATATTTTTTTCAAAAAAAGCAAATTCAAAAGGTCTATCAGTTTATGCAGCAGCACACATAAATGAGACCGACTCAGAACTGCAAAAGCATGTTGATGCAATAGAATGGATACATATAGGGCAGATTGAAAAGGTTATAAAATTTTTTAAGACTAATAATATAAAAAAAACTATTATGATAGGTGCTATAAATAAAACAAGGATGTTTACAGATGCACGGCTTGACATGAAAGCTGTCTCGCTTTTATCTGGTTTAAAAAATACAAATGATGACAGGTTGCTAAGATCTTTTGCAAAGTTGCTTGAAGATAATGGTATTACAATGCTGCCTTCAACATTTATACTGCCTGATATTTTGGCCACAAAAGGTTGTTGGACAAAAAGAAAGCCAACAGCATCAGATAAATTAGATATTAATATTGGATGGGAAATTGCCAAAAAAATAGGAGCGCATGATATTGGCCAGTGCGTGGTTGTGGGTGGCGGATCGGTTCTTGCTGTAGAAGCTATTGATGGAACAGACTCGACAATACTTAGAGGTGGAAAATTAGGCAAAGAAAACGCAGTAGTTGTTAAGGTTTGCAAACCTAATCAAGATACAAGATTTGATATTCCTGCTGTGGGAGTACAAACTGTGAGAATAATGAAAGATGCAAAAGCTAAAGTATTAGCAATAGAGGCAGGAAAAGCAGTTGTTTTTGACAGGTGCGAAATGATCTGTCTTGCTGACAAGTTTGGCATTTCAATTGTTGCCATAGATCATGAATATAATATCTGAAAAATTGTATTAATTGCTTTTATAATATAAGCTGCCATAATTGCCATATAAGGGAATGTGGACAAAATATTTTCTCTGGTTATAAATTTTGGCTTTAGCTTTAGGCCATCTTTCCCTATGTTTTTTAATTTAAACCATCAAACTGCCTGCATAATTGCGGTTTTTGATTTCAGTGCAAAAAATCTAACCTAAAAAACTTCTGTTTCTGAAAGTTATTTTGTAAAAGTTTCTTGTAGGCCAATTTTAAAATTAGTTTGAATAATTTAGTATAACAAAAAATTTTATCTTTTATCAAAGAAAAAAAGGTTATTACGGTTAATATCTGCCTAATAGGCGCTACATTCAAATTTTTGTGAAAGTATCGATGAAAAAACTTCGTATGGGTGTTGTAGGTGTGGGTTATCTTGGAAAATTTCATGCTGAAAAGTATGTAAAAATGGATGATGTTTTTCTTGCGGGTGTTGTTGATATAAATAAAAAGCAGGCTCATGATGTTGCTGAAAAAGTCTGTACAACAGCATATACAAATTACAAACATCTTTTCGGGAAAGTGGATGCTGTAAGTATAGCTGTACCAACTCCTTTTCATTTTGCTATTTCCAAAGATTTTTTGAAAAATAATGTACATGTTCTTATTGAAAAGCCGATAACAACGACTCTTAGAGAAGCTGATGAACTGATGATGATTGCAAAATCAAATAAAAGTATCATTCAGGTTGGTCATCTTGAACGTTATAATCCAGCTGTTGTTGCTTTGCAAGATATTATAGGTGACCCTATATTTGTAGAGTCGCACCGTTTATGTTTTTTTAAAAACAGATGCCTGGATGTAAGTGTTGTTATTGATTTGATGATTCATGATATTGATATTATCCTGAACTTTGTAAAATCTGAAATAAAAGATATTTGTGCAGCTGGTATTTCAGTTATTTCAGAACATGTGGATATTGCAAACGCGCGCCTTGAGTTTACAAACGGATGTATTGCAAATGTTACAGCAAGTAGAATTTCTACCAAAAATGAAAGAAAATTAAGATTGTTTCAAAAAGATGCATATATTTCTGTTGATTTTGCAAATCGTAATATAAGTACAATACGCAAACAAAGCAGCAGCAATCAAAATGAATTAATACCTGGTATGGATATACAAAAAAATTGTTTTACAAAAGGTGATGCCCTTGAAGATGAGTTGCTCTCTTTTGTAAGAGCTGTAAAAAATAAGGTTACTCCTGAGGTAACAGGACAAATGGGTCGTGATGCTCTGAAAATAGCTTTAAATATTATGGAACAGATAAATATTACCAATAAGAGTTTTGTAAAAAAGCAGCATCAAATATAAAAGCAAATGAAACAAAAATGTGTGATGATAATAGCTGGTGAGGCTTCTGGTGATCTCCACGGATCTATGCTGGTTAAAGCCATGCTGGAAAAAAATAATACGCTTTTTTTCGTAGGTGTTGGTGGTAAAGCTCTGAAAGAAGCAGGCGTTAAGATTTTTTTTGATGCTTCAGAGATCTCTGTTGTGGGTATAACAGAGGTGTTTTCCAGGATGCCGGGTATTTTAAAGGCCATGTTTCTTGTAAAAAAACATCTTAAAAACCTGCGTCCAGACCTTTTAATTCTTATAGATTTTCCTGATTTTAATTTAAGAATAGCATCTGCTGCAAAAAAACTTGGCATTACTGTATTATATTACATTAGCCCTCAGGTTTGGGCATGGCGACCAGGACGTATAAAAAAAATGAAAGGGTTAATAGATCATATGGCGGTTATTTTGCCATTTGAAAAGGAATATTATAAAAATCACAGGATTCCTGTTACATTTGTTGGGCATCCTCTACTTGATACTGATGTACCTGTGCCGAATATAAGTTATAGTGGAAAAAAAGATGATAAATTTTGTATTGGTCTTTTACCAGGCTCACGTGATAAGGAAATTATGCGGCATCTTCCGGTTATGCTTGAAACAGCCAGCATTCTGACAAAACGTTTAAAAAATATAAAATTTATTATTTCACTTGCTCCTTCTGTTAACAGACAACCAGCTGAAATGCTGATTGAAAAATATAATCCGGAAATTTATTTTGATGTGGTTTCAGATATTGTTGGAAAAGTATTTGAAAGATGCACCCTTGTAATTGCTGCATCTGGAACTGTAACGTTAGAGGCTGCGCTATCATGCAAACCCATGGTTATTATTTACAAGGTATCTCCTCTGACTTATTTACTGGGAAAGGCTATGATAAGCGTTAGCCATGTCAGTCTTGTAAATTTAATTATGGGAAAAGAAATTGTTCCTGAANTGTTGCAAACAGATGCTGTTCCTGAAAATATTTCAGATATTGCATGTGAATTATTAAATGACTCTGATTTATACAATAGAATTCAAAAAAAGCTTTATAGCATAAGAGATGTGCTTGGAGGGCCTGGTGCTTCTGAACGTACTGCACAGATAGCCTTAAGTCTGCTTTCATAAGTCTGCAAAAACAGCCAGCTTTTTATAATGCTTCACTTTTTACCCTTCAATTTANATTATTTTTAATATTAAACAGGTTAATTATATAAGACTAAAACTTATGAAGATAAAGACTGATAATAACGTAAAAGAATTATTATGGAATATAATTGGTATTTGCGGAAAGATATTAATTGATTGCCTTTTTTTGACAACCAGAATTGATAAAAAAGGATCGGAAAAGGTTGAGCACATTATTCATTCTGGCCGGTATATACTTGCTGTGTGGCATTCAAGAATATTGCTTGTCGATTATCTTTTTAAGCATGTTGACGGAGTTGCCATGGTTAGTAGTTCAAAAGATGGGGAAATAGCAGCAAGAATATTGCAAAGACAGGGAAACAAGGCTGTTAGAGGCTCTACAAACAAAGGTTCGGTAAGAGCCCTTTCTGGTTTTATTAAAAAGTTAAATGATAGATCGCGTCCTGCTATTATTGTTGCAGACGGTCCAAAAGGCCCTGTTTATAAAGTTAAGCCAGGAATAATTTTTTTGTCAAAAAAAACCAGATATCCCATTGTGCCTATAAGCTATAGCGCAAAAAGGATTAAAGTTTTTTCAAGCTGGGATCATTTTATTCTTCCTTATCCTTTTACAAAATGCAAAGTTGTTTATGGTGATCCTGTTTTTGTTCCGGAAAATATTAAAAAAGATGAAATTTGTTGCTATGCAAATAAGCTTGAGGATGAACTTTGTGAAATCACTAATAGTGTGGATCAGTATTTTAATCATAAGATATAATTTGTTGTATTGGTATTAACTGTTATGAAAAAGGTAATTATAAATTTATTAAAAAAAATAGTTGTATTTAAAATAAGGCCCAGGCATGTCTATCTACTTGAACTTATAAAAAAAAACTGGGTTTATTTATTTTTTGCAATGGTTTGTATGCTGATTGTTTCTGCAACAACAGCTGTGAGTGCCTATTTAATAAAGCCAGCGTTAGATGATGTTTTCATCAGCAAAGATACAACAATGCTAAAGCTTATTCCTGTTTATATTCTTATAGTGTATTTTCTTCGTGGTCTTGGAACGTACTTTCAGGCATATTTTATGAGTTATGTAGGACAACATATTATCATGCATCTGCGAAATGCATTGTATGATAATATCATAAATCTTCCTGTTTCATTTTACCAGAAGGAAAAAACAGGAACTTTGATGTCTCGTATTACTTATGATGTTAATATCGTAAAAACAATGGTTTCAGTTGCAGTTACAGGCTCTTTAAGAGATTGTTTTACAATAGCAGGATTGCTTTTTGTCGTTTTTTTCCAAATTTGGAAACTGGCTCTTGTTGCATTTATTATTTTGCCTTTTGCGTTTTTCCCCATTGTTATATTTGGAAGGCGGGTGAGAAAAATCAGTACTGGTTGTCAGGAAACAGTGGCAGACCTTAGCTCTTTTTTACAGGAAACATTTGCAGGAAACAAAATAGTCAAAGCATTTGGAACAGAAGAATATGAGAAACAACGCTTTTTTAAAAAAACAAAAAAGCTTTTCCGACTTGAGATGAAAGAAGTTGTTGCAAAAGCACTTTCCTCACCAGTTATGGAGATTCTAGGAGGGATCGGGATTGCCTTTGTTATATTTTTCGGCGGAAGTATGGTAATACAAGGTGTTTACACAACAGGGACTTTTATCTCTTTTTTGGCTGCTGTAATAATGCTTTATGACCCTGTTAAAAAATTAACCAAACTAAACAATGCTGTTCAACAGGGACTTGCAGCAACAGACAGAATATTTGACATTATCGAGATTAAATCACCTCTGCAAGAGAAAAAAAATCCTGTTGAGATCATACATGGAGCACATAGTGTAAAATTTAAAAATGTCTATTTTCAATATCAGGACAAGAATATATTAAAAAATATCAATTTAGAAGTTAAGCCTGGTGAGGTTGTAGCTCTTGTTGGGAAAAGCGGTGGCGGCAAAACCTCTCTTGTTAATTTAATTCCGAGATTTTTTGATGCAAGCAAAGGCGCTGTGCTGCTTGATGGTATTGATATTAAAAACATTTCAATATCTTCTCTTAGAAGCCAAATCGCGTTAGTAACGCAAGAGCCTATTCTTTTTAATGATACCATAAAAAACAATATTTCATATGGAAGTCCCAACGCAACTTTAAAAGATATTAAAGCGGCTGCAAAAGCTGCCTATGCTTCTGATTTTATTAAAAGTTTTTCTGATCAGTTTGATACTGTGGTCGGAGAAACAGGAGGAAGACTTTCAGGAGGTGAGAAGCAGCGAATATGTATAGCCCGTGCTTTGTTAAAGGATGCACCAATACTTATACTTGATGAGGCTACCTCGTCTTTGGATGCTGAGTCAGAGCACCTTGTTCAAAAAGCACTTGAAAATTTGATGAAAGGGCGTACAACATTTGTAATTGCCCACAGACTTTCAACAATAAGTTATGTACAAAAAATTGTAGTAATTTCTAAAGGCCGCATACTTGAGCAGGGGAAACATGACGAATTAATTGCTGGCCGGGGCAAATATTATAAACTTTATAAAAAGCAGTTTGGCAAAAAGAGTTTGCCTGGTAAAATAGATACAATGAAAATCGAATAATAAAATTAGAAATTATCTCTTAAAATTTTGTCCAATAGAGCGCTTTACTGCGTGCCTGCGTTATGCTCAAAAAATAATTTAATGAAAATAAACTCTATTATAAATCGATATATATTTAAAGAGATGACGTTCCCTTTTGTCGTCAATGTTATTTTTTTTACTTTTATTTTTCTTATGACAAAACTGCTTGATATTACAAACATGATTGTGAACTATAATATCAATGTATTGTCTATTATTTTAATGTTTGTATATTCTATTCCACGTTTTCTTGAACTTGTAATTCCAATGTCTATTATGCTTTCTGTTATGCTGACTTTTCTTCGCATGTCAAACGATAATGAAATTGTTGCATTGAAATCAGGGGGAATAAGTGTTTATAATATGATTCCTTCAGTTTTAATTTTTAGCCTTATTGGCTGTATGCTTACAGCATTTATGTCTATTTATGGTTTGCCATGGGGAAGAATTTCCCTGGAAAAGTTGGCATTTGAAGTTGCAAGGTCAAACATTAAAGTAGGTTTAAAAGAAAGAATCTTTAACAATAGCTTTAAAGATATTATTCTTTACGTTAATAAAATAAATAATCGAGACAAGACTCTTATTGATGTTTTTATTGAAGATCAAAGGCAAAAAGATATAATTAGCTGTGTTGTTGCACCTAAAGGGCGACTATATAGCGATCCTGAAGAGTCATCCTTTCACCTTCAGTTATACGATGGGACAATAAATCAGGTTAATCTTAAAAACAGAACGGCAAACTCCATAGGTTTTAATACTTATGAAATAAATCTTGACTATGATAATAAGAATATGCCTGTAAAAAGTAATTCAAAAGATGAAAAAGAGATGAGTCTTGCAGAATTAAGCCAAAGCATAAAAGATGCGAAAAAAAAAGATGCTCAATATTACTTAACAAAACTTGAGTATCATAAAAAATTTTCTATTCCTTTTGCATGTATCGCACTGGGAATTCTTGCTGTTCCTTTGGGAATTCAGTCAAAGTCAGCCAAAAAGTCTAATGCACTTGGACTGGGTCTTGCTTTTTTTCTGATTTATTATCTTATGTTATCTGCAGGTCGGGTTTTTGGTGAAACAGGAGTTTATCCGCCTGTTATTGGAATGTGGGTTCCAAATATTGTTTTGGGAGCTTTAGGCCTGTATCTTTTGATACAAACTACAAATGACCGCTCGATAAATATTACAAGATCCAGTATATCATTGATAAAAAAAAATCTTAGAAAAATTTGATATTATGACAATTATTTTTAGATATTTAACCAGGGAGATAATAAAATTTTTTTTTATTGTAGTCATAGTAGTTGTTTTTGTTTATATTGCGGTTGATTTTTTTGAAAAAATAGACAACTTTATGGAAGCGAAGTTCTCTTTGTTTAAAATTTTTTTTTATTTTCTTGTAAAAACTCCATATGTAGTTGCCCAGATCACTCCGATTTGCATTTTACTTTCTGTTCTTATAGCATTTGGACTTATGAGAAAAAATAATGAGATAATTGCATTAAAAAGTTGTGGCGTCAGTATTTATTATCTTTTCAGACCGGCTCTTACTGTTGGAATTGCTGGCACTATTTTTCTTTTTTTTCTTTCTGAAACAATAGTTCCTGTAACAATTAGCAAGGCAAATCAGATATGGCTCAGCAGAAAAAAAAATATCGTATCTTTAAATAAAAATAATATATGGATTAGAGACAACCGCTTGATTGCACACATTAAATATTTCAATTCAAAAGATCAGGCAATTTCTGGAATTACGCTACACTATTTTGACAGCAAGTTTAAACTGATAAAAAGAGTTGATGCTGTAAAGGGCATTTATAAAGATAAAAAATGGTATTTTTATGAGATTATGGAGCAGATGAAAAGTAAGACAGATGAAAATTTTAATATATCTTTTTACGATAAAAATGTTATAAATGTTAACTTTATGCCTCAAGACTTGGAAAGAGTTGTGAAAAAACCTGAGGAAATGAGTATTCTTGAACTTAATAATTATATCGCAAAAACAGAGGAAGAAGGTTATGATGCTGTAACCCATAAAGTTGAATTTTATGCCAAAATTGCTTTTCCATTTGTATGCATTATCATGTGTCTTATTGCAACAGGTATATCTTTTGTCAAGAGTATTTCTCATAGTTTGCCATTAAATATTGTATATGGTATAGGGTTTTCCTTTTTGTATTGGATATTTTCCAGTTTTTGTATATCCCTTGGATATGGAGAAATACTCCATCCCATAGTGGCAGCATGGATTGCAAATATATCTTTTTTATGTTTTGGAATTCTTATTTTAATGTATGCTGAATAGTCTTATGGCATTAAAATCAGAGTTTTTTATATTTTTGATGTATGATCTGAAAGATTAAGTGATACAAAAAATAAAAAAAAAAATTGAGACGGTAATGACAAGTTGCGATAAACCCAATTTTTTTTCATTGGAGTCATTATTACTAATAACATCAAGTTGTTATAATATAGCTTTAAATATTAGACAAAGCTTTTATAATGCTGGAATTATAGCTTCCAGGACACTTTCCTGCAAGGTTATATCCATAGGTAATATAACTGTAGGCGGTACCGGAAAAACACCCATGACAATTTATGTTGTCAGGTTGTTGCAACAATTGGGATACAAAGTGGCAGTTGTCAGCAGGGGATACAAGGGAAGTGAAGAAAACCGTGGCAGTATTGTAAGCGATGGAAGCAAAATTTTTTTAGGCCCTGACGCGTCAGGCGATGAACCATTTATGATGGCTAACATGCTGAAAAATGTTCCTGTGGCTGTAGGCCAAAAAAGATTTGATATGGGAAAAAAGATATTAAAATTGTACAAACCAGATGTTCTGGTTTTAGATGATGCTTTCCAGCACCGCCAGCTTAATCGTGATATGGATTTAGTCCTTTTAGATTATTCTTGTCCTTTTGGAAACAAACATCTTGTTCCAAGGGGAGTGTTAAGAGAACCTGTTTCATCGTTATCAAGAGCAGATGCTGTTATTATAACCAGATCTAACCAAAAAACCAATGGTTATAAATCACTTTTCTGTAGAAAAGCAGAAAAAAAACTTCAACCTTGTCCGGTGTTTTATTCTTGCCATAACCCTTATGTTTTTCAAGCTGTAAAAAAAAATAGTTATTCTGATCAAAAAAAAAATACAAAATCGTATGATTTTACTTTTTTGAAAGGGCAAAAGGTCGTTGCATTTTCAGGTATAGCATGCAATGGCTCTTTTAGACAGACTGTCGCAGAAATTGGCTGTATTATAACAGAATTTTTAGAATTTTCAGATCATTATTTTTATTTAGAAAAAGATTTTAACAAAATTTCGCGAATATCAAAAAAATCAGATGCAAAATATCTTCTTACAACACAAAAAGATTATATGCGAATTTATAACAAGGTAAAATGGCCTGTTGATCTGGTTGTAATTGGTGTTGAAATTTCCTTTGGAAAAGATGAACCAGGCTTTATTTCATTTATTAAAAATTNTCTTGATTGACAATTTATTGACAGCACAATTTTAGGATTAGCGAAAAAGNTTTCAGAGGTATTCAAGTTAAAGNTAGAAAAGAAGGTATACCNTNCCAAACTTTAGTATCGAGCGTTGTTNATAAATATTTATCAGGTCAATTAAAAGATGTGGGATAGACAAGGGGGAGATGTGACCCCCTTGTTCATTTTTATCATTACAGCATAGTGTTAAAATACTACCAGTTAAAAACCGTATCAAGAGCGTTATCCGGAACCGCGAATTTTACATTATGGGGTGCAACAGATTCATTTGTAAAATATTCAGGCAGCCTGTCATGTTCTTTTGTAAACCCTGCCTTTATATTGAAAATTCTTTCATCTTCCAGAACAGTTTTGCCAAGCTTTGTGAAATCACTTCCAGTAAAAGATTGACCTGTAAATGAACCTATCAGATCCATAAGAGCATTAAATGTATCGGGTTGGTCTAAAATTGCAAAAGCAACAAAAAGGCACATTCCTGTTGAATCTATAGCAGCTGTTGCGATTTGCAGGTTTCTTGACAACTCTACCTGGCCCTCTGGTTTTAAAGGATCTGTATCTCCTCCAACACCAAGTAGATTTGCTGCTACAGCATAGCCTGCGGTATGGTCAGCTCCCATAGTGCTTGTGGCGTAAGTGACAGCAATACCTTGTACTGTTCTGGGATCATAGGCAGGCATAGACTGTCCCTTGACCACAGGCACTTTTTCCACCCCGAATGCTTTTCCTGTCACAGCAGCGCCATTTCCAATAATACGTCCCAGAAAAGTGCCTTTGCCAATTTCTTTTACTATGTTAACTGCTGCTTTAGTATCTCCAAAATTTATATTTCCGCTTTCCATGTAAACACCAATGGCAGCACCTGTTTCTATGGTATCTAATCCATAGTCATCACATAAACGATCAATTATAGCTATGGTATCCATATCGCTTATACCACAGTTGCCACCATGTGCCCATATTGTTTCATATTCAGGCTGTTTAGTTAAATAATTACCTTTTTTATCATTGTATATACCTGAGCATTGTATGATGCAGCCTGTGTGACATCCATGTAAGGTTTTACCACCTCTTTTTTTTTCAATCTCAACAAGGGCTTCGCCCCCAATTTTATCTGCATCATCAAAATGACTCGATGAAAAATTACATGTGGGGTATCCACCAGCTTTGTTAACCACAGTTGTCAGTACATTAGTACCAAAAGTTGGAAGCCCTTCACCTGTAACAGGATGTTTTTTTAGACCTTTAATAAATTTTTTGTTTGCTTGTTTAAATTTCTCCGGATCCTTAGGAATTCTATTTTTCATTCCAGTATCATCTATTACTATTGCCTTGACTCCTTTAGCCCCCATAACTGCACCAACTCCGCCACGGCCTGCATGGCGTGTGGGCCTTAGTTCCATATCAGTGCAGGCAATTGAGGCAGCCGCCATTTTCATTTCGCCAGCAGGTCCTATGGAAAGAGAGGCGATCTTATCTCCATGTTCTTTTTTTATTTTTTCAACAAGATCATAGTTTCCCAGCATTTTAAGATTATTTGCAGGTGTCAGGGTTACACCATCTTTGTTAATTAAAATTTTATATAGGGTGTCATCTTTTGGCTTACCTTCAAGGACAATGGCTGCATATCCAAGCCTTGCAAGCATTTGAGAGACCTGCCCTCCAGAATTCGCTTCTTTGATACCTCCTGTAAGTGGACTCTTACACCCTACAGAAAGACGTCCTGACATACTGGCTGCTGAACCGCTGAGTAACCCTGGCGCAATTACAAGTTTGTTGTCTGCCCCAAGTGGGTGGCATCGTTGAGGCACTTCCCTTGAAATAATTGCAGAAGTCATTTTTCGACCACCATAACCAGCATACTGGCCCAGTTGTTCTTCTGTGGCCATAGGCATATTTTTAGGACCCATGTTAATTCTTAAAATTTTATTCATGAGATTTTTCCTTGCTGTTTGTGAGTGTGGTTCATTTAGTCCAAAATAATATTTATTTTTTTAGCACATCTATCATTGAAAACACTTTGCTTTTTATATTTTTTTTGATCTTCTTATCAAGAAATTCCACAGCATCAAGGGTTCCTTTTGCATAAACATCTCTGCCGTTTACATTATGCGAAAATTCAAATTTTACTGTCTTGTCTTTTGAAGTAAGTGTGTATGTATGCCAGCCATGTCCTGTAATAAATTTGTCTGGTATTTTCCATATTTTTTTCTGGTTTTCAGGGTCCCTTTCCTTTGTTATTTCCTTTTCTGAAAAATTCACTCCAAATTTATTAATTGTTTTAATTATTGCTTTTGCAGTTCCGCTTGTGTCTGCTTTTCCCCTTTGATGGCTTTCTTTTACTTCAAGAGAATAATCTGAAAAAAGATCAGGAAATGTGCTTGCTGCATATTCCATCATTGCCTGAAAACCTACAATTTGTTTGGCCATATTAGGTGCAATTACAGCTGAAATTGAAGATGCGCATACTTTATCTTCAAGAAGTTGTCTTGCGCCTCCTGTTGTACCCATAACAAATGGAAGATTATATTTGCAGTAAAACTTTGCATTGTCGTTTACAGCCAAAGGATGTGTAAAATCAACACTTATAAAAGAGCCTTCCTCTTCTGTTATCTTGTTTATAACCTTTTCTTTTTTATCTGGATGGATAAGATTAATGCTGACATGATCTATAATGTGATTTGTTTGCAAAATTTCAGAACCTGTAAGAGATTGCTCAATAAGTTTAAATCTGTTGTCATCAATGGCATGTTTTGCAATAGTTTCCGCCATTTTTCCGGGCAGTCCATTTACCATAACTTTTATGCTGTTCATCCTTACCTCCATTCTAAATACCAGATAAAAAAATTATATCATATTTGCGATTTTAGTTAACCCAGGATATTTTTTGCTTTCAAGTGAAAGCAGATTGCGTTTTAAAGAGCTAACTGCACAAGGTATGTACTTTTCAAAGTATACTTTTTTTTTTACACAGCTTAAGTATCCGAAAGCTCCTAATATCTGAAAATTTCTTGTAATAGAACAATATTTATAACATTTCAAAAACCTGTCTGTCTCAATTGATATATAAGAAGAGAGTCTGAACATGGCATAATCAAGCAGCAGATTTTGTGTATCATCTGAAAGCTTTACATAGGGATCTATAAGCAAAGAGGATAGATCATACTGAAAAGGGCCAATGCGTCCACCTTGAAAATCTATAAAAAAAATATTGCTGTTTTTAACCATAATGTTTCTTGACTGCATATCTCTGTGCATAAATCCTGTATTCGAATGTTTTAGCGCATTTGCAGCTATTTGTTCGAACTCATGCCTGTAATCTTCAAAACATACATTTTTACCAAGATAATTACATAAATAAGACTCTACAAAGTAGCGACACTCTTTCTCAAGAATAAGATTGTGGTTGTAGTTGCAGGTTTGATATGCCCATAAAGGGTCAAATCCTTTAATACCGTCTAAAGACAGTTTGATCATTAGATCAATAACAGATTTATATAGTGTTATTACCTTATTAATACTTCTGGTATTTAAAACTATTTCCTGAAGATTGATGTCACCTAAGTCTTCCATGAAAACAAGACCTGAAAAAGTGTCGTAAAGGCAGATTTCAGGAACAGGTAAACCGGATTTATAAAGATGTTGCCCTATTTTAACATAAGAATCAGCCTCGCATACATTATTATGATTTTTAAGCCCGTGATCAACCATTATAAGTGAATTTTTACAGGAAGTTATTCTGTACCACATTCTTGAAGATCCGTCACCTTGCAGTTTAATGCGGGTTATTTTTTTGTTTTTCCAAAAAGGAAAAGCTTTTCTAAAAGCTTTGTCTGCCATTTTATGATAAACAGTTTTTCTGTATGAATTAATTGTGCCGATATCGCTCCAGTAATGGTTTTGCACAATACATGATTTTATTTTATATCCTTTGGTAATTAATTTTTTATATACATCAATGATGTTTGCAAAAGAATTGTCAGGTATGAAATCAAGTACAAAAGGAGAAAGAATTTGAATACCTGTAAAAGCAAGTTTTATTACATGATCTTTTTTATCCTTTCCATGAAATCCTGTAATAAAGCCATTTTGATCAACAGAAACTTTATTAAAAGCTGAGTAGTCATGTAAAACCATTGTTACCGGGCAATTGTGGTTTAAGTGAAAATCGTATATATTTTTCAAATCAATATCTGTAACAATATCGCTGTTTATAACAATAAATGGATGCTCATTAAAAAAATCTCCAACATTTTTAACAGCGCCTCCGGTTCCAAGAATTTCAGGTTCGTAGCACGTGTGAACTGGAATTAAATAGGTACGGTTTTTAACAAAATAGTCTATCTGTTCATATAAGTGGTGAGTATTAATAATAATTTCATTACATCCAATATTTTGCAAATTGCATATAATAATATCTAATATTGTTCTGTTATTAATGGTGAACAAAGGTTTGGGCTTAATTTTTGTATAAGGTAAAAGCCTTGAGCCAAAACCTGCAGCAAGTATTAAAGCTTTCATTTTAAGCAGTCTTTATCTATTTAGATTTGAGGTAAATGATTTACATATCTATTAATTTTTTCAATAAAATAGTCTATTTTATCTTTATTATCTTTACCTTTTATACCTTTTGAAATAAAAAAATCTACGGCATTTTGATAGTTGACTTTTGATAATGATTCTTTTAGATAAATTTCTCTTCTTTTGAACATTTTCGTGCCTGTTGCCTGGATTTTTTTTAGTCGCTCTTTGGAAGTTGTTGAGTTTTTGGGGTGATCTATAAAATACTTTAATACAACCTGGTATGATTCAAAATAAGTTGTTAAAAAACTGGAAAAAAGTTTTAATTTCCTTAAGCCTTCCGAAGTTATGTTATAGGTGTCAGGCATTATTTGATGAGGTATAATAATAGCATCGTCAATAAATGACTTGATATTTTTTCTTACAAGGTAATCAGGAGTGCTTTCCACATCATACGCAAATTCATTTTTAAAAAACTCCTGAAGAAAAGTATAGCTTGAATAAAGATCACAAGCAGCAAACTGGAATGCATCGTTTTCAAGAATTGAAAGTGCTGTAAATGATGCAGGAATAAAAAATAATATTGCGCTGTTTTTGTAATATTCCAGTGCAGACCGTTTGGTTATACTTATTTCACGTCCCTTTAAAGAATGCGTATTTTTTTTGTCAGAACTGTTTTCAATCAATTTTCTTTGTAGATAATTGTTATATACACGCTCAATGGAATGCTCATAATCAAGAATTAGTGTATCTGTAAGTTTATAGTTTTGCGAAATCAGAAAATTTGTATATGTTGTAATATGCGACATCAAATGTTCAAAAGAAAATCTTTTTTTTGAACAGTTCAAAAGAGCACTTGCAACAAGGGCATGAGGCGTTATAACGGAAACATTATCTATTGCTTTGATAATTTTTTGTCCTAAATTGCGACATAAAACATTGTGCTCTTTAGAAGACATGGTTTTCATAGACAAATTTTTTTCTTTTAAAAAATCGTGAAGAGATATGGGATCGTGGAAATGCACATATATTTTTCCGTATTTTTTTTTCAATAATCTTCTTGCTTTTATAAGTTGAATAAAACTTTCAGGATTTTTTTTACCACCCTGGATTTCATTAATATACGAGTCTTCTTCAAGTACTCTGTCATAGCCTATAAATATCGGAGCAAGAATTAAATCTTCACAGGCTCCGTTTTTATAGGCATTTAATAGAATTGACAGAAGCCCGAGTTGTGGTCTTAGCAATTTACCAGTACGGCTCCTTCCTCCTTCTATGAAAAGTTCTATATTAAAACCTTCATTAAGGAGTTTAAAAACGTATTCTGAAAATATTTTTGAATATATTGCAGCTCCTTTAAATGACCGTCTGATAAAAAAAGCGCCTCCTCCTCTGAAGATAGAACCCAGTGGCCAGAAAGAGAGATTATCCCCGGCTGCAATATGTGGTCCTGGCATATTTATTTTTAACATGACATACGACAAAACCAGATAATCTATATGGCTTTTATGGCACGGAAGAAGAATTAGAGGACCTTTTTGGGACATATTTTTAACTTTGTTTAGTACATCATAGTTTACGGTGATACCGTCAAATACATTATTTGTGATCCAGTGAACAAACATTTCCAGCATTTTAATAATCGCAGAACTATATTTTGCAGCAATTTCATCCAAATATGCATCTGCCTGCTTATTTATCTTCTGAATTGGTATATTGCGTTTTTTTGCATAATGGTGCATGAATTGCTGAAGCCTGTCTTCTGTTAAAATATTTTCTTTGAGTTCTTCCTTCGATTTCAACATGGGGCCGGTTATACTTTGGCGATGGCGGTTTATTTGAGTTAAAAGTCGCCTTCTAAGGGTAAAAGACTGCTGTTTTGCAGTTTGAGCTTTATATAAAGGAGTTTTAATAATTTCCATTAAATTGACAGGTTCTGAAATTTCCAAAAACACTTTTCCTGGATTTTTAAAAAGAGTTACGATTTTTCTTATGCTGCTGGGCTTTTCTTTTGTTCCGAATAATATATCAAGCAACGTCATATTCAAGCGGTGAGGTTTTTTGCTGAAAAACATTATCTGCGGTACAATATATATTGGTCTTTCCATGGTTTTTTGAATGTTAATAAGATATTGTATCGGATCTGTTTTTGCTTTAACAAATCTTCTATAAAATCCTTTTTTTTCGATAAGAGATAAAAATCCTGCCCTGCCGTGTAAAAGCTCTTGTTTGATGTAACCACTTTTATAGGGATCAGGAAAAGAAAGGTGGTGAAAAAAATAATCGAATTTTGCTAATATGATCCTGAATATTTGTGTTACTGGCTGCCATAAAATTGTCTTGTAATCAAAACCTATTTGAGGATTTTTAAAATTATTTTCTTTATAACGTATACAGGAAAAAAGATATTCAAAATTGCTTTTATACTTATTAACATAAACAACAATAGCATTATCGGGTATATCATCAACAAGCTTACTTTGAAGTCTGTCAATACGAATACCAGCAAAAAATGACTTCAGTACAAAGGATATTAAATTTCCCATACTATCCGGAATAAAACATAAAAAATGGTTATGGGTTCCTGAAAGTATCCATGATATCAATTTGTTGAATTTATTTTTTAATCTTGAAAACTTGTTGCTAATCATTTTCATAATAATAACTGCTTCCCGATATTTAAATTCGGTCTGAATTTTTCCAAATTTATACAGCATAAAATAAATTTAGAAATTATATAAAATTTGATTCTTTTTAGGAACGGAAACATAAATTTGAAGGCCAATGCTACCAAACAGGTTATTTGAAATTACCAAATAGGGTTTACTAATGCAACAGTTTGTTTCAACCTCTCCTGTGTTAACTTTATTCAATGCCTGTTTGTTTTGACCATCTTACACATATACAAAAAACATAGCGCATAATTATATATCGCTTATTGTGCAAACAAATTGCAATTCAATCGTTAAAATGTCCTTGCTTTAAAATAAGTGTTGTGTTAATGAAGTTCACTTAACACATGTATGCTCATTAAACTTATCTTCAATATTGTTTTAATAATTTTATTGAAGATTTTATATATACATTTTATAAGTTTCAAGTCTTGGGAAAAAAATAGGTCGTATAACCAACTAAAGGGAGGTGAATATTATGAAAACATTAATTGGCGGTGCAGTGGCAGCCGTATTAGGATTAATTGGCTTATCTGTTTGGTATGATTGTTTTTTTCAACTATTAGCTGGTGCTATTCCAATAATGCTTCTGTTAGGAGGAGGGCTTGCTCTTTATCTTGGCTTTGATGAACTTAAAGATACTTGGAAAAAAGACGATACACTGGATGATTCAGCTGATGAAAGTGAAAATATTGATCAATATAAACAGGAGATTGAAGATCTGAAACAAGAGGTTGAAGATCTTAAGACGGAAAAAGCTTAAATATAAATTTATATTTACAAAATATAGTAGTCTTGTACTTTTTGGGTATGGGACTACTGGATAATTTAATAACAGCATATTTTATAAAAATACTTGAGGTAAAATATTGCTGATATATCTTCAAATTATATTTGTCTCTCAAATCTTTCACAAAATATGGTTATATTTTCTCTTATTTATATAGATGAAAAGATGAGCTGCTTTTTATAAATTCATTTGTATCTTTAAACCATGATTCGGATATTTCATCAAGAGCATTAAATTGTTCAATACTTTGGCGTATTTTTTTGCTTCCAATTAAAAGATCTATAGGCATTTTTTTAAATTCATATTCATATGGAGGGTTTTTCCACCTGAAGCTTTTTTTGTGGGTTTTTATAACTGCCTGAATCAATCTGAGTGAAGTTGTGTATGGCTTAAATTTATACCTGTCTGTTATATGAATTTGAAAACCTTTGCATAAAGATTTATTCCATTTGTTTGATGTAGGCTCAAACGCAGCAGGTCTAAGAACTATACCTGGTATTTTATCTTTACCTAAAGCCGAAATTATTTTTTCAGTATCAATAAAAGGAGCGCCAAAAAGTTCAAATGGTTGAGATGTTCCTCTCCCTTCAGAGACGTTTGTTCCTTCCCATAAAACCTGTCCAGGATAAACCATGGCAGATTCTGGTCTTGGAAGATTAGGAGAGGGAGGCACCCATGGCAAATTGGTTTCGTCAAAATACATTGCGCGCTTCCATCCTTTCATTGGAACAACTTCAAGGTCGCAACCGATTTTATAGTGATTGTTAAACAGAAGGGATAGCTCTCCAATAGTTAATCCATGTCGCATGGGTATAGGATATCGCCCAACAAATGATGTGAATTCAGTTGACAGGCAATTGCCTTCAGTAGCTGATCCGGAGATAGGATTTGGTCTGTCAAGAACAAGAACTTTCTTTTTAAATTTTTTGGCAGCTTCAAGG
>JGI24724J26744_10000284_pt1 | contig 39394 bp, 42 predicted proteins | sample Cruoilmetagenom7_FD_26744 | JGI IMG/M metagenome (IMG submission 26744) | reverse complement strand
AATAAATGGATTATGGGAAAAAGTTGACCCATTTGAGGTTGCGTCATTAACTGCATTTAATGACCATCCAGAAAAGTTTTTCAATTGGTTTAAACCCTTATTTCTACAAGCAAGATCCGCCAAACCTAACCCGGCCCATATATTCCTTTCACGCATGGAGAATGAAGGAATAATTAAATCAATCATTACCCAAAATATTGATTCTTTTCAACAGGAATCCGGAGCGCAGCGAGTAATAGAGCTGCATGGATCAGCGAGAACTGCCACCTGCCCTAAATGCAAATCCACGTATGATACGGATCGTCTATTTGAGCTATACAACAGTGATGGCAATTTACCCACTTGCCCCCAATGCGGCCATATTATAAAACCAGATATTGTACTCTTTGAAGAAATGCTTCCAGAAAATGCTTGGCAATCAGCCCATCTGGAAGCGCGCAGAGCAGACTTAATTCTGGTAATTGGTTCTTCGCTAGAAGTATATCCAGCCAACACAATACCAGACATAGCTGTCCGTGGTGGGGTAAAGTTGATAATTAATACACTTTCTAAAACACCAATGGATCATCTCGCAGATATTCTTCTCCCTATTGATGTTATCCAATCAATACCTGAACTTTACAAAATGGTTAATTGTTAGACACTTCCCCGCCGTCCAAATTGCCTTTCCAACACACCAACTGATATATGTATCATTGTGGGACGCCCATGAGGACATGTGCGNGGATTGACGCAATTCTCAAGATCTCTAATCAACTGTTCNTGTTCTTGAACTGATAGTACCTGGCCGCCTTTTATCGATAGACGTTTACAAATCCGTGTGATCATTTTTTCNCTGTTCCCTGCGTCAACAAATTCTTTCGGGGAATTTTGNTCATCACTTATCNCAATCAATAATGCTTCCTTTGGATCCATAGACGAGANAATTTGAGGTACTGCCATGATTTTATACGTGCCAGGACCGAACGGCTCCAGCTGAAATCCAATCCCTATCAANAGATCTAACTGCTGCTCTAATCGTTCAAATTGGGAAACCGGAAAAGNTACAATNACAGGCTCTAACAAGAACTGAGAAATTTTTTCGCTCANAGCTTGATTAGAGATTTTTTCAAAGAGAATCCGCTCATGAGCCGCATGCTGATCAATCAGATATAANCCATCTGGACCTTCGGCAATTATATAAGTCAATCCCAATTGCCCAATTGATCGCAGGAGCGGTAAACCAGAAACTTTAGATGGGTCCCATGGAACAGATATCAACTGCCCATCCAATTGCGTCTTTTGGACAGGGTCACCAGAACCATTAAACGCTATTTTGATATTTCCTTTGTCTTCTGTAAACTCATGTGTTTTCCAAATACGAGGAGACACCGCAGCATAAGGAGCATATGCAGCAATCGTCTTTAGAATGATTCTTTGGATTGCAGTGAAAACNTTACTGGAATTTCTTAACCTGACTTCNGCCTTTGTCGGGTGAACATTTACATCAACTTCAGTTGGGGAAATATTAATGAACAAATTAGTTATTGGGAAACGCCCGACCATCAACAACCCGTGGTACGCTCGAGTGATGGCAGAAGATAAAACTGGGTCTTTTACCAATCTTCCATTAATAAAAAAGAATATTTCCTTGCGGGTTGAACGAGAGATATTCAAGGGACTTGTATACCCTTTGATTTGAAGATATTCATCTGAAAAATTTACCTCTAGCAATGACTTCGCAGTATCTAAATCATAAATCTGAGATAATATTTCTCGACGGTTGTTCTTGCCATTCGTTGCCAGGATTTTTTTTCCCTCTTGAACAAGAGAAAACCTGATCCCCGAATAAAAAAGAGCGTAGCGGAAAACAATTATATTAATCAACCGCCTCTCTGTGATGTCTTTTTTTAAGAACTTCAATCGGGCTGGCACATTAAAAAACAAATCTTCTACTTTAATCAAAGTACCCACAGATCGTCCAACAGGCTTTTTACCAATTTTACATCCCCCTTCTACCACAGTGTTGAACCCGGTTTCTTTATTTACCGCCTTTGATTCGATCGTAAATCTNGATATTGCCGCAATGGAAGCAAGCGCTTCTCCCCGAAATCCAAGAGACTCGATTTTCTCCAAATCCTCTGATGATGAGATTTTGCTGGTTGCATATCGTAGTAATGCAATATCAGACTCTTCATATGCTATCCCCTCTCCATTATCAATAACCTCAATTATTTTCCTGCCTGCTTGTTCAATCTTAATTGAAATCTCCGTTGCTCCAGCATCAATAGAGTTTTCGAGCAGCTCTTTAACCACAGAGACTGGCCGCTCAACGACCTCTCCAGCAGCAATCTTCGAGGCAACTTCCTTGGGGAGTATGATTATTGGCATTGGTCTATTTTAGATTATATCTGATGGTTGTTTAAGGATATACTTTCTTTGATATGATACACACGATCTTCTTTGACCTCGACAACACAATTTACTCACGCCACAGCGGGCTATGGGAAGCAATTGGTGAACGCATAAACTTGTACATCACAGATATACTGCACATCCATAAAGATGAGGTTCCAGCAATCCGCCAATATTGCCATAAATATTATGGAACTTCTCTTCAAGGATTGAAAAGTTTATATCAAATTGATGAAGCCGAATTTCTCTCTTTCGTTCATGATGTAAACCTGTCAAAAATATTATCCAACAACGGAAAACTTTCGGAGCTATTGGACTCGATCCCTCAAAGAAAGATGATTTTCACTAATTCGGATGCGGCGCACGCCAATCGAGTCCTTAACTTTTTTGGTGTAAAGTCGTATTTCGATCTTGTTATTGATGTTCTATCTTTGCAGCCATATGTTAAACCACACCCGAAAGCGTTTGAAAAGGCATTATCGATTTCCGGGATAGCTTCTTCCGACGGATGTATGTTCATTGACGACATGATTGAAAACGTGTTACAGGGCCAAAAGACGGGATTCTTATCCATTTTAGTTGGGGAACCAAATGAGAATCTTCTAAACATTCCTGACATTTATATGCTTCCTGATATTTTAAAATCACTAAATTAAAAAAGGTGAAAGATGCGACTTTCAAAAAAGATTCTTTTCATTGTTGGTGTTTTTGGTTTTCTTGGGTTTATCGCAATCTTCTTGATTGGTTTCTTTTATGGACAATCCACTCAACTTAATGCATCAACTCTATTGTTAATGAACAAAAATAGTGACGTGGATTATCTATTTAGTCCATATCTTGAAGCATGGGAAATCGTTCATGACCAATATCTTGAACAACCGGTTAATGATATAGATATGATGCATGGGTCTATCCAGGGGATGATGGGAAGTTTAGGGGATCCATATTCGGCATATCTTGATCCAGAAGAATTCAGAGAGCAAAATGCACCATTAGAAGGAGAATATACAGGGATAGGCGCCTGGGTTGATACAAGCGGTGAGTTCCTTATAATTGTCAGTCCAATGCCAAATTCTCCAGCCGAAGATGTCGGCCTAAAACCTGGTGATGTGGTAAAAAAAATTGATAACCAAGATGTTACTAATCTTGACCCCTCTCTTGTTCTTAGAAAAATACTTGGTCCAGCAGATACACAAGTGTTACTCACCATCATTCGTGAAGGAGAACCTGATCTCTTGGAATTCGAGATTACTCGTGCAGTAATTCCCGTCCCATCAGTTGAAAGTGAACTCATAAATAAGCATATTGGATATATCCGATTATATACTTTTGGGGCCAATTCTTATGACGATTTTTCGCAAGCTGTAACCCAATTGCTTGGACAAGGTGCTGATAATTTGATCATTGATCTTCGCAACAATACTGGAGGTTATGTAGATTCAGCCATTGATATCACTTCAATCTTCCTCGAAGAAAAGGTTGTACTGATTGAAGAATGGGGAGATGGGACCACAAAAGATTACCTGACCAGCAAAGATCCTATTACCCTGGACACTCCTTTATATATATTAGTGAATAAGGGAACCGCTTCCGCATCAGAGATCACTGCTGGTGCATTGCAGGACTATAATCGTGCAATTCTTATCGGCACAACAACTTTCGGTAAAGGCCTGATTCAGAATTGGATTCCTCTTAAGGGGGATAATGGCGCTATTCGAATTTCAATTGCGCATTGGTTAACCCCTTATGGGCGTCAGATCCAAGATCTGGGCCTTACACCTGATATCGAGATCGAATTTACCGAAACTGATTATTACAACAATATCGACACACAACTTGAGAAAGCAATTGAGGAAATTACTGCTGATTAGAGTATTTGTTTAATTGACAGCTATTTATGTGTTGTGTATAATGTACGATTGCTTATGACTCAATCTAGGAGATTTATTTAATGGCTTCAGATATTATTACAAAAATTTCATCATCGTCACAATTAAAAAGAAAAATGCATTTAAGGGGTTCAGTTATTAAAACCAATAAAGCTGGCGCGATCGTTGATATTGGTGTAGAAAAACCAGCCCTTTTACATGTTTCACAAATTATTATTGAAAATGGACAGCCGATCTTACGTGTAGAAGATTGTTTAAAAATAGGGCAGGAAGTTGATTTGTATGTACGTAATATCCAGGATGACCGTATAGAAGTTACCATGAAGGAACCGCTTTTATTAGAGTGGAGAGAAATCAAAACCGATATGGTTGTCAAAGGTAAGATTACAAAAATAGAAAAATTTGGCGCCTTTGTAGATATTGGGGCTGAGCGGCCTGGGCTTATTCATGTAAGTGAGCTTACACAAGGTTATGTTCGGGATGCATCGGAAATCATTAGTGTTGGTGAAGAGATCGAAGCTAAGGTTATCGAATTTAACCGCCGCAAGAAACAGATCAAGTTATCCATGAAAGCTTTGCAACCCGGGTTAGATGAAATCGAGGGTGTCAAGATCACACCTGCGCGCCCGAAACGACGGAATAAAAAAGAGAAAAGCAAAAAAGACAAACCTTCTGCGGCCAATGAAACACCAGAAGAAAATGAACCTACCGTGATGGAAATCGCCCTGCGAGAGGCAATGGGAAAAGCCGACGTTGATCAACCTGCTGAAGAATCACGGTCTAAGAAAATCAAAAGTGTTTCTACTGAACAAGCAGATATTCTTTCGCGAACCTTGAAACATCGTGCTTAACAAACATATTTTATAGTCTTAACCCCGACTATCATCGGGGTTTTTTTCTTATGGTACACTCTTTTATCTTGAATAAAATTTTCACAATTAACCTAAGGAAAGTGTAACAATCACTAGATACAGGGAGGGTTCGTTTTACAACCCTCCCTGTATCTTTTACTTGTACTGAGGGAAATGGGATGAAAGAAAGTATTAATCCAAAATTTATTATTTTTACTGGGGGAGTAATAAGTTCAGTTGGAAAAGGATTAACAGCTGCGGCAATTGGCCGGTTATTAAAAGAACGCGGTTTCTCTATAGTAATTCAAAAACTCGATCCGTACCTAAATATAGACCCGGGTACTATGAGTCCATACCAGCATGGGGAAGTATTCGTACTAGATGATGGCGCGGAAACTGATTTAGACCTGGGACATTATGAGAGATTTATAGATATTCGCTTGACCAAAGAATCAAATATGACCTCTGGTCAAGTGTATGCAGAAGTAATCGAGAAAGAAAGAAAAGGTGAATATCTGGGAGGTACGATCCAGGTTATTCCGCAAATCACAAATGAAATAAAGAGACGGATCCATCTCGTCGCCAAATCTTCAAAAGCCGAATTCGTGCTTATTGAAGTGGGCGGCACTGTAGGAGATATAGAAAGTTTACCTTTCCTGGAATCTCTCCGTCAATTAAGAAGAGATATTGGTCAGAACAATATATTCTTTGTACATACAACTTGGCTGCCCCATATTGGAGCGACTGGTGAATTAAAAACAAAACCCACACAGCATTCTGTCAGGGAACTACGGTCACTTGGTATCTCCCCAAATATGATCATCGCCCGCTCTGATTACCCGATTGAGCTTGCTTTGAGAGAAAAAATCTCCCTCTTTTGTGATGTCGAGATCAACCATGTGATACCCATGACCACAGCAGCATCACTTTACCAAGTCCCATTAGATCTTGAAAAAATTGGGGTTGGAGAAATAATTTTAAATTATTTCAAGCTTAGTGCTGGAAACAAACCAGATTGGAGAGATTGGGAAAAGATCATTGTGACAGGAAATAATCCTCATTATCACTTAAATATCGCATTGGTTGGAAAATATGTTGAACTTCATGACGCATATATGAGCGTTAAAGAAGCATTAAAACACGCCTGTTTAAACCAGGATGCGAAAGTTGAGATACTGTGGGTTCCTTCTGCAAAACTTGAAGATAATATTGGTTGGGACCTGATTCATAAAGCAGATGGCATTCTTGTGCCAGGGGGGTTTGGCGATCGCGGAATTGAAGGGAAAATTCAAGCCATCCACTATGCTCGTAAAAACAAAATCCCTTTCCTTGGTTTGTGTTTAGGAATGCAGCTCATGGTAGTTGAATTTTCCAGAAATGTTCTTAATTATCTACAGGCAAATTCTACTGAATTCTTCAAAGATACACCATATCCAGTTATTGACCTTTTGCCAGCGCAAAGAAAAATCACTGATAAAGGGGGAACAATGCGTCTCGGCTTATACCCCTGCAAACTGAGAAAGGACACGATCGCATTTAAGGCATATTCAAAAGATCTGATCGAGGAGCGCCATCGCCATAGATATGAAGTGAATAACACGTATCGCGATGAGTTGGAAAAAGCAGGCATGATTTTTTCCGGACAATCTCCAGATGGCATTCTAGCTGAGATTGCCGAACTTAATAACCATCCATTCATGCTGGGTTCACAATTTCATCCAGAGTTTCTATCAAGACCCAATCGCCCTCACCCCCTTTTCAATGCTTTTATCAAGACAATTATCACCACAAAAACTTAATTTATGTCCGATTGCTATCAGAGCAATCAGTATTATACTTAANTGGTTAGGCTAATAAATTCTAATTAGGAGAGAAAAATGTACACATTTATTGAATCGATTGAAGCACAAGAAATCTTAGATTCACGAGGCAATCCAACCATTGAAGTTGAGGTCATACTGGAAGATGGAAGCTTTGGCCGTGCAGCAGTGCCCTCTGGAGCATCAACCGGAATTCATGAGGCTTTGGAATTGCGAGATGGTGACAAAAAACGTTATGGCGGTAAAGGAGTTACCAAAGCAGTCAACAACGTTAATTCACAGATTGTCGATGAATTAATCGGTTGGGATGCAACCGACCAAATTGCGATTGATAAAGAACTATTGAAAATTGATGGCACACCCAANAAAGCCAATCTCGGCGCCAATGCGATCCTGGGAACAAGTCTTGCTGTCGCAAAAGCAGCTGCCAATTCTTTAGGCCTACCCCTCTACCGTTATATTGGAGGAGTTTACGCACATGTATTACCAGTTCCCATGATGAACATCCTCAATGGCGGCGCCCATACTGCCTGGCAGTCCACTGATGCCCAGGAATTTATGGTTATGCCTTTGGGTGCTCCTAATTTCAAGGAAGCCGTACGCTGGGGGGCAGAGATCTACCACTCATTGAAATCTGTCCTCAAATCACATGGGTATGCTACCCTTGTAGGTGATGAAGGGGGATATGCACCCAATTTGAAAGCCAACGTTGAGGCAATAGAGGTCATCTTGGAAGCAATAGAGAAAGCGGGCTTTAAAGCCGGCAAAGATGTCGCAATTGCCCTGGATCCTGCTGCCTCCGAGTTTTACGACGAGGAAAAGAAGATCTACAATTTGCGCACAGAAGGTAAGAAACTTGACCCCGGCCAAATGGTTGATTATTGGAAATCATGGGTTGACCAATTCCCAATCGTATCTATTGAAGACGGTTTAGGGCAAGATGATTGGGAGGGATGGGCAAAGATGACANAAGAATTAGGTGATCGCCTTCANATNGTTGGAGATGACCTTCTTGTCACAAACTCCATCCGGGTTCAAAAAGCCATCGATGAAAAAGCATGCAATGCTTTATTAGTCAAAGTAAATCAGATTGGATCTCTCACGGAAACAATTGAAGCTGTTGAATTAAGCCATAGAGTTGGATGGCGTACAGTGATATCGCACCGTTCAGGTGAGACAGAAGACACAACTATCGCTGATCTGGCTGTTGCACTAAATACTGGCCAGATCAAAACCGGTGCTCCAGCNCGTTCTGACCGTGTAGCTAAATACAATCAATTAATAAGAATTGAAGCAGAATTAGGAGACACAGCCAGCTATGCGGGTTGGCAAGCGTTAAGAAAATAACAAATACTACTTACTGATAAGCGGGCAGAAATAATCTGCCCGCTTTGTTGTTTCAGAAATCTACAAAATGCTTATAAGTTTTTTTCACCCAACGCGATCTCAACCGCAGTTTCCGCATGGATCCTCGTTGTATCAAAAACTGGGACAGAAGTATCATTCGCTCCCACCAATAAAGAGATCTCTGTGCATCCTAAAATAACCCCCTCAGCCCCCAACTCAACCAGTTTCTTCATAACTCGGATATATTCGCCTCTACTCTCTTGTTTAATTTTTCCCAATACAAGTTCCTCGTAAATGATCTGATTGACAATCATTCTATCTTTCTTCTCTGGTACGACCACATTAAGGTTAAAGTTGTCTATTAAACGCTTTTTATAAAAATCCATTTCCATCGTGAAAATAGTTCCCAGCAAACCAATTGATTGAATATTCTGTTTTTTTACCCTATAAGCTGTCGCGTCTGCAATGTGCAGAATTGGTATATTTACTGCGCGCTGGACCGCTTCATACATTTTATGCATCGTGTTTGTTGCTATCACGATAAAATCTGCCCCACCAGAAACCAATTGGATTGCAGCAGTAACCATCACATCGGTAAGCTCTCCCCATTTATTATTTTTTTGCATTTCTTCGATTGGCGCAAAATCTACAGAGACCATAATAGATTTTCCTGAATGTAACCCGCCTAATTTTTCACGTGTTACTACATTAATTATGCGATAATACTCAATTGATGATTCCCACGACATTCCACCAATAATTCCGATCGTCTTCATTTATTTACTCCAAATTCATCCTTTAGTTTTTGTATCTTCCGAGAACAGACTTAGATTATAAAAACATCAACTTATTAATCNATTTGCTCGTGACCAGATCATGGAAAACATTTCTTTTGTCAACCGGCCGGTTTGCGTATTTTGTCTACTGGGGTGGTAGGATGCTAATAACCAAATAGGAATATTTGGCCAAGTATAAAATTCTCCATGCCCGAATTTTGGCCGGCGGGTAACTTGAATCTCATAAAGGTTTTTTATAATATCAAACGCATTGTTAAATGCGATTCCTCCCAAAGCAATTATTCCTTTAACATTCTCTAATAANNATAATTCCCTTAATAAATATACCCTGCAATTGAGTTGTTCGATACGAGTGGGTTTATTACCAGGNGGCGCACATCTACATACAGCTGTGATAAATATCTTTTTTAATTGAAGCCCGTCATTGGCGGATGTACATACAGCTTTGGTGGCAAATCCCTCCTCAAAAAGCGANGGGAATAGAAAAATCCCGGAAGCATCACCAGTAAACATCCTTCCGGTTCTGTTTGAACCATGCGCGCCGGGTGCTAGACCCAGAACTAAAATTCGCGCTTTATGGTCGCCAAACCCGGGTACTGGTTTTCCCCAATAGGTATCCCCATTAAAAGCGCGCCTTTTCTCCCGAGCTACTTTTTCGCGCCACTCAACCAGCCGAGGGCAAGTACGGCATTCTATTATTTCTGAATTAAGGGTATCCCAAAGTTTAGCTTTTTGTGTCATATTTAGAAAATAAACATAGCATCACCAAATGAGTAAAAACGGAAATTCTCTTGTATTGCGTGTTGATAACAGGATTTTATTGTCTCCAGTCCAGTAAATGCGCTTACTAACATCAGCAGAGTAGATTTTGGTAAATGAAAATTGGTAATCATTGCATCCATAACCTTAAACTTATATCCTGGAAAAATGTAAAGATCGGTAGGACCGGAAAATGCTTTCAAAGAGTCCTTTGGTGTTCTATACCTATAAGCTGTTTCCAATGTCCTAACTGAAGTTGTTCCGACCGCAATGATTCTGCGATTTTCATTTCGTGCTTTATTAATCTTATCTATCTCAAAACCTGTAATCTGACACCACTCTGTATGAATAACATGTTCTTCAATATCACTCTCGGTTACAGGAGCGAATGTATCCAAACCCACATGTAAAATTATTTCCGCGAAGATGATGCCATAATCTTTAAGCTCAGAAATTAATTCATTCGTAAAATGCAGCCCCGCAGTTGGTGCCGCCGCAGACCCCTCATTTTCCGCATAAATGGTCTGATATCGCTCCTGATCTTCAAGTTTTTTATGAATATATGGCGGAAGGGGCATCTGCCCGATAGTCTTTAGAAATGGCTCTACCTGTTTTGAGAATTTGAGAATTCTCTTCCCTCGAAACAGAACATCCGTAATCACACCGGACAAACTGCTTTCAAACTGGATCTCTATCCCCTTATACACATTCTTTCCACCAATCAACACTTCCCAGGAAAAATCATCTAGCTTTTTTAGCAAAAGGATTTCAACTTTTCCACCTGAAACCTTCTTTCCGAATATCCTGGCAGGGATAACTTTGGTCTTATTAATTACAAGCAAATCACCTGGAGATAAATATGCCCTTAAGTTTTTAAAAATATCCTCAGTAATTTCCTTGGAAGAACGGTTATATACTAACAACCGTGAATTATGCCTCGGCTCAATTGGTATTTGCGCTATAAGGGAGGGGGGTAGAGAATAATTAAATGATTCTGTTTTCACATTATTTCAGTAGCGATGGTTGAGATTTTTTTCTATTGTATGGAAGCTTTAGATGTTGGTATGCTTTCTCAGTAGCCATCCTGCCTTGTGCAGTACGGCTCAAAAATCCAAGTTGCAGCAAGTAAGGTTCAACTACATCCATAATCGTATCAGGTTCTTCGCTAATCGAAGCCGCGATTGTGCTAAGCCCAACAGGCCCGCCGCCATATTTTTTTATAATTGTCAAAAGGACCATCCTGTCTATCTCATCTAAACCCAGTTGGTCAATGCTGAGCATTCCTAAAGCTTCGATTGATGCATCACTGGTAATCTGCCCGTTTCCTCTCACTTCTGTAAAATCTCGTACACGCCGGAGTAATCGTAATGCAATTCGCGGTGTTCCCCGGGATCTTTTTGCAATCTCTTCTACCCCTGATTCTTCAAAACCTAATCCCATAAGTCCAGATGCCCGCTTGATGATTTGAATAAGAGATTGTTCATCATAATAATCAACCCGATGTACCACACCAAATCTCGCCCGCAAAGGTGAACTGATAAGAGCTAAGCGGGTGGTTGCTCCAATTACCGTAAACCGCGGTAATTTCAATCGGACCGAACGAGCAGAAGGTCCCTTTCCGATAACAATATCCAATGCGAAATCTTCCATTGCTGGATAAAGAATTTCCTCCACTGCTTTTCCTAGGCGGTGGATCTCATCGATGAAGAGTACATCTCCCCCTTGAAGATTCGTTAGAATCGCTGCCAGGTCTCCCTGTCGTTCAATTGCTGGTCCCGCTGTAATTTTAATATTTACATGCATCTCGTTGGCAAGTACGTGTGCTAATGTAGTTTTACCCAACCCAGGTGGACCATAAAATAGAACATGGTCCAATGCTTCAGAACGTTGTTTTGCAGCTTCTAATAGAATCGAGAGGTTTTCCCGAAGCTGGCTTTGTCCAATAACCTCTGACAGAAATTTTGGGCGCAGGTTATTTCCGAAAGAGTCTTCTTTTCGGTTTTCAGGATTGTTTAAACGATTTTCAGATGTTTTCATATTAGTTATTAATTTCTTCTTGTTATTATACCTACTGACAGGTATTGCCAATAACCATATTTGTTTGATATTATGTACATCAATTATTTAATTGCGGAGAACCGATGGAAAATGTATTCATTTCTGAGCATCCACTTATTAAACATAAACTAACTAAACTAAGAGATGTAACCACTAAACCCAAGAAATTCAGGGAGTTGATCAAAGAGATTGCCGGTTTGTTAACCTACGAAGCAACCAGCGATTTATTAGTTAGGAACATTGAAGTACAAACTCCTTTAGCAAAAGCCAATGGAGTGGAGTTGGTTGAAAAAATCGGGTTAGTTCCAATTCTCCGTTCTGGTTTGGGAATAGTTGAAGGTATTTGGGAATTAATGCCATCGGCGGAAGTATGGCATATTGGAATTTTTCGAGATGAAGAAACGTTAAAACCTGTTGAGTATTACAACAAACTCCCTGTCAGCCCATCTGTTGGTGTCTGTTTGATTCTTGACCCAATGCTCGCTACTGGCGGATCAGCCTCTGCAACAATCGATGTTCTTAAGCAGTGGGGTGTTCAGCGAATCAAATTCATTGGAATCATCGCTGCCCCTGAAGGCATACACCATGTTCATCAAAATCATCCCGATGTCCCGATTTATCTGGCGCAAATTGATGAACACCTGAATGAGATTGGATATATTGTTCCCGGCCTTGGTGATGCAGGTGACAGGCAATTTGGTACTGGTTAAATAATAAAGGCTGGTTTATCACCAGCCTTCTTTTTATTAATTATGCAGCAGATTCAACAATTTTTACGAAATCTTCTGGTTTCAAGCTCGCTCCACCGATAAGCCCACCATCAATATCAGTTTGTGAGAAGAATTCACCCGCATTTTGGCTCTTTACTGAACCCCCATAAAGAATTCTGATCTTTTCTGAGATCTCTCCGCCAAATAAAGAGGACAGGCTATTGCGAACCACATTTTTAATGACATCATTCGCTTGCTCCGGGCTGGCGGCTTTTCCAGTGCCGATTGCCCAGATCGGTTCATAGGCAACAATCAAATTTTCTGCGCTGCTTAGATCTATTCCTTCGAAATCCTTTTTTACTTGGTTAGAGACTACAGCTTTCGTCATTCCTTCTTCATATTGTTCCAATGTTTCTCCTACACAAACAATTGGCAATAATTCATGTGCAAACGCAGATTTCACTTTAAAATTCACAGTCTCATCCGTTTCTCCAAAATAGCCGCGCCGTTCAGAATGGCCAATAATCACATATTTACAAAACTCCTTCACCATTAAAGGTGATACTTCCCCAGTATACGCACCTGATTCTTCCCAATGTAAATTCTGAGCGCCTAATCCCACTTCTGTGCCAGCCAGCATACCTGAAACAACCATTAGAGAAGTTAATGGAGGACATAGGACACGGTCCACTGTTCTAACAGCTTCTAACCCAGGCAGCATGTCAGCAACCAGCAAGGTCGCTTGTTCAACCGTTTTATTCATCTTCCAATTTCCAGCAACTAAAGGTTTTCGCATTAAACTCTCCAATATTAATATTCACCAATTATAACAATAATTAGTTCATTAAAATCAAATCATAGTATAAAACTATCATTGACGCTATCAAATTTATTAGTTATCATGGTAAGTAACTGGGTTGATCGGGTAGCCGCAGTTCAACTATTGAATTGAGGAAAGTCCGTACTCCACAGAGCACGAAACCGGGGAAATCCCGGGACGGGGCAACCTGTCGGTTAGGGCCACAGAAATATACCGCCTGAAAAGGTAAGGGTGAAATGGTGGTGTAAGAGACCACCGGAAACTGCAGTAATGCGCTTGCCAGGTAACCCCTTTCGGGAGCAAGGTCAAATAGAAATAAAACTTCAAGCTGCTCGCTTGATCAGCGTTAAGCTGATTGTTTCAGGTAGACCGCATAGACAGATGGCTATCCAGGTATGAGAATACCGGACAGAATACGGCTTATAGGTCAACCCAGGCTAAAGGAGAAAAAATGTCAATAGTACACAAATTTTCCGCAAACAAAGATCAATTTCAATGGGAAGGTGTTGAAGGTCTTCCCTTAGACATTGAAGGAATCCAATCTGCTACTAAGCATATCCTGGTCGGTGAAAAAGAAGGTGCGCCTAACTCGATCATGAGATATTTCAGTCTGGCTCCAAACGGCCACAGCAAACTAGAAAGGCATCCCCAAGAACACGAAGTATTAATCATTCAAGGGAAGGGAAAAGTCAAGATTGGAAAAAATGATTTTTTTGTTAACCCATTTGATGTGGTCTTCATAGATGGAAATGAATTACATCAATTTTCCAATCCGTTTGATCGTCCGTTTGGTTTCATTTGTGTAATTCCCAGAAAAACATAATTGCGCTAACCAGATCAGTTGATGAAGACAGTAAGTACAGTTAACTCATATTTAAAACAGAAAACCCAATAAAGAAATTATTGACACTATTTTTTTTCAGTGATATATTCTTATCAGATATGAACACAAATAATCTATGCACTATGCGCGGTACCGGTACTACAGGTATGTTCACCAAATGGTGAATGGAAACTGGCGCGTTGGTTATGGATGACGAATAAACCATACTATCAAAAGGAAAAACGGAACGCTCCAAAAACCAGGAGCGTTTTTTTATATAAATTGGAGGAGCAGTGGCAGAAATTAAAGATGTAAAAAAAGATCACGAGCTTGGACCTTTGGTAATGAAATTTGGGGGTACTTCCGTTGGTTCCCCAGAAGCAATGATGCGAACAGTAAATATAATCAAAAACCAGCGCCAAGAGTGGGAGCAATTGGTTGTGGTTATTTCTGCAATGAGCGGCATCACAAACCTTTTGATTGCCTGTGCAAACGATGCCGCTGCTGATAATCTGGAAGGATATATAAACAGTATCTCTTTAATAAGAAAGCGCCACTTAGAAGCTATTGAGAATCTGCCTTATTCCGCACAATCCCGTGAGAAAGTGAATGCAATCATTCAGACCTACCTGGACAGATTGCATAATTACTGCGTTAGCATACAAACGATGGGGGAAGTGACACCCCGCGGCATGGATGCGATTACATCTCTGGGGGAACGGATGAATGTACGCTTGGTAAGCGAACTGCTTTTGGATCAGGCAATTCCCAATCAACCCATTGACGGAGATCAGTTGATCGTGACTGATGCCAACTTTCAAAATGCTCACCCACTTCGGGAATTAACCATACAAAAAGTAAATACCTTAGTCAATCCTCTGCTAAAAGATGATGTAATACCGATCATCACCGGTTTTCTCAGCGGTACAGAAGAAGGCATCACAACTACATTGGGAAGGGGCGGTAGCGATTACACCGCGGCAGTTTTAGGAGACTGCTTAGGCGCGCAGGAAGTGTGGACATGGACGGATGTGGATGGCGTCATGACAGCGGATCCATCCGTCGTTACTGATGCAAAAGTGATCAGCCACCTCAGTTTCGATGAGGTAAGCGAAATGGCTTATTTCGGCGCCAAAGTTCTGCATCCAAAAACAATGCGCCCATTGATGGAAAAAGGCATTCCCTTATGGGTTAAAAACACATTCAATCCTGCATCCGCAGGAACTTGTATCTCCAACCAAGCTCAGAAAAAAGAGGGGTATTTGACATGCGTGACAAATATCCGAGATGTCAGCCTGGTTACAGTGAGGGGCAAAGGTATGCTGGGAGTGCCTGGTGTCGCCGCACGAACGTTTTCAGCTGTTGCGAAAGAAAACGCCAGCGTATTGATGATCTCGCAATCGTCTTCTGAACAATCAATATGCTTTGTAATACCCAGTCATGACGAAAGCAAAGTTATCCAATCGCTTAAAGATGAGCTCGCGTTCGAACTCTCGCGCGGGGACGTGGATACCATCAATGCCTTTTCGGACGCGGTGATCGTCACCGCGATCGGAGCTGCAATGTGCCAAACTCCAGGTGTATCTGCCAAGGTATTTGGTGCATTAGGAAAGAAGAAAATCAACGTTATCGCAATCGCACAGGGCTCTTCCGAATTCAGCATTTCGATGGTCGTTGCCAAGGAAGAAGCCGATGCGGCTGTCCAAGAAATCCATACTGAGGTGATTATCAATGGAACCGATTAATAAAATACCTGTTGCTATTTTAGGCGCGACCGGAATGGTCGGACAGCGCTTTGTACAGTTGTTAGCCCGCCATCCATGGTTTAAAATATCCGCTCTAGCGAGTTCGGAGCACAGCGCAGGCAAAACATACCATGATGCCTGCCATTGGCTCTTAGATGGCAATATACCAGCTAAAATTGGCAAAATAGTGGTTCAGTCGGTACAACCAACACTGGATGCAAAAATCGTTTTTTCCGCTCTGCCGGCATCTGTGGCAGTTAACGTCGAGCCCGCATTCGCTGATGCTGGATATGCGGTATGCTCAAACGCTTCCGCGTTTCGCTATGAAGAAGATGTGCCAGTGATCATCCCGGAAATCAATCATGATCACACTGCATTAATATCAACCCAAAGGAAAAAGCGCGGCTGGAAAGGATCTCTTGTAACCAGCCCTAACTGCACAACTACAGGTATCGCACTACCGCTCAAGCCACTGCACGAAGCATTTGGGGTCAACAAGATCTTTGCGGTAACCATGCAAGCGGTATCCGGCGCAGGATATCCAGGATTATCTTTCCTTGATATAGAGGATAATGTGATCCCTTTTATTGGGGGAGAAGAACAGAAAATAGAAACCGAGATCCATCTACTGCTTGGCAAAACGGAAGGAAGTCAGCGGATGCCTGCAAATATGACTATCAGCGCGCAGGCAAACCGGGTCAGCGTTAAAGAAGGGCATACTATTTGCCTATCAATCGGGTTTGTGCAGAAACCATCACTGGAAGAAATAATTTCTGTGTTGGAGAATTTCAAAGGGATTGAAGGGACACCTAATCTACCTAGTATTCCTAAACAAATTATTGTCATCCGCCAGGAGAAAGACCGCCCACAACCGCGTAAAGACCGGTATGTGAATGACGGCATGTCCGTGACAGTCGGCCGCATCCGCACGTGCCCGATCCTCGATTACCGCATGGTGACCGTTTCTCATAACACCCTGCGCGGAGCTGCCAGTGGGTCAATCTTAAACGCAGAACTGCTGGTCGCTAAAAACATAATCTGATGTAAACAGCTATGCGCACGATCAAAATGCATATTGACAACCGATCATTTGGATAACTATTTTCTTTTATTATCTCAAATAGTGTATGATTAATTATTTCTTTAATTCGAGTTTATTTTTCAGCGAGGTAGTCATGCATATTCAAGCNCTCAGAAAAACAGCCATTCCGTTTTTTCTAATAATTCTTCTCGTTTCAGCCTGTTCAACTTCAGAAAAACCCGCAGCCGCTNCCATCACCGCAGAAACAATTCCTACAGATGAGCCAACCGCAACACCCGCACCGACACTGGCTCCCACACCTCTATTCACACAGGACTGGACGGGTTCGTGGTTTTTATGGATAGGTGACACTTACCAAACAATCGAGGTGATTTTTACCGCCGATGGAAACCAGATCACAGGGACAATTATTGAGGAAGAGGATGAATCCAGAAGAATAAACGCTACTATGAGCTTGGACGGAATCTCTGTCACTGGTGAGTGGGAATCCTCTGACGGAAATTCAGGGCCAATTAACATGCTTATATCCGAGGATAGGCAAGAATTCACTGGTAATTTGGGCGATGAAACAATGTTTTGCGGTTCAAGGGAGGGAAGTTTCAAGCCCACCCCTTGTTTTTCCGAAATCGGCGGCTGGAACGGAGAATGGGTCGTCTGGTTTGGCCCTGATGAGTTCGAGGCCATCCTGTTTTTTAAGCAGGAAGGCAGTGAAATAGATGTAATGGTTTACGATTTTGAGGGAACGGTAAGCGATGATGGACGCACACTAACAGGGGAATTTAATGAATTCGGCATCTCCGGGAGCCTGGAAGCGAAAATTCTTGATAACAAAGCTCAATTCACTGGTAATATGCTTTCATTATTCCCTTTCTGCGGCGTTCGCAAGGGAGGGCCAAAACCTGCTGTTTGTTTAGGTCCTTAGTTTGCATATTAATAAAGAACAATTCATATACATTTTTAAATCAACATGATGCCCCAAAAAAGATCGATTAATGGTGGCCAAAATAAGTTTTGTTTAGTGGTTATTGTCCCCTACCAACTCTTTCACCCTGCCTACCTGGCCATTCACAAAGCAAACTTTTATGCCATGTGGATGTACAGAAGATTTTGTCAATAGATCTCATAAGATGCAACTTCTCCAAATTATAAGCGTATACTTATTAACCTCTCGTAAATTCACTTTGAAACAACTATCAAAGATATTAAGGAGACCATGGGCTATAAAACAGACCCCACAGCACCCTCATCTTCAAAGGGCGAAATTCTTGCAAACAGTATCACCCACGGGATTGGGGTAGGCCTGAGCATTGCCGGTATTGTGTTTCTGATCATCCGGGCAATTAACCTGGGAACCGCCTGGCACCTGGCCAGCTACATTATTTTTGGAACCTCATTGATCCTGCTTTATCTGGCCTCCACGGTCTATCATAGTTTCGCAAAGCAGCCATGGAAAGCAGTTTTCCAAAGGTTAGATCACGCGGCCATTTTTTTCCTGATTGCCGGAACCTACACTCCTTTCCTGTTAACAAAACTAAGAAATGGCTGGGGATGGAGTATCTTTGGAATTATTTGGGGATTATCAATCGTTGGATTAATCATGAAATTGGGATTCAAATCAAGATTTGAAAAACCATCGGTATTTATGTATCTCGCAATGGGCTGGTTTGGAATAATCGTCTTTTATCAGACAATGGGTACAATCAGTGTGCTATCGATATGGTTCTTATTGATAGGGGGACTCTTCTACTCCGTAGGAGTCATTTTTTATCGTTGGCGGACACTGCCCTACAACCATGCTATCTGGCACCTATTTGTGCTGGGCGGCAGCATCTTCCATTATTTTTCTGTATTACAGCTTACTTAATTATTAAACTTATGGACTTGCACATGAATAACAGGGTTTCCACCTGCTCGGTAGAGTTGATGATAATGTGGTATTAAGGGCAAACTCCCGGGCTAATCGAGTTAAAGAATCCACTAAATAAATTACACCATTGATTGGTTAGATCAATAATGGTCAGGGTAATCACACAGAAAACCACAATGAATGCTAAAGCAGCCAATAGGATGACTATCCATGTGAGTTTTTTATGCCCCTCAGGTTTCCGGTCCAATGCTTCTTTTTTTCGTTCCATTTTTCCAGATTTTGTCTTCCGGACTCGTTCTTTTATTGTTTTTTTAAGCTGCACGATTCCCTCTTCGGTCTGATGCAGCAGAGATATTTCTGACAACCGCCAGCTGTGTTCCCCACTCACGCGGATGTCGCGTTTGAGGAATGGTATCCAGGCAAGCAAAGCGAAAAGTAAAGCTCCAAAGAGTAGTCCAAAAAACCATCCCCATTCTAACCCTTTTATTGCATACCCGCCCTGGTAATAATACATAGGGGAAAATTTCGTAAATGGTTCAAGATCGGGATTTATTCCTGAAAGTCCGATCAGCAAGAAATTGAGAACCATCATTGCGCCGGAAAGTGTCCCGGCAATACGTGCTGAAGGTAGAATGAAGCTCAGCAGCAGGGCAAAAGTACTGAAAAACATTGAAATCGCAAAGAGAGAGAAAAATGGACGCATGAATTCTGTTGGTGTTAGGTCAAAACCATAGGCTTTCGAAGGTATTACCAGGCTCAACCACGAGACGAGAAGGATCGCTGCGATCATTGTGAGAAATGCCATCAGCCGACCCCAAAAGAGCCGCGTACGGCTTACCGGATGTGCGAGAGCAAGGTCGAGCAGACCTTTCTCTTCATCCCCAACAATTAGATTAACGCATACTCCAATTGCAAAAATGCCGATGATCAGGTTTATGAAGGTAAAATATTCGACGTCTAAATATCCCCATGGAGTGGTCAATTCAGTCATACCTCCGAAGAAAGCAAGTATATCCTGCGGGTAACTCTTCAACAATTCATTGATACCTTCAATATCAGTTATTGCGTCATACATGGAGCCGAGAAGAAGACCATAAAGAACCAAGCCAATACTCCAACCGGCTGCCTGGCCGCGTAGCCGGCTAATAGTATGCTTATATTCAGCAAACATCTCAGTCCACCTCTCTTTCTTCATCTTTGTAGTATTCCAGGAAAACTTCTTCTAATGAATGATGAAGAGTTTCTATATTGTTTACTGGATATATTGCTAACGTTTTAATAAGTTTGTCCATGTCACCTTCGACCTTGAGAGTAATGTCCAACCCATTACCCTTTGAGAGTAAATAAATTCCCTCTAGTTTTACCAGGGGACTGGTATCAACCATTTTCTTGAACCTGACTCTTACCTTACGCATGGTCATGCTGGCAAGCTGGGCGGGGTTGATCTCTTCCGTGATAACACCTTTCCGAATGATGGCTACACAATCCGCTATGGCTTCTACTTCACTAATAATATGTGACGAAAAAAAGATGGTTGTTTCCTGTGCTTTTTCCTCTTTTAGAATTTTATACACTACTTGCTGCATCAGAGGATCCAATCCAGCAGTGGGCTCGTCCAGCAGCAAAACCTTTGCCCGCGGCATAAGAGCTTGCACTAGCCCCACTTTTTGCTTATTTCCCTTTGAAAGGTTTTTTACCGGCATGTTGAGATCTAATTCCAACCGCCTTGNTAATGTCCTNACGTAATCCCAACTAACCACACCCCCTCGAAGATCTGCAAAATAACGCAGCACATCCAGTACTTTAACATTAGCNTCCAGATTTAATTCTCCAGGNAGATAACCAACTTGAGAACGAACCTCGACAGCTTTCTTTTGCGGGTCCAAACCCAAAATATTGATTGATCCTGCCTGGGGGCGAATAAGATCTAACATACAGCGGATGGTTGTTGTTTTTCCTGCGCCATTAGGTCCCAAAAACCCATAAATTTCTCCTCGCTTCACTACCAGGTTGACACCACGCAGCGCATGTACTTTCCCATAGGATTTATGTAATCCTTCAATTCTTATTGCAGATAGTTCATTCATAAGCAACCCTTCTAATTCACACAAATATTAAAACCGGTAAAGAACCTTGTTATTTTAATCCTAATCACACTTTGTATTTCTAAGTTCCAACCATTTTGTGTAGTCAGAGGTTTGATGGGTTGGAAAAACACTGAGCCGAACCACATGGTTGAGAAACATTTGAATTCCAGGTATTTTTTGAAAAAGATCTGCATGATAATTAAATAATAATATTATATGTTTGTTATACTATTCTTGGGTTGTTCAATAAAAGGGAATTAATTGGAAAATACAGGTTATTTAGTAAAAGTAATGGGAGTTGTGATAGATGTAGAGTTTCCCAGTGGGGATCTTCCGGGGATTAATAATGCGTTGGAAATCCCGATGGATGAGAACAGAAACGAGGTTTTCGAAGTTCGGGAACACATCAACGCTTCAACGGTGAGAGCCATTTCCATGGGAACAACATCCGGGTTAAGGCGCGGAATGCGTGTCATTGATACACAAGACCCCATTCAAGTTCCTGTTGGGCCAACCACTCTTGGAAGAATGTTCAATGTGCTTGGTGATCCAATCGATAAAATGCATTTTCCCGATGACATTACCAAAAAACCAATTCATATCCCCTCTCCAGCACTTAAAGATCAGAGAGCTGATTTTACACCTTTTATAACCGGTGTTAAATCCATTGACCTCCTGATACCATTCCCTACAGGCGGAAAAGTAGGGCTAATTGGAGGTGCAGGAGTTGGAAAAACTGTGCTGATGATCGAGCTAATGCGGAATACGATCGCTGAACAATCAGGATTAGCTGTATTCGCTGGAGTTGGAGAGCGCAGCAGAGAAGGAAATGATCTCTGGTTAGATCTTAAAAAAAGCGGTGTTCTAAGAAACACAATCCTCGTGTTTGGGCAAATGAATGAACCGCCCGGAGCCAGATTACGAGTTCCCTTAACCGCATTAACCATGGCAGAATATTTTCGGGATACTGAAAACAGATCTGTGCTTGTATATATTGATAATATTTTTAGATACACACAGGCAGGCGCTGAAGTCTCAGCACTTCTTGGAAATCTTCCATCTGCGGTTGGCTATCAGCCCACGCTTGAAAGTGAAATGGGTGCATTGCAAGAAAGGATCACAACTACCAGCAGCGGCAGCGTTACATCAATTCAGGCCGTGTATGTCCCTGCAGATGACCTTACAGATCCCGCAGTAGTAGCCGCATTCTCCCATTTAGACGCTTCGTGTGTATTATCCCGTCGTCTGGCCGGATTGGGTTTTTATCCCGCAATTGACCCCCTTCAATCATCAAGCTCCTTGCTCACTGAAGAATTGGTAGGCAGCGATCATTTTAATGTTGCTAACAGGATACGTTCTTTCTTGGCTCGTTATGATGAATTGCAAGATGTTATCGCTATATTAGGTATTGATGAATTAAGTGAGCAGGACCAATTGATTGTGAAAAGGGCCAGACGCATTCAGCGTTTCTTGACACAACCATTTTTTGTATCCGAACAATATACTGGTCAAACCGGACAATTTGTTCCGCTCAATGAAACATTAAAAGGGTTCAAGGAAATAGCTGATGGGAAACACGACCATATCCCCGAACAAGCCTTTTATATGGTTGGAACTATCGAGCAAGCCATTCAAAAAGCCGAACAGCTAGAATCCAATCTTGAGAAACAAATAAGCTAATGAGAATAATAATTCAATCACCTGATGGGATTGACAAAGAAATTCAGAATGTTGAATTCCTTAGAACATCTCTCTCAAATGGCTATCCAATCAGTATATTGCCCAATCACGCACCCTTAATAGGTCAAATATCCGCTGGGGTTTTAAAATATAAGATATCCAAGATAGACCATACCATCCCAATATCAGACAGCATCTTATTTGTTCGGGATAATCTGGTAAAAATCTTTACCATAAAAACAAATTTACCGGATAATTGATAATAATAATTTAGATGAAATATTCAATATCAATTTGTATAGCCTGGGTAATTGCCGGACTTATCACAGGGTTATCACTAGGATGGATGCAATGGATTTCGATAAAAGACCTTGGAATAAAAAACCCGGGTAAAATTATTAATACAATATATTTGTTCTCAGCACTACGGATCCTTTTAGTTTCCGGGATTATGTTTTTAGCTTTTCGCCAAGGATTTATTTATGGAATTAGTTTATTGATACCGTTTTTTATCGGACGATGGGCATGGACAATCTTAGTATTAAATAGAAAAAGTAGCTATAAGGAATAGGTTTTGGAAGCAATCACACCTCAAATCGTTTTTTACATATTGGGAATTCCCATCAGCAGCACAGTTATTTCCACATGGGCTGCGATGGTATTGATCATTGCGTCAGCACTGCTTATCTCTAAGTTTTCCCCTGCTGCGCTTGATATGATCGGTGAGACTCTAACCGGAATAATTTCCAGCGTCATGTCGGTTCAAAATACAGATACATATCTTCCACTGCTTGGTGCTTTAGCGATCTTCATAGCAGTATCAAATTCTATCGGCATCGTTCCGATCCTAACCGCACCTACCAGTGACATCAACACACCCATCGCACTTTCACTGGCTGTCTTTTTTGGCGTTCATTTTTATGGAGTACAACAAAAGGGGCTCGTGAACTACTTCAAGGGATTTGCCTCCCCCATATTTTTGCTGCCCTTTGAGATCATTGGTCAAGTCAGCAGAACTTTATCTCTTTCATTGAGGTTATTTGGTAATATCATCAGTGGGGAACTCATTTCAGCAATCGTTTTTGGATTGGTTCCACTGATCGCACCGCTTCCATTTGTTGGGTTAAGCTTATTCTTGGGAATCTTACAGGCATATGTATTTACAGCATTATCTTCTTTGTATATTGATTTGGCAGTTTCTGCCAAATAAAAAAACAAATTAATAAAGGAAAAATTATGAGTCAATTAGGTCCAGAATTTCTAATCATATTTACAACAATTCTTATCAGTGGTATCGGCATCATAATCGGTACCGCAATTCCTTCAATAGTTGAGGGCAGAGCAGTCCTGAAAGCTTTGGATGGAATTATCCGCCAACCCGAAGCAGCAGAAGACATCCGTACAACACTGCTGATCTCAATGGCGCTGCTTGAATCGGCTTCCATTTATGTACTGCTTGTTATTCTGATCCTCTTGTTTGCCAATCCACTGGTCATTCAGTTCTTTAATTAGGCTATGCTAGACATAAACATCACCACAATTCTTTTCCAATTCATAAATTTTATTATTCTTGCTGTTACTCTCTATTTTCTGATGTTCAAGAAGATCATTTCAGGAGTTCAGCAAAGAAAAGAAAAACTGGAAGAAATTGAACAAGCCGCCATTCGTAACTTCGAGGAATCTGAAAAAGCAAAAATCGATCTTCAAAAACAAATAGAAAACGCTCAAGCATTGATCGATGGAAGAATCTCACAGGCCAAATCCGAGCTTGAGGTAAGCCGTTACCAGATCATTGACGCTACAAAAATCGAGGCGGAGAAGATTATTAAACAAGCATTGGGATCAGCAAAACTCGAGCAGAAGCTCTCAATCGAAAAATTTAACGATGAATTGACTACCTCAATATTGGAGATCGTTAAACAAATTCTCTTTAAACACTCACCAGATGTTATTCACAATGGGTTAGTTGAACAAACGAATAAAAGAATTTGGGAACTTGGCAAAAAAGAAATGGATCGTGTTGAAACTATCCGCCGTTCTCTAAAGGATAGGGAACCCACATTATCCGTTGAGACTGCATTTCCCCTTTCAAAAGAACAACAAGCAAATATCGTGCGTACGTTTTCTGCCCTCGCAGACAAAAATGTAAAAATCGATACGATTCTAAATAAAGATCTGGGATCAGGCGTCCGCATCCGATTAGGAGATTTCATTATCAATAATTCACTTGACACATTGTTAACTGAAATTAAAAAAGAGGCGTCATTTGAAGTAAACAATCTGATAGAGAAAAACAACGAAAAATGAGCCTAGATTTCAAAATAAATATTGAACAAATATCGAAGGATCATTCTCACGAATCCTTTTCCGCTATGATATCGGACCATATCACTAAGTTAAAACATCCAACTGAAAATGAGCAGCAGCACTCCCCAAGAACTGAATCTATCATCCGATCCCTTCGTGAAAAAAGCGGGGAGATAAATAGTGCAGTCCATTTTGAAGAAGTAGGAACTGTACAACATATCGGCAATGGAGTTGCTAGTATTTCTGGTCTTTCCCAAGCAGCAATCGATGAACTTGTGAGGTTCAGAAATGGCACAAAAGGACTGATCCTTAATCTTCATACCGCATCTCTCGACGTAATTTTATTAGGGAAAGAAGAGGGAATTCAGGGGGGAAGCTTAGTTACACATGATAAAAATAAGCTGCAAATTCCAGTGGGAAATGATCTGATCGGAAGGGTTATCAACGCTCTCGGGAAACCAATTGATGACGGCCCTGATAACATTTCTTTGGACTCCAGGTTTATTGAACGGCCAGCTCCAGATATCACACACCGCTCACCAGTAAACACAGCTCTCCAAACAGGGTCCAAAATCATTGACGCTCTATTTCCAATCGGAAAAGGCCAGCGCGAATTGATTGTTGGAGACCGCCAAACCGGGAAAACAACACTCGCCGTCGACGCGATCATCAACCAAAGAGGAAAAAACGTCAAATGTGTATATGTCTCTATTGGGCAGAAAAAATCATCTTTGCTAACCGTAAATGACATTCTTAGAAAAAGCAAGGCTTTTGAGTACACTATAGTTATTTCAGCTGCTCCGGATGACCCACCCGCCCAAAAATACATCGCGCCTTTCACGGGAATGACTATTGCCGAGTTTTTCCTTGATCAAGGAGACGATGTACTAATCATATTTGATGATCTGACAAAACATGCGGATGCATATCGTGAATTGAGCCTGCTCTTACGCCGACCCCCGGGGCGAGAAGCATATCCTGGAGATATTTTTTATCTTCACTCAAGACTTCTTGAACGTGCAGGAAAATTGAATAGCGACCAGGGGGGCGGATCGATCACTGCACTCCCAGTCCTTGCTATGCAGCAGGGCAATATTTCCGCTTATATTCCGACCAACCTTATTTCAATATGTGACGGTCAGATTGTTTTAGATAAAGGAAAATTTAACAAGGGTTTTAAACCTGCTGTTAACATCGGCATATCCGTCTCACGCGTTGGCAGCGCCGCTCAACCTGAAATGATGCGGGGGTTAGCAAATTCACTCAAGCTCGAATTGAGCCAATTTGAAGAAGTTGAAAAATTTACCAGATTCGGCACAGAACTTGATGAATCTACTACACAAATGATTCAACGNGGTCGGCGATTACAAAAAATCCTCACTCAAACCATTCACCGCCCTTATTCTTTAATTGAACAAATTCTANTCTTATTTGCCGCAAATCACGGATATTTAGATTCCATAAAAATGAATGACCTAATGAANTACGAGAAAGACCTTTTTNCCTGGTTAAAAAACAACAAAAANAATGTTTTAGAAATAATTGGNACNGAAAAAGTCTTCTCGGCAGCTATTGAAAAACAAATCACAGATTTACTTGATTCATTTTCTTTATACTGGCACCAAGGAGAAGATGCTAATGAATAAAATGGTAATGGCAGTCATTCCCCGTGATGAAGCAGAACACGTTCTCGATGCGTTAATCAATGCTGGTTTTTCAGCAACTTTTATGGAAACCAAAGGGGGTATGCTACGCCAATCCCAGTACTCGTTATTTACCGCAGTCAGCACCGAAACACTTGATAATGTCTTAGATATTATCAAGAATAGCTGCAAAACAGATATTGCCCTTGATGAAGACGATCTTACAAAACAGGAAATCCTCGAAAATTCAGGTGCTCAAAAACTCGGTGGAGCGGTGGTTTTTGTATGGGATCTGGATAGACTCGAGACCTATTAATTAATGACCCAGAATATTGAAAAAATATACCGCAGAAAAGAAAACATAGAAACAATTGATCCACTCCTTTCAGCATTGCGAACAATTTCCCTTTCAAATTGGCGTTCATCTCTAAACAGAAATAAAAACCTAAAATTCTATATCGATGAACTTGAAAGTGTCCACAAAATTGCTCAAAAGGATGCCGATTTAGAGCATTCCCATGAGAATTCACAGAAGAAAATTCTTTATATCATTGGCAGCAACCGGGGTTTATGCGGTAATTTTAATAAGAATATCTACAATAGGTTTTTTCAGGAAAATTTATTCGATAAAGATAAATTGGAATTCATAATAATCGGGAAACGTTTATCCCAAATTTTCAAAAGAGCAAATTTGCAATTTGCCAGTACCATGGATTTTCCAGATATCAAGAATATCCAAGACTTTGTAATCTCCTTATCAAGTTCCGATGCTGTCAATCTCCCACAGCCATCAGTTTCCGTCCTCTATAATAAGTATGTTGGTGCTAGTAAATATATAACTACTCTTCAAAATATCTTTCCGCGTGAAGAAATTAATCTGAATACCCGAGATACCAATAGTTCTGAATTCATCATCGATACCGACCCACTTCTGCTTATAAGAACAATTGAATCCATCTTATTTAATTCACATTTACAGTTATGCCTTTTATCATCATTAGCATCTGAAAGCTCCACAAGATTCTCAATTATGGAGAGCGCTGGTAGAAACGTGGATGACTTGATCAATGAACTAGAGATAATTGTTCAGGATCACCGCAGAGGTAAAATTACTACTGAGACCCAAGAACTCGCTGTTTCTTCTGGGTTATTGAAGTCTGATAAGTAAAACCTTATAACTCCATAAACTGCATCACAGAAGATCCCGTGAAAGCAAAAAGCAGCATCTTTAAGATCTTGCCTATCACGCACCAAAATAAAAAGCGCGCTACGGGCATTTTTAACACCCCTGCAGCTATTCCAGTCAAATCGAATAAAGGATTAGGTATGAAAGCCATGACTAGTACGGTAAAGTTACCGTATTTTTTCATCAATTGTTCTAATTTTTGATACCAATCCTTGTGCTCTACCACAAACTGACCGCTAAACCCTGCAAGATATCCAGTAAGTTCACCCAAAGCAGCCCCACAACCAGCTGCTATTGCCACCCAGAACGGATTAAAAACAGCACCCATCGCAGATGTAAATACTACCCCAGGGATAGGCAAAATAAGAGTCGCATTTGATAAGATCGACACAATAAAGATACCAGCATATCCAAATTTTGCAAACTCTTTAATTTGGTCGCGATTTAATAAAAGGATGATAGTCAACAAAAACAGAGCAATTAGAAGAACTATCCTCAACAATAATGTTTTTTGATCTTCTGAAACAGCCATCACTTTGTCTTGCTAAGAAGTAATTCGATCCTGGCTATAACCATATCCATTGCGACCGCATTCAATCCCCCTTCAGGAATAATTATATTGGCGTATCTTTTTGAGGGCTCCGCAAACTCCAGATGCATCGGACGGACTGTTGTCAGATATTGATGGATGACCATTTCCGTCGTTCTCCCCCTTTCGGTGATATCACGCTGCAAGCGACGGATAAATCGCACATCAGCATTTGTGTCGACAAATATCTTCACATCAAACAATTTCCTCAGTTCTGGTATTGCGAAAATCAGGATACCCTCAACGATTATGACACGCTGTGGGTCCACATGGATCGTCTTCCCCGTTCGGGAATGCGTGCTGAAATCATAAATCGGCAGCTCAATAAATTGCCCATCTTTTAGTTTATTTATATGTTCAATCATCAATTCAGTTTCTAAAGAATCCGGATGATCAAAATTAACCGCTGCCTTTTGGTCCGGTGGAAGTTCATTTAATTCCCGATAATACGCATCATGCGGTAGGTAGGCGATATGGTTTTTTCCAACTCTCTCCAAGATAACATTCGCAACAGTGGTTTTCCCGGAACCTGTTCCTCCCGCAATCCCAATTACTAATGGCTGAGGTTTCTTTGGCATAATGAAAATTATACATCACGAATTTTTCATGTTTTCTTGATAAAATTAACTTAATAAAATTTTAAGGTGCATATGATCAATATTGATGTCTCTTTATACTACCATTTGCGACAAAAAGCCGGTGTGGGAACGATCTCATTACTTGCCCCTGCTGGAATAACAATTAGAGAAGTTAAACAAATCTTAGAAAAAAAGCACCCTGCGTTAATCACTCATCTGGATAATGTGATGATTCTGATGGGCAAGAAAATTGTATTGGATGAAGATACACTTCAGCAAAATTCTAAAATCGCATTTCTCACACCAATTGGTGGAGGATAACAAGGATTAATGATCAAGAATAAAACCAGTATCAGCATATACCTATTTTTTTTAGTAATCTCAGGATTATCTTGTGGAAAACCAGAGCCGCAACCAGCAATAGAGGTTGCTGAAGTTAATGGCGGCAATTTAAAAGCCGCACAACCCGCTTTACAAAAAGGGCCTTGCGATAATATTTTCTACCCCTTAGCGTTAGATAACCAATGGATTTATCAACTCCAAATCGAGGGGGAAGATGGACAATCTGAAATATCTGAATTGGGATTGACAGTATCAGAAGTTAATGAATCAAGCGCTATTTTAGCTGCACTTGATTACGATACAGGTATCGTAACGCAATCCACTGTGGATTGTAAAGATGGATCCATCCTTAATTTTCCTATGACAGAAATGAACCTTGTGTTTGGGGAGGTGTCTGGAGATTTGCAGCTAAAATACAATTCAGGAGTTTTCATGCCTTCTCAGGCTAATTTTGAGGTGGAAAATTGGACATATACATGGGAAACAGATTTCACCGCATCCGGAGTGATCAATGGATCATTCGATAACGAAACAGTAACCATTGATCTCTCTAATAGTTCAGTTAAAATGTCCTGGCAAGTGATAGAAAAAGACGTAGCAATTCAGGTCCCTGCTGGAAATTTTAATGATGTTGTATTGATTAAACGTACATTAACATTTGAAGTATCTTCACTCAAAACAATTCTCGATGGCGAAGTAATTGATATTTCTACTACCCTCATTCTTACTTCCAATATGTGGTATTCACCATTTACTGGTTTACTCAAGCAGGAAGTAGATTCCGCAACAATTAAACTTTATGGTATTAATTTTCCCGTTGGATCAACAGGGAAAATTGAATTGAAATCTTCAAATACAATAAATTAATTTTTTGTAAAATTACCAAATTCGATATAATATGGGTCGATCTTTATCTAACAATCGTCTGATCAAATGTCAAGTGACAACTTATATCTGGAAAATATTTTTTAACTTTCGCATGCCCAGATTTAACTAACTCCAAATTAATAAATTTATCATTAGATATCACATAACGAAGCAAGCGCCCATATTTATCAGTTTCAGACTGATCCTTAAATAAATATATCAGCGAGGTTGATAATGCTTTCTTATTTGCTTCCGCTGCTTCCACTGCTGCTTGGCGCTGACCGCTATCGAATTCAGGAGTGTCAATACCTATATATCTGACTTCAAAAATTGACCCTTGAATTACTACACGTATTGAGTCTCCATCAATAACATCAAGCAAAGTTCCTACTTCAAACGAGGATATATCAGGAATACAATCAACCCCTTCAATGAATGTGAATTCTTTATCGTTTTGAGAAGAGACATCTTCTTGATTTGAAAATACAAGACCGGCGGGGAGAAGATCAGATAGGGCAAAACAAAAAATCCCGATAGTGATAATGGTAATCCCAACAGATAAAAGAATTCCTCGCTTTTTCAATCGGGTGAAATTTCCCTTAAAAAACTTTGTCCAATGGCAGGAGGTATCACTGAGAATACTTCACCAATCGTCGCCGCAACATCTGCAAATGATTGCCGTATACCCAAATTCACATTATTTTTTACCTGCTCTCCAAATACAAGCAGCGGAATATATTCTCTTGAATGATCTGTGCTTTTTGTGGTGGGATCTACACCATGATCCGCAACAATCATGGCAATATCCGTATCCTTCATTGTATTCCTGATTGTGGGAATAAAAGCATCGAACTCTTCAAGCTTCTGTCCAAATCCTTCAACATCATTTCGATGTCCAAAGGTCATATCGAACTCAACCAGGTTTGCGAATAAAAGTCCTGTGAATTCTTCATCCAAAAAATCAACCAATGCTTGAATGCTTTCCATGTTGAAAACTGAGTGGTGTGTCTTTGTGATGCCTCGGTTTCCAAAAAGATCATCTATCTTTCCAGTAGCATATACTTTATGCCCTTCTTTAATTAAAGTATCCATCATCGTATCCGTAGGAGCTAGCAATGGATAATCATGCCGCCTTTTTGTGCGAGTAAAAGTTTCCACATTATCGCCAATAAAAGGCCGAGCAATAACACGACCAACAGCATGCTTACCCTTGAGCATTTTGCGCGAGATTTCACACAAGTTATACAGTTCATCAATCGGAATAACATCTTCATGAGCGGCAATTTGAAAAACTGAATCCGCAGACGTATAAACAATTGGTTTTCCTGTGCGAACGTGTTCCTCACCTAGTTCTTTAATTATTTCAGTTCCTGATGCCGATTTATTTCCCAAAACTTCTAAACCCGTTAATTGTTTGAATTTCTCAAGCACTTCTGGGGGAAATCCATTTGGGTATGTCGGGAATGGTTTTTTTACTTCAACTCCCATCAATTCCCAATGTCCCGTTACTGAGTCTTTGCCTTTTGAGATTTCCTGACATTTCCCATACGCTCCCCAAGTCTTTTCCCGCGGAGGAACACCTTCTATTGGAGTGATGTTTCCCAGTCCCATTTCACCCATGTTAGGAAGATCAAGACCCCCTAAGACACGCGCTGTATTTGATAATGTATTGCTGCCAGAATCCCCATAAGCACTTGCGTCTGGCAATTCGCCAGCACCGACACCATCGATAACAATTACTGCTATACGTTCAATTTTCATTTTTCAAGTCCTGTTCAATATCTTGCTCAACCCTGATTATTATCTGAGAAAATAAAATAAGTTCCCAATATAAATTAATATTTTCTCATATAAAAACCGTGAGCCACCGAAGGGAATCGAACCCTTGACCCGTCGCTTACGAAGCGACTGCTCTACCATCTGAGCTACGGTGGCACAGGTTAAATTATATCAGCAACCGGTTATAATCTTCTACTAGTATGAATATAGCCATCATCTCCTATCACACTTGCCCACTAGAAACTTTGGGGGGGAAAGATACTGGCGGAATGAATGTATATATCCGGGATCTTACAAAGTATTTAGGACAATTTGGAATACATGCAGATGTATTTACAAGGTCACAAAACGAGCATGTACCTCATGTTCTTCATGATCTTGGATACGGGAACCGCGTCGTACATATACCCGCTGGCCCAGAAACTTTACGGCCTAAAAAAGAACTTCTAGGATATCTAGATTCATTCGTAGAAAATATCTTAGATTTCGCAGAAAAAAAACATATACGTTATGACCTGATTTATAGTCATTATTGGTTATCCGGTCTCGCTGCTTTGAAATTAAAAAAAACATGGGATATACCAGTTATTCATATGTTCCATACTTTGGCGCTCTTAAAAAACAAGGTTGCCCGTTCTGAGAAAGACAAAGACGGGGAATATCGTATCGATGGGGAAAAAAAGGTGCTGTCTGAAATAGACAAAATAATCGTCGCGACAACAGATGAAAAGGATAATCTGCAAACCTTATATTCCTCTCCAGAAAATATCATAAAGATCATTCCCCCAGGTGTTGACACTACTCATTTCTATCCAATTCCATTGGAAGAGGCAAAGGAATTCGTTGGTATTCCGGAAGCTGAAAAGATGATCCTCTTCGTAGGGAGAATAGAACCTTTAAAAGGTATTGATACATTACTTGTTGCTATTTCACAATTAAAACAGGCTGACATTCTCCAGAGATGCCCCCATTATCTCTATATTATTGGCGGCAATCCCGATCCGGATCAAGTTAATTTGAACAAAGAGATGCAGCGCCTGCAGGATCTTTGCAGAAAATTAGGATTAGATGATCTTGTACTTTTCTTAGGTAAGAGGGACCAGGATTCTTTACAGTACTACTACTCTGCGGCAGAAATGCTGGTGATNCCATCTCAATATGAATCCTTTGGGCTGGTTGCTCTTGAATCAATGGCATGCGGCACTCCAGTAATTGCCACACAAGTGGGAGGGTTACAACATCTCGTACAGGATCAAGAAACAGGTTTTGTAATTCCTAACGATGACCCAGATGCACTTGAAGAGAAGATTACTATACTAATTTGCAAAACGGAATTGAGGGAGAAGATGAGCCAAAACAGTGTTTCTTATGCACAATCTTTTTCATGGAATACGATCATTAAATATTTAATCGAAACCTTTGAAGAAACAATAAGCGATTTTCATTAAATTCAATATTAATTATTTTCTGCTTGATCCTTTATATATGATCCTCTTACCAAACCGTTCTTGAAGGTCATCCATTGCTTCTAACAACAATTTTTCTTTCTTATAATCTTTATCAAGTAAAGATAGCTGGTGAATGTCAGATTCCAGCTTGCTTACTCCAACACCTATTAACCGCACCCTATTCCCTTCGGCCCAAACTTTTTCAAATAAGTCGTTGGCGGAAGAGAAAATCACAGAATCATGGTTAGTGGGTTGACTTAGAGTGAGCTGACGTGTAATCGTATCAAAATTTGGCCAGCGGATCTTCAATCGGATTGTTCTCCCTGACAACTCTCTTCTTCGTAAACGCTGCCCCACTTTTTCAGATAAATTCTTGATAACCAAAGTAATCTCTGATTTTTGTTTTAGATGATCAAAAAAAGTCCTTTCATTGCTGATTGATTTCACGCTTTCATCATGTCCAACAGGGCGATCGTCCATTCCCATTGCACGCTTTTTTAATATGAAAGCAAAACCGCCCATGATTTTTTCCAGTTTGTCTATCCGTATACACTGAATATCTCCTATTGTTTCCACGCCAACTTTATGAAGTATCTTTTCCGATTTAGGACCGATACCCCACATTTCTCTAATTGGAAGGTTTTTCAAAAAAGATGCCTCCTGCCCAACAACTATCACTTTAATTGCCATCGGCGCAGTTGGTTTTCTATGATTAGATTTCCCAATATTGTTAGCAATTTTTGCTACCAATTTATTAGAAGCAGCCCCAATTGAGCATGGTAAACCCGTTTCTTTTTGTATTTTGATTTGTATATCTATTGCGATACTCTTGGGTTCTTGAGGTAAATCACTCACATCAAGAAATGCCTCGTCGATAGAGATAGGTTCAACCAGAGGAGTTATATTCTGAAGAATATTCATAACTCGCTTTGAATACTGTGAATAATATTCATAATTTCCCTTCACAATGATAAGATCCGGGCATAAGCGCAGAGCTTTCTTCGTCGGCAAAGCAGATCGAACGCCGCGCAAACGTGCCGCATAGGAACATGAGGTTATCACACCTTTCCCATCTGATGTGCCTCCAGTTGCGAATGCTTTCCCCTTTAAAGATGGGTCCAATAATTCTTCAACAGAGCAAAAAAAAGCATCGAGATCCACATGCAAAATTTTTCTCATAATTCCTTGCACAATAGCATTTATGTTCTATTATACGATAAAAAAATATTATCATAGGAAGTGATTCTCAATGCTCTTAATACGTTTTCATATCTGACGATTTAATATTGAATTGATTTCAGAGATCAACGCAAGAGAAAAGGTTTCTTAATTTTTGAAATAATTAAATGAGCCATCCGTCTATCCACACCAATAACTACGCTCCCCCATTCCCGCGGCAGTAAAACAACCGAACTCCTTATTCTCCGGTAACGCAAAATCATCACTCAGAATAAATGATCTCTTTTATCAGACGATAATTCCCGAACAGCCTGGTATGCCACTGCGGTCAATTGAATATAATTATTGGTAATAATTTAAATATATTTGTATTAAAATTTAATTTGAATCAGGAAACTCTTTAACCACTTCTTTTAAAAATTTTAAAGCTATTTGCCATTCTTCATTAAAAAAGTGCAGGGTCACATTGTTAATTTGCAAATGATAGGTAATTTCCCCATCAGGCTCCTCTGCTGTATAAGCAAAGCAGTCATCTGTTTCTATAATTGTTTTCACTTTTGTATCTTCATTTTCTTTCATTTTCTCTCCCTTATCGCAACTTTTAGATCTTCAGATTATTTTTCACCACTAATCCAAACACATACTCATACACAGGGTTTTATTAACTCCATCCAAGAATAAATGATCACTCATGAAAATATCCTGTTTGAAAAATTAGGTACCCATTTCTTAATTATTATTTTTCAAATATTAATAAGCTGCCATATATTACGGACACACTCCCGGATTCATCGAATTAAAGAATCCAGCAAACAAATTGCACCACTGATCGGTTACGTCAATAACAATCAGGGGTATTACACAGAAAATTACAATAAAGGCTAAAGCAGCTAATAAGATAACAATCCATGTGGGTTTTTTCTGGTCCCCTGCTTTTTGGCTCAATGTTTTCTTTTTCCGGTTATTTGTATCAGGCTTTATTTTGGGAGCTCGTTCCTTTTGTGAATCTTCAACCTTATTGGTTTCCTCTTCATCTCGGGTCACCTCCTCAAGTGGTTCTTCTTGATCCAACTGAGAGGGTTCAGGAACCTCATCAATTTTTTCAACCACAAATTCGAGGGCATGATTCTCCCCAAGACTGATCAGATCTCCATTTTTAATATCAGTTAATTTCTTTAATTTCTTTCCATTCAAAAAAGATCCATTGGTGGAATTTAGATCTTCGATCTGGAAGGTTTCTCCATCCCTTGTAATAACAAGATGGTTTCGAGATATTTCAATATCGTTGATAACAATATCACTTTCTGGATCTCGGCCAACAATATTTTTATCTTTTATTAAATCAAATGATTCATTAATCTCATCGCCTGTTTTAACTATGAGTTTGATCGAACTTGTCATGGGCACCTCCTTATATTTTCCTAAATTTTATTATGGGAAGTAAGATATCAAGTATATCAATTTAAAAAACTCCCCGCCATGCCGTGTGCGGCGTAGTTTTGAACCTGCTTTCGCAGGATGGGTTCTTCCTCGTTAGCTCCGCCTTGGCTTGCGCCTATCGCGTCACATCCGTAAGACAAGATCCCTTTATTTAAGGTGTTGGCTCAAAACAATGAGTGCCGCATCACGAACACAGCAGGATATTATTCTTATACCATATTTCAACAAACCTGCATAGATTTCTGGATTTATAATAAGCTGCTTGACAGAGAATCAAGTAAAAAATACACTTATTCACATGGACAATCATACAATCAGAACTTTTTTTGCTATAGATTTACCAGCCCTTACTTCAGAACAAATTGAAAATAAATTATTATATTTTAAGAATTCTACCCTACGGAATATTAAATGGGCATCTTCCAATTCTATGCATATCACCATAAAATTTATCGGTGAGTTCAATCTCGATCACCAATCTTCAATTCAAAAAGACCTGCGTTCACACCTTGGAAATTTTGGGGAAATCAAGTTGTCATTCGGAGAAACGGGTGTATTTCCTAATTCAAGAAATCCAAGAATTGTCTGGTTAAGCTTGAATGATCACGGACAACTTATTCGGCTTGCCCAGGTTGTTGATCTCATTACCAGCAATTACGGATACCTAAAGGAAAAGAGAAAATTTTCGCCCCATTTGACCATTGGCAGAGTGAAAAACAATGCTTCATCAAGAGATAAGGAGCTGCTTGTGCAAAAGATCGCTAATAATGAATCCATGGATATTAAACCATTTATAACCAACAAACTCAGCTTCAAAAAAAGCTCCCTCACTCCTCAGGGGCCAATATATTCCACACTTTTTATAATCCCCCTTTGATCATTGTATATGCTACAATTTGAGTTCTTAACCCTAAAATCTAGAGGTGAATTCTGGTAAAAACAGATACATTAATAATAACGCGTGAGTTAGTCCGTGCGCTGGAAAAAAAGAAAGCGGAAGACATTGTTCTACTCGATTTACGAGGTATTGCCATTTTTACAGATTATTTCGTAATCTGTTCTGGTACAAGTGACAGAATGTTAAGCAGTCTTCTTAATACAGCTAAAGATTCCATGCATAATCTATTTGATATAAAAGGAAATATCCAAGGCAACCCTAGTAATGGATGGATCGCTGTAGACTACGGAAATTTCGTCCTGCATCTTTTTTCACCCGAGCAAAGAAATTATTACCTTCTCGAAGAACTATGGGAAAAAGGTAAAATCATACTTCGGATCAAATAGATTATTCCGCACTTCATATTAATCTTTTAAAAGCGGAAATTACTTCTTTGCTGTGGTTTGCGGGTTTTACGCCTTTAAACACCTTCACAATATTTCCATCTTTATCGATAAGAAAAGTTGTTCTCAGAACGCCATAATACTCTTTTCCAAACATCTTTTTCTTTCCCCAAACCCCATACATTTCACAGACTTTATGATCTTTATCAGCCAATAATACAAATGGAAGTAAGTGTTTAGATGTAAATTTAATATGGGATTTTACAGTATCCGGGCTAACTCCAATTATCTCAATATCTTGCTTCCGATATTCTTCATAATCATCCCTAAAATTGCATGCTTCAGTAGTGCAGCCGGGTGTACTATCTTTCGGATAAAAATATAACACCACTGGCTTTCCTTTAAAATCTGATAAGCTAATTTTTTCCCCATCATTATTTAATAATTCAAAATTCGGAGCTATGTTATTTTCAAGTATCATTTTTCACCTCTGAAATTAGTATACTTACAAAACCTGCTAAAGATTATTAATGATTAATTAATTTTTGATTAATGAGGTTTTTTGACATGGTATTGTTTTCAGATCAATTCAGTGAACCTCTTAACAAGTATCTTTATCACTATTGAATGTTTTCATATACAATTCAATTATGAAGTCCTCCTCACAAACCAGTAAGGGTAAAAACTATCAGAGTAATTTTATTTTTATTTCTGCTCTTATTCTTATCATTTTCCCATTTTTTTTAATCAAATCAGTTTCAAGCTCAATCTTATATCTTTTCATTTTAACTATTTCGATTGGATTTTCATTATTTTTCTGGATCAACTTTGTGCCGTTTTTCCCTAAAGGTTTTTCAGGTTATTTTAATGCAGCCCAAATGTTAATTCTATCCATATTTAGAGAGACAAAATCCTCATATCATATTCAGGCAGGCAAATTTGACAGGGATTACTTTTTCATACAAAATAAGCCAAAATTGGACGCACTCCTGATCGATGAAAAAAGCGCAGTTATTATGATCAACAATATCGGCAGGAAAAGGGTCGTCCTGCCTGGTTATCGATTTATTAATCACGGAGAAAAAGCCCTTCATACATTCGATATCGGATTTCACCATTTCTTTTGGGGGCCACAGGAGACAGAGGACTTATTTAGAAATCACATTCCTATTGATCTTAGCCAATCCCACCTGCAATCTCTTCGAGTTGCACAAACAAAGTGTCAGACAAAGGATGAAATTACAGTTGTTCCTTCCTTTTCCGTATTCTATGATTTTTCCTCCTCAATAGGAAAAAAACATTTGGGAGAAATGTTAATAAACATTTCCGATTATTTTTCTATCAACAAGATATTCGGAGAATTGCAACTTGAAATAAACAAATTAATTGGAGAGCGTATAACCAATATCTGTAAATATCTTCTGAAAAACACGAGCGTGAAGCAACTAACTGATCAGAACTCATCATTAATGGACGATATTTTNATAAAAACCAACACGATAATCAATATAAAGATTGGTGGTGACACATCGGACGCACACAAAAAAAAGGGACTTCATCTATTAGAAAACATAAATCCATTGGGACAATGGGAAATGCTAAATATCAGAGTGTTCTTGAATAATCTTTGGATACAGAAAGATGTTCGATAAAATGAAGTCGAAAAACCAGCAAAATAAACCGATTCGCGATCAATTATTCGCCGCAAATGAGTCTGCTGGAAGATTACGATTAGTTCTCTTTGTGCTTCTATTGCTAATATATTGGTCCTTTATTGCCCAAACTGAAGTTGCACTCTTCGCCATTTCAGACAATTTTCTTGCGCTGTTCCCAAATTCCACAAATTTCACATCAGGGGTCATAAGGGACATAACCCTGCGATATTTTTCTCCTTCAACTATTTTGTTTACTGCAGTCCCACTTGTTATTTTCTTTTCAATCAGGAAAGTGACAAGCCGATACATACAATTACTATTTCCAGCAATCGGATTTAAGGAAACAGAGAGATATCTTACCAAAGCCGCATTCTCGTTTCCCATACGAAATACTCCTATCCAGGAAAACAT
>JGI24724J26744_10000283_pt1 | contig 39644 bp, 31 predicted proteins | sample Cruoilmetagenom7_FD_26744 | JGI IMG/M metagenome (IMG submission 26744) | reverse complement strand
CGTTGGGGAAATTCTAGACTCCTTAGGGGAAGATACCACCTCGGTGAACTGGGAAGAGAAGATAGCCATCTCACTTGCCTGCCATGGCGCAGTGAAGGCAGGACAAGCGCTGGCTCAGGAGGAAATGAGGGGATTGGCCCGTGCCTTGGAGCAAACAGCCTCGCCACGTACTTGCCCCCACGGGAGACCAACGATGCTTCATCTCAGTTCAGGGCAATTAGACCGGGAATTTGGCCGAGGCTAACAGTTCTCCATGAACCCAAAGATTGGGGTAAATATTTGGAGGTCAGTTCGATTAAAAAGAAGGAGCTAAGGAATGGAGAGAGAAAACAAACTCCCTGAAGACCTCTACGCTAAAAGGCTGGCTGGTAAGGAAAACATCAAGCATTGGTATCACCAGGAAAGAGCCCAGAGGGCGATCAATGCTCTAAAGACGAACGGCTTCAATGCCAGTTATGTGGAGGATCGCAACAGGGCACGAGAGGAAATATTAAAACTTGTGCCCCCTCTTGCCACCATAGGAGTGGGTGGCTCAATGACTATTCGGGAGATTGGAATTCTTGATGAGTTGGCCAATCGAGGCCATACTATTTATGACCACTGGAAGCCGGGGCTATCATCAGAAGAGGTGTTAAATATCCGCCGTGCTCATCTCAGTTGCGATGCTTTCCTCACTAGTGCCAATGCCCTCAGCCTAGATGGAAAGTTGGTGAGCACCGATGGAGTAGGTAACCGAGTTTGCGCCATGACTTTTGGCCCTAAGAAGGTTATCATAGCTGTTGCGGTTAACAAGATTGTCAAAGATGTTGAGGCAGCATTGCGACGAGTAAAGGAAATAGCTGCCCCTCATACTCTAAAGGAGACAGGCCTGAATCTCCCCTGTGTCCAGACAGGCATCTGCACCGACTGTGACTCACCACTGCGAGGTTGCCGGGCAACTGTAATCCTGGAACGAAGGCCTCTGTTCACCGATACTACAGTGTTGGTCATCGGTGAGGAATTGGGATTCTAATCCACCTCGACTAGCCCCAGATCAGTCAACCTCAGCTCAGGAATTACTGGTAGAGCAAGAAAGGATAGCACAGCGAAAGGAGAGGGCAGGCTACAGCCCAAAGAGATAGTTGTCCTTTCCAGATTCTCCAGTTTATTGACTACAACTTCTAGAGGTTCAGTAGAGAGCAAGCCGGCGATAGGTAGGGGCAGGGAATCGAGAATTTCTCCTCCAGAGGTGAGAACTAGTCCCCCCTCCAATCTCTCTATCCCCTTGATGGCCATTAAAATATCTTCATCATTGGTCCCTACCGCTACAATATTATGGGAATCATGGGCAAAAGATGTTGCCATCGCCCCCGTTTTAAGCCCAAAGCCTTTTACCAAGCCGAGACCGAGGTTACCACTAGCTCTGTGCCTCTCCACTACCACCAGCTTCAGGATATCTCTGTCTACATCAGATACGATGAAGCCACCTTCACTCTTCATCTCTTCAATCCTTTTCTTAGTAACTATCTGCCCAGGAATAACTTCAATAATAGGATAAACCTTCTCGCAAGCTGCCATCCTTAGCGCTTCTATGTTGAACGGCCTGATATTAACGGTATGCGCCAGATCTTCATCTTTGGGTATATCCACCGAAAAGAGGGGCTTACCTTCTTTGGCAACCAACTGCCCGTGGTGAAACACCATCTCGATATTGAAGGCAGCTAGATCATCGATTACCATGAGATTAGCAATATACCCCGGAGCTACTGCTCCAAATCTATGGAGCCCGAAATATACCGCGGGGTTAATAGTAGCTAGTTGAATAGCACGAACAGGATCCAGACCGCGCCCGATCGCCTTTCTCACCACAGCATCAATATCACCATCATTAAAGAGATCGACACAACTACGATCATCAACCACAAAAAGGCAACGAGGATAGGTTTGGTCAGAAACCGCGGGGAGAAGGGCATCCAAATTCTTCGCTGAGGAGCCCTCTCTGATCATCAGATACATTCCTCGTTTCAATTTCTCCTCGGCTTCCTTTAAGGTAGTGGACTCATGGTCAGAAAGAATGCCGGCAGCGAGGTAAGCCTCAAGTGCTTTGCCTTTTAGCCCAGGAGCGTGTCCGTCGATAACCTTTCCTTTACAGAGAGAGATTTTCAACAACATTTCTCTATCCCCGCTCAACACTGCGGGGAAGTCCATTACCTCACCCAGGCCAAGGACATTTTCCTTCCCCAGATAGGCTTGAACACTATCGGCACTAAGTTGAGCCCCCGAGGTCTCCAGTTTAGTTGCTGGGACACAAGAGGGAACCATGAGGAATATATCTAAGGGTAGCGAGCGAGCACAGCTCATTATATACTTTATTCCCCCGATCCCACAGACATTGGCGATTTCATGCAAGTCAGTGACCACAGCACAGGTTCCATGTGGCACTACCGCCTCAGCATAACGGCCTACATGAAGTAGAGAGCTTTCAATATGAGTATGCCCATTGATGAGGCCGGGAATAACGAATTTGCCCTCTAGGTCTATTACCTGCCTCGCCTCATAATAGTCACCTACTCCAGCGATAATGCCATCGAAGATAGCCACATTACCTGGCTCTACCTCGGCGGTAAAGGTGTTTATGATCTTGGCGTGAGCTAGGAGCAGGTCGGCAGGGGCTTCTCCCTTAGCCACCGCAATTAACTTTTTAAGCTCCCTGTGGTTGATTTTCCTCCTCCAAAACATATAGGCCAGGCAGATTGCGAAATTTTTCATCCCAATCCACTCCATAGCCCACTACAAACTCGTTGGGAACACTTAAGCCAAGGTAGTCAATAGGAACAGATACCTTGCGGCACATGGCCTTATCAAAGAGAGCACATACCCTAAGGGAAGCAGGCCTTTTGCGACGCAACCAGCCAAGTAGGAAGTCCAAGGTTATTCCGGTATCCACGATGTCCTCGATAACTAAGATATCCCTGTCTTTTATAGGCAGGCGCAGCAGACCTCGTACCACCCTAACCTTCCCCGAACTCACCTTGCCCCTGCCATAGCTAGAAAGCCGGACAAATTCCACCTCTAAAGGCATATCGAGAAGGCGCATCAAATCGGCCATAAAGATAACTGCTCCCTTAAGCACCCCGATAAGGAGGNGATTTTTACCTTCATAGTCCCTGCTGATCTCTCTGGCTAGCCTACCGACAGTACTCCTTATCTCTTCCTGAGTGAACAGCACTCGAAGTTGAGGCAAACAAACCCCTCCCTCTTGGTTTGGCAGAGGTAGATCCAAGCAAGGCCATTATATTGCTTCGGATGTAGTTTGACAAGAGCCAAAGTTACAATTAAGATGAACTTAAATAAGGTTTCTTGTTAAGCGAGGGAAAGCAAGATGGCCAAGAAAAGATATACTATAACTGTTTCCGGCAAAGGGGGTACAGGCAAGACTCTCATTTCAACTACAATGATTAAGCTCTTGTCACAAAGTCAAGGTCTTAGAATCCTGGCAATCGACGCTGATCCGGCTGTTAGCTTACCTTCTGCTTTGGGGGTAAAGGTAGGGAAAACAATTGGTGACATCCGAGAGGAGATTTTTAAAGATTCAACTAATCCTGCCTCTATGAAAGTGCCACTGCAAGTCCCATTAGATATGATGATTGAGAATCTGATTGGGGAAATCATGGTAGGAGCACATGGTTTTCATCTCCTTGCCATGGGCAGGCCTGAAGGCCCTGGCTGCTACTGCCTATTAAATGATATACTTCGCTACGCTATTGACAAGTTTACCAAGAAGTTTGATGTTACCGTTATTGATTGCGAAGCCGGGCTAGAACATTTGAGTCGACGCACTATCCGCGATATGGACTTTTTGTTTGCGGTGACTGACCCTACCAAGAGAGGAATAAATACTGCAGAGTCGATTAAGAAGCTGGCTGGTGACATGGAGCTAAAATTTGGAGCTTCAGGCATAATAGTGAATAAAGTCACCAAAGGTGATGAAGCTTTTTGCCGAGAGATAAGTTCGGATGTTGTAGGAATTATCCCCTTAGATGAAAGCGTAGCTCAATATGATCGCATAGGGAAACCATTCTTACTTCTCCCAGATGACTCCCCTGTTGTTGTTGCAGTTAGGGGTATACTGGAGCGAACTGTTTGGAGCGATGAAAGATGGAATCAGCATTAGCCTCAATATTTAGAAATCTCTCCCGCTATTTCTCCACCTATAAAGTTGTCTCCGGAGAGGAGATGTTGTGCGCGATAGAGGCAGAGGTAGATAAGCTGAGTGAGGAGACGGTGAAAGGATTAGAGGAATGGCTAAAAGGTAATCTAGAGGAGGTGATTTTCCAGAGTATTGTCAGCGAGCCTGTCTCGATATATTCTCCCAACATGACGGGGAAAAGGAATTATCTGGGCGAGATATTCTATCTGCAGCCGATCCACACATACCGCATGGAGGAGCTGGAGCAAGCTTTCGATCGACTGGTAAAGTTGCGGGCGCCAGTTATCCTGCCCAGAATGGAAGCAGCAACGAACAACTTTCTCACCAAGGGGGGCTATGATGTAATCGGTTGCTTGGATAAACAAGAGGTAATACAACACAAAGAAATGATGGCAGCAAAGGGGGAGTACAAACTTTATTTGTATCTTATTCCCTCAATCGTATCGGTGACGGAGTTTGACCTCTCGGCTGAGAGGGTTGCTGACCAGGTGATGGTCGTCCCCACGGAGAAAACCCCGGCACCTTTTATCAATTTTGCCAGAGACTATTTAGGGGATTTCGCTGGAAAAGTTCAAATATGGGTGGCGGATGTTGACCAAGAGGTTATAAATCCCTTCTTGGGTGGCCCGAAAGATAAGGAGCTAGACAAAAAATTTGGCAGCCCCGAACTTGCCTATTTGGCAGCTAGAATCTTCCAAAGCCAAAGGTTATCCCAGCTCAGTGAAGAGGATTGACGGATCATGCTTGAATCTTTGTCCCAGAAGCTAGGGGGTATCTTCCACAAGCTCGGTGGCAAGGGAAGGCTCAGTGAGAAGGATATTGATGAGGCACTGCGCCAGATAAGGTTGGCCCTTCTTGAGGCAGATGTAAACTTAAAGGTAGTGAAAAACTTTATTGGCATAGTGAAGGAGCGTGCCCTCACTGCCGAGGTGCTGGAGAGCTTAACCCCAGCCCAACAGGTGATGAAAATTGTTCATCAAGAACTTATCACCATTCTTGGTGGTAGGCAAAGCTGGCTTGCTGGTGCAAGCCACCCCCCCTCGGTAGTGATGTTAGTGGGGCTTCAAGGCAGCGGAAAAACAACTACAGCGGCTAAGCTAGCACTGCATTTGAAGCACTCAGGCCAATACCCCTTACTTGTAGCTAGTGATACTCGCCGTCCTGCTGCTATAGAGCAGCTTGTTACTTTGGGGAAACAACTCAATATCCCTGTTTATAGTGAAGATGCCAAAGTTGCACCGCCAGCTATCTGTGCTCATGCCAGAAAGTATGCTAAGGAATCGGCTGCTAGCTGGCTTATAGTCGATACCCAGGGTCGTCTCCATATCAACGAGTCTATGATGGAGGAGCTTGTGCAGATTAAGGAAGCACTCCAGCCCTCCGAGGTGCTATTAGTAGCCGATGCTATGACGGGTCAGGAAGCAGTGCGGGTAGCTGAGGAATTCAACACTGCTGTAGGGCTGAGCGGGCTGATACTCACTAAGATGGATGGGGATGCCCGAGGCGGTGCTGCCTTATCTATTAGGTCGGTTACCGGGGTGCCCATTAAGTTTATTGGGACTGGGGAGAAGGTGGATGCCTTTGAATCATTCCATCCCGATCGGTTGGCCTCTCGCATTTTAGACATGGGGGATATGCTCAGCTTTATTGAGAAGGCAGAGAAGGCTTATGATGAGAAGCACGCTCGAGAATTAGAACAGAAGATGCGCACCGCCACTCTTGACCTAGAAGACTTTCTGGAGCAACTACGGCAAATCAAAAAGATGGGCCCACTAAGCCAACTGGTTGAGATGATACCTGGATTTTCCCATCTTGCTCGCCAAGCGCCTGTAGAAGCAGATGACAAACAAATTAAAAGGTTTGAGGCCATAATACTCTCTATGACTCCCGAGGAACGCCGCAATCCTCACATTATTAATGGCAGTCGCCGTCGTCGCATTGCTCGGGGGAGTGGGACTACCCCCCAAGATACTAATCAGCTCCTTAACCAATTCCGCCAGATGCAGAAGCTGGCAAAGCAATTAGAATCGGGAAAGATACCCCAGCTCATATCTAGGCTAAAATAAGCATCTTATTCCAAATAGTCCTTTAGCTTCTTGCTCCGGGTAGGGTGACGCAACTTGCGTAGTGCTTTAGCTTCGATTTGCCTGATTCGCTCTCTAGTTACCTGGAACTCCGCACCCACTTCTTCTAAAGTACGGCTTCGCCCATCTTCCAGCCCAAATCTTAATTTAAGCACCTTTTGCTCTCGGGGGGTAAGAGTGGCTAGCACCATATCAATCTGCTGCCTAAGTAGCTGATGGCTAGCTAGATCGGCAGGAGGCATTGCCCCCCGATCTTCAATGAAGTCACTTAGGGAGCTATCGTCTTCCTCACCAATAGGGGTCTCTAAAGAGAGTGGTTCTTGAGAGATCTTCAAAATCTCTTCCACCTTGTGGAGAGGAACTCCCATCTCCAAACTTAGCTCTTCAATAGTTGGCTCCCGCCCTTGCTCTTGGGCTAAGTGGCGGCCGGCTCGATGGAGTTTGTTAATTGTCTCCACCATATGCACCGGGATGCGGATAGTGCGAGCTTGGTCAGCTATAGCTCGAGAGATTGCTTGGCGAATCCACCAAGTAGCATAAGTTGAAAATTTATAGCCTTTGCGGTAATCAAACTTATCCACAGCACGGAGAAGCCCTACATTGCCTTCTTGAATTATGTCGAGAAATGACATGCCATAGCCGATATACCTCTTGGCCACGCTAACTACCAGGCGAAGGTTAGCCTCGGCAAGGTGATGTCCAGCTTTTTCACCCTCCCTCTTAATCTCCTCCAGGTAGGCTCGGAATGACCTCTCATACGGCTTAAGCTGTAGAGGGAATTTATCCCCTAAGAGAAGTTCTTTCACCTCAGAAAGTGAGCTGTCCTTAAGGATATCGCCAAGTTGGGGAGGCAGGAGGCAGCTACCCAGCGACAGCTCTGTCATCGCTTGTTCCACTTCGCTTGGCATTTGGCATAATCTTTCAGATACAGCCTTTACCAGTTCCGGGTCAAATTCACCATCAATAGCAGCGCACAGCCTGGGATTTGAAATCCGTTGCATAAAGCTCTCCCTTGAAGAGAGCGCCAGTTGCTCCTCTATGGCCTCAAGGAGCGAAGAGCTTTGACACAACTGCTCGAGGAGAACAATCACAATATCGATGGCTGAAGGAGCTCTATTTAGTTTGCCAAAACACTCCTCCGCTACCTTTTCGAGGTATTTCTCCTCAGCAAGTTTTTTGGCCAAGAATTTCTCCTCTTTGGCAGTAAGCAAAGGAACCCTGCCAATTTCATGGAGGTACATGCGAACTGGATCATCAGCTGCTTCTCCTCTGTCGAACTCTATCTCCAGTTCCGGTTTGAGGGCACTCCATTCCTTAACCGCCTCTAACCCCGGCCATTTTGGAATTACCTCCTCTGCTTTTATCAGTCCCAATGGTGAGGAAGTCTCAACATCCTCCTCTGGCTCCGCTTCTAAATCACCCTTAGATTCTAATAATTCCTCGGAGACTTGATCTTCCTCTTCAGGTTGCTCATCTGCTTTACTCATATTCCCACTCCCATCACCCTAAGGCTCCCCTCCTTTGCTTAAGGAAAATTTGTTTCAATTGAGTATTAAGTCTCACTCCTAGCTGTTGCAGTTCCTCTACCTCGGCAGTATCGCCTTTGGATTGGGCTTCTGAAATTAGCAGCCATTCTTTTATCTTTAAATCCCTAAGATAATGCTCCCGCAAGCGATGGATACAATCCCCAAGAGCTTGCCCTACCTCTTCCTCACCGAGCGGAGGAGGGATCTTGCTCATTAGTAGCTGAAGATGCTCCCGAAGGGCTGGAGCTATATCCTCTCCTAGCGATTCTGGCTGGGGTGCACTGCACCAGGCAAGAAAGAGCTGGCGGTATGCAGGATGCATAAAATAGTCAGCGGAAAGCTCACCAGCTTGGCAGTGCAACTGAGGATAATGAAGGAGCAGGGAAAGGCAATACTCCTCTAAGGGGAGGGAGGAAAATGGCATCAGGGTAGAGAGTGCCTCTTTCCCCTCTCCCTGTTTCGGCTGGGACAATCGTCGCCTGGGAAGAGCAGCAGCTAAAGTGCGCTCCTCGACTTCAACCAGTCGCGCCAGCTTTTGCAGGTAATGAGCTTGATAGACTGGGTCTTTGATCTCGTTAATAACTGGCAAGAGCTGGTCTACAGCGGAAGATTTATCATTGAGCTTGCTCAAGTCAAGTTTGGAAGCCACTATATCGAAAACATAGTCAACCACCGGCGTAGCTTGCTCTAACAGTTGCTGCCACTGTTCGGTGCTTTCTTTTATAATTTCATCGGGGTCTTTTCCCTGAGGCAAGACGGCGACCCTCCATTTAGCATTGTAGAGATTTTCATACTTTACATCTGTCCACCCTGAAACAGACATTGGTCGACCAAAAGTCTGAGCAATTACTCCCTGCCCTCGTAACATTGCCACTTCACCGGCAGTGTCGGCATCGAGGGCTAAGGTGAGGTTTTTGGTTAACTTGGCGAGCATACCCACCTGTTTCTCAGTTAGCGAGGTCCCCATAGAGGCAACCACATTATCAAATCCATATTGATGGGCGATGATGACATCAATATAGCCCTCTACTACAATAGCCAAGTCTTGCCTTTTGATACCAGCTTTAGCTAGGTCGATGCCATAGAGGAGACTACCTTTGTCAAACATTATAGTCTGAGGGGAGTTAATGAATTTGGGTAAAGAGTCATCCAAGGCTCGTGCCCCAAAACCCAGCACCCTTCCCTTCACATCGCGTATGGGGAACATTAATCGATGACGAAAGCGGTCATAGCTTCCCCCGTGTTCCTTCCCTATTACTAAGCCAGATGCTACCAGCTCGCTTTCCTCATAGCCCTTATGGATTAAATACTCCCTCAGTGCCTCCCAACTATCGGGGCTAAAGCCCAACTGAAACTGCTCCACAGCGTTCGAGGAAATCCCTCGCTTGGCTAGATAACTTCGCACTATTTCAGCCGCTGAGGAGTGAAGAAGTAAGTGATAGTAATACTCAGCGGCTAGCTCATTTATCTGTCTTAACCTTTCCGCTTCTTGGTCACTCTCCTGCTTGGGGGCAATAGGGACATTAGCCCTCCCCGCCAGAAGGCGTAATGCCTCCCCAAAGTCAACGTTTTCCTTTTTCATTACAAAGGAGAAGACATCGCCACCTGTGCCACAAGCTCCAAAGCAGTGCCAGCTCTGATGCTCTGGGAAAACATAAAACGACGGATGCTTTTCAGGATGAAAGGGACAAAGAGACCTAAATAAGCGTCCTGCCTTCTGTAGAGGGAGGTAATCAGAGATAACCTCCACGATGTCTATCCTCTGTTTTATCTCCTCAACGACACCCATCTTTCCCCCCGAAGATTCTCCTAGGGTGGCAAGAGATCTCCTCAGCCATTCTGAGGGCATATTGATCGGTCATGCCGGCAATATAGTCCACTACCCGGCGCTCTACCGACTCGTCATAAATGGTATCCTCCTCAGCTAGCCCTTCTGGGTGAGCAGTGAAGTGCTCATAAAGAAACTGTATCACTTGCCTCGCCTCATCTGTCTCTTCCTTTGCCAGATTGGGATTATATACCCGATCAAAAAGGAACTTGTTAAGGACATTGGCTGCCTGTTGTATCTGGGGGCTTAGGATAATAGATGGCTTCCCTTCCTTCATTGTTTGCCCAGAGCACTCGACGATGTCACACACCATGGTATTAATCCTCTCTGAGTGAGTGCTCCCCAATACATCTATAGCTGAACTAGGCAGATCATTTTGGGTAATGATGTTGGCTCTTGTGGCATCATCAATATCATGATTTATATAGGCAACGCTATCGGCAATTTTGACTACCTGCCCTTCAAGGGTATCAACAGCCCCCCACTGGGCCCCCAAAATATCTACTTTTGTCTTGGAATGCTTTAGGATGCCCTCCCTTACCTCCCAAGTAAGATTAAGTCCCCTCCTTCCCCGCTCCAGAAGGTCAACCACCCTCAGGCTTTGCTCATTGTGCCTGAAGCCGAAAGGCGCCAGTTCGTTTAGCACCTCTTCTCCGATGTGCCCGAAGGGAGTATGCCCTAAGTCGTGGCCTAAGGCGATGGCCTCAATCAAATCCTCGTTAAGATTTAGGGCACGACCTATAGAGCGAGCGATCTGGGAGACCTCCAAGGTATGGGTAAGGCGGGTCACATAATGATCACCCAGCGGGGCGATGAAAACCTGGGTCTTATGCTTGAGACGGCGGAAAGCCTTAGAGTAAATAATACGATCCCGATCACGCTGAAAAGCAGTGCGCATGGGGCAGGGCTCCTCTGGTTCAAGCCTCCCCCGTGACAGGCGGCTCTTTGCTGCGTAAGGAGAGAGATTCCCCTCCTTTTCCTCTAGCCACTGTCTAATATTAAACACAACCCAGACACTGCTTCGGGGCCATCAAGAATTTTCTCTGTGCGCCGCAGCATGATTGGACACATCCTACCTCTAATATCATCTTACCACAAATCTCACCAATGACAATATGTGTGAAGTGCCCTGAAGAGCAAGTTGCTTAGCTGCCAACATCGAGTGAGCTAAAAGGCAGAAGTGTGGATAGCCAACTTTTCCTCAGCTTTAGCGATTATCTCTCTAGTTCGTTCGATCATATCTGGGCTTACTGAAACCGAAGTAATTCCCCACCCCACCAGCTTATCAGTAAGTTCAGGATAGACTGAAGGTGCCTGCCCACAAATTGAGCTGGTGATGCCTCTTTCCCTGGCAGTGCCAATAATCTGCTCTAGTGCCCAGAGCACAGCTTCGTCTCGCTCATCAAATTCCTCAGCCAACTTGGGGTTGTCCCGGTCTATCCCTAATATGAGCTGAGTTAGATCATTAGAGCCGATGGAAATACCGTCAATGCCAACATCGATAAATTTATCCCGCAGGATAATATTAGACGGAACCTCAGCCATCATCCACAGCTTAAAATCTGCTGAGCTGACTAACCCCTCGGACTCCAATACCGCCTTAACCTCAACCATCTCTTTTACCGTGTGCACAAAAGGTATCATCACCCACAAATTAGCGAAGTTTTCCCTCACTTTCTTTATAGCCTTTATCTCCAATCCGAAGGCATCGGGTTCCTTAACATAACGGGAACACCCTCTATAGCCTAGCATAGGGTTTTCTTCTATCTCTTCATATCTCTCTCCACCTTTAAGGTTGCGGTACTCATTTGTCTTGAAATCGGTGGTCCGGTAGACTACGGGCCTAGGGGCAAAGGCGGAAGTGAAGGTCACTAGGCCCCGGGCCAGTTTATCTACAAACACTCCACCTCTCCCTTTCTCAAGCATATAGCGGGGATGCTCACCGATATGGGCAACCATGAACTCAGATCGAAGGAGTCCTACACCATCAACGTCGCGAGCAGCCACAGCTGCGGCCAATTCCGGCTCAGCCAGATTAACGTAAACTTTGGTTTTAGTACGTAGCCGCTGTTTGGTATAAGAGGGAACCTCTATTTTCTCCTTCAGTACCTTGCCTTTATACACCTTGCCAGTTGAGCCATCCACGGTTATCTCTTGCTCCTCCTTGAGTATCGTGATGGATTCCCCAGTTCCTACTATGCACGGGATGCCCAGTTCTCTGCTCACTATGGCAGCATGGCAGGTTCTGCCACCACGATTGGTAACAATAGCTGCTGCCCGCTTCATTGCCGGTACAAAATCAGGGGTGGTCATCTCAGCTACAAGCACATCGCCATCTTTCACCTTATCTATCTCAGCAGCCTGATAAACTATCTTAACTGGCCCAGCGGCCATACCTGGGCTAGCTGCCAAGCCAGAGAGGATAACCTCGCCTTTAACCACAGCTTCCACCATCTCAGTGGTTTTCAGAGTGGTTACCGGACGAGTTTGCACCACGTAGAACTTGCCTCTTTCCTTGGCCCATTCAATATCCTGGGGAAATTGATATAAATCTTCAATTGTCTTGGCCAGATTGGCTAAGGCAATGATGTCTACATCGGTTATTTTCTGCTCTGTTTTAGCAAAGGTTGGAACTGGCACCCTAACATTAGTTTGCTCACCCCCCCGACTAGCCACATTTCTCACTATCTGCCATTCTTGCTTGACAATCCTCTTCTCAAGAATTATCAGCTCATCTTTATTTATTAGGTAAAGATCCGGGGTTATTTCACCTGAGACGACCGCTTCCCCCAGGCCATAGGCGGCCTCGATGACAATTTTGCTCGTATCATTAGTCATAGGTTCTATAGTAAATATCACTCCAGAAACATCAGACTGCACCATCTTTTGCACCGGGACAGCAATGCCGACCTTAAGATGATCGAAGCCATATAAGGCTCGATAGAAAATGGCTCGAGGCTCAAATAGCGAAGCCCAACAGCCCTTGACTGCAGCTACTACCTCGTCCTCACCCTGAACATTAAGGAAGGTGCGCTGCTGGCCAGCAAAAGAGGCCTCAGGCAAATCCTCAGCAGTAGCCGAGGAGCGCACTGCTACCAAGCCCCCATCTAATTTACGGTAAGCTTGCTTTATTTGCTCTGCCACCTCGGGGGGCATGGTGGCAGTGCTGATTAGTTGTTTAATCCGCAAAGCTGTCTTTGCGAGCCCCTCGCCATCTTGAGGATCCAAAGACTCAAGAAACTTTTGTATCTTCCCGCCAAGTTTTCTTTCAGCTAAAAAGTGAAAATAAACCTCACTAGTCACAATAAAGCCAGGAGGAACAGGAATCTGGGCTCGAGTCAATTCTCCCAGGTTTGCCCCCTTGCCACCAGCAAGCGGGACATCATCTCTACCCACTTCCTCAAACCAGGCAATGGCTCTCAGTTGTTTGTTCACTATGGCCTCCCTTGTCACCGAATTGCCCCCAAAAGAGATACATCCCCGACAAGGTGTGCTTCGCCACCCACTTTTGGATTGATTTAGTCGCTGTTCAGTTTTATCGGCAAATCGATGGGGTAATTTTTAAGTGTAGACTCTATCAACGCAATTGATTTCTCATCCGGCTCAGTAAGGGGCAAACGAGGCTTGCCTACCGGGAAACCTAAAAAATTTAGAGCATGTTTTAGCGGGATGGGGTTAGAAACTATAAATAGGGCATTGACCAAAGGTAATAGATGGCGATAAATCTGGGCTGCCTCATCTGCTTTCCCGCTAAGAAATTTCTCCATCATTTCCCTGATCTGATTTCCCACAAGATGCGAAGCAACGCTAACTACTCCATAACCCCCCAAGGCTAAAATAGGTAAAGTGTCGCTGTCATTGCCACTATAAACCAAGAAATCTCGGCTGGCGCCTTCAATGATCTTAGCTATCTGATCTAAATTACCGCTAGCTTCCTTTATACCTATGATGTTATCGATTTGGCTCAACTTGATAACACACTCTGCGGAGAGGTTAACTGCGGTTCTGCTCGGTACGTTATATAACAAGCAGGGCAGGCTGGTATTTTCAGCAATCGATTTAAAATGCCAAAATAGGCCCTCCTCAATCGGTTTATTGTAGTAAGGAACCACAAGCAGGGTGGCATCGGCGCCAGCTTTCTCAGCCTCTTTGGTTAGTCCAATGCTCTCNTCGGTATTGCAGCTTCCTGTACCCGCTACCAGCGTCGCTCGAGCACCAGTAACCGATTTCACCTCAGCGAAAAGACGAAGCTTCTCTCCCTTGGTCAAGGTTGGAGACTCACCGGTGGTGCCAGAGACTACCACCCCTTGACTCCCTGAGTCGAGTAAAGCTGAGGCTAGCTTCTTTGCCTGGGAATAATCCACCTCTCCTTGCTCATCGAAGGGAGTTGCCATGGCGGTCAGCAGACGGCCTAACTCTTTCATTTATTATAACCAACCTCGGTGAATCAATTCCTCAGCTATCTGAATTGCATTGAGGGCAGCTCCTTTGCGCAGATTATCAGCTACAATCCACATAGCTAACCCATTGGGATGAGAAGTATCCCGGCGAATCCGCCCCACAAAAACCCCATCTTTCCCTGCCGCCGCCCAGGGTTGGGGATAGAGGCTAGCACTGACATCATCTATCACCTCGATCCCGGGAGCCTGGCTGAGGATACGCCTCGCCTCATTGGGAGAAATAGGTTGAGAGAATTCCACATGGACTGCTTCGCTATGCCCAATATATACTGGTACTCGCACACAGGTAGCCGAAATGGCCAAATCTGAGGCGTGCATGATCTTCCGCGCCTCTTCCGCCAGCTTCCTCTCCTCCTTAGTATAGCCATCATCAAGGAACACATCGATCTCGGGCAGGAGGTTGAAGGCAATTTGGTGGGGATAGACCTGGGGGGTAGTTCCTTTCCCATCAAGAATGAGATTGGTTTGATAGGTCAACTCCTCCACAGCAGCTGTTCCTGTTCCCGATACAGATTGATAGGTGGAAACCACAATCCGCTTAATAGGATTGACTTTATGTAGGGGGTAGAGTACAACTACCATTTGAATAGTAGAACAGTTTGGGTTGGCGATGATGCCCTTATGAGAGAGTATATCTTCAGGATTAATCTCAGGCACCACTAAGGGGACTTCAGGGGTCATCCTAAAGGCAGCACTATTATCAATAACTACCGTCCCTTGCGCAGCAGCTAGGGGAGAAAAGCAGCAGCTAATCTCGGTGCCTGCTGAGAACAGGGCAATATCCACCCGCTCGAAGGACTGAGGGGTAGTTTCCCGCACCTCTATTTCCTGATGATTAAAGAATAGCTTTCTCCCTGCGGAGCGATCCGAGGCATAAAGTTGAATCTCCTCTATAGGGAAATGGCGTTGCTCCAATATTCGGATGAACTCTCTGCCTACTAGCCCGGTTGCCCCCACAATAGCCATGTTGAATCGTTTCATCTTTTTACAAACCTAATAAAGCGTCCAATCCATAGACCAAGCCGTTGAGTTTGATTACCTTTTTGATTGCCAAAAGCACGCCGGGTATATAACATTCTCGGCTAATAGCGTCATGGCGAATGGTAAGTGTCTGCCCCGCTGCTCCCAAGATTACCTGTTGATGGGCAAGAAGCCCGGGCAGGCGCACACTATGAATGGCAATGCCCTCCATTTGGCCTCCCCGAGCACCGCTGAGCATCTCTTTCTGTTCCCCACTATTAAAGAAGGGCTTGCCTCGGGAGTGGAGCATCGCTTTGGCAGTTGCCAAGGCAGTGCCTGAAGGAGCATCCAGCTTTTGTTCATGGTGCATCTCAATGATTTCGGCCCAATCGAAGAACTTTGCTGCTACTTCGGCCAAATGGGTCATTATCACTGCCCCTAAGGCAAAATTGGGGGCTATTACCACCCCCACTCCATTAACCTTGGCTAGTCTATCAATGTCGCTGATATCCGAAGCTGTGAGCCCAGTAGTCCCAATGACTAGATTAACCCTATGCCTAGCAGCGACAGGCACCACAGACCGCGTAGCTTCAGCTACTGTGAAATCCACTAGAACCTCAGGCTTACAGCAGTCAAGGATATATTCTACATCCGATGAAAACGGAACTCCGGTGTCCCCTTGGGGTAGAAGCAGGTGGTCCTCACCTACTTCTCGTTCTACTGCCCCCACTACCTCTAACTCAGGATCGGAGCACAAGGCACGAGTTACCTCTTGCCCCATCCGCCCCAAGATACCATGAACCACTACTCTTATTGGCTCTACCATTGTAAAACATCACCACAAAAGTGTTTATAATCAACTCAGGAAAACCGGTGACTTTCTCACCTCCGCCGAACGAAATTGAAGATTCTCTTAGCCCTGACGGGGATACCTCTTGTTACTCAGGGAAGCATTAGTATCGTGTTGGGATGGCTTCCCAGCAGCAGATGAAGAGTCATTTACCCTTGCCCCCCTACCACCTGACCGAGAAAGCCCCTGAAATACAGCACGCCGAGAGAGACTCATCCTTCCCTGGGGATCTATCTCGGTGACCATGACCATGATCTCATCGCCTACTTTGACTACTTCCTCTACGCGAGGAACTCGATAATCAGCTAGCTCACTAATATGAACTAACCCTCCCTTGCCGGGAAGAATCTCCACCAATGCTCCGTAGCCAAATAGGCGGGTCACTTTTCCGGTGTAGATATTACCCACCTTCACTTCGGCAGTCAAGGCCTCAATCATCTTTATCGCCTTTTGCGCTGCCTCTTCACTCATCGAGCTGATAAACACCGTACCATCATTTTCAACATCTACACTGGCTTTGGTCTGTTCAACGATAGATTTTATCATCTTGCCCCCGGGGCCAATAACACTTCCGATCTTGCTGGGATCAATATGTATCTTGACTATCCGAGGGGCATACTTGCTCAGCTCAAGGCGGTTAGAGGCAATAGTTTGCTGCATTTGGGCCAGGATAGCTAAGCGAGCTTCCCGAGCCTGGCTTAAAGCTTGGGCGATAACTTCACAGCTTAGGCTATTAAGCTTAATATCTAGCTGTACTGCTGTCACCCCAGCAGCACTGCCGGCTATTTTGAAGTCCATATCGCCATAGGCATCCTCCATACCTTCAATGTCGGTGGGCAAAGCAAATTTGCCCTCACCACTGACTAGGCCTATAGCTACCCCGGCCACCGGCGCTTTAATAGGCACCCCAGCATCCATCAACGATAAACTGCTGGCACAAATGGAGGCCATTGAGGTACTACCATTAGAGCTAAGCACCTCAGAGACCAGCCGAATAGTGTACGGGAAATCTTTCTCTCCAGGAATTACCGGGGCTATAGCCCGCTCTACTAAAGCCCCATGCCCGATTTCACGACGTCCGGGGGTGCTGAGGCGTTTCACCTCCCCAGTAGAGAAGGGAGGAAAGTTGTAGTGATGCATAAAGCGCTTGCTCTCCTCCAGACTAAGCCCATCTAGTGGCTGTTCTTCTCCTGCTGAGCCCAAAGTGGTAATAGTTAGAACTTGAGTCTGCCCTCGAGTAAATAGGGCAGAGCCGTGAGTGCGAGGTAGAAGCCCTACTTCAGAGCTAATGGGGCGGATTTCGGTCAAACCACGACCACCAGGGCGGATACCTTCGGCCAAGATTCTGCCTCTTAGTTCTGCCTTCACCTTCGACTCAAACAGAGGAATAATCTCCTGAGGCGAATATCTTTCCCCCAAATTTTTAATTAATTCTTCTTTTAGGGCTGATAGTGCTTCTCTATGTTCAGGTCCCTTCCTAGCCAGTGACTCGGCAATCCTTCCGCCGAGAGTAGCTGAAATGATTGCCTCCAGCTCAGGCTCAACCTCACCATCGGCCTTGTACTCCATTTTAGGCTTGCCACAGGCTTGCTGTAGTTGCTCCTCTAGTTGGATAACCTCTTGATTTGCTTCCTGCCCCAGTTTGAGTGCCGCCAGGATAATTTCCTCCGGCGCTTCTTTAGCCCCTGCTTCTACCATCACTACTGCTTGTGAGGTTGAGACAACCACTAGATTAATGAGACTGTCCTGAAGTTGGCTAAAGGTGGGATTTATCACCAATTCACCATCAAGATAGCCAACGCGAACTGCTCCTACTGGTCCATTGAAAGGAATCTCGGATATGGATAAAGCAGCGGAGGCACTTACAATGGCTAGCGTCTCAGGAGAGTTCTCCTGGTCTGCAGAGAGCACGGTGATCACCACCTGCACCTCGTGGCGAAAACCTTTCGGAAAGAGAGGCCGAAGACAACGATCGGTAAGTCGGCTAGCCAAGATCGCCTCTTGGCTGGGGCGCCCTTCTCTTCTAAGGAATCCTCCAGGGATCTTGCCCGCAGCATAAAGCCTCTCCTCATAGTCCACAGTTAGGGGAAGAAAATCACCTCCCTCCCGCGGCTCTTTGCTAACACAAACGGTAGCCAGGACCACAGTGTCACCATAGCGGACAGTCACTGCACCATTTGCCTGCTCGGCAAGATTCCTTGTCTCGATAATGAATCTCCTTCCCCCAAGCATACCCTCAACTCTATGACTCATAATAAACCAGCCCTCCATACCTTGCGTTACTACTTATTTTCGTAAATTGAGCTCTCTTATAAGAGCACGATACCGCGCCGCATCCTCACGATTTAGATAGGTTAACAACCTTTTTCGTCGCCCCACAAGTTTGAGAAGCCCACGCTGACAGTGATAATCATGACGATGTGCCTTTAAGTGCTCCGTTAGCTCATTTATCCTCTCACTGAGAAGGGCAACTTGCACTTCAGTAGAGCCAGTATCTGTCTGGTGGATTTTAAACCGCTCCAAAATCTCCCCTTTTTTCTCTTTCTCCATTATAGCCCCTTTCCTCTTTACAAATCGAATTATAACATAAATTAAGGGTACCAATCAGCTCAGAGACGAGTAATAGCAATAAAGATGCCCAACCCCAACGCCAATAGATCGTAAAGGCTAAAGTGAAGAGCAAAAGCAACTATCTCAGGAGAGAGATAGATACCACTTACCAAATAACACAAAATCAAGCTAATGCCGGCGATAACTTGTAGGCCTAACCCACGCTTGCGATTAGCCGAGAGGCTGATTACCTCTCCTATAGCATAACCTGCCCCGGCGGCTAAAAGAAGATTGAAGTAGAAGAAGGGGAGAATTTGCCATAACATTCCCCATACAACTCCAATGGCCAAAGCCATCCCTAGCCCCACTCCAGCGGCTTTAAGGAATTGAGGGAGGGCAACTTCATAAGTGGGCAAGCACCTCAAGTTAGCACACTCATGACACCGAGCCCCCACCGGGGTTTGCACCAAGCATTGAGGACAAATAAGCTTGCCGCACTTCCCACAGCTCAGGTTAGTTTCTACCCCAGGATGTGTAGCGCATCTCATTTTAATTAGGTGTAAATACAGAGCCCCGCCAATCTAGCCACCTCTGTGAGAGCAAAACATAGTGCAGACTTGCGTCGACCGTTTTTTCTTAGGTTTATATCACCTCCTTGGCTCTGTTTTTGGCTATGGACCAGCCTCCTGTTCGTCGAGGCATAGCCTCCACATAATAATCTTCTGGGCCTGTGAAGTGCACTATGCTTTCATATTATCTTCTTCTCACTTTGCCCGGGGGAACGGGGTGGAATGAAAACCACCTTTATAGAGTAGTAGTTATTTGGAGGGGTGAGCTTTTTGATAAAATCTTAAGCTTCCCGAGTAGCTGGTTGTTTTATCTCTGTGGCAATACACCCACCAGAAAGGGTAGTAGACTTCCCTTTCTCCGCAAAATAGAAGTACTCCCCTGCCATGTTCCGCCAAGACAATGCGACCAGGGTCGATTAAGGGATGGCTAGCCAGAAGATCCAACTAACAGATCTGCCATCCCATGCTTAGCAAGACTAAGGAGTTGCTCTATGCATTCAAAGGGGACATTCGCCCCACCTATTGGTGTCTCATCATTCCCTTCTATCCCGTGAAAGTCGCTCCCCCCACAAGCAATAAGCCTATATTTATGGGCCAGTGAGGCAAGGTATTTTACCACCTTAGGGGCGTAGCCATCATAATATACCTCAATGCCCACCAGCCCCACCCTTTGGAGCTGGGAGAGAGCCTGTTCCAGATGGTTAATATTTGCCGGGTGGGCTAGTACTGGTAAACCGCCTGATTTGGTCACCAGCTTTACCGCCTGGACTGGTGTTATCCTCTCCCGCTCGACATAGGCCGCCCCCCCCCGACCAATGTACTTAAGAAAGGCTTCCTTAACCGAAAGGACATAGCCTCGCTTCACCATTGCCTGGGCAATATGAGGGCGCCCCATTGAGCCTCCTCCAGCTAATTCTTGGACATGCTCCCAATCGATATAGATACCCAAATTGGCTAACTTTTCCACCATTTTTTGAGCTCGAGTTCGTCGCGAGTTGCGCAACTTTTGTAAAGTGTTTACCAGCTCAAGATCATGGTAATCAATAAAATAACCTAAAATATGTATCTCATCCTCAAGTGTGTTGGCACTAAGCTCTACACCGGGAATAACTTTAAGGGAGGGGAAATCCTTTGCCGCCAGCAAGGCAGGGGCAATTCCCTCTACAGAGTCATGATCGGTAATAGCCATGATGCCTAACCCTGAGCTCGCCGCGAGGCAAACAAGCGCCTCAGGGCTGAAGCGACCATCTGAAGCGGTGCTATGAAGGTGTAAGTCTACTTTCACTGTTTAGTCTACCTCCCTGTCGATGCGGTCGATGCTTATTGCCTTGCCGCTGGGGGCTATTTCTATCAGCACCGAATTGAATAACGTCCTTCCCCTCCCCACAATTAGGCGATGTGGTAGCTGAGTGAGAAAGCTATGAACTACTGCTTCAGAATCATCCCCGATCACGGAATCAATTGGCCCAACCATACCTATGTCGGTGATAAAGGCCGTGCCCTGAGGTAGAACCCGGGCATCAATGGTTCCCACATGGGTATGAGTCCCCACTAGAGCGCTAACTCGCCCATCAAGGTAGTGTCCCATAGCGTTCTTCTCTGAAGTCGCCTCGGCATGGAAATCGACGATAATGATGGGGGGCTTATTCTCAATTTCCTCAAGTAACCGATCTACAGCTCGAAAGGGACAATCAGCTTGGCCCATAAAAATACGCCCTACCAGATTGAGGATGAGCATCCCCTTTTTAATCAGATAGCCTCGCCCCGGGGCATAAGGGGAGTAATTCAGGGGGCGCAGAATAGGTAACTCGCCATCAAGATAGGGAATAATCTCCTTTCGAGCCCAAATATGATTCCCTGAGGTCAGCACTTCGACACCGCAGTTGAGGATCTCCTCGGCTGTTTGTGGGGTTAGCCCCTTCCCCCCAGCAGCATTTTCGCCATTGGCGATAACCATACCCAGCCCCAGTTCACTGCGCAGGCCCGGCAGCAAGTTTTGCACTGCTTGTCTGCCCGGACGGCCAATTACATCGCCAATCATTAAAATCCGCAAATAACTTCCCCGTAGGAATAGGGCTGGTTACTTCGTGTAGCCTACTGCTCTTGTCTCCCTGATGATAGTGACCTTTATCTGCCCTGGATAGCTCAGGCCTGCCTCTATCTTTTGGGCGATATTCTGAGCGAGTCTAATTGCTACGAGGTCATCTACTTCATCCGGTTTGACTAAAACGCGAATCTCCCTACCAGCATAGACAGCATAGGATTTTTCCACCCCCGGAAAGCTGTTAGCTATGGACTCTAATGTCCCTAAGCGCTTAAGATAATGCTCCAGGGATTCACTTCTTGCTCCAGGCCTTGCGGCACTGATAGCATCAGCAGTGGAAACAATAACCCCCTCTAAACTAGCAGCGTCGGCATCGCTGTGGTGTTCGGCAACAGCTTTAACTACCTCCGGTGACTTCTCCCACCGCTCAATGAGCTGAGCGCCAATGAGGGCGTGAGGACCATCGATCTCAAAATCCACCCCCTTACCGATGTCATGGAGCAGCCCTGCTTTCTTAGCAATACTAACCTTAGCCCCCAACTCAGCAGCAATCATGCCAGCTAAGAGGGCGACCTCAATACTATGCATCAGCACATTCTGCCCGTAACTGGTACGATACTTGAGGCGTCCTAGTAACTTAATAAGTTCGGGATGTAATCCTTGCACTCCCACCTTATACGCTGCTTGCTCCCCTTCATGCCGAATTGTAGTCTCTACTTCCGCCCTTGCCTTTTGCACCTCCTCTTCGATACGAGCAGGATGAATCCTGCCATCAAGAATTAGCCTGCTCAGGGAAAGTCGAGCAATTTCCCGACGCACTGGGTCAAAGCAGGAAAGGCTTACTACCTCAGGAGTATCGTCGATGATCAATTCCACTCCGGTAGCATGCTCCAAGGCCCTAATATTGCGCCCCTCGCGGCCAATGAGGCGCCCCTTCATCTCATCACTAGGCAGGGAAACCACAGAGACTGTAGCCTCAGCTACAACATCGGTAGCACAGCGCTGCATAGCTAAAACTAAGATTTGCCTGGCTCTCTCTTCAGCTTCCTCTTTCACTCGATTTTCCATCCCCCGAATGCGCCGGCTTGCCTCCTCACCGATCTCACCCTCCATCCTCTGAATTAAAACTTCCTTTGCCTCTGCAGAGGACATGACAGCAATTAACTCCAGTTGCTTCTCTTCCTTCTGTTTCAACTCCTTCACCCGGGTGCGAACATTCTCCACCTCTTTCTCCTTGGCGGAGAGATTATACTCACGACGCTCGATAGCTTCAAACCGCCGTGCTAAGCTTTCTTCCCTTTGGGCAAGGTGTCTCTCCTCATGCTGAATTTCACTACGACGCCCACGATACTCAGCTTCTGCCGCCGCCTTGATTTTGAGAGCCTCCTCCTTTGTTTCTAGAAGGATCTCCTTTTGCGTGTTATTGGCCTCAGCGATGAGCTCTTGAGCTTTCCCCCGGGCCACAGTGAGCTTCCGACCAGCTATCATCCGACTAGCAAAGAGCGCTATTACACCCCCCAAAATAAGACAAGCCAAACCAAGGATTAAATCAATAAACATTCCCTCCTCTCTTTCTATACTGCCAGGATGGGGGTGAACTAAATGCCTCTACTAACAATTTACCCTGGTTAAAGCTTAATGTCAAACCGCTGCGCCGCCCTGGTTGGCAAAATACTACCTTTCGAGATAAAATCTACCTTGGGGCAAGGAATGGATAAAGAAGTACTCGCTGAAATCGCCTTAACTGAAAATGAATACCAGCTCATCCTAGAGCAGCTAGGAAGGGAGCCGAATATTGTGGAACTGGGAATGTTTGGAGCACTATGGAGTGAGCACTGCGGCTACAAGCACTCTAAGTCCTTGCTTAAACTCTTCCCTACCACGGGCAAAGAGGTATTGATCAGCATTGTTGAGGAGAATGCAGGCGCAGCAGATATAGGTGATGGGCTCTGCGTAGTAATGAAGATGGAATCTCACAATCATCCTTCAGCTATAGAGCCATTTCAAGGAGCAGCTACCGGTGTAGGGGGTATTGTTAGAGATATTTTTACCATGGGAGCAAGACCTGTAGCTCTACTTAACTCACTGCGTTTTGGCTACCTGAATAGTCTGCGAAACCGGTATCTTTTCGATGGTGTAGTCGGAGGGATTGCAGCTTATGGCAATTGCTTAGGCATCCCTGATGTTGGCGGTGAGGTATTTTTCTCACCATCATATTCAGCCAACCCGGTGGTCAATGTCATGTGTATCGGCCTTGTCCAAATAGAGGAACTGGTTAAGGCTCAGGGCAAACCAGGCGATATTCTGATGCTGGCCGGTGCCGACACTGGGCGAGATGGGCTCCATGGCGCTTCAGGATTAGCCTCACGAACCTTCGAGCAGGAACGGGAACTGAGGTCTACTATCCAGGTAGGTAACCCTTTTTTGGAGAAATCGCTTATCGAGGCGTGCCTCGAGTTAGCCAACACAGATTGGGTGGGGGGGATTCAGGATCTGGGAGCTGCTGGGCTCACTTCCGCGGCTATAGAGACTGCAGCAAGATCAAGAAGTGGCGTCCAGATCAATGTGCTCAAAGTCCCCCGCCGCGAGGGGGGGATGACCCCTTATGAAGTTATGCTCTCTGAATCTCAGGAACGGATGTTAATCATGGTAAACAAAGGCTGCGCTGATAAAGTAGACTCACTCTTCAAGCGCTGGGATCTTGGTTGTGACATCATTGGCTCCCTTACCGATGATGGTATGGTCCGGGTGACAGAGGGAGAGAAGCTGGTAGCTGAGGTCCCCATCGAACTTCTTACCACCCCCCCCTTATACCAAACCCCGTGTAGGAAACCAGCTTGGCTTCGCCACATCCAGAATTTCAACTTTGATACTATCCCCGATCTACCCCCCAGGGGGTGCAACTCTGTGCTCATGAAGCTCCTTTGCTCCCCTAATATCGCCTCTAAGCAGTGGATTTATCGCCAGTATGATCATCAGGTGCAAATCAACACTGTAATCCCCCCCGGTGGTGATGCTGCACTATTGCGCATTAAAGGTAACCAAAAAGGCATCGCCTTAACCACTGATGGCAATGGGCGGTATTGTTACCTCTGCCCATTTAGCGGAGGGGCTATTGCCGTAGCTGAGGCAGCCCGCAACTTGGTTTGTACCGGTGCAAAGCCTATAGCTATTACCGATTGTCTCAACTTTGGTAACCCGGAAAAGCCCGAAATTTATTACCAGCTTAAGGAGTGTATTAGAGGTATGGCCAAGGCGTGTCGAGTGCTTGGCATCCCGGTTATCAGTGGTAACGTCAGCCTTTATAATGAAACTAAAGGTGAGGCTATTTATCCTACCCCGGTAGTAGGTATGATGGGGTTGGTTGAGAACATAGCTCAGCGATGTAGCATGGAATTTAAGCACCAGGGTGACCTAGTGTTTCTATTAGGAGGGGATGAAGATGAGACTCGAGGGCTGGGGGGAAGCGAATACCTAGCGGCGGTACATGGCATAGTGGCGGGGAAGCCATCGATCAACCTCGATTTGGAGAAGCGGGTGCAGCAATGTTGCCTTAGTCTAGTAAAGCAAGGTTTAGTTAACTCAGCCCATGACTGCTCTGATGGGGGTGTGGCGGTAACTTTAGCTGAGTGTTGCCTTGAAGGAAGCATTGGCTTTGCGGGAAGCTGGGAACTTGGAGAAAGAGTGGATGCCAATCTTTTTGGCGAGTTTCAGTCACAGATCATAGTCTCGGTTGCCCCCGAGAAGATGCCTCAACTTGAGGAGATCACCACTAAATATAGAGTTCCTCTCCAAAGGCTAGGGGCTGTAGGTGGCAAGCGCTTGGTTATTGAAGGGCTTATAGACTTGCCCCTGGAGCAAATAGACCAGGGGTGGCGGAATGGCCTGGAACAAGCATTAAATAGTTTATGAGGAGGTGGAGATGAATGAGTTGGAATATTTGTTTATACCAATAAGGATAGGCGATATGGAGCTTAAGAACAGAATTGTGATGGCACCTATGGGCACAGGTTTCGCTGCTGAAGATGGTTCGGTGACTCAGCAGCTGATCGATTATTATGTGGAGAGAGCCAAAGGTGGAGTAGGTTTAATAATTGTCGAAGCCTGTTGCATCGATGCCCCCGAAGGGAGGGCTGGCTTTTCTGAACTAATCGTGGACAATGATAAGTATATTCCCGGGCTAAGCAGGTTAGTAGATGCCATTCATGCCCAAGGAGCCAAGGTATTACTTCAACTGGCTCACGCTGGGAGATATGGTTACTCTCGCTGGACCGGGATACAGCCGGTAGCTCCTTCCCCCATCCCTTCCCGCTATACCAAGGAAATGCCCAGAGAATTGAGTACTGCCGAGGTTGAAGCTATCATAGAGAAGTTTGCCCAGGGAGCTAGAAGGGCAAAAGAGGCGGGGTTTGATGGGGTGGAACTGATGGGCTCTACCGGCTATTTAATCAGTCAATTTATGTCCTCCCTCACCAATAAAAGAACCGATAGATTTGGCGGTGATACCTCATCGCGGGCAACCTTTGTGGTTGAAATCATCCACAGCATCAGGGAAAAAGTAGGCTTCCCCATCTGCTGCAAGTTTAGTGTTGATGAATACCTACCTGGGGGTAATACTGTTGAGGATTCAAAGATTATCGCTCGCCGAATGGGGCAGGCAGGAGTGAGCATGCTCCATGCCTGGGCAGGTTGGCATGAATCCCCTGAACCGATGCTGCCCATGTCAGTAAAGCGAGGAGCTTTCGTCCCTCTAGCCGAAGCCATCAAGGGGGTGGCCAGTGTGCCAGTAATCGCCGTGGGCAGGATCAATGACCCCAGGCTTGCCGCCCAGATTATCAAAGATAAAAGAGCTGATCTGGTAGCCATGGGCAGACCACTTTTAGCTGATCCCTACCTCCCCAAGAAGGCCGCCGCAGGGGATTTGGCCGATATAAGAATGTGTATTGCTTGCTGTCGCTGCTTTGATGTTCTCATGGAGGCGATGAGAAGGGGGAAAGGTGAGCAGAGCCTGGTTTGTGCCCTGAATGCCGAACTGGGGAGAGAAGGTGAAAAGGGATTACAAACCACCTCGCTAGCCAAGAAGGTTCTCATTGTCGGCGGTGGTCCGGCGGGAATGGAAGCAGCCCGAGTTTGCGCCATTCGAGGGCATAAGGTAACTCTGTGGGATAAAAGTGACCGGCTGGGGGGAAAGCTGATATTGGCCCAAGTTCCCCCTTACAAAGAGGAGATCAGTAATTTGATTTCTTATTTAAGCTATCAAATGCAGAAACTAGGGGTCGGAGTGGAGTTGAATAAAGAAGTCACCCCCCAATCCGTCTTGGATGAGAAGGCTGATGAGGTAATCATTGCCACTGGCGCCTCGCCTCTAATCCCCGACATTTCTGGCGTGGAGAAAGGGATGGTCATCTCTGCTTTAGATGTTCTCCGTGGTGAAGATGGAGTTGGTGAGAAAGTGGTAGTTATTGGTGGCGGAATGGTTGGCTGTGAGACGGGGGAATTTCTGGCCAGCAAGGGCAAAAAGGTGACCATACTGGCCAGGCGTGAAAGGATAGGCCAGGATATCGGGCCCACTACCCGATGGGTGGTGCTAAAAAGGCTCTATGAGAGTGGAATTGAGATATCGACCTCAACCCAGGTTGAAAGTATCGCCGACGATGGGATAATCGTGAACAAAGATGGAGAAACAAGGAAGATTGAGGCGGATTCGGTAGTACTTGCCAGGGGTTTGGTACCCGATCAGAAGCTATGGGAGGCATTAAAAGACAAGCTTCCTCAATTGCATCTAATCGGTGATTGCTTCCAAGTGAACAAAATATTAGAGGCAATTCACAGGGGGTGGGAAGTTGGCTGCAAAGTATAAACCTCAATCGATAGCTTAGCACTCCGAGGCTAGAGGTAGGCTAAAGGTAAAGGTGGAGCCTTTGCCCAGGGTGCTTGTAGCCCAAATATTACCTTGGTGACTTTGAATGATGTGTTTGGAGATAGCCAGGCCTAGACCAGTGCCTTCACCTGCCCTCACCTTATCAACCTTGTAGAAGCGCTCAAAGATATGTGGCACATCTTCAGCAGGGATGCCTCTTCCCGTATCAGTCACCGAGACAGTTATAGTCTCACCATCTTGTTCAGCTTTAAGGCTGATCTGGCCACCAGGAGAAGTGAACTTGATGGCGTTATGCAGCAGATTGACAATCACCTGCTCTATTCGTTCCTCATCGGCCAGCACCCGAGGCAATCCCGCTGGGGCATTGATGGTCAACTCCAGGCCAGCTCTATCAGCTTGGATTTGAAGCCTTTCGACAACTTGTCCCATCAACTGGACTATATCTTGGGGCTCCATATTCATAGTAGCCTGCCCCGATTCAATACGGGAGAGTTCCTCTAGCTCTTGCAGTAATCGACTTAACCTATCTGTCTCCACATTTGCTCTCTCCAAGAAAATTTTGGTTGCCAGAGGATCTTCTATAGCCCCCTCTTGGAGCGTCTCTATTAATCCCTTGATGGAGGTTAACGGGGTACGCAGTTCATGAGAGATGTTGGCCATGAAATCACGCCGCATCCTCTCTAATCTCCGCAACTCTGTCAAATCCTGCAGCACTACCAGCCCACCTGTTGGCTCATCGCCCACCATGGAGGTAACCCTTACTCTAAAAGATCGTCTATTATCCGTCCCTATGTCCAGCAATTTGGTCTGTGGTTCTCCTGTTTTTAGGCAGTGGGATAAAAGCTCGGTCAGCTCATAGTCGCCTACCACTTCAATAAAAGGGCGCCCTATTGCCTTGCCTCCAGGAAGCTGGAGCAACCTTTCTGCTGCCGGGTTAAGTAGATCCACAATGCCCTGGCTATTGGTAATGATGACACCATCGTCCATACAAGATAAGGCAATTGCCTTTTCCTGCTCTTTACTACTGATAAGCTTCGTCATCTCCCTAATATTGATGACCATCTGATCAAATTCCCACATAAGCTGGCCAATTTCATCAGAGGAAGTGGTTTCGACTCTGTGGTCAAGTTTCCCCTCGGCTATTCTGCAGCACATTTGAGTGAGCTTCCCAATTGGCTGGGTAATGCCCCTAGCTAAGAGGAAAGCTAACATTATAGCTAGAGAAGCAGTAGCAGCCATAACCAGAGCTAAGCTAAGGGTGAAAACTCCTGAAAGAAGGCAAAATCCCCCCCACGAGGCCAGAATGAGCAATAGATATAAGGTGGCTATTCGCCATTTGATAGACATCTTTACCCTTCAAGCCTATAGCCAACACCGCGCACAGTTAATAGCCGGCAGGGGGAGCCAGGGTCAACCTCAATTTTCTCCCGTAGCCAGCGGATATGAACGTCTACAGTTCGGGTATCACCTACGTAGTCATATCCCCAAACCTTTTCCAAAAGTTGCTCCCGAGTAAAAGCCCGGCCTCGATTCCTTGCCAAGAAGGCAAGCAAGTCAAACTCTTTAGGTTTCAGGATGAGCAGAGAGTCCCCAAGCTTAACTTGGTGGCGAGTGAAATCTACCTCTAGATCGCCCAATTTGAGTGAGCGGGGGGGCTCCCCTAAGAGGTCTCGCTGGATTATCTCAGCGCGGCGAAGCATTGCCCGAATACGAGCCAGGAGTTCCCGCAAGTTGAATGGCTTAGTCATATAATCGTCAGCCCCCAGTTCCAAGCCCACTATCTTATCGGCTTCTCCCACTTTAGCAGTAAGCATCAACATAGGCGTGCCCATCTCCTTACGTAAGATGCGACAAACCTCAAAGCCATCCAAATCTGGCAGCATAATGTCCAAAACAATCAGATCTGGCTCCTCTTGGCGAGCCACTTCTAAAGCCTGAACTCCACCAGTGGCGGCAAGCACCTTATAGCCCTCCTTAGAAAGGTTATAGCGAAGCACCTCAAGCAATGTTTGATCATCTTCAACAACAAGTATCTTCTTCAATTAGTCACCCTTACCATCATGCCTATTTAGTACCCCCTGAAAAATTCCCTTTTTCAGGGGTAATTATTTAGGGGCTAAGATCAACTTGCTGCGATGAATAGAATCGGGCCAATCGGAAAACCCGAGGGCAGCACTGACCTGCTCCGGCCTCCCGGCACCGTGACTGTCGCAACACAAGCGCATACCTAAGATGCACCTTGCGTCATGCCACTCCACAAGCCATAAATCCTTGATCAAAGCTCGGAGGTCATAACGGCGAGGGCCAGTATCCCTCATATGTTGCCAGGGCAAATGCTTAGTCTGAAGCAGAGAGGAAATTGCCGATTGAACTTGCTCTTTATCTTTGGTTGTCTTCACCCCAACGCGATATTCAGCATAGCGAAGCTGTGACGGAAGTGAAGCAGCCCTCCAAGCTACTTCTTGCACCTCAAATATCTCAATGCCCCAAGGTAATTGTTGACTTGCCGCTCGGATAAAGGAATAGGGAGGGATTCGCTTTTTCATCCACACATCCATAAGCTCAGCCTCGCTGGTCACCCCTAGGGCAAGTGGTGAGGCAAATGAAATCCTGGGATGAGGAGTAAATCCCTCAGAGTAGGCCAGAGGGAGCATTGAGCGGCGTAATATCTTCTCCCACAAACGCACCATATCGAGATGGGAGATATATTTTATCTCTTCACCTCGAGAAAACTTGACCCGTAGCCGCTGCATCTTTCTTTAATTCTATCACATCTTCAACTGGCTACCCAGCTTGCCAGCCTCCAGAAGGTTGCCTTGTTCAATAACTACCGTTATAGTTTATTTTCTGGTAAATTCATCGAAGGGAGGATTGCTAAACCTGATAATGCCCAGTCGACACCAGGGCACCTCAGTCCCCAACATTGCTGGAGAGATCATCAGCTCTCGGGCAAAGTATGTATTTTTGGTAGTGGTGTGGATTACCCTAGTGTTGGTGATCGCGGTATTTGGAACCGTTTCCAGTGTAACCTTGCGGACGACACCTCAGATTGTCATTCCCACTTTGATGCAGGGATTATCTGTCAATCTACTTCTTGTTTGCTGGACCGATAGTGGGATACCTTTGGCACTGGGTTGGGAAACCTGCTCACTTCCCTGAGCATCCCCCTGGCGATTGGGTCGCTCGTGGGCATATTGATGCTGGGGCAGTTCGTCATCACCTCGCTTGACACCTGCACCAGGTTGACCAGATTCGCCTGGGTAGAGATGGTGGGAGAGAAGATTCCCTTGCTGGGGAATAGGCTTATGGCCACTATCATTCCTATCGCTATAGCGTTCTATCTGGGATGGACAGGGAGCTACACCCTAGTTTGGCCCATGTTTGGCACGGCTAATCAACTGGTTGCCGCCCTAGCGTTACTCACCATATCGGTATGGCTGCTGGGGACAAAGAGGCCAGCCAAATACACACTGATTCCATGCATTGTTATGTTATGTATAACGCTAGGGGCTCTGCTGTATGAAATACCAGCCTTCTTCATGGGAGGCCAATACCTGCTGGGCGCTATCGCCATCATGCTTCTCGTACTAGCTGGGTTCATCCTCCAGGAAGCGGGGAAGGTTTGGCACAAGCTTTACTAATTTGCCAAAAATGCTAAAATAATCTTAAAGGATCAAATGACTAAAGCTAGATACATCTTCATTTCTATGGTTATACTAATGGGCTTATTGGCTAGCACAGGGTGTTCTATTTCTTCTAAACAGGTGTCTAGCCCACCACCCACTGAGATCAGTTCAGAGAATATCCCCAGTGAGCCGATTGAGCCCAATTGGGAACCAGTCTATGTAGAGACCGAGGCTGGCCTAGAGTTACCCCATGGTTCCAATTTTGAAGTAGTGCAAAAGGTAGCACCAACAGTAGTGTCTATTTTTACTGAAACTATGACCTACGACCTCTTTTTGCAACCGTATCCTCAGCAAGGCGCCGGAACAGGGGTAATCATAGACCCCAAAGGCTACATAGTAACCAATAACCATGTAGTTGAAGGTGCCGATAAAATAGAGGTTATTCTCAGAGATGGGCGTATCTTCGAAGCTGTGGATGTAGTCCGCGATCCTCCTGGTGACCTAGCGGTGATAAAAATTGAGGCGGAGGATCTTCCTACAGCCCATTTTCTGGAAAATTCCCTTGAGCAGCTTAGGGTAGGCGATGAAGTAATCGCTATCGGCAATGCCTTGGCCTTACCGGGAGGCCCTACAGTGACCAAGGGGATAATTAGCTATCTAGGGCGCACTATTCAAGTACAAACATCCTATCGAACCATCACGCTTCATGATCTTATTCAAACTGATGCGGCTATCAACCCGGGAAATAGTGGCGGGCCACTGGTAAATATGGCCGGGCAAGTAGTAGGGATTAGCACTGCTATAGCTCAAGCAGAAAATATTGGCTTTGCCATAAGCAACGATACTCTACTCCCACTAATTCGAGAGCTAGTGGCGAAGGGGCATGTAGCTCACCCCTGGCTCGGAGTGGAAATGACTGACCTAACCCGGACGATCAAATCCCGCTACCGCCTTGAAGTTGACACAGGGGTATTTATCACTAGGGTGGTTAAAGGCAGCCCGGCACAGCAGGCGAGGTTGGAAGCAGGTGATGTCATTATCGGCTCCGCTGGGCAAGAGGTAACCACAGCCCTTGAGCTGCAGCAGATAATACAAAGTTGCCAAGTTGGGGAGAGGGTGGAGATTGTTTTCTACCGTGGCAAGGAAAAGCGAGCAACTTGGGCCACTTTGGCCCAAATGCCATAACTAATCTAGCCGTTTTATCCCCAGCCATATGTGGTGACCATTAATGTGATGCTCTTCAGTATATAGCCCCCCGGCAAGTCTTTCCAGGATTAGTTCCCGAGAAAGCGTCTCCTGCTTAATATAAGCGGTAAAGCTTGTCATTATGCGCTGTAGAGGTATCTCCGCTTGATAATAGGTCACGATGTAGTCAGCAATATCAAAGCCAGCGTTGCGACGCATTGTCTGAAGCCGATGCACCACCTCTCGTGCTATTCCCTCATCTGCCAGCTCGGGCGGAATATCGGTGGTAACTGCCACTAGGTAGTCGCCATCCGTAGCCACCGAATAGCCAGGTTTGCCAATTACCTCGGCCTCATTCTCCATAAACTCCAAATTCTTCACATTAAGCTCCTCCATCACCTGGGAGGAAAGCCGCATCACCCCTTCTCTTTCTGCGGTTGCTCTTGTCTTCACCACTACCTTAGCTAAAGGCTGACGTATCTTGATGCCCACCTTGCTTCTAGCTGCTCTCCCCAAACTTGACACTTTCATAGCTAAGCGGGTAGCGGCGGAAAGTGGCTCATCAACCTTTGACAGCTCTGCTATTGGAAAGTCGCTGAGGTGTACGCTCTCAGGGGCTTCAGGATAGACAGAGCACACTAGATTCTGATAGAGCTCTTCAGCAATAAAAGGGGTGAAAGGAGCCAGGAGCTTGGCTAAGGTAACCAAACATTGATAAAGGGTGAAATAAGCCGCCAGCTTATCGGCATCATTCTCACTCTTCCAAAATCTGCGGCGGCTTCTCCTTACATACCAGTTGGAAAGGTAGTCTACAAATTCCTCAATCCTTCGCCCTGCTCTGGTAGGGTCATAGTTATCCATTGACGAAGTTACCTCGGCAATGAGCTGATTAAGCTCAGAGAGAATCCACCTGTCAAGCTCGGAGCTATATTGGGGGGCATCTTGTGAGCTGGGATCAAAGCAGTCGATATTGGCGTAGATAACAAAGAAGGAGTAGACATTCCATAAAGTCGATAGGAGTTTTCGCCTCACCTCGGTTACTTGGTCGGGATAAAAGCGTCTCACATTGCCCGCTGGTGAGGAGGTAAGCAGATACCAGCGTAGGGCATCTGCCCCCTGACCTTGGAGGATTGTCCACGGGTCAATCACATTCCCTTTGGCCTTGCTCATTTTCTCACCACGGGCATCGAGGACATGTCCCAGGCAGATAACGTTCTTGAAGCAAGGACGATCAAAGAGCAAAGTAGATAGGGCATGTAAGGTATAAAACCAGCCCCTTGTTTGGTCAGCAGCCTCACAAATATAATCAGCGGGGAATCTTTGCTCGAAAAGCTCTTGGTTTTCAAAGGGATAATGCCATTGGGCTGCAGGCATAGCTCCGGAGTCAAACCAAGCATCAAAGACTTCCCCTATATGATGCATCCTGCCTTCACAGTGGGGGCAAGAGAAGGTTATTTGGTCTACATAAGGGCGATGGAGATCTAGAGATTCTTCGACCCCGGCAATATCGGGTTTATTTCTTAGTTCCTTGATGCTGCCGATACACTCCACATGTTCATAGAATTTGTCGCACCGCCAAATATTAACTGGTGTCCCCCAGTAGCGCTCCCGAGATAAAGCCCAGTCCACATTGTTCTTTAGCCAATCGCCAAAGCGGCCATACTTTATGTGCTCAGGATACCAATTGATCTCGCTATTGGCGGCAATAAGTCTATCTTTTACCGCGGTGGTCTTGATGTACCAAGTTCGCTTGGCATAGTAGAGGAGAGGCGTCTCGCAACGCCAACAGAAGGGGTAAGTATGGTGAATTTTGCCACTGCGATAAAGTAACCCCCTCAACTTTAGATCGTGGATTATGAGGGGATCAGCCTGTTTGGCAAATCTCCCCCCAAAAGGCCAAATCCCCTCACTAAGGCAACCTTTCAAGTCCACCGGCTGGATAAAGAATAGCTCCTCTTTTTTACCTACTTCGAAGTCCACTTCACCGAAAGCAGGGGCGATATGCACAATGCCGCTGCCCTCCTCCATAGAGATAAAATCCCCCCCGATTACCGGATAGGTTAGCCTCTCTGGTGGCTTGGTGAAGACAAGGTGAGCCTCTCCATAGACATCTCTCTCAAACCGCTGCACATTCACCCCTGCCTGGTAGGGATCATATAAAGGCTCATATCTTAGCCCTACCAGCTCAGATCCAGGAATAGTAGCTATTAGCTGACAGTCATCAACGATGATGCTATCAACTAACGACTTGGCTAAGATTAATCTCTCCCCAGCTTTGCCATGCTCAGAAGTCGTTACAAGTTCAATCAAAGCATATTCAGCATCCTCGGCTACCGCCAAGGCGACATTGCCGGGAAGAGTCCACGGAGTAGTAGTCCAAGCAAGCAGGAAGGTACAAGACTCAGGGGAAGAAAGCGGGGGTGAAACGAGCTTAAACTTTACCTCAACTGAGGGATCCTCAGCATCATCCCGGTAGCCTAAAGCTACCTCATGGGAGCTAAGAGAAGTGCCGCAGCGAGGACAGTGTGGAGTCACTTTATAGCCTTGATAGATCAAACCTTTGCCCCATAATTGCTTAATTATCCACCAGCAGGATTCAATATAGTCATTATCGAAAGTGATATAGGGATGCTCCAAATCTATCCAGAAGCCGATACGCTCAGTAAGCTCTTCCCATTCTTTGATATAGTGGAGGGCACTTTCACGGCAGTGAGCGTTGAAACGCTCCACCCCGTATTCTTCGATCTGAGTTTTGGCGCTAAATCCCAGCTCTTTCTCCACCGCCAGTTCGACAGGCAAACCATGAGTATCCCAGCCTGCGCGGCGCGGGGCATAGAAGCCCCGCATCGTCTTGTAGCGAGGGATTACATCCTTAAATACCCGAGCTAGGATATGATGAATCCCCGGGCTACCACTGGCCGTTGGCGGCCCATCATAAAGGATAAACTGAGGGGCACCCTGGCGAGATTGGATGCTCTTGGCAAAGATACCTCTGTCTTTCCACAGGCACAGGATATCCTGTTCCATTTGTGGCAGGTTCACTTTGCTACTCACTGACTTAAACATAACTCTTCCTTCAGCCAAAGCAACAAATCCCATCCTTCGGGATGGGATTTGTTGCTGCTCTATTACCACTTCCTCAAGTCAAAACGCTACCTGATTTGCTATTTCCCTTTAAACACCGGCTTCCTCTTTTCCTCAAAGGCATTTATCCCTTCTATTACATCCTCAGAGGTGAAATGGTGGAGAATAGCGCCGATTTCTAACTCCAAAGCAGTGGCCAAATCAGTTTGCATCCCTCGATTCACCGCCGCTTTCATAGCTTTGGTGGCCAAAGGGCTTTTCTCAGCCAGCTTTATTGCCATCTCGTCTACTGCTTCCTCCAGTTTCTCAGCCGGCACAACTCGATTCACCAGCCCAATCCTCTCTGCCTCTTGGGGAGACACCCAATCACCACTGAACAGGAGCTCCTTTGCCTTCCTTATCCCTACCAGTCGAGGTAGCCGCTGCGTTCCTCCTCCGCCAGGCATCAGCCCAAAGTTGGCATGCTGATCCCCGAGACGAGCCTCTTCCGAGGCGATGGCTATATCACAAGCTTCCACTAACTCCAACCCCCCCGCTAAAGCGAAACCATTTATCGCTGCTATCACCGGCTTGCTTAGATTTTCAATAGCATTATACGCTTTATGCCACAGCCGCAGGAATTCAGCCATTTGATGGGGATCCTCTAAAGCCCCTTTGGTGTACTTCAAATCTGCCCCTGCAGAGAAAGCTCTCCCCTTGCCGCTGATAACCACTACTTTTATCGCCTCATCTTCTTCAATATCCTCTGCCGCGGCATACAACTCCTCAACCATAGTCTTGTTTACCGCGTTTAATGCTTCCGGGCGATTCAAGATGATTTTAGCTATACCCTCTTTCTTTTCCAAGATAATGGTAGTAAAATCCATCGTTTTATCACCTTTTGATATCTTCATTGGAAAACCTACACTCCCCTACCCCAAAGCTCGATCGCCGCCGAAAAGCAAAGTTTTTCAGCGATCTCTATAATCCCACTTTACTGTACCTGCCTTGCTGATACACTTCGGAGGAAAAGGAGTCGCCGGGGAAGTAGGTAGCGCTCTTGCCGTATCTAGTGGGGCTATATTCCTCAAGTTTGAGTGCCTTCCTCTTAGTATCAATATAAGCTAGTGCCTTGTCTATGATCTTATGCCAGTCGGGCTCAAACTCCAGCCCTGCTCCCACCATCTGGGTCCAGCCTTCATTAATCATCCTAGTTACTTCCTCACTGCCAGCAACAGGTGAGCCAACGCCGAAAATAGTATGGCAACCCGAAGCCACAAAGTAAGTTCCGATAGATATCGCCTTCTCTGACATCCACTCGGGACAAATCCCCACTGCTGGCAAGTCACTGATATCCTCTCCTAGTCCTCCTTCAGTGGCACATTGGGCGAGCACGGTGAGAATGCGAGAATTATCTACACAAGACCCCATATGTAATACTGGAGGGATACCTATTGTCTGACATACCTCTCTCAGTCCAGGTCCGGCGTATTCCATCACCTCAGGACTCAAAAGACCATACTTGGCACAGGCGATGGCATCGCAACCGGTGGTGACCACTAATACATCGTTTTTGATAAGCTCCTTAACAATATTAACATGAGCTTCATCATGAGAGGTACGAGCATTACAGCAACCTACTACTCCAGCAGCCCCTCTCACTCGACCGTTCATTATATTGTCGTTTAAGGGGCGGGAGGACTGTCGATAAAATCCTCCTTGCATATAATTAATATACTCGTGAGAGAACCCTGCTACTAGATAGTCCACTATGCCAGGGATGTGCACCTGTTTTCGGTTAGGGAAATTATCAATCCCGGTACGTATAATGAGCCGAGCAATGTCCAGAGCACGGTGCTCATCAAACTCGACATGAATAGCACCAGTAATCTTAGCCTTGGGTGAGGTAGTAATAAGCTTAGTATGATAATTTTCTGCTACCTTTTGAAGCCCTTGCATAATGCATTGTATGTCTACCACCATGGCATCTACTGCGCCAGTAACAATGGCAAGCTCTTGCTGGAGGAAGTTCCCTACCACAGGTATGCCATGACGCATCAAAATCTCATTAGCAGTGCAACACATGCCGGCTAAATTTATCCCTTTGGCTCCTTTCGATTTAGCATAGTCAATAAGCTCAGGGTCATTTGCTGCCACAACCATCATATCGGAAAGGGTGGGCTCATGACCGTGAACCACAATGTTCACCTCATCTTCTTCAAGAACGCCGAAGTTGGATCTAGCTGCCACTGGGGCTGGGGTACCAAAAAGGATATCGCTGATATCTGTTGAAAGCATTGAGCCACCCCAACCATCGGCTAGGGCATTACGTAAGCCATGGGTTAAAATATGCTCTGCATCTTGATCATTCCCCACATGAGTACGATGGAGCGTCTCCACAATCTCTCGGTCAACTCCTCTAGGGGCAATGCCAAGCCGGCGCCATACCTCTTGACGCTTAGGAGGGGCACGGCGGACGAAAAGTATTTCCCCCTGTTGACGGCCAAACTCAGCCAAAGCGGCTTTAGCTACATCGATAGCAATCTCATTCGTAGAACGTCCCTCTGCTTCTACATCTAAGTAGGCGGCTACCATCCGCAGCTTTCTCTCATCTTTTATCTGGTAGTCTGGAGCTTCACCTTCAGCGGTGGCAAGTAAGGTGAGAGCCATATCTCGGCCATGATCTGAATGGGCAGCAGCTCCAGCAGCAATCCAGCGGATGAAGTTCCTCGCTACCACAGTTTCCCGCGTTGCCCCACATAAACCCTCAGTGGTCTTTCCTACTAACCGGCAGGGGCCCATAAAGCAATTCCTACAACAGGTCCCGGCGCGTCCAATAGGGCAGGGGGCAGTAGTCTCTGCCCGATCGAAGACCGTGGTAACGCTCTGAGCTTTAGCTTGCTCCAGCATCTCGCAGGTTGCTGGATCGAAGCTTTTTCTCTTTTCCGCCATTTCTCCTCCTTAAAGAAATCTCACAGCTTCCTATATTATAATAGCTAAGGCTTCTACTTGTCAACGAACCTAAGAGAAGGTTGTCTGATTGAAAATAACCCAGCGATGTACTATCATAAGAGGCGAGGTTTCAGCCCCCTAGGTCGGGGGGCTCAAATTATGTTATGAGGAGGTCAGATGCCAGTAGGGATAACATCATACGGAGCCTACATTCCAATATATAGGCTGAGCACCCAGACTCTCACCCAAGTTTGGGGAGGCTTTGCAGCACCTGGCGAGAAAGCGGTAGCTAATTGGGATGAAGATAGTTTGACTATGGCGGTAGAAGCTATTATCGATTGCCTAAATGGCATGGATCGAGAGCTTGTCGATGGTCTATATTTCGCTACCACAACGCCTGCTTACCGAGAGAAGCAGAGTGCCAGTATAATGGCTAAAGTTGTTGATCTGCATCGAGATATAGTGACAATGGATATTGCAAACTCCCTAAGGGGGGGAAGCATTGCTATGAAGGCAGCTCTCGATGCCATCAATGCTGGGTCGGCGAAAAACTTTCTGGTTGCTGCGGCTGATTGCCGCGTGCCTGCGCCGGATTCAACCTTCGAGCAGCTTTTCGGTGATGGTGCTGCTGCCCTTCTGCTTGGAGATGCCGATATTGCTGTAGAGATAGAAGGAAGCCACACTATCTTCAGCGACTTTATAGATACGTGGAGAAGGGAAGAGGATAGATATATTCAAGCGTGGGAGGACCGATTTATCATCGAAGAGGGCTATCTGGCACATCTTGTGGAAGCAATCTCTGGGCTATTCAAGAAGTACAATGTAACCCCCAAGGATTTTGCCAAGGCGGTTTTCTATGCCTATGATTCCAGAAGGCACGCTGAGATCGCCAGAAGGCTGGGTTTTGACCTGAAAACTCAAGTGCAGGACCCACTGCTTTCTGCGATAGGTCACACCGGGACAGCCTCGGCTTTAATGATGCTAGTAGCTGCCCTGGAAGAGGCAAAGCCAGGAGATAGGATTCTTTTTGCTAATTACGGCGATGGTGCTGACACTTTCATCCTGAGGGTGACTGACCAGATAGAAAAAGTCAGAGATCGGCGGGGGATAAAGAGGCACTTGGCCTCGAAGATGATGGCTCCCAACTACGGGAAGTACTTACATTTCCGTAACCTCATGGAATGGCTGCCAGTACGCCAGCCCCCNAAGTATGCCGCCCTGACTATGTCATGGAGAGATCGGGACTGGATTCTTAGTTGTCGGGGGTATAAGTGCAAGCATTGCGGTAATATTATATTCCCCCCACAGAGGGTATGCAGTTACTGCCAGGCAAAGGATGACTTTGAGGAGGTGAAACTTTCAGATAAAAAGGGTACCCTCTTTACCTATAGTCTGGATAACTTAGGTGTGACTGTAGATCCACCGAGTGTCTATGCTATAGTTGACCTGGAAGGAGGGGGCAGATTTGCCACTATACTGACAGACCGTGATCCAGAGAAGATTACACCTGATATGAGGGTAGAGTTGACCTTCAGAAACTTCCACGAAGGGCAAAATATCCACAACTATTTCTGGAAATGCCGGCCAATAAGAGCTTAAAAAGGAGGAAAGGGGAAAATGGCAGAGAGTATGAAAGATAAGGTTGCTATTGTGGGTATGGGTTGCAGCAAATTCGGTGAGAGGTGGGATGCAGGCCACGCGGACTTGGTTGTTGAGGCTGCTTACGAGGCCTATGAAGATGCTGGTGTAGAGCCCAAAGATATCGATGCGGCCTGGTATGGGACGATCGGCAATTTGGGGATATCGGGGGTTATAACTTCCTCTCCAATGACTGGAGCTGGCCTAGCTGCACCTTTGAAGCTCCAGTATAAACCCGT
>JGI24724J26744_10000272_pt1 | contig 40510 bp, 35 predicted proteins | sample Cruoilmetagenom7_FD_26744 | JGI IMG/M metagenome (IMG submission 26744) | reverse complement strand
TGTCACATACCTCGGATCAACATGCCTGGTTTGGCGAAAGCCGCGCCAGTCGCGACAATGTAAAATCCGGCTGGTACGTCTGGGCCGATGCCAAACCCGATGGCACCCCGCCCAACAACTGGCTGTCGATTTTTGGCGGGCCTGCCTGGCATTGGGACAGTCGGCGACGCCAGTATTACATGCACAATTTCCTGGAGTCCCAGCCCGATCTGAATTTCCACAACATGGATGTGCAGGCCGCTTTGCTGGATGTCGCGCGCTTTTGGCTGGACCGTGGCGTGGATGGGTTTCGTTTGGATACGATCAACTTTTACACCCATGACGCCCAGCTGCGCGACAACCCGGCGCTGTTGCCTGAGGAACGCACCTCGGCCACCGCGCCGGATGTGAACCCCTATGGCTATCAGCGCCATGTCTATGACAAGAACCAACCGGAAACTATTGATTTTCTGCGTAAATTACGCGCTGTGATGAAGCCCTATAATGCCGCCGCCTTGGGCGAGATCGGCGATGAACAGCGTGGGCTGGAGATCCTGGGCGAATACACTGCCGGTGATGATCTGATGCAGATGTGTTATGCGTTTGAGCTGCTGTCGGGCGACCAGCCAGACGGCGCGCGCATTGCTGAGGTCATGGCGAAGGTGGCCGAGGTGGCCGCCGATGGCTGGGCCTGCTGGGCCTATTCCAACCATGATGTGAAACGTCATATCAGCCGCTGGAACCTGTCTGACGATGCCGCCCGCCTGTTTGCAACGCTGATGATGTGCCTGCGCGGGTCGGCCTGTCTGTATCAGGGCGAAGAACTGGGTTTGGCCGAGGCGGACGTTGCCTTTGACGACCTGAAAGATCCCTATGGCCTTGAATTCTGGCCCGAATTCAAGGGGCGCGATGGCTGTCGCACGCCGATGGTTTGGGAAAGCTCAAATCAGAATGGTGGCTTTTCCACGGCCGAGCGCCCCTGGCTGCCCGTCGCGCCTGAACATCTGAGCCATGCCGCGCAAACCGCCGAAGATGACCCGGCCTCGTTGATCCATCATTATCGCCACGTGATTGCCTTGCGCCATGCCCATCCGGCGCTGGCCAAGGGCATGATGCAGGACATGCTGGTCACGGGTCCAGTGCTGTCTTTCCAGCGCCGGGATGGGGACGAGACGCTGTTTTGCGCCTTTAACCTGGGCAGCAGCGCGACAAAAATCGCGGCACCTGACGGGGCCTGGCGCCTGGTCGACGGGGCCGCGCCCACGGGCAATACGATCAATCTGAACCCGTGGCAGGTGTCCCTGCTGAAACGGGTCTGAGGGAGGACGACCATGGCTGAGTTGAAACTGCGAGACATCGGCAAGACCTATGGCGGTAAGGTCGAGGTACTGAAGGGCATCGACCTGGACATCGAGACAGGTGAATTGATCGTCTTTGTCGGCCCCTCGGGCTGTGGCAAGTCCACGCTTTTGCGCATGATTGCCGGGCTTGAAAAGATCACGGCGGGGGAATTGCAGATTGACGGGCAGCGCATGAATGACGTGCCGCCCAGCCAGCGCGGCATCGCGATGGTGTTCCAAAGCTATGCGTTATATCCGCATATGACCGTGCGCGATAACATGTCCTTCGCGTTGAAAATCGCCAAGAAATCCAAGGATGAGATTGACGCGGCGGTCATGAAAGCCGCCAGGATCCTGCAACTCGAGGATTATCTGGACCGCTTGCCCAAGGCGCTGTCGGGTGGGCAACGCCAGCGTGTCGCCATTGGCCGCGCTATTGTGCGTGACCCCAAAGTGTACCTGTTTGACGAACCGCTCTCGAACCTCGATGCGGCGCTGCGCGTCGCCACAAGGATTGAAATCGCGCAGCTGAAGGAAAGCATGCCCGACAGCACGATGATCTATGTCACCCACGATCAGGTCGAAGCGATGACGCTGGCCGACAGGATCGTGGTGCTGGCCGACAAGGGTATCGCCCAGGTCGGCAGCCCGCTGGATCTGTATGAACGCCCCGACAATGAGTTCGTTGCGCAATTTATCGGCAGCCCGGCGATGAACCTGCTGCCCGGCAAGATCACCGCCGTGGGTGCCGAAACCCGCATTTCGCTGGCGGGCGAGGGGGTCGCCCTGGCCGATCTGGTCACCACCCAGGACGACCTGGGCAAACAGGTCAATATTGGTGTGCGCCCCGAAGATTTTTTTCTGGCCGAGGAGGACGCGATTCTGGATGGCACGGTCAATATCGTCGAAGCTCTGGGCGAGGTGACGTTGCTGTATTTCGCGCCCGAACGCGGCAACGACTCCATTATCGCCAAATTGCCTGGCATCCACGCGGATGTGCGCGGCAACAAGGTCCGGCTGACGGCCGCACCGTCCAAAATCCAGGTGTTTCATGAGGGAAAATCAATGCGGGTCAGGCATTCCTGATCCCTGCGATCTTACCACTTGCACACAGGACACGCGGCGGATATGGGGCTGTCTTCACGTGCGATCCGCCATCAGAGCGGTGTGAGGATATAAAGCGATTTCGTAAGGGAGGTCCCAAAATCCCCGGCTGGCCCGGAGTAGACCCAAAGGGACGACACATGAAGGATGAGACCAAGACGCCCGGTGAGGGGGTCGTTTTGACATTTCACCACCGAAAAGTCACCGTCGACAAACTGATCGTGCCCTCGTGGGGCCAGCTGCCCTCGGGGCCCGTGCAGGCCGATAACGTGCAGGCGCATGCCTGGGTGCTGGACGTGTTGGGTGATTTGCGCAGCTATGCCAAGGCCCAGGGGCTGGACAGCCTGGCGGGTGTTCTGACCGATTGCGGCGATGTTGCGCTAGAGGAATTGCGCTTGCGGGTTCCTGNCGGGCAAGACGCCGCGCCTCAGAACGGTGATCCACAGGCCGGTGACGACACATAGCGCGTCTTGCGAAGCCCGGGGCAAGAGGGTATCTGTCGCCAACGAAATTCGACCCTTGGAAAGGTGGCCGTGATGCGCGCTGAGGCCCAGAACAACGTAGAAGCAATCGAGAAGTCCCTGGCGCTGTTGCGCCAGCGGATCGGTTGGGACACGGCCGAGCACCGCCTGGAAGAATTCAACGCGATGACCGAGGATCCCGACCTGTGGAACGACCCCGATCGTGCCCAGAAACTGATGCGCGAGCGTCAGACGCTGTTGGATGCGATGACCGCCTATAAATCCATGGCCCAGGAGCTGACGGATTCGGTCGAGTTCATCGAGCTGGGCGAGATGGAACAGGACGATGAGGTCATTGCGGACGGCGAGGTGACGTTGAAGGCGCTGGTCGACAAGGCCGCCGCCGCCGAGCTTGAGGCGCTGCTGGATGGCGAGGCCGACAGCAATGACACGTTCCTGGAAATCAACGCGGGCGCGGGCGGCACGGAAAGCTGTGACTGGGCGTCCATGCTGGCGCGTATGTATGTGCGGTGGGCTGAAAAGCACGGCTATAAGGTCGAACTGCAATCGGAAAGTTCGGGCGACGAGGCGGGGATCAAATCCGCCGCCTACAAGATTTCCGGCCACAATGCCTATGGCTGGCTGAAGAGCGAAAGCGGCGTGCATCGGTTGGTGCGGATTTCACCCTATGATTCCGCGGCCAAGCGGCACACGTCGTTCAGCTCGGTCTGGGTGTATCCGGTGGTGGATGACAACATTGATATCGAGGTGAACCCGGCCGACATCCGGCTGGATACCTATCGGTCCTCTGGTGCCGGTGGTCAGCACGTGAACACGACGGATTCNGCNGTGCGCATCACCCACCTGCCGACGGGCATCGTCGTGACCAGTTCGGAAAAATCGCAGCACCAGAACCGCGATATCGCCATGAAGGCGCTGAAATCGCGCCTGTATCAGATGGAGCTGGACAAGCGCAACGCCGCCATCAACGAGGCCCATGAAAACAAGGGCGATGCAGGCTGGGGCAACCAGATCCGCAGCTATGTTTTGCAGCCCTATCAGATGGTGAAAGACCTGCGCACGAACCATGAGACGTCCGACACCAAAGGCGTTCTGGACGGGGATCTGGACGGGTTCATGGGCGCAACGCTGGCGATGAATGTCGCGGGCAAAAGCCGCGCCGACGCGCAGGCCGAAGACTAGCGTTTCCAAGCGGAGTGCGTGTTCCACGCACGCTCGATCCTGATTTGCCACCTGAAGCGTTTCGATGTTTTGCTGCATGGTCGCAATGTGTTGAAACGCCCACACCAAATGAGACATGCACGCGTTTCAGACATGAGCCATGTCTCTGTAAAAGTTGAAACGCTTTGGTCAAACCGTTGTTTTTCCGCCGTTTCGTCGTGCGGGTTCTTGACGGCGCGACAATATGACGCAAAACTCTCTGAACGCGCGACATAAAAACAAACGTGCAGGGAGGATACATGACCGACGCAACAGATCTTGCGCCGTCGCAACCGCCGGTAATCGGCACCGTGACTTTTTCCGATATCACCGAGGCCCTGAACGCCGGGGTGCGGGATTTCGCCAAGGCGCCCGTGTTCGGGCTGTTCTTTTCGTTCTTTTATGTGCTGGGCGGGATCCTGATTTACCTGCAACTTGACGTGATTGACCAAAGCTACTGGATCATTCCGATCGGGCTGGGCTTTCCGCTGTTGGCGCCGTTCCTGGCCGTCGGTCTGTACGAGGTCAGCCGCCGTCTGGAAATCGGAGAGCCGCTGGATTGGGCGGCCGTGCTGGGTGTGGTCGTGCGCCAGAAGGATCGGCAAATGCCGTCGGTCGCCATGGTGATGATCCTGATTTTCATGTTCTGGGTGTTCGTCGCGCATCTGGTCTTTGCGATCTTCATGGGGCTGGAGCCCATGACGAACATCCTGTCCAACTGGCAGGACACGATCCTGACACAGCAGGGGTTGACCATGCTGGCCGTGGGAACCGCCGTGGGGGCCGGCCTGTCGTTCGTGCTGTTTTCCCTGACGGTGATGAGCCTGCCTTTGTTGCTGGATCGCGAACTGGATTTCATCACCGCGATGATTGCGAGCTTTCAGCTGGTGTTGGCAAATATCGTGCCGATGCTGAGCTGGGGTATCCTGATTTCGATCCTGATGCTGCTGGGTATGGTGCCGTTTTTTCTGGGGCTGTTCGTGATCCTGCCGGTCTTGGGCCATGCAACCTGGCATCTCTATCGCAAGGCGATGACGTTCGAAGACTGAGCACCCGCATCGCGAAACACAAAAAGGCCGCCCAGTTGGGCGGCCTTTCGCGTTCAGATCAAGGTCTGATCAATCTTTGGGGAGCGGCTTGGGCGCCGGCTTTCCGCTGGATGTCAGCGGATCATCCTGACGCTGTACGGTGCCTTCGAAATGGGCGCCGCTTTCGATCGCGATGGTCTTGTGAATGATATCACCTTCGACCCGTGCGGACGAGGTCAGGCGCACCTTCAGGCCGCGCAGACGACCAATGATGCGGCCGTTGATCACGACGTCATCGGCCATCACTTCGCCTTTGACCGTGGCGCCTTCGCCAACGGTCAGCATGTGGGCGCGAATGTCGCCTTCGACGGTGCCTTCGATCAGAATGTCGCCGGTCGATTTCAGGTTGCCCTTGATCACCAGGTCCGAAGACAGGGTCGACGCCGGCGGTTTCGCCTTGGCGGAGGGGGCAGGGGGCGTGGCACCGGGCGTGGGAACGGGTTTGGCGGTCATGGGGGCCTCTGCTGCTTTTGTGTCGCTTTCGCCGGCCTGTTTCGGTCCCGGCTCGTTGATCCTGCTTTTAGAAAACATCGTTTGCTGCCTTGATATAGATCATCGGATTGACGGCCTTACCGCCTACTCGGACTTCATAGTGAAGATGAGGGCCAGTAGAACGACCGGAGTTTCCCATATCACCAATCCGTTCGCCACGCGAGACCCTTTGGCCTTTTTTCACGCGCATGGCGGAGAGATGCGCATAGCGCGTCTCAATTCCGAACTCGTGCTGGATCTTGATCAGACGACCATACCCGGACGACCAGTCGGCGGAAATCACCACACCATCGGCGGTGGCATAGATCGGCGTGCCGATCGGGGCGGCGAAATCGGTGCCTGCGTGCAGGCGGCCCCAGCGCATACCAAAGCCGCTGGTAAAGCGAAACGCGGATTTCACGGGGTTGGCAAAGGGCATTTTCTGCGCTGCGATACGGTACAGGTTCATGCGGTCCAATTCGCCCAGAATGGAATTGGCGCGCGCCGTGTCGGCATCATCGGTGTTGCCCATGGTGGACAGAACCAGCGGCGAAATCGGACCACCCTGGCCGGAATAACCACGCCGCACCTGGTCCAGGATCTGTTCAACCGGCATGCCTGAGGCGCGGAACATCTTGTCCAGCGGCGTCAGAGAAACGCTGACCGCGTCTTCCAGCTGTTCGAAAATCTGATCGTTGCGTTCATCGCGCAGCCGCTGTTCATAGATCACGTTCTGGGCGAATTCTTCGGCCTTTGCGGCGCTGGCGGCCATCAGATCGCGTTCTACGGCGGTGCGTTCCAACGCGGAGGTCAGGAAATCAAGGGTCTCGACGGCTTCGCCGCTGCTGGCCAGCGCCGGGCCACCTTCTTGTTCGGCGCGTGCGGCGTCCCGCATGGCATCAACGCTGTCGCGCGCAGCGTCGCGTTCGCCCATGGTGCGGCGCAGGGTGGATTGAATCACACCAATACCGGTTTCCAACTCCTTGCGGCGATCCTCGGATGACAGAAGTTCGCTCTGCATTTCGGAAATCTGCGCAAGGGCCAGGTTGAAACGACCTTGGGCGGCCAGTGCTTCGGACGCCCGCGTGTCACGTTCAGACGACAGGATTTGCAGGCGTTCTTCGTACAGGCGCTGTTCGCGCTGTGCCTGGTCGCGCATGTTGCCCGACCCAATCGAATCCATCAGCAAAACGGCGGTGGCGATGATCGCCCAGGCCACGAAAGCCGCCGATCCGGCCCAGCCCAGAAACTGCGCCAGCGGCGACAGGCGGATGAACCGTGTGCCTTCTTCTGAACGCAGGAAAAGCCGCTGTTCGGGAAAGCCCCGCTCCAGCACATGATTGGTCTTGTTGGTCAGTCTGGTCAGCAAGCCTGTCACCTATTCATCCCGTTTCCGGGCATCCCCATGCCCGTGTCGCGAATTTCTTAGCCCGGTGCGCCCGGTCGCGCAATGTTTTTTGGGCGATTCCATTGGTTTGTGGCATTCTGACGCGCGGGATATCGCCGACAAGGGCGATGGTGCCGCACCCCTGTTCAGCCTCAGGGCGAGGGCTTGGGGCGGTCTGCCAACGGCCAGTAGAAATCCGGCGGCAATCCGGCCTCGGCGCGCTTTTCTTCGTTAAAGGGCGGCTTTAACGCGCCATGAAAGTACTGGCGCACCAGCGCGTGGAACTGGTCTTTCGGGTCCAATTCGTGACGGCCACACAGGAAATGGAACCATTTCGAGCCATAGGCGACATGGCCGACCTCCTCGCCATAGATCACATTCATGGCCTCGACCGTGCCCAGGTCTTTGGCGTTTCGAAAAACCTCGATCATGCCCGGCGTCACGTCCAGCCCGCGCGCTTCCAGCACCATCGGCACGACGGCAAGGCGCCCCATCAGATCGGTCGCCGTGTCCGAGGCGGCGCGCCACATGCCCGCATGCGCCGGCAGGGCGCCATAAAAGCTGTCGTTTGCTTCAAGACAGTCGCATATCAGATTGAAATGTTTGCTTTCTTCGTCAGCGGCCTTGACCCAGTCATCATAAAATCCGACCGGCATTTTCACATGGGCGAACCGTGCAATGATGTCCCAGTGCAGGTCGACCGCGTTCAGTTCGATATGCGCCACCGCATGCAGCAGCGCCTGACGCCCCTTCGGGCTGCCGGGCTTGCGATGNGNCACATCGCGCGGGTCCAGCAGTTCGGGCTTGTCCGGGCGGGCCGGGAAATCGGGCGGGCTGGCGGTGCCGATTTCCAGCGTCTCACCGGATGCGCGGGCGGCAAACCACGTGGCGGCGTGGCGCCGCGACAGGGCGCATTTTTCGCGCCCCTCTGCGCAGCTCAAAACCTCGACCGCCATTTGCGCCAGTGATTGGCTCACAGCGCTTGCACCGCGGCCAGAACCTCGTCCACGTGGCCTGCGACCTTAACCTTGGCCCAGACCTGCGCCACGCTGCCGTCGCCCGCGATCAACACCGTCGTGCGGGTGATTCCCATATAGGTGCGGCCATAGTTCTTTTTTTCGCCCCAGACGCCATAGCGTTCGCAGACGTCACCTTCGGCATCTGACAACAGCGCAATACCCAGCGAATGCTTGGCGCGAAAGTTTTCATGTTTCTTCACGCTGTCCTTCGAGATGCCGAACACCTTTGCGCCAGCGGCCTCAAATTTCGCGATATTTGCCGTGAAATCAATCGCTTCTGTGGTGCAGCCGGGGGTGTTGTCTTTCGGGTAGAAAAACAGAACAACCGGTGCGGGGCGTTGCGCGCTCAGGCTGACCGCATCGCCGCCGTCCTGGGGCAGGGTGAAATCCGGCGCGATGTCGCCGGGTTCGGGCAGATTGGCAGTCATTGTCTTGGCATCCTGTCTTTTGTCTCATAGGGCTTTCGTTCTAGGCGGGTTCGCGCGACAATGGAAGCCGAGGAACGGCCAAGCATAACCAGGATGCGAAACACACAGCCGATGAGCGATCAGGACGAGGTCAAGAAACGCCGCAAACGCAGGCGGGGGCGACGGGGGCGCTGGCATCTGGGGGTCTGGATGGTCCTGGCGCTGTCGCTGCTTGGGCTGTTTCTGGGGCTGGCGTCCATGTCGTTGACCGGGCGGGTGATTGCCTTGCCGCAATCGGCGACGGATACGGTTACGGACCGGATCAACGCGCGGCTGGGCAATGCGGGCATTTCGCTGGGCCGGGTTGAAATCGGCGTGACGCCGGAAGGGCGGCCCAGCCTGCGTCTGGTCAATGTCGGCGTCAAGGATGGCACCGGGCTTGAGGTCGCACAGCTGAATTCTGTCGAAGGCGGGGTCAAATTCTGGTCGTTGCTCAAGGGGCAGGTCGAACCTTCGACCCTGTTTCTGTCCGGCGCCCAGGTGACGGTGCGCCGCCGCGCCAACGGCGAATTTGACCTCAGCTTTGGTCAGGCTTCGGGCGCATCGGGCGATCTGGCGTCGGTTCTGGATGCGGTCGATGGCGTGTTTGCCGCGGGTCCCTTGCAAAATGCCGACCGGATCGAGGCCGAGCAGCTGACCATCACGCTTGAGGACGCGCGTTCGGGCCGGTTGTGGCAGGTGACCGATGGCACGCTGAACCTGACCCAGACCGACAAGATCGTCGACATCGCGGTGTCGTTTGATGTGTTCAACCAGACCGAAGAACTGGCCGAAACGATCCTGGGGTTCCGCATGGCCAAGGACAGTTCCGAAGCCTCGTTGGGCGCCAGTTTCACCAATGCGCGCGCCGCTGATATTGCCGCACAATCGCCGATCCTGGCGTTTCTGTCGCTGGTGGATGCGCCGATTTCGGGGGCGCTGCGCGCCGCGATTGATGCGGATGGCAAGACCTCGGATCTGGCGGGAACACTGTTGTTTGGCGCAGGTGCTCTGTCGCCCGCCCCCGGTGCGCCGCCTGTGAAATTCGACAATGGCCGCGTCTACATGGATTATGATCCGGATCAGGGCCGGGTGAATTTCGCTGAAATTTCAGTGACAAGCGAACTGGGCACCGCGCGGGGCGAGGGATATTCCTATCTGCGCGATTACGTGAGTGGCTGGCCGACCGCAATGGTGGGGCAGTATCAGATTTCCTCGGCGCAACTGAACCCGCGCGACTGGTTCGCCCAGCCGATCGAGCTGGACAAGGGGGCCGTGGATTTCCGGCTGCGGCTGGACCCTTTCACGCTGGATCTGGGTCAGGTGGCGGCGGTCTATGCGGGCAATACCTATACGGGGTCCGGCCACATCAGCGCCAACAGCGAAGGCTGGTCGGTGGCGGTGGATGCCTATGCCGACCGCCTGACGCGCGATCAGGTGTTGGCGTTGTGGCCGCTGGAACTGGCCGCCAAGCCGCGCAATTGGGTTGATCAGAACGTCTATGCGGGCGTCGTCTCGGATGCGCGCCTGTCGTTTCGATCCGTGCCGGGCCAGGCCAATCGCGTGTCGATTGGCGCAGCGATCAGCGAGGCCACGGTGCGCCCGGTGGCGGCGATGGTGCCGATTGAACGCGTGTCGGGATACATGTCGATCGAGGATCAGACCTTTAGCGTTGTGGCCGAAAGCGGTCAGGCGACCGCGCCCTCGGGCCATCAGTTAAGCGTCACGGGCACAAGTTTCACCATTCCCAAGATGAACACCCGTCCAACGCCCGCCTGGGTCGATCTGCGCGTGGCGGGGGAAATCCCCGGCGCGCTGTCGCTGTTGGATGCCAAGCCGTTTGACATTTTCAGGGCCACCGACAGCCTGGGCCCCGATCTGGCAACCGGGCGCGCGGTGGCGCGGGGGCGGCTGGATCTGGCGTTGAAGCCGCAGATGAAACCTGAGGATATCCAGTTCGACGTGCGCGCCGATCTGACCGGGCTGCGGGCTGATCGTTTGATCCCCGACCATGTTCTGGCGGCAGAGCGCGCACAGGTCCATGCGACCAATGCGGGCGTGGAAATCACCGGCGACGGGCGGGTTGGTGCGGTCGAAGCGGGCGGCACCTGGTCCATGGCCATGGGGCCGGATGTGCAAGGCAAAGGGTCCAAAGTCGAAGGCTGGGTCGAGCTGTCACAACGGTTCTTGGATGAATTCAACGTGGGCCTGCCCGAAGGCACGGTGTCGGGGCGCGGCACCGGGCGCTATGTTCTGGACTTGCCGGTCGACGGCGCACCGACGATCGAGCTGAGCTCGGATCTGAACCGCATGACCCTGGCCGCCGGGCCACTGGGGTGGCGCAAGGCGGCCAATCGCACCGGGCGGCTGCTGGCGCGCGGCGTGCTGGGGGACCAGCCGCGCATTGACCGGCTGGAGTTCGAAGCGCCGGGGCTGTCCGCCACCGGCCGCGTCACCCTGCGCGAAGACGGAGAGCTTGACGCCGCAAGTTTTGACCGGGTCCGGCTGGGCGGCTGGCTGGATGCGCCGGTCACGTTTCAGGGGCGCGGGGCCAATCAGGCCGTGGCCATCGTGATTGATGGCGGCAGTGCCGATATGCGCCGGGCCGAGTTCAGCTCAGGCGACGGTGGCGGTGGCTCTGGTGACACGCCGATCAGCCTGCGCCTGGATCGCCTGACCATTTCCGAAGGCATCGTGCTGGTCGGCTTTAACGGTGATTTCAACCGGCGTGGCGGGTTGAACGGCACGTTCAATGCCACCGTCAAGGGCGGCGCGCCCATTCATGGCACGCTGGCGCCACAGCCCGAAGGCTCGGCGTTTCGCATCACCAGTTCGGATGCGGGCGGCGTGCTGCGCGGGGCGGGCGTGTTTGAAACCGCGCGCGGTGGTGACATGACCCTGATCCTGGCGCCGCGTGCAGGCGAGGGGGTTTACGAGGGCGACCTGGAAATCAAGAACGCCCGGGTCAAGGACGCGCCGGCCATGGCCGACCTGTTGTCGGCGATTTCCATTGTCGGCCTGCTGGAACAGCTGTCGGGCGACGGCATCGTGTTTTCCGACGTCGACGCCCGGTTCAGGCTGGACCCGAAAAAGGTCACGCTGTATCGCAGTTCGGCGGTCGGCCCGTCGCTTGGCATTTCGCTGGATGGCTATTATGACCTGACCAATTCGCAGATGGACATGCAAGGCGTGCTGTCACCGCTGTATCTGGTGAATGTTGTTGGCCGGGTGATCGCGCGCAAGGGCGAGGGGCTGGTTGGCTTTAACTTTACCCTGAAAGGGTCGCCTGATGACCCCAAAGTGGGGGTGAACCCGCTGTCCATCTTCACGCCGGGCATGTTCCGGGATATCTTTCGCCGCCCGCCCCCCGCTCAACAAAATTGACCCAACAGAACTGACGCCTGATGAAACTGTCCGACTTTGATTTCGACCTGCCCGAGGCGCTGATTGCGACGCGCCCTGCGCAGCCCCGCACCGCCGCGCGCCTGTTGGTGGCAACGCCTGATCGCCTGGTTGATGGCCATGTGGGCGATTTGGTTGACTGGCTGCGCCCCGGCGACCGATTGGTGCTGAACGACACAAAGGTCATTCCCGCCCGTCTGTTCGGCACGCGCACGCGCCCCGGCGCGGCGGGCGAAGGGGTGGCCAAGATCGAGGTCACGTTGCTGTCACCTGACGTAGAAGGGCGCTGGCAGGCGTTGGTCAAACCCCTGCGCAAGGTGAAAGAGGGCGAAGAGATCGTATTTTCCGACACCCTGTCCGCCTGGCTTGAAGCCAAGGAAGACGGGCAGGCGGTGTTGCGTTTCAACCTGACAGGGGCCGCCTTTGATGCGGCGCTGGACGCGGCGGGGCAGATGCCTTTGCCGCCCTATATTGCCGCCAAGCGCGCCGCAGATGCGCAGGACCGGACCGATTATCAGACGGTTTTTGCGGAACACACCGGGGCAGTGGCCGCGCCCACCGCGTCGCTGCATTTCGACCAGGCGCTGCTGGATCAGCTGGCCGCAAAGGGCGTTCAGATGACCCGCGTGACCTTGCATGTCGGGGCAGGGACCTTCCTGCCGGTCAAGGTTGATGACGTGTCGCAACACAAAATGCACGCGGAATGGGGTCAGGTGTCGGACGCCGCTGTGGCCGAGATCAACGCGACCAAAGAAGCCGGGGGGCGGATCATTCCGGTCGGCACCACCGCGCTGCGCCTGATCGAAAGCGCGGCCATCGCGCCGGGTCAGATTGGTGCCTGGGTTGGCGAAACCGATATCTTCATCACGCCGGGGTTTGAGTTCAATATCGCCGACGCCTTGATGACCAATTTCCACCTGCCGAAATCGACGCTGATGATGCTGGTCTCGGCGTTGATGGGCACGGATCGCGTGCGCCAGATCTATGACCACGCCATCGCGCAGGACTATCGCTTCTTTTCCTATGGCGACAGTTCGCTGCTGTTGCCGCACGGGGCCTTGGCGGCCACCTAGGGCCGGAACGCGACCCCGGTGCGTCGCGTTTGGTCGCTTGCGCCGCCACACCCGTGCTATCAGGGGAAAAAGTGACGCGCGTGGAGACCTTACATGATTCAAGTTTTGACCAGCTCCTGGGCTCTTTTGTTGGGCATGATGCTGTTGATGGTCGGCAACGGGGTGCAGGGCACGCTGTTGGGCATTCGCGGTGGGCTTGAGGGGTTTTCGACCTTTCAGATGTCTATCGTCATGTCGGGCTATTTCGCGGGTTTTCTGGGCGGGTCACGCATGGCGCCGGGCATGATCCGACGGGTCGGGCATGTGCGGGTGTTTGCCGCGCTGGGGTCGTTCATTTCCGCCGTTTTGATCCTGTACCCGTCGCTGACTGATCCCTGGGCCTGGACCGCGCTGCGCGTGGTCATCGGGTTCTGTTTTTCGGGCGTCTATGTGACGGCGGAAAGCTGGCTGAACAATGCCGCGACGAATGAAAACCGCGGCAAGGCCTTGTCGCTGTATCTGATCGTGCANATGGCGGGGATCGTCATGGCGCAGGGGCTTGTGGCGTTGGGGGATCCCAGCGGTTTCGTGCTGTTCATNGTGCCCTCGGTGCTGGTGTCCATCGCCTTTGCGCCGATCCTGTTGTCGGTCAATCCGACCCCGGCGTTTGCATCGACAAAACCGATGAGCTTGATCGAGCTGTTCCACTTTTCGCCCCTGGGCTGCGTCGGCATCTTCGTACTGGGCGGCGTGTTTTCGGCGCAATTCGGCATGGCCGCCGTGTTTGGCATCAAGATAGGCCTGACGGTTGGGGAGATCTCGTTCTTCATCTCGATGATCTATGTGGGCGGGCTGGTGCTGCAATATCCGATCGGCTGGATTTCCGACCGCATGGACCGACGCCAGTTGATCCTGATCGTAACGGCGGTGGGCGCAATGGGGTCGGCACTGCCGCTGATCTGGTCCAGCTCCTATACGATCCTGCTGGTCGCCGGGTTCGTGATTGGCGGCATGACCAACCCGCTTTATGCGCTGTTGCTGGCCTATGTGAACGACTTTCTGGAACATGATGATATGGCGGCGGCCTCGGCTGGTCTGGTATTCATCAACGGCATTGGCGCGATTGCCGGGCCGGTTGTGACCGGTTGGGCCATGGGCGCAATGGGTCCGATGGGGTTCTTTGCCTATATGGGCGTGCTGCTGGTGGTGCTGTTGATCTATGGCCTGTGGCGCACGACGCAGCGCGCGGCTGTTCCGATCGAAGAAACCGGCGATTTCGTTGCGCTGTCGCCATCCGGTTCGCCTGTGGCTGTGGACATGGCGCAAGAGGTCTATATTGAAACGCAACTGGACGATAATGACACGGAAGCCACAGCGACCGCGCAAGGATCATAAAAATGGTTGCGCATATGTGAAGCATTTGTAACGCTTTTCCCATGAGCAGACTTGGGCGAGGAGGGTCCGATGTGTACACCTGAGGAGGTGCTGGAATTCTGGCTGGACGAGGTCGGACCAGATGGGTGGTATGGCGGAACAGAGGCGCTGGATCAAACGATCCGCGACAGGTTCCTGGACAGTTGGAAAGAGGCCTGCGCCGGGGCGCACAGCCTGTGGCTGACCTATCCCAGCGGGACACTGGCCTATGTCATCCTGATGGATCAGCTTCCCCGCAATATGTTCCGGGGGCAGGCCCAGGCCTTTGCCTCGGACAACGCGGCGATTGCGGCGGCGAAATGTGCGGTCGACAAAGGCTGGGACATGAAGATTGATGAACCCGCGCGTCAGTTCTTTTACCTGCCGATGATGCACAGCGAAAACCTGTGCGATCAGGAACGCTGTGTGCGGTTGATGCTGACGCGGATGCCGGAGTACGGCGCGTCGAACCTGTTGCACGCAAAAGTGCATCGCGAAGTGATCCGTCGCTTTGGCCGGTTTCCCTATCGCAACGAGGCCCTGTCGCGCGACACGACCGCGCCCGAAGCGGCGTTCGTGGCCGAAGGCGGCTATGGCGCCGTGTTGCAACAACTGTCTGCCTGACCCCGGACCGACCTGCGGGCGCGCATGTCCTGGCGGAATGCGCGTACCGCGCATGCTTTATCCTTGATTTGGCGCCCGCTGCGGCGTCTGCTGATCCCATTGGCGTCCAATGGTTGCCATGATGTGACGTCATGGCGGGGTTTCCCTTGGGTCATTGATGCGCTGAGAAAAATAGTTTAATGCCAAACTATCTGTTGAAATGGGAGGCGCACATGTCCGGCAATTCTTTTGATACCATCGTTATCGGCTCTGGTCCCGGGGGCTATGTCGCCGCCATTCGGGCCGCGCAGCTGGGCCAGAACGTGGCCATTGTCGAACGCGAATCCCTGGGCGGGATCTGTTTGAACTGGGGCTGTATCCCGACAAAGGCGCTGTTGCGCAGCGCCGAGGTGTTCCACCTGATGCAGCGCGCCACAGAATTCGGCCTGTCGGCGGATGGGATTGGCTATGATCTGCCAGCGGTCGTCAAGCGCTCGCGGGGGGTGGCAAAACAGCTGTCCAGCGGCATTGGCCACCTGATGAAAAAGAACAAGATCACCGTGGTCATGGGCACGGCCTCTCTCCCTGCCAAGGGCAAGGTTGCNGTCAAGACCGACAAGGGTGTCGAGGAGCTGGTCGCCAAGAACATCATCCTGGCCACCGGCGCGCGTGCCCGCGAATTGCCGGGGCTCGAGGCCGACGGCGATCTGGTCTGGACCTATCGCCACGCGTTGAACCCGCCGCATATGCCCAAAAAGCTGTTGGTCATCGGCTCGGGTGCGATCGGCATTGAATTTGCCAGCTTTTTCAACACNTTGGGTGCTGATGTGACCGTGGTCGAAGTGATGGATCGCGTGTTGCCTGTCGAGGATGCCGAGATTTCGGCCTTCGCCAAAAAGGCGTTCGTGAAACAGGGCATGACGATCATGGAAAAAGCCATGGTCAAGCAGTTGGATCGCGGCAAGGGCACCGTCACGGCGCATATCGAAGTGGGCGGCAAGGTGCAGACGCAAGCGTTTGACACCGTCATTTCCGCCGTCGGCATTGTCGGCAATATCGAAGATCTGGGGCTGGAAGCCCTGGGTGTGAAGATCGACCGCACCCATGTGGTGACGGATGAATTCTGTCGCACCGGCGTCGATGGGCTGTACGCGATTGGCGACATCGCGGGCGCGCCATGGCTTGCCCACAAGGCCAGCCACGAGGGCGTCATGGTTGCCGAGCTGATCGCCGGTCTGCACGCCCATTCGGTGAAACCCGAAAGCATCGCGGGCTGTACCTATTGTCATCCGCAGGTCGCCAGCGTCGGATACTCCGAAGCGAAAGCCAAGGATCTGGGCTATGAGGTGAAGGTCGGCAAGTTCCCCTTCATCGGCAACGGCAAGGCGATTGCTTTGGGCGAGGCCGAGGGCATGGTCAAGGTCGTGTTTGATGCCAAAAATGGCGAACTTCTGGGCGCCCATATGGTTGGGGCCGAGGTGACAGAGATGATCCAGGGTTATGTCATCGGGCGTCAGTTGGAGACGACCGAAGAAGACCTGATGCACACAGTTTTCCCGCATCCGACGATTTCAGAAAGCATGCACGAGGCCGTTCTGGATGCCTATGATCGTGTCATTCACATGTAATTTCTGATACTTGCAGAAAATCAGGGTCGGGCGAGCGATCGCACCGGCCCTTTTCATTACATCGGCGGCAGCAGGGGCAGCGTCGTCAAGGCACCCGCGCGGCGCAGGGCGTGGCCCATATGATGCAATTCCTTGCGTAGCAGTTTTCCAGGCGCCAGGAACTGTTCCTGGGCACGCCCTAGTCGCGTGTTTGGGGTATTTGGGGTCTGACCGGGCGGTACAGATACAGGCCCGGACCCAAATGGCATGGGAGGATGTGCAAGGCAAAACCGGCCAACCAAAAGGCGGACACAAAGGGGCGGAACCGCGCGGGCGGGCGATCCTTCGCCATCGGCGCCAGCAGATCCTGCCCCCCTGCCACATCGCCGCACCAAACCTGAACCCGCATGCCGCCAAGCGCGAGAGTTGTCTGCGGATGAACGCGGCACATGGTTTCGTCGCCGATGATGACCGGCAGGTCGGCGGCGTCAAAGGCGGCGTGAATACAGGCGACATCAGTCAAGACATAGGCATAAGTAACTGTGATCAAGTTACTTTTTACTGCCATAACAGGTCAAATATGCGACCAGAGCCGGGGTGTTGCAATCGCATAGGCAAAAAGACCCAGGCGCGCCGGGGTCTTTTATTGGTGAACAAGCTCAAGGATTAGCCGCGAACGACCTTGCCGCCTGCCTGATGCCAGTGCCCGAGGCCGCCCAGATTATGCACGTTCTCATAGCCCATCTTTTTCATCATGCGCGCAGCCATGCCNGACCGGGCCCCTGAGGCACAATAGAGCGCGATGGGTTTGTCGGGGTCGATGGCTTTGTTGTAATCGGGGCCAGCGCGGTCGGCCTGAAACCGCAGTGCGGCCATGGGGATGGTCAACGCCCCTTCGGCCTTGCCCGACATCCGTATTTCGCTGGGATCACGAATGTCGATCACGATGATGTCGCCCTTGGTTGCCATCGAAACGATGTCCTGAGGCGACAGGCGGGGGCCTGCATCGCGCCCACCACCCATGAGAAAGTTCAGCATTAAAGTATTCCTTGGCTCAGCGTTATTTTGTCCCGGCACCGGGTGTTGCAGCTGATATATTTGATTTTACGAATATATCAACCCCAGGGCACTTTCCTGTCGTGGGGGCCTATTCCACCGTCAACGGTTGGCGCGCCACAATGGTGCGGTCCCGTTTCAGCACATAGCGCAGTTCATAGGCGCCGGGGCGGTCGGGTACTTTGACGATCAACGGCGAGCCATCCGAGGTATTGGCATAGGCCTCGTGGCCATTGTCGCCCAGCAGCGAGATGGCGATATAGTCGCCGCGCTGATCCGGGCCGGTCCAGCTGACCACCAGGTTTGCACCGGGGGCGATGGTGGCCGGGGCGGTCAGGGTCGCACTGGCGGGCAGGACCTCGAACGGTTGGCTGGTCAGGATGGCGTAATCCGTGCCGCGCACGACATAGCGCAGCTCGTACATCCCCGGGTCGCCGGGCAGGGGCAGGCGCAGCGGGCTGCCGTTGCTGGTCCGTTCATATTGTGCATATGCCGATGGTTTCATGCCCGGCTGGGCCAGGGTGATCATGTCACGCTTGTAATCCGGGCCGGTCCAGTCGACGACGATTTCCGTGCCCGCAATACCACTTTCCGGTGCGCTCAGCGTGGCGTCCAGCGCGTCGACCGTGATGGGCCGACTTGCCAGGATCGCGCGTTCATTGCCCTGGGTGATATAGCGCAGCTCATAGTCGCCCGGTGTGGTCGGCATTTGCAGCCGCAGGGGATTGCCGTCGCGGGTGTATTCAAAGGCCTCGTATTCATTTACCCCGGCGCCAAGCGGTGCAATCGCGATGTAATCCTTGTCATAGGCTGGCCCGGCCCAGGTCACAGGGATTTCCCCGGCTGCGGGCGCATGTGCGGCGGCCTCGATCGTGGCACTGACCGGCGTTACGCTGATGGCATGGCGCGCCATGACGCGGTTCGGGTGGCCATCCATGATATAGCGGATTTCATAATCGCCCGGCTCGGTTGGCATTTCCAACTGCAAGGGCGACCCATTGCGCACATAGGTATAGGCCACGTATCGCGCATCCGGGTCCGCGGCAGGCGCGATGTCGATATAGTCGTTCTTATAGCCCGGCCCGGTCCAGGTGACGGGGATCTTTGCACCCGCATTGGCCTGGGTCGCAGCGGCGAGCGTTACGCTCGCATCGGTCAGCGTGATCGGCCTGCGCACCAACACGATGGTGTCCTGGTTCAGGATATAGCGCAGCTCATAGTCGCCCGGTTCAGTCGGCAGCGCCAGCCGCAGCGGGCTGCCCTCGCGGGTATAAGTATAGCCCTCGTAAGACCCGTCGCGTTCACCGGGGATCGAAATCGAAATATAATCGTTCTTTTCGTCCGGCCCTTGCCAGGTCACCTCGATCTCGGACCCGACCACGGCGGTTTCGGGGCCCATGATGCTGGTTGCCACATCGACCACCTCGATCGTGATGCGCGCGGGCACATGTTTCGAGGCATTCAGCACATAGCGGATCTCATAGGTGCCCGGCTCGGGCGGCATTTGCAACTGCAACGGGCTGCCGTCATGGGTATAGCTATAGTTGATGTAATAGTCATCGCCCTGGTCCAGGCTGGCAACGGTCAGATAGTCGTTCTTGTAATCCGGGCCCTGCCAGTCAACAGCCACAAGCGAACTGATCCCGGCCTGTTCGGGGGCGGTCAGGGTGATGTCCAGGGCCGTGACTTCGATCATGCGGCGGGCCAGAACCTTGGTGCCTTCGTGCATCAGATACCGGATTTCATAGCTGCCCGGTTTGGGCGGCATGCGCACCATGACCTTGTCGCCGTCACCGGTATCGACACTGTTGCGCGTATAATCATAGTGGTGGTAATAGGCATCGCCCATGTCCAGATCGGCGCTGGAGATATAGTCGTTCTTTTCGCCGGGGCCGGTCCATTGCACGGCCACAAGCGACCCCGCCGGGGCCGTGGCAGGGGCCAGCAGCGTGGCGGCAGGGGTGAATTCGGGCAGCACCAGCGTGACGGTCATCGCCTCTTTGGTCACGGTAAAGATGGCATCGGCAAAGGCTTCGTCGGCCAGGCGCAGAACGCCTGCGCGGCCAGTGCCGGGCAACAGGCTCAGAACAGGGCGGGCGGTGGCGTCGGCTTCCAACAGGTGGCCTGCCGCGTCGGTGTCGATGTTCCAGATGAGGCCGTCGGTGATCTCACCGCCCCCCGGTCCATCGGTTGCGCGAAAGATCACGTCCACGGGCATCGGGGCGGGCTCGGGCTCTGCAACGATTTCCAGCGCTTCGGCCAGCTCATCGGCGTTTTCGGCGCTGCGAAACGTGCCACCGGTTTCTGCGGCCAGGCATTGCAACTGGGCCAGCGCGGCGGGGTCTGACACGTCAAAGCCGATCACATGGGCGGTGAAATCAACGCCGGCCTCCTCCAGCCGCCGCCCGACTTCGCAGGGGTCCAGCGCGCAGGTTTCGATGCCGTCGGACACCAGAATGACCGTCGCCGCCTCTTCGGTGTATTTCAACGCCTCGGCGGCCTGGATCACAGCGGCAGACAGCGGCGTTTTGCCCTTGGGTTTGATCGCGTTGACCGCTCCTGCGATGGCGGCGCGATCCGTGCCCGGCGCCAGAATGGTTTCAATATCGGAACAGTCGCCCTTGCGCCGGTGGCCATAGGCGGTCAGGCCCAGTTCCTGTTCGGCGGGCAAGGTTTGCAGCAATCCGCCAATCACATCCTGAGCGATGGTGATTTTCGCGATCCCGTCAATCTGCCCCCACATGGACCCGGACGCATCCAGCACCAGAATGGCGCGCGGTGCGTCTTGCGCCGTGGCGACGGTTGAAAACAGGCAGAACAGGGCGGTCAGACAGGCGCGCAACATGGGGGGCTCCGAAATGAACGTGATAAAAGGTGGGCCACTGTAACGCCGCACGGCCTGATTCCAGAAGTCTGGAAATCCCACCTGCGACAGTTCATTCTTTGTTCTCGTTTCTGGATTGTCGAACCGGCCCCGATCCCCTATCTGTTAATCACGTCTTAAAGGGTGTCCCATGGCCGAGCTGAAAAACATCGAAGTGCGCGGTGCGCGTGAGCATAACCTAAAGAACATTGACGTGGACATTCCGCGCGACCAACTGGTTGTGATTACGGGGCTTTCCGGGTCGGGCAAGTCATCCTTGGCGTTCGACACGGTCTATGCCGAAGGTCAGCGTCGCTATGTGGAATCGCTGTCCGCCTATGCGCGGCAATTCCTGGATATGATGCAAAAACCGGATGTGGACCACATTTCCGGCCTGTCCCCGGCAATTTCGATCGAACAGAAAACCACGTCGAAGAACCCGCGCTCGACCGTCGGCACGGTGACCGAGATTTACGACTATATGCGCCTGCTGTTTGCCCGTGCGGGCACGCCGTTCAGCCCCGCCACCGGCCTGCCGATCGAAGCGCAACAGGTTCAGGACATGGTGGACCGCGTCATGACGATGGCCGAGGGCACGCGCGCCTATCTTTTGGCCCCGATTGTGCGCGACCGTAAGGGCGAATATCGCAAGGAATTCCAGGAGTTACAGAAGAAAGGCTTTCAGCGTGTGAAGGTCGATGGCGGCTTTTACGATCTGGAAGACGCCCCGACGCTGGACAAGAAACTGCGCCACGATATTGACGTTGTGGTCGACCGGATCGTGGTGCGCGAGGGGCTTGAAACCCGTCTGGCCGACAGCTTCCGCACCGCGCTGGATCTGGCCGATGGCATCGCCATTCTGGAAACCGCCCCGAAACCCGAAGACGGTGAGCCGGAACGTCACACGTTTTCCGAACGCTTTGCCTGTCCCGTGTCCGGCTTCACCATTCCTGAGATTGAGCCGCGCCTGTTTTCCTTTAACGCGCCCTTTGGCGCCTGTCCCGACTGTGACGGGCTGGGCAAGGAATTGTTCTTTGACGAACGTCTGGTCGTGCCTGACGCGACGCTTCAGATTTACGACGGCGCGCTGGCGCCCTGGCGCAAGGGCAAATCGCCCTATTTCCTGCAAACGATTGAATCGATTGCGCGTCATTACGAGTTTGATAAATCCACGCCCTGGAAGGATCTGCCGGCCAAAATCCAACAGCTGTTCCTGTATGGATCCGGCAAGGACGAAATCAAATTCCGCTTTGACGAAGGCGGCCGGGTTTACGAGGTCACACGCCCCTTTGAAGGTGTCATTCCCAATATGGAACGGCGCTATCGCGAAACTGACAGCAACTGGGTGCGCGAGGAATTTGAGCGTTATCAGAACAATAGGCCCTGTGGTGCCTGTGGCGGCTATCGCCTGCGCGACGAAGCCCTGGCGGTGAAAATCGCCGGTGTGCATGTGGGCGAAGTCGTTCAGATGTCGATCCGCGAGGCGTTTGACTGGTGTGAAAACGTGCCTGCGTCGCTGTCGGCGCAGAAAAACGAAATTGCCCGTGCNATCCTGAAGGAAATCCGCGAACGTCTTGGCTTTTTGAACAATGTCGGGCTGGAATATCTGACGCTGTCGCGCAATTCCGGCACGCTGTCGGGCGGCGAAAGTCAGCGGATCAGGCTGGCGTCGCAAATCGGCAGCGGTTTGACCGGCGTGCTGTACGTGCTGGATGAACCGTCCATCGGGCTGCACCAACGCGACAACGGTCGCCTGTTGGAAACGCTGAAAAACCTGCGTGATCAGGGCAACACCGTGATTGTTGTCGAACATGACGAGGAAGCCATTCGCGAGGCCGATTACGTCTTTGACATCGGTCCGGGTGCCGGGGTGCATGGCGGTGAAATCGTCGGTCAGGGCACGGTTGATGACCTTTGCGGCAATCCGAATTCCATCACCGGTCAGTATCTGACGGGGGCGCGCGAGATCGCAGTTCCCAAGAAACGGCGCAAGGGCAACAAGAAAAAAATCAGTGTTATCAAGGCGACAGGCAACAACCTTAAAGAGGTGTCGGCCGATTTCCCGCTGGGCAAATTCGTCTGTGTCACCGGGGTGTCAGGCGGCGGCAAGTCGACGCTGACAATCGAAACCCTGTTCAAGACCGCCAGCATGCGGCTGAACGGCGCGCGCCAGACGCCTGCGCCGTGCGAAACCATCAAGGGGCTGGAACACCTGGACAAGGTGATCGACATTGACCAACGCCCGATCGGGCGGACTCCTCGTTCAAATCCAGCGACTTACACGGGGGCTTTCACACCGATCCGCGACTGGTTTGCCGGGCTGCCCGAAAGCAAGGCGCGTGGCTATAAGCCCGGACGGTTCAGTTTCAACGTGAAAGGCGGGCGCTGCGAGGCCTGCCAGGGCGATGGTGTCATCAAGATCGAAATGCACTTTCTGCCCGATGTCTATGTCACCTGCGAGACCTGCAATGGCGCCAGATATAACCGAGAGACCTTGGAAATTCAGTTTAAAGGCAAGAGCATAGCCGACGTTCTTGATATGACGGTCGAGGACGCACAGACTTTCTTTAAGGCGGTTCCATCGATCCGCGAAAAGATGGATGCGCTGATGCGTGTCGGGCTGGGATACATCAAGGTCGGGCAGCAGGCGACGACGCTTTCGGGCGGCGAAGCGCAGCGTGTGAAACTGTCCAAGGAACTGTCGAAACGATCAACCGGGCGCACGCTGTATATTCTGGATGAACCCACCACGGGGCTGCATTTCGAAGACGTGCGCAAGCTGCTTGAGGTGCTGCATGAACTGGTTGATCAGGGCAATACGGTGGTGGTGATCGAACATAATCTGGACGTGGTAAAAACCGCCGACCACATTATCGACATTGGCCCCGAAGGCGGCGATGGCGGCGGACGCATTGTTGCCGTTGGCACGCCTGAACAGGTCGCCGAAGTGGGCGAAAGCCACACTGGCCATTACCTGAAAGACATGTTGCATCCACGCCGGGCGGCCGCCGAATGACCCCGATCCTGGGCGCCATTGCTGTGGTGATCCGGGACGGTCATGTGCTGTTGGTTGAGCGCGGCCAAGACCCGGATAAAGGCGCCTGGGGATATCCGGGCGGAAAGGTCGAATGGGGCGAAACCGTTGCCCAGGCGGCGGTGCGCGAGCTGCGCGAGGAAACCGGTATTCTTGCCACGGCAGGGGCGATTGTTGACACTTTGGACGTGGTGAAACACGATGGTGGCGTGGTGACGCATCACTATTTCCTNGCCGGGGTGCTGTGCACCTATGTGTCAGGGGACCCGGTTGCCGCAGATGATGCGGCAGATGCCAGGTGGGTGCCTTATNATGCTGTATTACAAGNGGAATTGNGGATGAGCCACGGTGTGGATCGCCTGTTGAAACAGGTTCTGGAGGCCCAATGAGCGGTGAAAAGGTCGGCTTGGCGCTGGGATCTGGCGGCGCACGTGGCTGGTGCCACATCGGTGTCATGCGCGCCTTGGATGATCTGGGCGTCAAACCGGCTCTGGTTGCGGGTTGTTCCATGGGCGCGCTGGTTGGCGTCGCTTGGGCGGCGGACAGATTGGATGCGCTGGAAGCATGGGTTTTGTCGCTGACACCGGGCAAATACGTCGGTCTGATGGACGTGCGCCTGGGCTCGGGCGGATTGATCGAGGCGCGCGAAATCGAGGTGATGTTGCGCGACATTGGCGTTGCCGACCGCATCGAACAGCTGCCGCGCCCGTTCGGGGCCGTCGCCACCGACATGGAGACCGGGCGCGAGGTCTGGCTGAAGCAGGGCGCAACCTATCCGGCGGTGCGCGGCTCGGTCGGCATTCCCGGTGTGTTCAGCCCGATCCGGTATCAGGGAAAATGGCTGTTGGACGGCGGGTTGAGCAATCCGATCCCGGTCTCTCTGGCGCGTGCCATGGGGGCCGAGGTGGTGATTGCCGTGAATCCCAACGCCAAGCCGCGCGGGCGTTTTTGGAAACCTTCCGTACCCGGCCCAAGTGCGGGGGGCTGGGCGGCCTCAAAGCTGCCGAAGGAATGGCATCAGGCGTTGGGCCTGAACCTGGATGCCACGCCGGACCCGAAAAACCCCAATTACTTTGAGGTGTTGAACGCCTCAATTGAAATCATGACCGACCAGATCCGCCGATCCCGCCTGGCCGGGGACCCGCCGCATGTGCTGGTGAACATGGCGTTCGAGCATCTGACCGCGCTGGAGCTGCATCGCGGTGCCGAGGCGATCGAAATGGGATATGCGCGGACCATGGCGCTGGCCGATCTGATCCGCGAGGCCTGTCTGTAAAGATGCGAAAAGCCCGGCGTTGATGCCGGGCTTTTGCTTTTAATTCAAACGGCTTAGCCGTCGAAGTCAACCTCTTCCACCAGCTTCAACGCGGCGGGGCGTTGGGCGGCGACGTCCATCAGGTTCACGTCATCGGCGGTAAATTCACCCCAGCTGGCGACCAGATCGCTGGCCGAAACGCCGGGGGTGACGGGGTATTCATGCACCACTTCGGCATAGATTGCCTGCGCTGCGGGTGTGGTCAGGAATTCCATCAGCTTGATGGCATTTTCGCTGTGCGGGGCGTGTTTGGCCAAAGCGATGCCAGACAGGTTCACATGTGTTCCGGTGCCTTCAAATGTCGGGAACAGGATGCGCACGCTGTCGGCCCATTCTTTCTGTTCCGCGTCATTGACCATCGCGCCCATGTAATAGGTGTTGCCCAGCGAAATGTCGCATTCACCGGCCCAGATCGCCTTGATTTGCGCGCGGTCGTTGCCCTGGGGCTTGCGGGCCAGGTTGGCTTTCACACCCTCCAGCCAGGCGCGCGTTTCGGTGTCACCGTTGTGATCCAGAAAGGCGGCGACCAGCGCCAGCGTATAGGCGTGAGTGCCCGAACGCGTACAGATGCGGCCGCGCCATTTCGGGTCGGCCAGGTCTTCGTAGGTCGTGACCTCGCCTTCGGCGACACGGTCGCGCGCGGCATAGACGACGCGGGCGCGGCTGGTCAGGCCGAACCATTCATTGCCCGGATCACGGAACTGCGCCGGGATGTTGGCGGTCAGAACTTCGCTGGTCACAGCCTGGGTCAGGCCCGCATCAACAATTGCCGCAAGGCGCGAAATATCGGTGGTCAACACCAGGTCCGCCGGGGTGCGTTTGCCTTCGGCTTCCAGCCGTTCGATCATGCCCTTGGACAGAAAGGCGACATTTACGGCGATGCCGGTCTGTTCGCTAAAGGCGTCCATCAGCGGCTGGATCAGTTCGGGCTGGCGATAGGAATAGACGTTCACCTCATCCGCAAAGGCGGGCAGGGCTGTTGTCAGGGCCAAAAGTGCGGTAACGGGGAGTTTCATGTCGCGGGTCTCCGAGGTTCATGTTTCTGAGCGTCATAAACCTGAGTTTTTTACTCGGGTCAATACCTGACTAAAACATTCGGGTTTTCGGATGTGCGGGTTTCAATGCCGCTTTTCTTCCGCCTTGACCGCATTCCATAGCGCGTCCAACTCCTCCAGGTTCGANTGCTCCGGTGTGCGCCCTTCGGNGGCNAGGCGGTCTTCGATCCCTTTGAAACGACGTTCAAATTTCGCGTTTGTGTCGCGCAGGGCCTCTTCGGGTTCGACCCCCAGATGACGGGCCAGATTGGCCAGGACGAACAACAGGTCACCCATTTCCTCGCGCACTTCGTCCTGTGTCAGGCTTTCGCGGGCTTCGACCAATTCCTGGGCTTCCTCCTGAATTTTGTCCAAAACCATCGACGTGTCCGGCCAATCAAACCCGACCCGTGCGGCGCGTTTTTGCAGCTTTTGCGCGCGCAGCAGGGCGGGCAGGCCGATGGCGACCCCGTCCAGCACGCCCTTTTGCGCCTTTGAGACGCGTTCCGCCGCCTTGATCGTTTCCCAATCGACAGTCTGCTGGTCGGCGGACTTGTCACGGCTTTCTGCGCCAAACACATGCGGATGACGCGCGACCATCTTGTCGGACATGGTGTCGGCGACCTGATCAAAGGTGAACATCCCGGCCTCTTCGGCCATCTGGGCGTGAAACACCGACTGGAACAACAGATCGCCCAGCTCGCCTTTCAGCTCGACCCATTCCTTGCGCTCAATCGCATCGGCGACCTCATAGGCCTCTTCGATCGTATAGGGCGCGATGGTGGCGAATGTCTGTTCGATGTCCCAGGGACAGCCGGTTTCGGGATCACGCAAACGGCGCATGATTTCCAACAGGCGGGGCATGCCGCCGTGGGGATTGTGAACCAGTTGGTCAGATTTGCTCATTGCGCTCGGCCTCAAATCAGTGAACTCTTCCCGGCATAACATGCGTCGTGACAGGAACAACCCATGCCGATCATCAACCGTATTGCCGACTATGCCGAGGACATGAAAACCTGGCGTCGCTGGATGCATATGCACCCCGAACTGGGGTTGGAGTGTCACGAGACCGCCGCCTATGTGGTCGATCGGCTGAAGGAATTTGGCGTCGATGAGATCCACACAGGCATTGGCGTGTCCGGTGTGGTGGCGATCATCAATGGCACGGGGGATGGGGGTACGATCGGGCTGCGCGCCGATATGGATGCGTTGCCGATGCCCGAGGAAACCGGGCTGGAATACGCCTCGACCGTCGAAGGGCGCATGCATGCCTGCGGCCATGACGGCCACACCACCATGTTGCTTGGGGCGGCGCGATACCTGGCAGAAACGCGCAAATTCGCAGGCAAGGTCGCGCTGATCTTTCAACCTGCCGAGGAAAACGGTGGCGGCGGCAAGGTCATGTGTGACGAAGGCATGATGGACCGGTTCGCCATTGATCAGGTCTATGGCATTCACAACGCGCCAGATTACGAGGCGGGCGCGTTTTTTGGCCGCACCGGCGCGCTGTTGGCCGCCGTGGACACCTTTAGCGTGACGTTGAAGGGCGTTGGCGGCCACGGTGCCTATCCGCATGAAACCAAGGACCCGGTGATTGCGGCCGCTGGTCTGGCGATGGCGTTGCAAACGGTGGTCAGCCGCAATGCCTATGCGATGGACCAGTTGGTTGTGTCGGTGACGCAGATCCATGGTGGGTCGGCGGAAAACGTGATTGCGGAATCGGCCTGGATCCAAGGCACGGTGCGGAGCTTTGATCCCGAAGTGCGCAAGATGGCCGAACGGCGCATTCGTGCGATCGTGGCCGGGCAGGCGGCGTCTTTCGATGTGACGGCGGAAATTGACTATGAAAATGGCTATCCGGCCACCGTGAACCATGCGTCCGGCGTTGAACTGGCGGCGCGCGCTGCGGTTGATGTGGCGGGCGAAGACCGCGTCGACACCGACGCCTTGCCCGAAATGGGGGCCGAGGATTTCTCATACATGTTGGAAGAACGCCCCGGCGCCTATTTCTTCATNGGCATTGGCGAAGCNGCCGGGCTGCACCATCCGAAATACGATTTCAACGACGATGTCGCGCCTACCGGGGCCAGCTTNTTTGCCCGTCTGGTTGAGATTGCGCAGCCGGTGTAGCCGCCTCTTGCAAATTTGATCAAATTACGCAACATGGGGTCTGAACAGAAGGTGAGGGCCGCATGGCACTGGAAGACGCGAGCAAACAGGTCGACACGGCGATTACACGCAAGGGGTTCAAGGGCCTNTCCTATGAAAACACCTTTGGCGGTGTGACCAGCTTTCTGCGACGCACCCTGACCAAGGATTTGCGCGAGGTCGATCTGGCCGTCACCGGCATTCCGTTTGATCAGGCGGTCACCAATCGCCCCGGCACCCGTTTGGGGCCGCGCGCCATCCGCGAGGCCAGCGCGTTGCAGTCGCCCGATGCGCCCTATGGCTGGGGCTTTGATCCGCTGTCGGAATTTGCGATTGCNGANTATGGCGATCTAGCGTTTGACTATGCCCATATCGACGAATTCCCGGCGGCGCTTGAGGCCCATATCACCGGCATTCTNGACCAAGGCGCGGCCTCGCTGGTGCTGGGGGGGGACCATTACATCACCTTCCCGATCCTGCGGGCTTACGCCAAAAAACACGGGCCGCTGTCGCTGTTGCAGTTTGACGCCCACACCGACACATGGCCNGATGATGACATGAGCCGGGTTGATCACGGCACCATGTTTTACAAGGCCGTGAAGGAGGGGCTGATCGACCCGAAACGGTCCGTTCAGGTCGGCATTCGCACGCAGAATGACGACACGCTGGGCGTCAACATCATCGACGCGCGCGAGGTGCATGAACGTGGACCTGTCGCCACGGCTGAAAAGATCAAATCTATCCTGGGCGACAACAAGACATACCTGAGTTTTGACATCGACGGGCTGGACCCGGCCTTTGCGCCGGGCACCGGCACGCCGGTCTGGGGCGGGCTGACCAGCGCGCAGGCGTCGATCATCCTGCGTGATCTGGCCGGGATCAACCTGGTCGGCGGCGATGTGGTCGAGGTGTCTCCACCCTTTGACACCACCGGCGCCACGGCGATTGCCGGCGCCCATGTGGCGATGGAAATCCTGTGCCTGTGGTGCTGGACCCGGCGGGTGTGAGGCAAAGAACCGCTCGCGCAAAGACCGGGCAGGGGATATGTAGGCCAGATGACCTATGCGCTTCTGATCCTGCTCGATATCATCGTCCTGTTTGCCATCTGGGTACGGGTGGCCGCCAGCAATCCGAAACGCTGGCATGTGACGGTGGATGCGACGCCCAAACAGATGGATGGCGGCGTGATCATGGTCACACCCGGCGACAGCGACACGTTCAAACGCCTGTTTGACATCGCCAAAGCCACCCCGCGCACGCGCCTGTTGGCGGGGGGCGCCGATGCGGGCCANGCGACCTTCATCACACGATCCGCNGTCTGGGGCTTTCCGGATTATTCGACGATGCAGCTGCACAGGGCTCAGAACGGCGACCAGATCGCAATCTACGCCCGCCTNCGGTTCGGGCGCAAGGATTTCGGCGTGAACTCAGCCCGAGTGACCGACTGGCTGCAACGCCTTCACCCGACCCAAAGCGGTTCGCGAAAAACTTGAATTAGGCCATGTTCGCGAAACGCGCGGAACCTATTGGTGTTGTGGGCGTTTCGAAACAAACTCGTTTCCCGAGTTTAGCTCGAAATGCTTTAGCTGGGATGACACGCAGCCCTCGCCGGTATCGCGCCACATCGGGTTGTTCAGGCTCATCTCGCACCGCGCCAGAAACGCGCGCCCGTTGACATACAGGCAAATGACCTGATCCAGCTCGACTCGTTCGCCTTGGGTATCGGTGCAATAACAGTCGATCACCCGCCCCCCCGGTGCAACCACATCGGCCCACGCTGGCCCCGCAAGCAGGGCGGTTATCAGTGCAATTCTCAACATGCGCGCATTATACCACCGATGCCGCCCCTTGACCAATGCGACACGATGGGGGACACGGGGGCATGGTTCCTGTCGAAAAACTTGCCGCGATCACCCAGCGTTTTCAGTTCCTTGAGGCCCGCATGGCCGAGGGGCTGTCGGGCGATGAAATCGCCGCCGTTGGGCGTGAATATGCCGAGCTGAAGCCGGTGGTCGACCAGATCACCGGCTACCAACAGCTGTTGTCTGATATTGCCGAGGCCGAAGCGATGCTTGCCGACCCGGAAATGAAGGAGTTGGCCGAGGAAGAATTGCCCGACCTGCGCACCCGTCTGCCCGAGGCCGAACAGGCCATGCGCCTGGTTTTGCTGCCGAAAGACGCCGCAGACGCGCGCCCGGCGATGATCGAAATCCGTCCCGGCACCGGTGGGGACGAGGCCGCTTTGTTCGCCGCCGACCTGTTGCGCATGTATCAGCGATATGCCGAAACTCAGGGCTGGAAATTCGAGATTGTGCAGCAGAGCCTGACCGAGCTGGGCGGCATCAAAGAGGTGACCGCGCATGTCAAAGGCGCGGGCGTGTTTGCCCGGCTGAAATACGAAAGCGGCGTGCACCGGGTGCAGCGTGTGCCAGAAACCGAAAGCGGCGGGCGCATTCATACCTCGGCGGCGACGGTTGCGGTGCTGCCCGAAGCCGAAGATGTTGATATCAAGATCGACGCTGGGGATATTCGGATCGACACGATGCGCGCCAGCGGGGCAGGTGGGCAGCACGTGAACACCACCGATTCCGCCGTGCGCATCACCCATCTTCCGACCGGTATCATCGTGGTCAGCGCCGAGAAATCGCAGCACCGCAACCGCGAGATCGCCATGCAGGTGCTGAAAACGCGGCTGTATGATCTGGAACGCCAACGCATTGACGGCGAACGCGCCGCTGATCGGCGCTCGCAGGTGGGGTCGGGTGACCGCTCAGAACGCATCCGCACCTATAATTTCCCGCAAGGGCGCATGACCGATCACCGCATCAACCTGACGCTCTATAAGCTGGATCAGGTGATGCAGGGTGATCTGGACGACATTATCGACGCGCTGATTGCCGAAGATCAGGCCGCACAGCTGGCGGACATGGAGGGATGACGGGCAGCCAAGCCATGGTGCGCGCCATTCAGGCCATGCGGGATGCGGGCATTGACGATCCGGCGCGTGATGCGCGCAAGCTGTTGGCGATGGCGATGGGAATTGATCCCGCGCGCATGACTCTGCATCAGCAGGACGGCCTGTCAGATCAGGAAGAACAGACGTTCTTTCAGTATGTTGACGCCCGATGTCAACGTCAGCCCGTGTCGCAGATCATCGGCTATCGCGATTTCTATGGCCGCCGTTTCATTGTGACGCCCGCCGTGCTGGACCCACGCCCCGACACGGAAATCCTGGTCGAAGCCGCGTTGGCCGAACCGTTCGACACGGTGCTGGACCTGGGCACGGGGTCGGGCTGTATCCTGTTGACCTTGTTGAAGGAAATGCCAGGCGCTTGGGGGGTAGGCACCGACCTGTCACCCAAGGCGTTGGAGGTTGCGCGCGCCAACCGCGCGGCGTTGGCGCTGGAGGGGCCCGCCGTGCTGCGCGAGGGCAACTGGTTTGACGCGGTCGAAGGTGGCCCGTTCGATCTGATCGTGTCCAACCCGCCCTATATCACCGACGCCGAGATGGCCACGCTGGCGCCAGAGGTGCGCGATTGGGAGCCCACCATGGCCCTGACGCCCGGCGGTGACGGGCTGGATGCCTATCGCGTGATTTCGGCCGGTGCCCGGGCGCATCTGGTGCCCGGTGGGCGTCTGATGGTCGAAATCGGTCCAGCCCAGGGTGACGCCGTTGCCGCGCTGTTCATCGCCGCGGGGCTGGAAAACACCCGTGTTCTGCCTGACCTGGACGGGCGCGATCGGGTCGTGGTGGCAAATAATCCGTAAACGAATTCCGTCACAGGACTGCAACCTCCCGAAACACGGGCAAAATTCGGCGAAACGTCGCGAAACTTGCAAATTGCTCTTGTCTTGGGCGCGCTGGCATGTTTACTCGGGGGACAAGCAGTGGGGCGCTGTTTCAAATGAACCCCCGCCGCTGACAAGCCCCAAAAAGTCGGACCATCAATGCGCAAAGCGGCGCTTGGTCAGGACACAAAAGCCACGATGGCTGAAAGCAAGACCCTATGAGATCTTCGAAATCACGTTCGCGCGGGAAGTCCAACCGCAACCGTAGCAACAACAATACCCCCGGCAACAATATCAACCGGGTGTTTGACAGTTCCGGTCCCGAGGGCAAGGTGCGTGGCACCCCGCAACAGATCATCGACAAATATACGCAACTGGCGCGCGATGCGCATCTGTCCAATGACCGCGTGGCGACTGAAAACTTTCAGCAACACGCCGAGCATTACACCCGCCTGTTGGGCGAGGCGACCCGTGACGCGGAGACCCGCCGCCTGCAAGCCGAAGAGCAGAACCGCCTGCGTCAACAACGCGAGCGTGAGGAACGCGAAGCCCGTGACGCGCGCCACGCCGAGAAACGTGAAGCGCAGCAAACAGCAGCAGCAACCGGCACCGCAAGCGCAGCCTCAGGCGGCTATGGACCTGGCTGATGCGCCGCAACCTGACGCAGCCGCAGTGATCGCGCCCTCCGATGGCGACACCGACAGCGGGTTGGTGGAAACACCCGAGAGCAAGCCGAAGAAACGCGCACCGCGTCCGCGCAAGCCGCGCGCGCCCAAGGCGGAAAAGCCCGCTCAGGAGCCATCGGCGCCGGACAGCCCGGACACCCCGGAAGCCGCAGAGTAATACGCAAAAAATGAAGAATGAANAAAGGCCCTGTCGCAGTGACAGGGCCTTTCTTTTCAATATCTTGTGGCGCTGACTTAATCCTTGCCGCGATAGGGTTCGACATATTGCAGCGCCATGTCCCAGGGAAAGAAGATCCAGGTATCCTGGCTGACCCCGGTGATGAAGGTGTCCACCATCGGTTCGCCCTTGGGTTTGGCATAGACGGTGGCGAAATGCGCCTTGGGCAACAGGTCGCGCACCAGTTCCAGCGTGCGCCCTGAATCGACCAGGTCGTCGATGATCAGCACACCCGTGCCGTCCCCGGCAATCCCAGCGTCCGGTGCCTTAAGCACTTTGGCTTCGCTTTGCGACTGGTGGTCATAGCTTTTCACGCTGACCGTATCGACCACGCGAATATCCAGTTCACGCGCGATGATCATGGCCGGGGCCATGCCGCCGCGGGTGATGGCGACAATGGCTTTCCAGGCCCCATTGTCCGGCCCTTTTCCGTCCAGCCGCCAAGCCAGAGCGCGCGCGTCGCGGTGCAGCTGATCCCAGCTGACGTGAAACCCCTTTTCGTGGGGCAGCTGATGATCGGTCATCCGTCTTTCCTTTTCGTCACGACATCAATGTCAGGCGCGTCCACGGCTTTCATGCCCACGACGTGATATCCGGCATCCACATGGTGGGTTTCGCCAGTCACACCGCTGCTGAGATCAGACAGCAGGTACAGCGCCGATTTGCCAACATCGTCGATGGTCACATTGCGGCGCAGCGGTGAATTCAGTTCGTTCCATTTCAGGATATAGCGGAAATCACCGATGCCGCTGGCGGCCAGCGTCTTGATCGGCCCGGCGGAAATCGAATTCACCCGAATATTGCGCTTGCCGTAATCCTCGGCCAAATAGCGCACCGAGGCCTCCAGCGCGGCCTTGGCCACGCCCATGACGTTGTAATGCGGCATGACCTGTTCGGCGCCATAATAGGTCAGCGTCAGCATTGATCCACCGTCCTCCATCATCGCAGCCGCGCGGCGCGCCACCGAGGTGAAGGAATAGACCGAGATATCCATGGTCATCAGGAAATTGTCGCGACTGGTGTCGGCGTACAGCCCGCGAAGTTCGCTTTTGTCAGAAAAACCAATGGCATGTACGATGAAGTCAATCTTGCCCCAGCGCGTCTCCATTGCCGTGAACAGCGCGTCGACGGACGCCTCGTCCGTGACATCGCAATCAACGACAAAATCACTGCCCAGCTTTTCAGCCAAGGGCAGGACACGCTTTTTCATTGTCTCGCCCTGGTAAGACAGGGCCAGTTCGGCGCCCGCCTCGTGCAGGGCCTTGGCAATGCCCCAAGCAATGGATTTATCGTTGGCAAGGCCCATGATCAGGCCTCGTTTACCGTTCATCAAACCTGACGACATTCGTTGTTCCCCGTCCCGTGTATCTGCGTTAGACCCGTTTATGCGATTGAGCCATACCCCGCAAGCCTTTGGGGGAATGCAGACAGGGAGAAGCCAGATGTCGGACCGGGGTGGAAAATTTGCGGGCCAGGACCCGTTCGTGATTGCCCGCGCCTGGTTGGCCGAGGCGGTCGATGCCGAGGTGAACGACCCCAATGCCATCGCCTTGTCGACGGTGGACCGCGACGGTTTGCCCAACGCGCGTATGGTGCTGTTGAAGGACATCGAAGACGACGCGTTCGTCTTTTACACCAACTATGGCTCGGCCAAGGCAAATGAGATCGAACAGGCAGGCAAAGCCGCGTTCGTCATCCATTGGAAAAGCCTGCGCCGCCAGATCCGTGTGCGCGGAATTGTCAGCCGCGAAGAGGGGGCGGCGGCAGATGCCTATTACGCCTCGCGATCTTTGAAAAGCCGCCTGGGCGCCTGGGCATCGCAGCAGTCACAGCCGCTGTCGTCGCGTACCGCGTTGATGGCCAAAGTGGCGCAGGTGACGGCGGCGCAGGGGTCAAGCCCGGCGCGCCCGCCGTTCTGGGGGGGCTATCGCATTCACCCCCTGGAAATGGAATTTTGGGCCGATGGGGCCTTCCGTTTGCATGACCGGTTTCGCTGGCGCCGCGATTCGACTGACGGGGCATGGAATATCGACCGGCTGAACCCCTGAATTTCACGTCACGTGAATGGTATCCTGCCGAAAAGGATAGGTTTTTAAAGCTTGCACCCGGCTGGAAACTACACCAAAACTCGGGACGGGATGCGAACACTGGGTGTTTGAATGATAGATGAGAACGAAACGCAGACGTTGTCTGTTCTGCGGGGTCAGGTCAAATGGTTTGACCCGACCAAAGGGTTTGGCTTTGTCGTGGCCGAAGAGGGGGGGCCTGACATCCTCCTTCATGCGAATGTGCTTCGCAATTTCGGTCAGAGCTCGGTTGCCGATGGCGCCGGGATCGAGATTTCCGTTCAGGAAACCACGCGGGGCATGCAGGCTGTAGAAGTCTTAGCAATTGATCCACCCGACCCCATCGAGGGCGAGGGGCTGGAAGACTTGGGCTTGCCGCTGGACCTATCCGAGGCCGGACCGATGGAGCCGGCCCGTGTGAAGTGGTTCGACAAGGCCAAGGGCTTTGGCTTTGCCAATGTGTTCGGGCGCCCCGAAGACGTGTTCATTCACGTCGAGGTGCTGCGCCGCTCAGGCCTGGCCGATCTGCAACCGGGCGAGGCGATCTGCCTGCGGGCCTCGGATGGCAAGCGGGGCTGTATGGCGGTGCTGGTCACCGCCTGGGACGCGGTCATTACGGACGCGCCGGAATGATCCGCCTGGCCGTTCTTCTTGCTTGCATGGGAACGGCCGCGATTGCCGGGGACTGTACACCGCAGCGGCTGGATATCCGCGGGGATTTCGGCAGCGCCCGCTTTACGCTGGAGCTGGCCGACACCAACCGCGAACGCGCGCGCGGGTTGATGTACCGGGAAAGCTTGCCTGACAATCATGGCATGTTGTTTCTGTACCCGCGCGTCGGACGCCCGGCGTTCTGGATGAAAAACACGCTGATTGCGCTGGACATGCTGTTCGTCACGCCGACTGGGCGTATTCAGCATATCCACGAAAACGCCGTGCCCGGCGACCTGACGCCAATTGATGGCGGTGAAGGGATCATTGCCGTGCTGGAACTGGCGGGCGGGCAGGCGCACGCCTTGGGCTTGAGCGTCGGCTCCGAGCTGCGCCACCCGGGTTTTGATCAGGCCGTGGCGCTGTGGGCCTGTGATCCGGCACAATAGGCGGCCGATCAGCCGATCCAATCGCCAGTTTTTCCAAAATGCCTGACGCGGACTGTCATTAGGGCTTTTCATCCTGCGCGGGGCCGCGTATTCAGACGCGGATCGGGGCGTAGCGCAGCCTGGTAGCGCGACGGTTTTGGGTACCGTAGGTCGCAAGTTCGAATCTTGCCGTCCCGACCACTTCTTCTTTTTCACAGCCTAAAAACCGGTCAAACTGGTGAATTTGCCCGCATGGGGTGAGCCGGTGATTCTGATGCACGCTAAAGGTTAATGCGACTGCACCCGCAGCAAGTTCTCCACAGGCTGGTTCAGGCGGTTTCTGAGGCCGCTTGGCTAACCCTGCCGCATCTTTGCATAAATCAGGATTTGGTCCTGTGGATGAATCATTTGGTTAACCGGCGGGCTCAGAAACACCCCCATGGGTCAACGACAAAAAGCGGTGGATATCTCAAATTTATCCGTTGACCTGATAGCCGCATCTACGCCAGTTTGTGGGAGCCGATCGGGCAGCCACTAGATATAGTGGTTTTGATCGGAAGGGATAGAAAAAGCACAATATGCCGGGACCCTGTGGGAAACGGACACCAGGACCGCGCACCATCGCGTCTCTGGGGTGAGCAGTTTTGATCCTTTCCATCGACCGGTCGGCACGACATTTCAAGGACGGCCGGACCTGCGCCAAGACGGGGTCGCCGCAAAGATAAGGACGATCGGGGCATCATGAAGATTGAACGCAAATTTACCAAAGCAGGGGCAGATGCTTATTCGGATCTGGATTTCACGACGACCGCGTCGGAAATCCGCAACCCGGATGGCACCATTGTGTTCAAACTGGATGATTGCGAAATCCCGGCGGGTTGGAGCCAGGTGGCCTCGGATGTCATCGCCCAGAAGTATTTTCGCAAGGCTGGCGTGCCCGCCGCCCTGAAGAAGGTCAAAGAAAAGGGTGTTCCGGAATTCCTGTGGCGTTCGGTTCCTGATGACAAGGCGCTGGCAGCCCTGCCCGAAGAAGACCGCTTTGGCGGCGAAATCTCGGCCAAGCAGGTGTTTGATCGTCTGGCCGGTGCCTGGGCNTANTGGGGNTGGAAAGGTGGTTACTTCACCACCGAGGCCGACGCCTCCGCCTATTACGACGAAATGCGCCACATGCTGGCCAGCCAACGCGCCGCACCCAATTCGCCGCAGTGGTTCAACACCGGTCTGCACTGGGCCTATGGCATCGATGGTCCGGGGCAGGGGCATTATTATGTCGACCACAAAACCCAGAAACTGACCCGCTCGTCCTCGGCCTATGAACATCCGCAGCCGCATGCCTGTTTCATNCAGTCGGTTGGCGACGATCTGGTTGGNGACGGTGGCATCATGGACCTGTGGGTCCGCGAGGCGCGCCTGTTCAAATATGGCTCGGGCACCGGCACGAACTTCAGCTCGTTGCGCGCGGCCAATGAACAGCTGTCAGGCGGGGGCAAGTCCTCGGGCCTGATGGGGTTCTTGAAGATCGGTGACCGGGCGGCTGGCGCGATCAAATCGGGCGGCACCACACGGCGCGCTGCCAAGATGGTGATCGTTGATGCGGACCACCCCGATATTGAAGAATACATCAACTGGAAGGTCAAGGAAGAGCAGAAAGTGGCCTCTCTGGTTGCTGGCTCGAAGATGCACGAACAGCACCTGAACGAGATCTTCGCCGCCATCCGCGCCTGGGATGGGGCCGAGGCCGACGCGACCGATCCCAAGACCAACGAGGGTTTGAAANCCGCCATTCGCGCCGCGAAAAAGGTTGCGATCCCCGAGGCTTACGTCAAACGCGTGTTGGATTATGCCAAGCAGGGCTATGCGTCCATCGAATTCCCGACCTATGACACCGATTGGGATTCTGAGGCCTATGCCACCGTGTCGGGCCAGAACTCGAACAACTCGGTGCGGGTGACCGATGCTTACCTCAAGGCCGTCAAGGATGACGCCGATTGGGAACTGATCCGGCGCACAGACGGGTCGGTCGCCAAGACCATCAAGGCGCGGGATCTGTGGGAGCAGATCGGCCACGCCGCCTGGTCCTGTGCCGATCCCGGCATTCAGTATCACGACACCGTCAACGCCTGGCACACCTGCCCGGAAGACGGCGCGATCCGGGGTTCAAACCCTTGCTCCGAATACATGTTCCTGGACGATACCGCCTGTAACCTGGCCTCGATGAACCTGTTGACCTTCCTGAAGAATGGCGAATTCCAGGCCGAGGATTACATCCACGCGACCCGTCTGTGGACCGTGACGCTGGAAATCAGTGTGATGATGGCGCAGTTCCCCTCGAAGGAAATCGCGCAGCGGTCGTATGACTTCCGCACGCTGGGTCTGGGCTATGCCAACATCGGCGGGCTGTTGATGAACATGGGTTTTGGTTACGACAGCGACGAAGGCCGCGCGCTGGCCGGGGCGCTGACCGCGATCATGACCGGTGTGTCTTACGCGACCTCAGCCGAAATGGCGGGCGAACTGGGCACCTTCCCGGGCCATGCCCGCAACGCCGACCACATGCTGCGCGTCATCCGCAACCACCGCACCGCTGCCTATGGCGCGACCGAAGGTTACGAAGATCTGGACATCAAACCGGTGCCGCTGGATCACGCCAATTGCCCTGATCCCAAGCTGGTTGATCTGGCCATGGGCGCCTGGGACGAGGCCCTGACGCTGGGCGAGACGCATGGCTATCGCAACGCGCAGGTCAGCGTGATTGCCCCGACCGGCACCATCGGTCTGGTGATGGATTGCGACACGACGGGGATTGAACCTGACTTTGCCCTGGTGAAATTCAAAAAGCTGGCCGGTGGCGGGTATTTCAAGATTATCAACCGTTCCGTGCCTGCTGCGCTGGAGAAGCTGGGTTATAATTCGGCCCAGATCGAAGAGGTCATTGCCTATGCGGTCGGTCATGGCACCATGGGCAACGCGCCCGCCATCAACCACACGACGCTGATCGGTCACGGCTTTGGTCAGAACGAGATTGAAAAGATCGAAAAGGCGTTGCCGTCGGCCTTTGATATCCGGTTCGTGTTCAACCAGTGGACGCTGGGTGAAGAATTCTGCACCAACGTGCTGGGCATCCCGGGCGACAAGCTGAACGACCCGGAATTCAACCTGCTGCGTCACCTTGGGTTTACCCGTCACGACATCGAGGTCGCCAACGACCACGTGCTGGGCTCGATGACCCTGGAGGGTGCGCCGCACCTGAAGGAAGAGCATTACCACATCTTTGACTGCGCCAATCCCTGCGGTAAAAAAGGCAAGCGTTTCCTGGGGGTTGATAGCCATATCACCATGATGGCCGCGGCGCAGAGCTTCATCTCGGGCGCGATCAGCAAGACGATCAACATGCCCAATGACGCCACCATCGAAGACTGCCAGCAGGCCTATGAGCTGTCCTGGTCGCTGGGCATCAAGGCCAACGCCCTGTATCGCGACGGCTCGAAACTGTCGCAACCGCTGGCCGCCGCTTTGGTCGAAGACGACGAAGAGGCCGAAGAAATCCTGGCCTCAGGCACGCCGCATGAAAAGGCCGTGACCCTGGCCGAAAAGATCATCGAGAAAATCGTCATCAAAGAAGTTGCGCGTGGCCGTGAAAAGCTGCCCGAACGGCGCAAGGGGTACACCCAAAAGGCCATCGTCGGCGGGCACAAAGTGTACCTGCGCACCGGCGAATACGAAGGCGGCCAGCTGGGCGAGATCTTTATCGACATGCACAAGGAAGGCGCCGGGTTCCGGGCGATGATGAACAACTTCGCCATCGCCGTCAGCGTCGGTNTGCAATACGGCGTGCCGCTNGAGGAATTCGTCGACGCCTTTACCTTCACCAAGTTCGAACCGGCCGGCATGGTACAGGGCAACGACAGCATCAAGAATGCGACCTCGATCCTGGATTACATCTTCCGCGAGCTGGCCGTGTCTTATCTGGATCGCACCGACCTGGCCCATGTGAAACCCGAAGGCGCTGCCTTTGATGATCTGGGCAGCGGCCAGCAAGAGGGCGTGTCGAACATCTCGGAAATGACGGAAACGGCGGCATCGAAATCGCTGGAAGTGCTGAAACAGATCAGTTCGACCGGCTATCTTCGCAAGCGCATGCCGCAGGAACTGGTTGTGCTGCAAGGCGGGGCCTCTGGTGGCGTCGCAGATCCGGTGTCCGCGCTGCAAACCCTGGTGCCGGAAACCGCCAGCGTGACGGCGACCAGCACGACGATGGTGTCGGAAACGGCGATCACCACCGGATCGGCCACCGGGCTGGACGCCCGGGTCAAGGCCAAGATGCAGGGCTATGAGGGCGATCCTTGTGGCGAATGCGGCAACTATACGCTGGTGCGCAACGGCACCTGCATGAAATGCAACACCTGTGGCGGCACATCGGGCTGCTCGTAATCAGGTGACACAAGAACAGGGTGGGGCGGACTTCGCGCCCTCCCACTCTCGCACGGGGCGGGTGCGCTCGCCCCTGACGCGGATAAGGCCGCAGGCAGAATACCGGGCGGTACGTAATGATGAGCCTTATCAGCGAACCTGGGGTGCCTTCGGGCACCCCTTTTTCTTGCGGTCTGTTGATTCGCAAGCGCGTTGGCTG
>JGI24724J26744_10000254_pt1 | contig 41973 bp, 36 predicted proteins | sample Cruoilmetagenom7_FD_26744 | JGI IMG/M metagenome (IMG submission 26744) | reverse complement strand
TCCTTGCGGTATTCACCCTTGCGGTCACGGATCATCGGGGCCAGCAGATAGCCGCGCGTGCCCTCTTCCATGCCCATGACACGGTCGACCATATCCTGAACCTGCTGCGCCTCGATCGGCAGTCCGGTGGCGGGGGAATAGGGCGTGCCGGCGCGGGCAAACAGCAAGCGCAGGTAGTCATAGATCTCCGTCACCGTGCCGACGGTCGAGCGCGGGTTCTTTGACGTCGTCTTTTGTTCGATGGAAATCGCGGGGCTGAGGCCCGAGATATGATCGACGTCCGGCTTTTCCATCATGTCGAGGAACTGCCGCGCATAGGCCGACAGCGATTCCACGTAACGACGCTGACCCTCGGCATAGATCGTGTCGAACGCCAGCGACGACTTGCCCGACCCGGACAAGCCCGTGATCACCACAAGTTCGTTGCGAGGAATATCGACGTCGATGTTCTTGAGGTTGTGCTCGCGCGCGCCGCGCACCTCGATGTTCTTCAGCTCGGCCATGTGCCCCCCGGCAGTGAATGGGTAAGAAGTAGGTGACGCGGCCCCCGCTTCCAAGGGTTAATGAGGAACATACCGCGAACTTTGACGCGACGCAGCCAAAATATGCCGGTAGCGGCACAGGATCCGATCAGACCCGACGCTGTCAGACCCCTAGAGTTTCTGCGCAATGGCCCATGCTGTCAGCGGAAAGTCCGGATCGTCGGTCAAATCGTCGCGCGTCTCGTCATACTGCGGCGGCCATGGCTTTTCCAGATTCCGCTGCGCGGCTGCCCGATTACCCCATTGCTCGGCGCGGATCCCCTCCGGCGCAAAGCCGCCCTCGATCAACAAGTTGCGCAGGCCACGCGCGGACCAGCGCGAACAGTCGATCGGCGCGCCGTGATAGGGAATGAAAAACGGCGTCGCGATATAGAAATGCCCGCCCTTGCGCAGCATTTTAACCACGTTCTTGAGCGCGCCATATGGCCGGTCGAGATGTTCCCAGACCTGATCGGCGATGATCAGATCGAATTTCAGCGGACGGCCATCCACACCTCTGAACGGGCCGGTGCAGATGTCGTACTCTGGATAGCGAAACTGGTCGTAGCTGCGAAAGTTGAAGGATTCGCCCCACCTTCCGCTGATCTCCGCCACCCGCAGACTGTGCGGTGTAAGTGCCTTTATCCAACTACGGCTGCTGCGCCGCATCACGATACGATTGAGACTGGGCATGGACCCTCCGTAAGGCTAGTCAATCACCGACCCGGCGCGATGCCCAGCCCCGTTTTCGCGTTCGCGCCAGTTAGAGAGGGGTAGTCCGGCAGTGTCGCCAAAAGTGGCGTAGGAACAGTCGTCCACCTCAGTCTTCATAGCTGATGTCGCTCGTTCACTATGCGGGGATCATCGTCCCCGCCTCGGGATCGTTTCACATCGCTTTCAGCTTTTCCACCGGCATGTCGCGGCGGGCGACGGCCCACTCATCGTTCTGTTCCCGGTCTAAATGGTGCAAAACGTTCAAAAGCAGGAAGGCCGTGCATCAGCCCGCTGCACGGTCCGGCCCCGGCCCACCGCGCGCTTGGGCCTCGCCCGGTCTGGCGCGCCCATCACTGGCGCCCGCATCCCCGACCGCGCGATCGTCACTCACGTGGTGCAACACCCGGCGAGACGGTGTTATAAGCGCCAGCGAACAGCCCCCCGGATGGTGGGCCCGACAATCACCGGACCCGAAACACCGGGCCAGACACAACAGGCCGTCAAGACCACGGCCGGTATCCGACAGACGAGTGAAGGAGCGCGATCATGACCGATCAGACCTACCCCCCCTCAGCCGAGATGGCGAAAAACGCCCATGTCGACGCAGAGACCTACGAGACAATGTATTCAGCCTCGGTCAGCGACCCCGAATCGTTCTGGGCCGACCAGGCGCGAGAGCGGCTCGACTGGATCACGCCGTTCACCAAGGTCAAGAACACCGATTTCACTCTCGGCCAGGTCTCGATCAAATGGTTCGAGGATGGTGAGCTGAACGTCGCCGCCAATTGCATCGACCGCCATCTGGCCATGCGCGGCGATCAAACGGCGATCCTCTTCGAACCCGACAACCCCGAGGATCCGGCCCGCCACATCAGCTACCGCGAGTTGCACGAAAACGTCTGCCGCTTTGCCAATGTGCTGAAATCGCAGGGCGTGGCAAAGGGCGACCGGGTGGTGATCTACCTGCCGATGATCCCCGAAGCGGCCTTTGCCATGCTCGCCTGTGCCCGCATCGGAGCGATTCATTCCATCGTCTTTGCCGGGTTCTCGCCCGACGCGCTGGCCAACCGGATCAACGATTCCGACGCCAAGGTGCTGATCACCGCCGACACCGCACCGCGCGGCGGCAAGCGGACGGCGTTGAAATCCAACGCCGACGCGGCCTTGCTGCATTGTTCCGACAGGGTGAAATGCCTGGTGGTCAAGCATACCGGCGATCAGACCACCTGGATCGAGGGCCGCGATATCGACGTCGGGGCCGCGATGGCCGAGGCCTCAGCCGACTGCGCGCCGGAAACCATGAACGCCGAGGACCCGCTGTTCGTCCTCTACACCTCGGGTTCGACCGGCAAGCCCAAGGGCGTCGTGCATACCTCGGGCGGCTATCTGCTCTACGCGGCGATGACCCATCAGATCACCTTTGATTACCACGACGGCGACGTCTTCTGGTGCGGCGCGGATGTCGGCTGGGTCACGGGGCACACCTATATCATCTACGGCCCGCTCGCGAACGGCGCGACCACGCTGATGTTCGAAGGGGTGCCGACCTGGCCTGACGCAGGCCGGTTCTGGGACGTCATCGACAAGCACAAGGTCAACCAGTTCTACACCGCCCCGACCGCAATCCGCGCGCTGATGGGACAGGGCACCAGCTACACCGAAGGGCACGATCTGTCCTCGCTCAAGGTGCTGGGCACCGTGGGTGAGCCGATCAACCCCGAGGCCTGGAGCTGGTACAACGATAACATCGGCAAGGGGAAACTCCCGATCGTGGACACCTGGTGGCAGACCGAGACCGGCGGCCATATGATCACCCCCCTGCCCGGCGCGATCGCGACCAAGCCCGGCTCGGCCACCAAGCCGTTCTTTGGCGTCGTGCCGGTGGTGTTGGATGCCACCAGCGGCAAGGAGATCAGCGACATCAAGGCCGAAGGCGTGCTGGCGATCAAGGACAGCTGGCCCGGTCAGATGCGCACTGTCTGGGGCGATCACGCGCGGTTCGAAAAGACCTATTTCGCCGACTACAAGGGTTACTACTTTGCCGGGGACGGCTGCCGCCGCGATTCGGACGGCTATTACTGGATCACCGGCCGGGTCGATGACGTCATCAACGTCTCGGGTCATCGCATGGGCACGGCCGAGGTCGAATCCGCCCTCGTCGCCCATCCCAGCGTCGCGGAGGCTGCCGTTGTTGGCTACCCGCACGACGTCAAGGGCCAGGGCATCTATTGCTACATCACCCTTATGAACGGGGTCGCGCCCTCGGACGAGCTGATGAAGGAACTGCGCGCCTGGGTGCGCAACGACATCGGGCCGATCGCCTCACCCGACCTGATCCAATGGGCGCCGGGCCTGCCCAAGACACGCTCGGGCAAGATCATGCGCCGGATCCTGCGCAAGATCGCGGAAAACGACTTTGGCGCGCTTGGCGATACCTCGACACTCGCCGATCCCTCGGTGGTGGACGAGCTGATCGAAAACCGAGTTAATCGTTAATTTGCGATTTACATGGATTTCATGTTTAGTGCACAAAATGGTACGCCCCTATCAACGGGGCGTATATCTGTTTGACGAGTCCCGACACCGCAACCGGCAAAGACTCGTCGACGTCACGTTATAGTGGTCCGGAGGGTGGAACGAACTCCTGCCGCGCGTTGTTAATCGGTCACTAGCTTTTACGGAGACCTCGATGCTACCCCTGAAATCGCTGATGCTTTCCGGAGTTGCGCTCCTTGCGCTCGCGACATCCGCCGTCAGTCAGTCGGTCGGAGGCGCTGCCTCTGGCGGGGTCAGTGCAAGTGTCTCGGTGTCCGGCGATGGCGTCTCGGTCAGCGTCGGCGTTTCCGACGGGTCTGGGACCGCGAGCGGTGCCTCCGATGACGGGGGCAGTGGCTCTGCTGGGGCATCCGGTGGGGAAACCGGTTCAGCCTCTGGCGGCGGCTCGGCTTCGGCTTCGGACAATGGCGCAGGAGGTTCGGCAGGGGCGTCCAACGCAGCAAGCTCTTCCAACTCCGCAGGCGAAAATGCACGCACCGCGGCCAAGGCCTCTATGAAATCCGGTGTCATCTCGGCCAAGGGTAATCCGGTCGACATGGCGAAACGCAGTGTCAGTTCAACACCCAACAACGCACCGCAGCTCCGTTCGAACCAGACGGAAGTCCAGGCCCTGATCGGCGCCAGCGTCGCCAGCTCTTCTGGTGAGAGGGTTGGTCGGATCGATGGATTTGTGGACATCAACGGCGAGACTATGGTCGTGATCGGCGTCGGCGGGTTTTTTGGAATTGGCGAACGCTCCATTCTGCTGCCCGCGACGGAACTGATGATGCGCGACCAGAGCATCGCCGCCATGGGCTATACCAGCTCGCAACTGGAATCGATGCGCCGGTATCAGTCCAGCCACGGCACATCACTGTCGGGCGATGACATCGTCACCTTGGGTAATTCCTGATCTATCTGACCGACCTATTGAATCCTGCAACACCGAAAGCCTTGCGTGCATGCGGTTTTCGGTCAGTGAATGCGCCGTCCCCACTGGGGGCGGCGCGTTTGCATGTGACTCTGCGTGTGACAAGACAATCGCGCGCAGGGTTGCGCGGGCGGGGAAACACCGGGCGCGCCCTCTCTGCTTTCCTCCCCCCACGACATGCCCTATAAGCGGGCCAGTTTGGAAACGAGACGCCGCATAAGATGGCCCGTAACCTCTGGCGAGGACCCATATGACCAATAAGACGACCGAAGCCGACGTGGCCTTCATCAAGGCGCTGGCAGAATTGCTGCGTGAAAACGAACTGACCGAGATCGAGGTCAAGCGCGACTACGGCGAAGACGACAGTCTGAATGTCCGTGTCTCGAAAAAGGTCGAGATGGCCGCGCCGATGCAGATGCACGCGCCGATGGCAGCCCATGCCCCGTCGCACGCCCCCTCTGCCGCGACGGCGCAGCCTGCTGCGGCCCTCCCCTCGCAAGAGGACGATCCCGCACAACATCCCGGTGCCGTGGTTTCACCCATGGTCGGCACCGTCTACATGCAGGCCGAACCCACGGCCCCCGCCTTCGTCAAGGTCGGTGACAAGGTTCAGGAAGGCGACACCCTGCTGATCGTCGAGGCGATGAAAACCATGAACCAGATTCCCTCGCCCCGGTCGGGTGTGGTGAAGCGGATCCTCGTCGAGGACAAGGCCGCCGTCGAATACGGCGCCCCCCTGATGATCATCGAATAGAGCGACAGCCCATGTTCGACAAAATCCTCATAGCCAACCGTGGCGAGATCGCCCTGCGTGTCATCCGTGCCGCGCGTGAAATGGGCATCCGCAGCGTTGCCGTGCATTCCACCGCCGATGCCGATGCCATGCATGTGCGCATGGCGGACGAATCCGTTTGCATCGGCCCGCCCTCCGGTGCCGAAAGCTATCTGCACATCCCCTCGATCATCGCCGCCGCCGAAGTTACAGGCGCGCAGGCGATCCATCCCGGTTATGGTTTCCTGTCCGAAAACGCCGCCTTTGTGCAGATTGTCGAGGATCACGGCCTGACCTTCATCGGCCCGACCGCCGAACACATCCGCGTCATGGGCGATAAGATCACCGCCAAGGACACGATGAAAGCGCTCGGCGTGCCCTGCGTTCCCGGCTCGGACGGTGGCGTGCCTGATCTGGCCGCAGCCAAGGCCATCGGCGCGGAATTCGGCTATCCCGTCATCATCAAGGCGACCGCCGGCGGCGGTGGTCGCGGCATGAAGGTCGCCGAGTCCGAGGCCGGCATGGAGAACGCCTTTCACTCCGCGCGCTCCGAAGCCAAGGCCGCCTTTGGCAACGACGAAGTCTATATCGAGAAATACCTGACCACACCGCGCCACATCGAAATTCAGGTCTTTGGCGACGGCAAGGGTGGTGCTGTGCATCTGGGCGAACGTGATTGTTCCCTGCAAAGGCGTCACCAAAAGGTCTTCGAGGAAGCCCCCGGCCCCTGTATCACCGAAGAGGAGCGCACGCGCATCGGCAAGGTCTGCGCCGACGCCGTGGCCAAGATCAACTACGCCGGTGCGGGAACCATCGAGTTCCTCTATGAAAAGGGCGAGTTCTTTTTCATCGAGATGAACACCCGCCTTCAGGTCGAACATCCGGTGACCGAGGCGATCTTTGGCGTCGACCTCGTGCGCGAACAGATCCGCGTCGCCGAGGGGCTGCCGATGTCCTTTGCTCAGGATGACCTCGTCATCAACGGCCATGCCATCGAGGTGCGCATCAACGCAGAGAAACTGCCCGACTTCGCGCCCCGCCCCGGCAAGATCACCGCCTACCACGCCCCCGGCGGGCTGGGCGTGCGGATGGATAGTGCGCTTTACGACGGTTATTCGATCCCGCCCTATTACGACAGCCTGATCGGCAAATTGATCGTGCATGGCCGCGACCGAAACGAGGCGCTGGCCCGGCTCAGCCGCGCGCTTGGCGAGTTGATCGTGGACGGCGTCGAAAACACCGTTCCGTTGTTCGCCGCCCTGCTCGAGGAGCCCGACGTCCAGTCGGGGAATTACAACATCCACTGGTTGGAAGATTGGCTTAAGCTGGGCAAACTGGGTTGATCCGCGTTCGCCCCCTGCCTGATGTGGTGGCGGCGGGGCCTTTCGCCTGTCTGACGAATGTTGAGGCGGTTTGGGCTATGCCGGGGTCTGACAGCGGCAAGTCGCCGGAGGTGGTCGCCGCTCAGAGCGCGGGCACCTGCTGCGCGCCGGGGCGTTAATTCACCGACAGAGTTCCCACGCCTGCCCGCTTAAGCCCCGCATCGCCTTAATGCGGAGCGTTCGAGGTGAGGTTCATCACGACAACGCCGCCGACAATCATCGCAATCCCCAGCATGGTGATGGCGTCAAGTGTCTGGCGGAACACGAGCACGCTGACCACCGCCGTCAAGACAATGCCCAGCCCGCTCCAGATCGCGTAAGCGACGCCGAGGGACAGCGCCTTTAGCGCGATCGACAGCAGATACAGCGAGACCGCATAGCAGGCCGCCATGCCAATCGCCGGGCCGACCTTGGTGAACTGTTCAGATTTCAGCAAGAGCGACGAACCCATGACTTCGCAAAGGATGGCGCCGCCAAGGGCAAGGTAGGAGACATTTATTCCGGGCATACCGATCCGTTCTCTTTAACAATTGCAAGGGGTCACTTCGACTGGTCGAACGCCGTTTCATTCACGCAGGCCGACACCTTGACTGCAAAGGCCCTGCGTCGGCGGACAACAGCGATGGCCACCAACACGCCGCACTCTTCTCGGCGGATATTATGTGCCTCACCCCGCTGGAAGGTTCAATGGGTGACGCGGCAGCGCCGGGCGCGCGGTCAATGCAAGAGGTCCACACCGCCGCGCCCGCATCATCACGGTGTCGCCGCTGCACCCCTCGCCATTTGTGCAGTTGCATGGCAAAATGTGCGCGAGGCGAGGGAAGCACGGGCATCAGATGAAAGACCACGATACAGGTGATTTGACGGCGGAACTGCTGCTGCATGCCTATACCTCGGGAATTTTCCCAATGTCAGACCATCGCGACGACCCCGAGGTTTTCTGGGTCGAGCCGCGCCGCCGCGGCATTATCCCCCTCGACGGGTTCCGGATTTCCCGTTCCCTCGCCCGCAGCCTGCGTCGCGATGACTACACCGTCACGCTGGATCAGGACTTTGTCGGCGTGCTGGAGGGCTGCGCGGATCGCGAAGAGACCTGGATCAGCGGTCGTATTGCGGACCTTTACCTGCAACTGCATGACCGTGGCCGCGCCCATTCGCTGGAGGTTCGCAGCGGGGCGGATTTGATCGGCGGCGTCTATGGCGTCACGCTGGGCGGTGCGTTCTTTGGAGAAAGCATGTTCTCCCGACGGACTGATGCTTCAAAGATCGCTCTGGCCTGGCTGGTGGCGCATCTGCGCAACGCGGGTTTCCAGCTGTTCGACACGCAGTTCCTGACACCGCACCTTGCCCGCCTCGGCGGGGTTGAGATCAGCCGGGGTGAATACCGCTCCCTGCTGGCCGAGGCGCTGGCGCATTCCGCCGAATTCGGCGCCTCCACCCTGCCCGCAAGCGGTCAGTCGGTCGTGCAGCTCAACACCCAGACGTCGTAACGGAAATGGTCCAGCGCGTTGATCGCGGGAGACGATCCGACCATCCAGCCGGAAAAGATCGGATCGGGCGCTTTCGCCGGCTCAGTGATCGTCATGAAGGCGAAGGCATCCGCAGCGGCATCACCCTGCGGATAGCGACATTCCCACATCGTCACCGACAGCTTGCCGATCATCGCGGCGGAACCGGAGGGAATCGTCACATCCAATGTGTCGCCGTTGATCTTGTCGAGACCGCGTAGAACCGCACCGGTGCCGATGCTCACGTCATCCTGCGCCTGCGCGGCGCTTGCGAGGCCAAGAGCCAAAAGCGCAGCCGCGCCCGCATGCCATGTCGATTTCATTGACCGTCTCATCACTGCCCTCCGTCGCCGGATACGAATTTCATCAGGAGCGAGATCAGACTGACCGCGCCCTGCGTATCCAGCACCTCGTCCCCGGCCTCATAGTTGAACGCCGAGGCACCGGGCAGAATCTCGACGTAGTTACCACCCAGCAACCCTTCGGAAGAGATCACAACCGAACTGTCGTCGGGGATCGTAACGCTGTCGCGCAGGGTAAAGGTGGTTCTGGCGCGAAAACTCTCGGTGTCCAGATCAATCCCCGTGACCGCCCCGACCTTGACCCCCGCCAGCCGCACATCGGTCCCAAGGTTCACCCCCTGGGCAGAGCGGAAGGAGGCCGAGAGCGGATACCCCGATCCGGTGCCGCCCAGCCCGGCAACCTGCCCTGCATAAACGGCAAACCCGAGGGCCAGCGCGAGAACCGCGCCGCCCACGACGACTTCGGTGGTGCTGTGCGTCATTCGCCCTTACTCCGGGCTCCAGGCCTCGTAATCCTGCCGCACGGCCGGATCGACCCGGCGCAGCGAGCCCGCAGGCACATAGGCAGACGGGGTGCCGGTCAGGTTCGGTAGGTGAGGCTTTTCCCAAGGCTTGTGAGCCAGCGGAACCTCGGAGGGAAGCTCGTCAAAGGTGTGATGCAACCAGCCGTGCCAATTGGCGCCGATCCGGCTCGCCTCGACCTCACCATTGTAGATCACCCAACGCTTCTTGCCGTCCTGCGCGGAAAAGAAGGTGTTGCCGAACTCGTCCTCGCCGACCTTGGCACCCTTGCGGCGGGTATAGAGCAGCGTGTTCAGCGTTGCGCCCTGCCACCAGGTTGTTGCGCGGAACAGGGTGTTGAGAATGCCCATCTAAGCCTCCGGATCGTATTGGGACTGTAATGGCGCATCACCGGGCAAAGGTCCAGTCCCAAGCCCGGCTGGCATGGCCGCGTTTCGCCGATCAATCCGCCAGCGCGGTGACTTCGATCTCGATCCGAAAGCGGTCGTCGATCAAACGGCATTCCACCATGCTCGCCGCCGGAGGGTTGTCCCCGAAGGCATCGGCGAGGATCGGCCAACAACCCTCGAAATCCTTGCGATCCGGTAGATAGTAAACCACACGCACCGTCTGCGCGAGGCTCGACCCCGCCTCATCCAACGCATCCGAAATGGTACCGAGCGCTGTGCGGCATTGATCCGCGACGGTTTCGCCCTCTCCGACGGTACCCGACACATACACGAATCCGCCGGCGACCACAGCGCGGCAATAGCCTATCTTGGCCTCGAATTCGCCCCCGGAAGAGATGCGATTGATGGTCATGCGACCCCCTTGTCACGAAAATGGGCGGGATCAACCCGCCCATGTCACTTTGCTGCTCAAACGGCGTTAACTAGCCGTCGCGCCTTCTTTCTTCGCGGCGTCTGCGTAGATCATCAGCGGTTTCGCTTCCGAGGTCACGGCCTCTTCGTTCACCACCACTTCGCTGACGTTTTCCATGCCCGGCAGGTCGAACATCGTGTCCAGCAGGATGTCTTCGAGGATGGAGCGCAGGCCGCGCGCGCCGGTCTTGCGTGCAATGGCGCGCTTGGCGATCGAGGACAGCGCGTCATCGGTAAAGGTCAGCTCTGCATCCTCAATCTCGAACAGGCGCTGGTATTGCTTGACCAGGGCGTTCTTGGGCTGCGTCAGGATGGTGACGAGGGCGTCCTCGTCCAGATCCTCAAGCGTGGCCAGAACCGGCAGACGACCGACGAATTCCGGGATCAGACCGAACTTCAGCAGGTCTTCGGGTTCCAGATCCTGGAAAATCTCTCCCACACCGCGGCTGTCGTTGTCGCGCACTTCGGCCCCAAAGCCCATGGCCGAGCCCTTGCCCCGCTGCGCGATGATCCGGTCCAGCCCGGCAAAGGCACCGCCGCAGATGAACAGGATGTTGGTCGTATCCACCTGCAGGAATTCCTGCTGCGGATGTTTGCGCCCACCCTGCGGCGGAACGGAGGCGACCGTGCCTTCCATCAGCTTCAACAGCGCCTGTTGCACGCCCTCGCCCGACACGTCGCGGGTGATCGAAGGGTTTTCCGACTTGCGCGTGATCTTGTCGACCTCGTCGATATAGACGATGCCGCGCTGCGCCTTCTCGACGTTGTATTCGCTGGCCTGAAGCAGCTTGAGAATGATGTTCTCGACATCCTCCCCGACATAGCCAGCCTCGGTCAATGTTGTCGCATCGGCCATGGTGAAGGGCACATCGAGGATCCGTGCCAGCGTCTGGGCCAGCAAGGTCTTGCCGCAGCCCGTGGGGCCGATCAGCAGGATGTTGGATTTCGCCAACTCGATGTCGCCGCCCTTGGCAGAGTGGTTCAGCCGTTTGTAGTGATTGTGCACCGCGACCGACAGAACCCGCTTGGCGATCTTCTGACCGATCACGTAATCGTCCAGAACGTCGCAGATTTCCTGCGGGGTCGGCACCCCTTCGGAGCTTTTGAGGCCCGTCGCCTTGGTCTCTTCACGGATGATATCCATGCAAAGCTCGACGCATTCGTCACAGATGAACACGGTCGGGCCGGCAATCAGCTTGCGCACCTCGTGCTGGCTCTTGCCGCAAAAGCTGCAGTAGAGCGTGTTCTTGCTATCACCGCCAGAATTGTTCGCCATTTCACACCTTTCGCCCCCGGACAGGGCAGTATTTGATCCCGCCGATCAACCGTCAGGGCAAACGACTGGGCGGGACCGTTGCAGACCAGACTAGGGCAGCCCCCGGTCATCCACAATGTCAAAAATACGTCATACCCCGATCGTGAACCGCTTGCTGACCGGGGGATGACTGGTCCGTTACGTCTTGTCTTCGTCTTCTGATTTGGGCCGGTTTTCAAAGATCTCGTCGATCAGGCCCCAGTCTTTCGCCTCTTCCGCAGTCATGAAGTTATCGCGTTCCAGCGCTTCGACAACCGCCTCGTAACTTTGGCCGGTGTGCTTGACGTATATCTTGTTAAGCCGTTCCTTCAGCCGCTCTGTGTGGCGGGCGTGGATCATGATATCCGTCGCCTGACCGCGATACCCACCGGATGGCTGGTGCACCATCACCTCTGCATTGGGCAGCGCATACCGCATTCCGGCGTGCCCCCCCGCCAGCAGGAGCGAGCCCATGGAGGCCGCCTGCCCGATCACCAGCGTGCCGACCTTGGGCTTGATGTACTGCATGGTGTCGTAGATCGACAGGCCACTCGTCACCACGCCGCCGGGGCTGTTGATATAGAGCGAGATGTCCTTGGAAGGGTTCTCGGCCTCAAGGTGCAGAAGCTGCGCGACGATCAGGCTCGACATGCCGTCATGCACGGGACCGGAAACAAAGATGATCCGCTCCTTCAGCAGGCGCGAAAAGATATCATAGGCGCGCTCACCCCGGCTGGTCTGTTCGACCACCATGGGAACCAGCGTATTCATGTAGTTTTCGTAAAGGTCGTTCATGTTCATCCCTGCCTGATGCTGCCCGTCCGACCCATAGCCGTCAGGATCACCCAGAGTCATAAGTATGCGGGCCACGGGCTGCAAGGGCACGGGAGGCATTCCGTAACCTTGCGGTAAACCGGACCTCACGTCAGTGGCCGCGGCAAGGGTTTGCTTGGTGAAGTGCGGCGGGGTCTGGCGCCGTGCCGGCTCACGCTTGAAAAACGGTCGAATTGCCCTAGGTCTTGCCACGTCCCGTCAGGTTGGTCGGCAGCTTACACGGTGCCATCCGACCCCCGGTGGAGAGCCGAAGCCCCTTGCCGGCCGATGACCTGCTCGACTACCATCACCTGGCCTGTTGATTGACCGAACCCATGTTGCAACGCCTCTTACAAACCTTTGCGACCGCTGCCACGCTCACGCTCGTGGTCGCGCTGCCCGGTCGGGCGGCTGAACTGGTGATGGTGGAGCAAGCGGGCTGCGTCTATTGCGCCGCCTGGGATGAGCAGATCGCGCCGATCTATCCCAAGACGGCGGCAGGCACCTACGCCCCCCTGCACCGCATCGATCTGCGCGACCCGGCCCCCGAGGGAATGCAATTTGTGCGGCCGGCTGTCTTTACCCCGACCTTCATCCTGATCGGAGACGAGGGTGATGAGCTGGGCCGTATCGAGGGCTATCCGGGCGAGGATTTCTTCTGGAGCCTGTTGGAGGCCATGCTGATCGACAAGACCGAATTCGACCGCGCGATTGTGGAGACCACTGCGCCCTCCGCAAAGGTGCGGCCGTGAGTATTTATCACGAGATTAAGCCGGGCGGATCGCCCATGCGCCATCCTTGCGAATAAAACCGGCGCGTTAAGGATGTCGCATAACCGATACGCGATCTATTATGCGCCCGAACCGGGTCCGCTGGCCGATTTCGGCGCGGCCTGGTTGGGCTGGGACCTGGCGCGAGGCTGTGAGGTCCCGCATCCTGACGTGGCGCAACTGCCCGAAGCGGTCGAGGGCTTGACCCGCCGACCGCGCAAATACGGGTTTCATGGCACCGTGAAGCCGCCGTTTCGTCTGGCCGCGGGGCAAACACGCGCCGGGTTGGAGCGTACGGCCAAAGCGCTTTGCGCGGATCGATCCCCGGTCCCGCTCGACGGTTTGAAGGTCGCCCGGCTGGGCCGGTTCGTGGCGTTGCTTCCCGAGACGACGAATGCCGCGCTGTCTGATCTGGCGAGCGGTGTCGTGGCGGGATTGGACAGCTTTCGCGCGCCGTCAAGCGAGGATGAACTTGCCCGACGACGCGCCGCGCGCCTCACGCCCCGGCAGGAAGAGATGCTGCGCACGTGGGGTTATGCCCATGTCATGCAGGATTTCCGGTTTCACATCACGTTGAGCGGTCCACTAAAGCAGGCGCAGGCCGATGCCGTGGTCACAGCGCTGACACCGACCCTGGCGCCGCTGGCCGAGCGTTTGGTGATTCGCGACCTCTGCCTTGTCGGCGAACGCCCGGATGGTCGGTTTGAAACGCTGAAGCGTCTGCCCCTCGGGCAAGCCTGAACCCCACACCTTGCCTCGGGTCAATGGATCGCTTGGGCGCGATGGAGAGGGTCGCCCATAGCGCGGTGTGATGGGGCGGGCGAGGACAGCTTTTTGCCCCGAACCGCCGCGAGAACCTGTCTGACCGCCTCGGGTCTAAACCAGCCGGCCCCAGAGGTCATACTCGCTGGCCTCATCCACCTCGACCGTCACGATATCACCGGGGGATAGCGCGCCTGCATCCTCGTCGATAAAGAGGTTGCCGTCGATTTCGGGCGCGTCGGCCTTGGTGCGGCAGGTGGCGATGCCCTCGGCGTCGATCTCGTCCACGATGACCTCCTGCCGGGTGCCGACCTTGGCCGCCAGCTTTGCTTCGGAGATGCCTTGCGCTTTTTCCATGAAGCGGTCCCAGCGGTCCTGCTTGACCTCCGCCGGCAGATGGTCGGGCAGATCGTTCGACCGCGCCCCGGCGACGTTTTCGTACTGAAAGCACCCCACCCGATCCAGTTGCGCCTCGTCGAGCCAATCCAGCAGGGTCTGGAATTCCGCCTCCGTCTCACCGGGATAGCCGACGATGAAGGTCGAGCGCAGGGTGATGTCGGGGCAGATGTCGCGCCATTCGGCGATCCGGTCCAGCGTGCGCTCTGCCGCCGCCGGGCGCGCCATGCGGCGCAGCGTGTCGGTATGGGCGTGCTGGAACGGAATATCGAGGTAGGGCAGCACCTTGCCCTCGGCCATCAGCGGGATCAGATCGCGCACATGGGGATAGGGATAGACGTAATGCAGGCGCACCCATGCGCCCAGCTCACCCAGTTCACGCGCCAGATCGGTGACATGGGCGCGCACCTCGCCGCCCTTCCAGGGCGAGAGGTCATGCTTGCGATCCACCCCGTAGGCCGAGGTGTCCTGCGAGATGACCAGCAGTTCCTTCACGCCGGCCTCGACCAGCCTTTCCGCCTCGCGCAGCACCGCGTTGACGGGCCGCGAGACCAGCCGCCCGCGCATGTCGGGGATGATGCAGAACTTGCACTTGTGGTTACAGCCTTCGGAGATCTTGAGATAGCTGTAGTGGCGCGGCGTCAGCGACACGCCAGAGGCAGGCAAGAGGTCGATGAACGGATCAGGCGCGGGCGGCACCGCCCCATGCACCGCGTCCAACACCTGTTCGTATTGATGCGGCCCGGTGACGGCCAGCACCTTGGGATGCGCGCCGGTGATATATTCGGGCTCGGCCCCGAGACAGCCGGTAACAATCACCTTGCCGTTTTCCGCCAGCGCCTCGCCGATGGCGTCGAGGCTTTCGACCTTGGCGGAATCGAGAAATCCGCAGGTGTTTACGATGACGGCATCCGCGCCCGCGTAATCGGGCGAAATGGCGTAACCTTCGGCCCGCAGGCGGGTCAGGATGCGTTCGCTGTCCACCAGCGCCTTGGGACACCCAAGGGAGACCATGCCGATCGAGGGCTGGCCCGCACGGCGGGTGTCGTCAATACGCGGCAGCGGCGCGAGATCGGGGCGGAGGTTTGGCGGATTCTGAGACATCACGCCGCCTATACGCCCTTGCCGTTTTTTTGCAACTCTCAGGTGACGTCTTGTCGGCGGGCCGCTTGTGGCGGATGCGCCGCGTGATAGTCTGTGCGCGAGGGATCCTTGGGGAGGGATTATGCGACTGATACGCCTATTGATCGGGACGGTTCTGGTCTTTGTCCTCGTGCTTGGTGCGGGGCTCTTCCTCGTCCCCGGTGAAAAGATCGCGCAGGTCGCGGCGGATGAGCTGACCCGGCGCACGGGGCGCGAGGTGCAGATCGCGGGCGAGGCAAAGATCAGCCTTTGGCCCGATCTGGGTGTCACGGTCGCCGCGCTCAAGATCGCGAATGCCGAATGGTCGGAGAATGGGCCGATGTTTCAGGCCCGCTCTGTCAAGATCGGGGTGGATGCCGCCGCCCTGATGCGCCGCGAGATCAAGATCCGCACGCTGCGCGCCGATAATCCCGAGATCCTTCTGGAACGCGACGCCGAGGGCAATGGCAACTGGGTGATGGCGAGACCGCCAGCCGCCCCCGCAAGCGCCGCCCGAGAGCAGGCCGAGACGCAGCCCGCTGCGCCGCCCTCCCCCTCGCGCGCCCTGCCCGCCTTCACGCTTGATCGCGCGGATATTGCCGGGGCCTCTATCTATTATGTCGATCACCAAACGGGCGAAGAGATCAGCCAGCGCGACATCGACCTTGCCCTTACCTACCCCGATGCGGGGGGCGAGCTGGGCCTTGATCTGACGCTGCGCCCCACTGCCGAGGTTATCCGCGTGGAGGGCGTGATCCAGGACCCCGCCGCCTTTATTGCCGCCGCCATCACGCCGCTGACGCTCGACATCACCGGTCCCGGAACCAAAGCGCGGTTCGAAGGGCGTGGCTCCATCGTGCCCGAAGCCGAGGGCCGCCTGACGCTCGATATTTCGGACACCTCGGCGCTGGCAATTGCGCTGCGCCAAAGCGACCCGGCCCTGCCCGAGGGTCTGGGGCGCGATCTGGCCTTGTCCGGGGCCATAACCTGGACCCGCGACGGAAAGCTGGCCCTGCGCGAGGGCAAGCTGACCTCAGGGACGAACACCGTCGCCGTGGCCCTTGACCTGAGCACAGCAGGCCCCCGGCCCCGCTTGAACGCGCAACTGGTGGCGGACAAACTCAACCTCGCGCCGCAAGCCGCCTCTGGCGCGGCCCCCTCGGGCAAACCCGACCCGGCAAGCGGATGGTCAACGGCGCCGATTGATGCCTCCGCGCTCGCCCTGCTAGATGGTGAAATCGCGCTGAGCGCGGCCTCTGTAGACATTGGTGCAACCCGGCTTGGCGCGACGCGGGCGGTCGTGGCGGTGGACCGCGCGCGGGCGGTCGTCACCCTGCGCGAGGTCGAGGTCTTTGAGGGGACGCTGCGTGGAGAGTTGGTCGCCAACAACCGCAACGGTCTCTCCGTCGGCGGGGAGGTTGAGGCCAGCGGCATCGCCCTCGCCAGAGCATTGAGTGATCTGGCCGGGTTGACCCGGTTCACCGGGGATGCCTCGGCGCGGATCAAATTCCTTGGCGTCGGTCAGACCGTGGCGGCGATCATGAATTCGCTCTCCGGCGAGGGTGTGATCGACACCGGGCGCGGCACCATCGAAGGGCTGGACCTCGACCGGCTGTTCCGCGGCGGCGATCCCTCGGGCGGGACCACGATCTTTGACGCGACGAACGCCACCTTTTCCATTGAAAACGGCGTTCTGTCCAACAAGGACCTGCTGATGAAACTGGCAGGCATCGAGGCGCGCGGCGAAGGTCTGCTCGGGCTGGGAGAACAACAGGTCGACTACCTCTTTACCCCGATCAGCCTGACCGCGCGCGACGGACGCGGCATCGCCATTCCCGTGCGGATCCGCGGACCCTGGGCGGGGCCGAAGATCACGCTCGACCTCGACCGCGCCATTCAGATGAACGCGTCGGAGGAAAAAGCGAGGGTAGAGGAAAAGGTCCGCCAGAAGGTCGCCGACGAGCTGGGACTTGACCAGGCCGAAGGCGAAAGCACCGAGGACGCCGTGCGCCGCACGATAAAAGAAGAGGCGGCGAAGGGTCTGTTGAACCTGTTGAACCGGTAGCGCGAGACGGGTCTCAGCGCAAAGGCCCTCAGCCCGTCAGACGTGCCGCCAGGCGCGCCCTTCGCGCCGCATCCACACCGATACTGTCGAGATAGGACACCGGTCCGCCATAGACCTCGTCCACGTGGGCCAGAACCGCGCGCATGGTATCGGGAGGCGAGGCCAGTATCTGCTCTGTCCGTTCGGCAGAGGCCCCGTGATTGCGGATCGAGATCCGCAGCCGATCCATCAAGGATGCCCCGAGCTGCGTGGTCAGCGCATATTCCGCGATCACGATGTCACGCGCGACCCCGGCATTGGACAGGAGCAGCGCGGCGATGAGGCCGGTGCGGTCCTTGCCGGCGGTGCAATGGAAATAGACACCACCCGGCGCGGCCTGATCAATCGTTGTCATCACGCGCGCAATCTTGTCCTGGCAGTCATCCAGCGCGCATATGTAACGAATGCCCATGTTGAAGTTCCCCGCGACCTCCTCAGCCATCCGGTCAATCGGGGCCAACCCGTCGAACAGGGGAATGTTGACATAGGCGACACGCGGATCGCGGGCCAGAGGGTTCGGCGCCGCCGCGATTTCGTCACCACGCCGCAGGTCGATGATCGTCGCCAGACCGCGCCCAAGCAGGTCCTCACGGTCGATCTCGTCAATGCCGGTCAGCGCGCAACCGCGCCAGATCGAATCGGGTCGCGTCACTGCGCCATCCCCCGCAGCGTAGCCCCCGAGGCAACGAATATTATGAACGCCCGCATAGGGCAGCGCACAGGTGGCGAGGGTGGTGGTCATAGCGATCTCCTGCGGATATGGCGGCAAGGTACGCCATATGTCCGGGAAGGCAAGACCGGCGCGTGGTCGGTTTTCGGCAGGGATCTGTCAGCCGAAAGAACGCCTGCGTCGCGACGAGTACGCTTGTGCCACGCTCGGGAAGCGTCAGCCCCGCCCGACATCGCGGCGCGCGACGGAGACGGATTTCAGCACCGCGAAACAAGGCGTGCCGGGGGCCAGCGCCAACGCCTCGGCAGAGCGTCGGGTCACACGCGCCAGCATCAGATCACTGCCCGAGCGGAGCTGCACCATGACCCCCGGCCCTTGACCGGGATGCAGCGCATTAACGATCACCGGCAGCACGTTGAGCGCAGAGATATCGCGCGGCCGACTGAGGGCGATCATCACATCCTGCGCCTCGATCCGCACGCGAACAGGCGCGCCGGGCGTCCCCGGCATGCCCGGCAGCAGCAGCGCGCCGCCTGACACCGAAACTTCGGTCAAGCCGTCGGCGTGTTGCGCGGCGATCCGCCCTGCCAAAACCGAACCCGCCGTGCGCGGCCCAAAGATCGGCACCAGATCGGGGTCGGAGAACAGCGCCGCCGCCGGGCCCGCGCGCACCACCTGCCCCGCGTCCAGGAGAACCAGCGTGGTGGCAAGGCGCGCGACCTCTTCGACGGAGTGTGACACATAGAGGATCGGCATCCCGGCCTCGTCCCGCAGGCGTTCGAGATAGGGCAGGATCTCATCCTTGCGGTCGCGGTCGAGCGAGGCGAGCGGTTCGTCCATCACCAAAAGATCCGGCGACGAAAGCAGCGCGCGCCCGATCCCGACGCGCGCCTGCTCTCCGCCCGACAGGTTTTGCGGGCGACGGGTGAGCAGGTCGGTGATGCCCAGCATCTCGGCTATGCGGTCAAGGTCGCGGTCGTTCGTAGCACCATAGAGCAAGTTCGCCCGAACGCTGAGATGCGGGAACAGCCGTGCGTCCTGAAACACGTAGCCGATGCGGCGGCGATGCACCGGCACCCGGATGCGGTCGGCGTGATCAAAGAGCACCCGCCCGTTGAGCACGATGCGCCCCGCATTGGGGCGCAACAACCCGGCCACCGCATTGGCTATGCTCGTCTTGCCCGCGCCGGAGCGACCGAAAAGCGCGGTCACCCCCTCGGGCGCATCGAAGGTCGCGCGCAGATCAAGCGCGCCAAGCCGATGGCGGATGTCGACGTCAAGGCTCACCCCCGCACCCGCCTTGCCATGCGCCGCGCGAGCGCTTCGGAGGCGATGAGCGCGACGGTGGCGACGATGATCGACACCGTGACCAGTCGCAGCGCAGCGCCCTCCCCGCCCGGTTGCTGCAGAAAAGCGTAGATCGCCGACGGCAGTGTGCGGGTTTCGCCGGGAATGTTCGAAACAAAGGTGATCGTCGCGCCGAATTCGCCCATGGCTTTCGCAAAGCCGAGCACCGACCCCGCCAGCACACCGGGCAGGATCAGCGGCAGCGTGATGGTGGCAAAGATGCGCAGGCGTGACGCGCCGAGGGTGGCGGCGGCGTCCTCCAATCGCGGATCGACCGCCTCGATCGCCAGCCGGATCGCGCGCACCATCAGCGGAAAGCCCATGATCCCCGCCGCCAGCGCCGCCCCCGTCCAGCGGAACGCAAAGACCACGCCGAGCGCCGCCAGACCCTGCCCCAGGGGGGCGACCGGCGAGAGCGTGATCAGCAAAACATAGCCAACCACCACCGGCGGCAGCACCAGAGGCAGATGCACCACGACGTTCAGCGCCTCACGCCCCACGAACCGTCCGCGCGCCAGCAATAACGCCACACCGACCGCCAAGGGCAGAGAGACCAGCGTCGCCACCATCGCCACCTTGAGCGACAGACCGACCGCCGCCCATTCCTGCGGCCCCAGCAAAGTCGTCACGGAGCCCCGACCGGATCGAACCCGGCGGCCTCAAAGAGCGACAGAGCCTCGGGCTGCGCGAGGTAGTTCAGGAAATGGATGGCCTCCGCGCGCGCGCCGCGCACAAGTGTGCCGGGATAGGTGATGCCTGTATGTGTCTCGGGCGGAAAGGTCGCGCGCAGGTGCACGCGCGGATCGGCCCCGGCGTCCGTGGCATAGACGATACCCCAGGGCGCGGCTCCGGTGGCCACCAGCGCCAGGGCCGCGCGGACGTTGTCTGATTCAGCGAGGCGATCCTTGACCAGATCCCATTGACCGAGAGCGGTCAGCGTCTCTTGCGCGTAGACCCCGGCGGGGACCGAAGCGGTCAGCGCGACCGCCAGGCGCCCGCCCTCGAGCGAGCTGTCGAGCAGGCCGGCGAGATCAAGCTCCGGCGTGAGCTCCACGGCATCCCCCGGCGCGTGAGAGATCAGCACGAGTTGATTTCGCCACAACTCGCGCCGGGTGGGATTGACGATCAGCCCGAGGGCGGCGAGGTGGTCGATCCAGCCCTGATTGGCCGACAGGAAGATATCCGCCGGCGCCCCCTGTTCGATCTGGCGCGCCAGGACTGAGCTGCCGGCGTAGGAGATCACGACCTCATCGCCCGTCTCCTCCGAAAAGGCTTGCGCCACCTCGTCCAGCGGTCCGGCAAGGCTGGCGGCGGCAAAGACCAGCACGCGTTCAGCCTGCGCGGGCAGCGCGAACGCCAGGAACGTCAGCAGTGGGATCAGAATGCGCAGCATGGTAGAGCGCATGTCACCCAAGCCGCCCTCCGATTTCAAGTGTAAAGCGCCGCGCCGCTCGCTTGCCCTGCGCGCGGTCAGGGTGCATACCGCCGGATCAGCAACGAAAGCACTCCCATGTCCGTGACGCTCGCCTCCCTTCTCGATCTGGCTGCCCTGCCCCATGACGAGGTGATCGACGTGCGCAGCCCTTCTGAATTCGCCGAGGATCATCTGCCCGGCGCGATTTCCCTGCCCGCGCTGGATGACGCCGAGCGTGCCAAGGTCGGCACGATTTACACGCAGGTGGATCCCTTTCAGGCGCGCAAGATCGGCGCGGCGCTGGTTTCGCGCAATGCCGCGCGGCATCTGGAGGGGCCCTTGGCGGACCGTCCCGGCGGCTGGCGTCCGCTGGTTTATTGCTGGCGGGGCGGACAGCGCTCGGGCTCCTTTGCGGTGATCCTCAGCCAGATCGGATGGCGGGCGGATACGCTGGAGGGCGGGTATCGCAGTTATCGCCGGCTGGTTGTCTCGATGCTGCACGAGACCCCGCTGCCCTGGCGGCCGGTGCTGATCGACGGCAATACCGGCACGGCCAAGACGCGCCTGCTGCACCATCTGGCGTCCGAGGGTGCGCAGGTCGTCGACCTCGAAGGGTTGGCGGAGCATCGCGGCTCTCTCTTCGGCGGGCTGTCCGGGCCGCAACCGGCGCAGAAGATGTTCGAGAGCAGGCTCGCCGCCGCCCTCAGCCCGATGGACCCGGCCCGTCCGGTCTACATGGAGGCAGAGAGCAACAAGGTCGGCGATGTGCTGATCCCCGCCTCGGTCTGGAAAGCCATGCTCGCCGCCCCGAGAATCGAGGTTGCCGCGCCGCTGGAGGCCCGTGCCGGACACCTGATCGAGACCTACGCCGAACTCACCGCCGATCCCGACGCGCTGGCAGCTATCATCGACCGACTGCGTCCCTACCATTCCGCCGATACCATCGCCGACTGGCAGGGCAAGGCCAAAGAACGGGCGTTTCGCAACCTCTCTGCCAGCCTAATGCGGGACCATTACGATCCGCGCTATGCCAAGAGCATGGCCCGGAAATCTGCCGCCATAGCCCGGCATGACTTATCCGATTTGAGTGAAAAGACTTTGCGGGACACGGCGGGTGCGATCCTTGCCGCGCACGGCGTCTGACATCTAGCGCAGGGTGATCCCGACCGGCGCGTCGGTCATTTGACCGATCACCGCCGCCTCGACACCGCGATCCCTGAGCGCCGCGAGGGTGGCCTTAGCCTCTGAGGGGTCGAGCGCCGCGAGCAATCCGCCGGCGGTCTGAGGGTCATACAGAAGCGCCGTTCTGTCACTCTCCACACCGAAGAGCGGCGCGTCTGCGCGGTTCGCCTCATGCAGCGTCGAGCGGACCCCGGACTGGGACAACACCAGCGCGCCGTCGTACAAGGGCACTGCCGAAGCGTCGATTTCCGCCCCGATGCCCGAGGCGCGGCAGATCGCCATCAGATGCCCGGCAAGACCAAAGCCGGTGATGTCCGTCATCGCCCGAGCCTTGCGCAGCGCCCCAGCCGCAGCGCCCTGTCCCGCCGCCATCGCGGACCAGAGCGCGGCAATGTCGGCGCCGCGCGCCTTTCCCTGCATTTCTCCGGCCAGCAGAACGCCCGTTCCAATGCGGCCCGTCATCAGCAGCACGTCCCCGGCCCGCGCGCCCGCGACCGTGATCGGCGCGTCCGGGCACAGCCCGGTGACGCTGAACCCGATGGTCATCTCCGCGCCCATGGTCGAATGCCCGCCAAGGATCACCGCGCCCTCTGCGGCAAAGACATCGCCGGCGGCCTGCATGATTTCGGCCATCATCCGGGCCTGCACGCGCTCCGCGCTGCGCGGGATGACGATCTGGGCCAGGGCGGCCTGTGCCTCTCCCCCCATGGCACGTATATCGCCGAGGGCGTGTTGCGCCGCGATCCGCGCCAGCAAGCCGGGATCATCGGTGAAGGCGCGCAGATGATCGGTGGTCAGGACCTGTCTCGTTCCGCCGATCTGCAGCACGCCGGCATCATCCCCCGGTCCGGTCAGCACGTCATCGCGCACGACCTGCGGCATGTCTTTCAACACGGCAGAGAGGACCCCGGCCCCGACCTTGGCTCCGCAGCCCGCGCAAAGGGGCGCCGCGATATGATCGCTCACCCCCTTTGCCGCATCCTTGGGCAGTGGCGCGGTGGCCATCGCGGGGAGGTCGGTGAGTCGCTGCATGAACCTCCGGTCAATCCGGTCTTTCCAGCGCCAGATCGCGGCCCCCACGGGCAGGATTGGCAGGTCGGGCCATTTCTCGGCCGCCGCGCGCCGATCGCCGAGCGAGACGAGGCGCAGGAAATTCCGCTGTGGCCGGAACGTCGTCATCGACTGGCCTCTGACCGCCGCTCGCAGGTTCTGCACCAGCGGTTTGGCAGCGCGAACGGCAAAAACTCCCGCCTTGGGCCGCGGCGCATGGGTCAGGCGCGCGCAGTCACCGGCGGCAAAGATGTGATCATGTCCGACCACCTGCAAGGTGTCGCGCACATCGATGAAACCCTCGGTCAGCGGCAGGCCCGTTCCGGCCAGCCAATCCTGCGGGGTCGCACCGCCCGCACCAACCGTCATGGCCGAAGGCAAGCGCTGACCGTCCGAAAGGACAACCGCATTCGCCGTGACCTCTGCCGCCTGCCCGAGGACCAGTTCAACCCCCTGACGCGCCATTTCGGCCCGCAGCCGATCCGCGAGCGCCGAACCGACCCCGGTGACGCCCGAGCGTCCGATGACCCGCACCCGCCCCACCCCGCCAAGCCGATGCTTCATCGCCAGCGCCAGTTCGACACCGCCGAGGCCGGCGCCGATGACGGTCACGTCGCCCTGCCCGCTCTCGAGGTAGCGCGCCCACCCCTTGGCAAAGCGCACGAAGGGTTTGACCGGGATCCCATGTTCCGCGAACCCCGCGACACCCGGCAAATCTCCCGTGATCCCGATATCGAGGGAGGCGACGTCAAAGCCGACCACACGGTCGCCCTTTCCCTCACCCGCTTGCGCGACCGTGACGATACGCGCCTCCGGGTCCAGCGCCGTTGCAGCGCCAAGGATCAGCCGCGCCCCGGCAAAGCGGGCAAGGCGCACGAGGTCGATCCCGATCTCGTCGGCGCTGTAATGGCCCGCGACGTGCCCCGGCAGCATCCCTGTGTAGGGTGCCACCGGGCGCGGATCGATCAACGTCAGGCGGACCCCCGGCACGGGCCGCATTCCCCACATCCGCAGCACCAGCGCATGGGCATGCCCGCCCCCGATCAGCACGAGGTCGGTCGTCAGGGGCACAGTTGATTGCATATCAGGTCGACCTCGGACAGTGGCAGGCAGGAAGAGCACAGCAGGAGCACAGAGCGCCCCACAGCTAGCCCGCCGGGCAGCGCACGTCCATGCGACGTACCCTTGCAGAACACTGCATTGCCTCCTCACCCGGCAGGCAGATCAACAGGGGCCAAGCGCCCGGACAAGGCAAGCCTCACCTCTTATTCGACTAATTTGTAAGCATTGAATCCGGAAATGATGGATTTGGATGCGAAGCGTGTTACTTTGTGTTTCCCCACCCGTCACGCCGGATTTTGCTATCCCGGCACAGCGCACTAGGCTCAAATTATGGATGAGAATCAAATTTTCGACGAAATGTGGGGACGGAGTGAGACGCTGCGCGCGCCTTACGGTCTGTTCAAGGACTGGTTTGACGGCGAGGAGCCCGCACGCCTGCGGGCCAAGCAGCGCGAGGCCGAGGAGCTGTTCCGCCTCACCGGCATCACCTTTAACGTCTACGGGCGCGCGGAGGCCGAGGAACGGCTGATCCCCTTTGATATCGTGCCGCGCATCATCTCCGGGCTGGAATGGCAGCGGTTGAGCAAGGGCATCGATCAGCGTGTGCGCGCCATCAACGCCTTTCTGCACGACATTTACCACGGACAAGAGATCATCAAGGCCGGGCGCCTTCCCGAAGAGATGATCACCAACAACGACGCCTTCCTGCCGGAAATGATCGGCGTTCGCCCGCCCGGCGGCGTCTATACCCATATCGTCGGTATCGACCTCGTGCGCACCGACGACAATCAGTTCTACGTGCTTGAAGACAACGCGCGCACACCCTCCGGTGTCAGCTACATGCTGGAAAACCGTGAGACGATGTTGCAGATGTTCCCCGAGCTTTTTGCCCGCAACCGGGTGCAGCGGGTGGAGAATTACCCCTCCGATCTGCGGACCTCGCTCGCGGCCTGCGCGCCCGGCGGGGCCGGCTCCTCGCCGAAGGTGGCGGTGCTGACGCCGGGCATCTACAATTCGGCCTATTTCGAACATGCCTTCCTCGCCGATCAGATGGGCGTGGAGTTGGTGGAGGGCCATGACCTGCGCGTCATCGACGGGCGTGTCGCCATGCGCACCACCCAAGGATACGAGCCGATCGACGTGCTCTATCGTCGCGTCGATGACGATTTCCTCGATCCGCTGAATTTCAACCCCGACAGCGCATTGGGAATCCCCGGCATCATGGATGTCTACCGCGCCGGCGGCATCACCATCGCGAATGCACCCGGCACCGGGATTGCCGACGACAAGGCGATCTACAGCTACATGCCCGAGATCGTGCAGTTCTACACCGGTGAGCGGCCAATCCTAGAGAATGTGCCGACTTGGCGCTGCTCTGAGCCCGACGCGCTGGCCTATGTGCTCGACAACCTCAGCGAGCTGGTGGTGAAGGAAGTCCACGGCTCCGGCGGATACGGTATGCTGATCGGCCCGACGGCGTCGAAGAAAGACCTCGCCCTCTTCCGCAAGAAGCTGAAGGCCCGCCCCGGCAACTACATCGCCCAGCCGACGCTGGCCCTGTCGACGGTGCCGGTGTTTTCGAATAAGGGTCTGGCGCCTCGACATGTGGACCTGCGCCCCTTTGTCCTCGTCAGTCCGAACAGGATAAACATCACGCCCGGCGGGTTGACCCGCGTGGCGCTGAAGAAAGGCTCTCTGGTGGTGAATTCTTCGCAGGGTGGCGGAACCAAGGACACCTGGGTGCTGGAGGACTGATGCTAGGCAAGACGGCAAATGGCCTGTTCTGGATGTTTCGCTATCTGGAAAGGGCCGAGAACACCTCACGCTTCATTGAAACCGGTCAACGGATGGCGCTGACGCGGCTCGGTTCGGACGAGGGTGAGTGGCGTTCCATCATGCAGACAGCGGGCGCGCTCAAGGGTTTTGAGGCAACCGGTGAGGATTTGACAAAAGACGCCGCGCTCGACTGGATGCTGCGATCACGTGACAACCCCTCTTCGGTCCTGACCTCGATTGAGGGCGCGCGGCAGAATGCCCGGCTGGTCCGGACCGCCCTCACCCATGAGGTCTGGGAGGCGATCAACGGCTGCTACATGCGCACCCGTGAACAACTGTCGCGCAAGGTCTCTGACCGTGACATGCCCGCGGTGATGGGCGCGATCCGTCAGCGCACGGCGCTGGTGCGTGGCGCCACACACGGCACCATGCTGCGCAACGACATCTACAACTTTGCCCGGATCGGCACATTCCTTGAACGCGCGGACAATACTGCGCGGATTCTCGACGTGAAATACTACGTGCTGCTGCCCTCGGTGATGTCGGTCGGGTCCTCCATCGACAACGTGCAATGGGAAACGATCCTGCGTTCGGTCTCGGCCCGAGGTGGCTTTCGCCTCGCCTACGGCAATGATTACGATCCTACGGATATCGCTTACTTCCTGATCCTTGACGGCCGTATGCCCCGCAGCCTCGCGTTCTGCATCAGCAAGATCCGCGACAACCTCGGACATCTTGCCAAGAATTACGAGCTGACCCCGGAGTCCTCACAAAAGGTCGCGGACCTCGAAAAAAGGTATCTTTCGCGCGACATCGAGTCGATCTTCGACGAGGGTCTGCACCACTACATTCAAACCTTGCTGACCCTGATCGGAGACCTGGCCATGCAGATCGAAAAAGACTACCGGTTCTACGAATAGCCATGCGTTTGAAAATCAGTCACACCACTCATTATACCTTTTCCGACCCGGTTCACACCGGGTTGCAGCAGCTGCGCATGACCCCGCGAGACCTGCCGCATCAGAAAGTCGACGGGTGGTCAATCGAGGTCACCGGTGCGGAGCATCAGCTGACCTTTGCGGACCATCACCGCAATCGGGTCGACCTTGTCAGCCTCGACAAGGACATCACCGAAATGACGATCGTCAGCAGCGGTGAGGTCGAGATCTCCGACAACAACGGCATTTTGGGGCGTCATACGGACCCTGTCCCCCTATGGCTCTACCGCCGCACGACCGCCCTCACGCAGCCCGGTGTCACCCTGCGCAAACTTGCTCGTCAGGTTGAGGGCGAGACGGATCTCGACCGGATGCATGCGCTGATGGCGTTGATCAGCGGCGCGGTGGAATACAAGCTCGGCGCCTCAACCTCCGCGTCGACCGCCGAGGATGTCATGCTCAGCGGTCAGGGGGTCTGTCAGGATCACGCCCATGTCTTCATCGCCTGCGCTCGCGAGATGAACCTGCCCGCGCGCTATGTCTCGGGCTACCTGCTGATGGACGACCGCACGGAACAGGACGCGATGCATGCCTGGGCCGAGGTCCATCTGACCGGCTTGGGCTGGGTCGGGTTTGATGTGTCAAATTGCATCTCTCCGGACACAAGATATGCCCGTGTCGCGACGGGTCTGGACTATTCCGATGCCGCGCCTGTAACTGGCACCCGAACGGGCGGGACGAGCGAAGCTCTGAGCGTTCAGATTGAGGTGGCCCAGCAACAATAGGGTCAACAAACATTGGGATCGGGACCGGGATGACATATTGCGTGGGCATGGCACTGGACCGGGGTCTCGTCTTCATGTCCGACACCCGCACCAATGCCGGGCTCGACAACATCTCGACCTTTCGCAAGATGTACCACTGGGAGGTTCCGGGCGAGCGCGTCATCACCGTGATGACCGCGGGCAACCTGGCGACCACGCAGGCGGTTATCTCGATCCTCGACGAACGGACCAAGGCCGCCAATGACCGCGATCCGTCGATCTTTGCCGCGCCTTCGATGTTTCAGGCCGCGCGCATCGTCGCCGACACGCTCAAGGACGTGATCTTTCAGCACACGCAGGCCGGGCAGCAGGCTGCGGCCTTTAACGCGACGATCATCCTAGGGGGCCAGATCAAGGGCGGACCGCCGCGGCTGTTCCTGATATACCCCGAGGGCAATTTCATCGAGGCGGGCGGCGACACTCCCTTCTTCCAGATCGGAGAGATGAAATACGGTCGCCCCATCCTCGTGCGCGCCTATGAGCCGGGGATGAGCTTTGAGGAAGCAATGCGCCTCCTGCTCGTCAGCTTTGACTCCACGCTCAAGGCCAACCTGACCGTGGGGCTGCCGTTCGACTACCACCTCTATGTCGCCGACTCCTTCGAAAGGGGCCGAAGCGGGCGGATAGAGAAGGACGACGCCTTTTTTGACATTGTCTCGCAGGGCTGGGGGGATGCGCTGAAGACCGCGCTGGACAGCTTACCGACTTTCAACTTCGACAGTTGAGGGCGACGGGGCGTTTGGATGAGTGGCGCGCGTCGCCTGGGTCGAATTGCGATACAACCTCTTTTATATACTAGAATCCGTGGACATTCAGGAGTCCCAGCCGGTCTGATTGCTGAATCAAACTTCCGAAAGGGAGGTTTGCCAAAAGGGAGGTTTGAATGAACGAGCAACGGTTTGTCGTTTCGGATGATCATTGAGAGCGGCTTGAGCCGCATCTACCCGGCAAACCACCGACAGGGGTAACGGCTAAGGATATCTGGCTGTTTCCAGAGGCTGTGTTTTGGCTATTGCGCAAAGGGTCCGATCCTTTAAGCGCGGTCGCAGAGCGTTGAGCTATGTCTGCGAGGACTACGTAATCGGCAGCGCTGGGTAGCGATACATTGCTGTGACGCAACAGTATCTGCGCGCCCTGGACGCGCATATTGCGCTCTTCGCCAAAGCGGCTGACTATGAGATCTAAGTGCTATGGCCGGGCGACAAACCCGGTCGACTTCCAGTCCTGATGTAATCAAAAAGTGGTGGTCCCGACAGGATTCGAACCTGTGACCTCTCGCTTCGGAGGCGAGCACTCTATCCAGCTGAGCTACGGGACCATCTGTTTCTGGGCATATATCTGGGCATGCCAGATTTCAATCCAAAAAATAAACCTTTTTATTTCAACATCTTGCAACCACGTAGGTTCGCCTTCGGAGGGCAGCGCTCTATCCAGCTGAGCTATGGGTGCCGCAGGGCGGGCTATAGGGCATCCGGCGGCGGCTCGCAATCTGAAATCCGTCCTGGGGCGATGCTCACCACGCTCGCCTGCGGCTTGGATATCGCATGTCGCAGGCCTGATCGCCCAAGCAACGACCGCGATTGACCCACCCCCTACTCAGGCTGAGCCAGGGCCGGCAGGCGAACACGTGCGGGTACCATGCTCAGCGCCCCTGCAAATCACATCGCCTTGCCACAGGTCCAACCATTCCGGCGCGGACATCGCCTCGGCCACTCTTGCGGACGATTTACGCGAAGCGGGCGCGGATACCGCCGCGACGTGCTACACTCGATAGCGGTTTCCTGTCGATTGACGGAACCGCGATATTGATTCGTGTCGCGCGCTTTGGCACAGCTACACAACGACCAGAGGGGGAACCATGCGCCAGACCGAGGGCAAGCCACAGGCGGAGGGCATCCACGACATCATTCGATCTCTGCAGCATCTGGAGGGGCCTTTGCTGCCGATCCTGCATGCGATCCAGACCGCCTATGATCATATCCCCGAGGCCGCCCTGCCCCTCATCGGCGACGCGCTCAACCTTACACGCGCCGAAGTCCATGGCGTCATCAGCTTTTACCACGATTTCCGCACGACCCCCGCCGGTCGCCATGTGGTCAGACTCTGCCGCGCCGAGGCCTGTCAGGCGGTCGGGGCGAATGGCGTCGCCGCGTCGGTGCTCGGCACCCTCGGGATCGACTGGCACGGAACGACAGGCGATGGCCGCATCACGGTCGAGCCGGTCTATTGCCTTGGCCTCTGCGCCTGCGGACCCGCGGCAATGGTGAATGGCAAGGTGATCGGACGCACCGACGCCGCCCGGATCGGGCGCGAGCTGGAAGGGTTGACCTGATGAGCCGCCCATTGATCAAGGTCTACGTCCCGCTCGACAGCGCCGCCCGCGCGCTTGGCGCCGACGATGTCGCCGACGCGATCCTGCGCGAGGCCGAGGCGCGCGACCTCTCCATTGAGCTGATCCGCACCGGCACGCGCGGCATGATCTGGCTGGAACCCCTGGTCGAGGTGGACCGGGGCAAGGGCCGAATTGCCTATGGCCCCGTCACGCCCGATTCTGTGCCCGCGATCTTCGACGGCAGCGCTGATCCCCTCGGCCCCGTGGAGGCGATCCCCTTTTTCGCGCGCCAGACCCGGCTGACCTTTGCCCGCTGCGGCGTGATCGATCCGCTGTCCTTGCCTGACTACGAAACCCACGGCGGCCTGATCGGTTTGCGCCGCGCGCTCACCATGACCCCCGAGGCGATGGTAGAGGAGGTCAAGACCTCGGGCCTGCGCGGACGCGGTGGCGCGGGCTTCCCCACAGGCATCAAATGGGACACCGTTCGTCTGACAGAGGCGGATCGGAAATATATCGTCTGCAACGCGGATGAAGGCGACAGCGGCACCTTTGCCGACCGGATGATCATGGAGGGCGACCCCTTTTGCCTGATCGAAGGGATGATCATCGCGGGCCTTGCCACAGGCGCGACGCGCGGCTTTGTCTACATCCGCTCGGAATACCCCGACGCGATCGCCATCATGGACCGCGCGATCCGCATCGCGCGCGAGACGGGCCTGCTCGGCCTCGACATCCTCGGCTCCGGCCAGACTTTCGAGATGGAAATCCGCATCGGTGCCGGGGCTTATGTCTGCGGTGAGGAAACCTCGCTTCTCAACTCGTTGGAGGGCAAGCGCGGTGTCGTGCGCGCCAAACCGCCCCTTCCGGCGCTCAAAGGCGTCTTCGGCAAGCCCACGGTGGTCAACAACGTGATCTCGCTGGCGACGGTGCCGGTGATCTTTGAAAAGGGTGCCGCGCATTACGCCGATTTCGGCCTCGGGCGGTCGCGCGGTACCATGCCGATCCAGATCGCCGGCAATGTCGCTCACGGCGGGCTGTTCGAGACGGCCTTTGGCATGCCGCTTGGGGACCTCGTCAACGACATCGGCGGCGGCACCGCCTCGGACCGCCCGGTAAAGGCGGTGCAGGTCGGCGGCCCGCTCGGCGCCTATTTCGCGCCGCATCAGTTCGACACCCCCTTTGGCTACGAGGACTTCGACGCCGAAGGCGGGCTGATCGGCCATGCCGGGATCGTGGTCTTTGACGACAGCGCGGACATGCTCTCCATGGCGCGCTTTGCGATGGAGTTCTGCGCGGTGGAAAGCTGTGGCAAATGCACCCCCTGCCGCATCGGCGCGGTGCGCGGCGTCGAAACCATCGACCGGATCGCCGCGGGGGACCGCGCGGCGCCTGCCCTGCTCACCGATCTATGCGACACGATGCGCGACGGCTCGCTTTGCGCGCTCGGCGGCTTCACACCCTATCCGGTGATGTCGGCACTACGCCTCTTTCCTGATGATTTCGGACTAACGACGGAGGCCGCGGAATGACCCTCCCCCTCGTCTTCCACGAAATATCCCGGGGGAGACGGCGTGACACGCCGGCGGGTGCAGCGCCCCTCACCCCTTCGATCCCACGAAAGGCCCGCTCATGAAAGACTTCATCATCCCGCCCAAGGATTGGGACATGGGCACCCCGCTGGCAAAATCGGACACCCCCGTCACGCTCAAGGTCGACGGGTTCGACACTACCGTCCCGGCGGGCACATCTGTCATGCGTGCGGCGATGGAGGCGGGGATCAAGATCCCCAAGCTTTGCGCCACCGACAGCGTCGAGGCCTTCGGCTCCTGCCGCCTTTGCCTGGTCGAGATCGAGGGCCGGCGCGGCACCCCCGCCTCCTGCACCACGCCGGTCGCCGAGGGCATGACCGTCACCACCCAGTCCGACCGGCTACACAAGCTGCGCAAGGGGGTGATGGAGCTTTATATTTCCGACCACCCGCTCGACTGTCTGACCTGCGCGGCGAATGGCGATTGCGAATTGCAGGACATGGCCGGGATGACCGGGTTGCGTGAGGTCCGCTACACACCCGGTGAGAACCACTATGCCCCGACCACGGGCGGGTCTCTCACCCTCAACGACATCCGCGCCAAGACCCCGGACGCGGCGAGCAATGCGCGCTACATCCCCAAGGACGACTCCAACCCCTATTTCACCTACGACCCGGCCAAATGCATCGTCTGCTCGCGCTGCGTGCGCGCCTGCGAAGAGGTCCAGGGCACATTCGCGCTCACCATCGAGGGGCGTGGTTTCAAAAGCCGCGTCTCCTTTGGCGCCAAGTCGGACGATGCGCTGCACTCCGACTGCGTCTCCTGCGGAGCCTGCGTGCAGGCCTGCCCGACGGCGACCCTTCAGGAGAAATCCATCGCCGAGATGGGCACCCCGGACCGCGCCGTGCTGACCACCTGTGCCTATTGCGGGGTCGGCTGTTCGTTCAAGGCCGAGCTGAACGGCGACAAGCTGGTGCGCATGACACCCTACAAGCACGGCAAGGCCAATCGCGGGCATTCCTGCGTCAAGGGCCGCTTTGCCTATGGCTATGCCGAACATCCCGACCGCATCCTGAAACCGATGATCCGCGAGCGGATCAGCGATCCCTGGCGCGAGGTCTCCTGGGAGGAGGCGATGCGCTTTACCGCCGAGCGGCTGGGCACGATCCGCGAAACCTACGGGCGCAAATCGCTCGGCGTCATCACGTCGAGCCGCTGCACCAACGAGGAAACCTACCTCGTGCAAAAGCTGACGCGGCAGGTCTTTGAGAACAACAACACCGACACCTGTGCACGGGTCTGTCATTCGCCGACGGGCTACGGGCTAGGCCAGACCTTTGGCACCTCCGCCGGGACGCAGGATTTCGATTCCGTCGAGCAGACCGACATCGCCATCGTCATCGGGGCCAACCCGACGGACGGCCACCCGGTCTTTGCCTCGCGGTTGCGCAAACGTCTGCGTGCGGGTGCGAAACTCATCGTCATCGACCCCCGTCGGATCGACCTCTTGGCCACCCCGCACATGGGCGAGGCGCATCACCTGCCGCTGCGCCCCGGTACCAATGTCGCCGTCGTCTCGGCCCTCGCCCATGTCATCGTCACCGAAGGGCTGACAGACGAGGCATTCATCCGCGAGCGGTGCGACTGGGACGAATACCGCGACTACGCCGCATTCATCAGCGATCCGCGCCATTCGCCCGAGGCAACCGAGATGCTGTCCGGCGTGCCTGCCGAAACCCTGCGCCGCGCCGCCCGCGCCTTTGCCACAGGGGGCAACGGCGCGATTTACTATGGCCTCGGCGTCACCGAACATTCCCAAGGCTCCACCACCGTCATGGCCATCGCGAACCTCGCCATGCTGACCGGCAACATCGGGCGCGAGGGCGTCGGCGTGAACCCCCTGCGCGGCCAGAACAACGTGCAAGGCGCTTGCGACATGGGATCCTTCCCGCACGAACTGCCCGGCTATCGCCACGTGAAAAACCCGGAGGTCCGCGCGATCTACGAGGACCTCTGGCAGGTGAAGATCGACCCCGAACCGGGCCTGCGCATCCCCAATATGCTGGACGCGGCGGTCGAAGGCACGTTCCGCGGCCTCTACGTTCAGGGCGAGGACATCCTGCAATCGGATCCCGATACCAAGCANGTCGCNGCCGGCCTTGCCGCGATGGACTGCGTGATCGTGCATGACCTCTTTCTGAACGAGACGGCGAATTACGCGCATGTCTTNCTGCCCGGCTCCACCTTCCTGGAAAAAGAGGGAACGTTCACCAATGCCGAACGCCGCATAAACCGCGTCCGCGAGGTGATGAAGCCGCGCAATGGCTACGCGGATTGGGAGGTCACGCAGCTGCTCGCCAATGCCATGGGGGCCGGCTGGCACTACACCCACCCCGCCCAGATCATGGCGGAAATCGCCGCCACCACCCCCAGCTTTGCCCGTGTCACCTATGATCTGCTCGAGGAAAAAGGCTCGGTCCAGTGGCCCTGCAATGACGCCGCACCCGAGGGCACGCCATTGATGCATATCGACGGCTTCGTGCGGGGCAAGGGGCGGTTCATCGTCACCGAATATGTCGCGACGGACGAAAAGACCGGGCCGCGTTTCCCGCTCCTGCTGACCACCGGGCGCACGCTGACGCAATACAACGTCGGCGCGCAGACCCGGCGCACCGATAACACCATCTGGCACGCCGAGGACCTGCTGGAGATCCACCCCCATGACGCCGAAAATCGCGGCATCGCCGATGGCGGTTGGATCAAGCTTGCCTCCCGGTCGGGCGAGACCACGCTGCGGGTCACGATCACCGACCGCGTCTCTCCGGGTGTGGTCTACACGACCTTCCACCACCCCGACACACAGGCGAATGTCGTGACCACGGATTATTCCGACTGGGCGACGAACTGCCCGGAATACAAGGTGACGGCGGTGCAGGTCGCGCCCTCCAACGGGCCGACGGAATGGCAGGAGGATTACACCGCCCAAGCCGAACGGTCGCGCCGGATCCTGCCGGCGGCGGAATGAGGGGCGACGTGACGCGACCCGAGGCCCCCGGCGACATGCCGGGGCCGGATGACGGCAGGGATGTCTCTGCCGCCACGACCAGCGCGCGCGCGATCCGTATCGGTGGCGGCGACAGCGGCGCCATGTTGCGCACCCTGCCAGAAGAGGTGCCGGTCGCGCTGGTCTACAACGGCTCCACCCAGGCGGTGATGATGGCCAGTCCGAGGGATCTGGAAGACTTCGCGCATGGTTTCTCGCTGAGCGAAGGGATCGTTACAGCGCCGTCGCAAATCACCGACCTTTCGGTCGAAACCCACGCGGCCGGCATCGAGGTCCGCATGTGGCTCGCGCCCGAGCGCGCGCAGCTTCTGACGCAGCGCCGACGCGCTATGATCGGTCCCGTCGGCTGCGGCCTCTGCGGGATCGACTCGCTTAGCGAGGCCAGTCGCACCCTGCCCCGCGTGACCGCCGAGCCGGGATTAAGCGTGGCCTGCATCACCGCCGCCCCGAGCGACTTACGGCGTAAGCAACCCCTGCATGACGAGACTCGCGCCGTCCACGCCGCCGGGTTTCTCACAGCCGAGGGGATCATCTGCGCGCGCGAGGATGTGGGGCGGCACAACGCGCTCGACAAAGTCATCGGGGCGTTGTCACGCCAGGACATCGACGCGAGCATCGGCGCGATGGTGATGACCTCGCGCGTCTCCATCGAGCTGGTGCAGAAGTGCGCGCTGGCAGGTTGCGGAATGCTGATCGCAGTCTCCTCGCCGACCGGCCACGCCCTGCGTGCGGCCGACGCCGCAGGCATCACCCTGATCGCGCTGGCCCGCGACGCGACGGCCCAGGTCTTTACCCATGCTCACCGCATCGCGGGGTTGAGCGCAGTAGGAACCGACGATGTCGCCTGACAAGATGATCACCATGGCCAACCAGATCGCGACATTCTTTGACAGCCAACCCGGCCCCGATCAGGCCGCCCGCGTCGCCGATCATATCAACGATTTCTGGGAACCCCGGATGCGGCAGCAACTCGCCGCCCATTGCGCAGAGGGCGGCACGGGCCTGTCGCCACTGGTGATGGACGCGATGAAGGACATTCGCGTGCCAGACGAGGGTGCGGTTTAGGCGCGGAGCGAGGGTTTCCTTCCGCCTTGCCCGCCGTTCGCCGAAACCCTCATCAGCGCACACAGAGGCACGGCCTTGGCCCCCACATAACAGGCGAGGCCCAGCCCCTATCCGATCCGCACCAGGTGATTGTCCCAGGCACGTTCGGCCATCTGTCGCTGCACGACACGGCCCTGGCGCAGGCTCAACACACCGCCCAGACCATCCGTTGCCAAAAGATCATTGCCATCCGCCGCCAACCCGCAGACATCGCGGCGCAGGATCGCGCCCGTAAAGTTGCCGCTCCGACCAAACAGATGCACACGTCCACCGCGCGGCGAGGTGATCCCGACCTGCCCGCCCGTCATCGCGACGCTGCCCGCATAGCCCTGCATCGCCACTTGCTCGGCCAGATCGGCGGTGCACAGGCGTGGCGCCGCCCCCCGACGATGCAGGCCCAACAGGGGCACAGGCTCTCCCGGTTCGCCCTGCCACTGCATGGCAAAGGCGACCTCAGCGCCGTCGCTCGCCAAGTGCCGGATCGAGGCTTGGGCCAGATCGTCCGGCAATTCGACGACCTCCTCCACCCCGCTTTCGGAGGCATAGGAGAGGTTGGGGCGCATGCTGTCGAGGTTCAGCTTCGCGCGTCCATGATCGGGGTGTGTGCGGATACCGCCATTTGCGATAACCAGCACATCATCAGACAGACCACCCCCCGACAGCGCGAGGAGCTCATGCGGCCCGATCCCGCCCGATGCCATTTCGCCGATCCGACGATAACCCTCACGACGGGACCAAAGGCCGATGCGCCCCTGTCCGCTGTCTACGTGATTTTCACTGGTGCACAGCACATCGCCCCCCGCGATGAACGCCCCGTGACCGTAAAAGTGCCGGCCCGGCGGTGCGTCAAGGCGATGCGCCACCCGCCCGCGCGCGCAATCCACAACCAGCGCGAAGGTCCCCGGACGGCGGGCAAAGGCGACCGCTTCGGGCGCGACGGGATGGGCCGTGGCGGCGTGACCACGACCGGGCAGCGGAATGCGAAAGACGTCCTGCCCCTGACCGTCCAGCCCAAAGAGCGCATAGGCACCGTCCCCTTCGCGCGCCGCCGCGAGGTAGGAGGGATTGCCCGCGTCCGCCCATGTCAGACGTGGCAGCGCCGCCGTGGCGATCAGGCTGGCGAGGAAGCCGCGGCGCGTCGTCATCTCAGTCCCCGTCCGCCGAATTGAACCCGACCGACACGCCCAGCTGACGACCGATCTCGACCTTCGCGGCCTCCTGCGCGGCGCGGACGCGTTGTTGCAGGATCTCGACTTTTAGTCGGCCCGAGGGGTCGGCGACTCCGGCAAAGACCGGATCATCGAGGTCTTCGGCCTGGATGATCGCGTCTGTGAAAGCGGCCTCGCTCACCGGCAAGGGGCCCTCGGCCAGCGCCTCTGCCAGATGCTCCAGCGCGCGCAGGTTCAACAGGACATTGCGCAGCGACCGACCGGATCGCCGCGCCTCCGCCCGCTCGGGGCGCGGACGTTCAAAACTGCCCATGGGGCGGCCAAGGCGTTGATCGGCCGTCCATTCCAGCCCGGATAACAGTGCCGTATAAAGTTGCTGTGCCGGTTCGTCCTCGCTGAGGTAGACCACATTGCCCGCCTGCCCCGCCGTCTGCATCAAGCGCGCCTGTTCCTGCCAGTCGGCAGTGGTCGCGGCTGCCATGCGCGACAGATCGACCGCTAGCGCCTGCACCAGCCGACAGGTGTAGCTGTCGCGCCCATATTCGGCATAGTCCGGATCGAACAACAACCGTTCCAGCGCCATCAACCCACGCCCGGCGACGGAGACTTCGGAGAACTGATCCGCATTCCCCACCGCGCTATCCTCATTGCGCAGCAGCGCCGCAACGGTCGAGCCGACCATCCCCCGCTTGTCCGGCCAAAAGGCGATTGCCAGCCCGCGCCCGTCCGTATCCAGCGGCCCGAACCCCAGATGGCTGACCCCCATCCAGGCGTCAAAGGTGTTGTGGAATGAGGGTCTGACCCCTGCAGCAGTGCAATCCGCCGTGGCATTGACCGCCAGCGCACGGGCCTGCACGGCGAAGGTTTGAAATCCGGGCAGGACATGCTCGGTCAACGCCTCGGGGACACCCGCCCGCGCCGATGTGGAAAAGATCGGCACCCCGACACAAAGTGTCAGGGTCAGGGCAATCGCCAGGCAGCGCGCGCCCCGACGCCTTGCCGGCCCGAGACTGGATGACGCAGACGCGTAAGACACGGGCACGGTCTCGGGCACTGACACGCGCACGGGCACGCGCACTGGCACGCGCACGGGCACGGGCGACCCCAACAAGACATGGACGGGATTGGCATAGGCGGGGCGGGTCATAAGCTCTCCAGATAACGAATGAGGTCGGCGCGGTCCCTGGGGGTCACCTGCGCCACGTGATCGCGTGCGGGCTGCGCCTCGCCGCCATGCCACAGCACCGCTTCCAACAGCGACCGGGCGCGACCGTCGTGCAGATAATAACTGTGACCGTTCACCTGCGGCGTCAGACCGATACCCCAGAGCGGCGGCGTTTTCCACTCCCGCCCCGTGGCGCGCCCTTCGGGGCGGTGATCCGCCAAGCCTTCGCCCATGTCGTGCAGCAACAAATCGGTGAAGGGCCAGATCAACTGGAAGCTCTGCTCGGGCTGACCTTCCAAGCGGTCAGTCACGAACTTTGGCACGTGGCAGGAAGCACAGCCCGCCTCGTGAAACACCCGCTTGCCGTTCAACACGGGCGGCGACCCGGTGTCGCGCCGGGCCGGCACCCCGAGGTTCCGGCTGTAAAAGGTGACGAGGTCCAGCCCCTCCCGGTCCACTTCGGTGCCACGCTCATCGCCATCACCATGCGGGGCGGCGCGGCAGGTGGCCTGGGCCTCGGTGCAATCACCCCAGGGCGCGGGAAACAGCGGGGTGGAGATGCCGATGTCCCCGGCAAAGGCCGAAGCGCTTTGTTCCCGGATCGTCGCGGCCCCGGCCTTCCAGCCAAAGCGCCCCAGCATTGGGCGGTCAAACTCGAACGACCAGAGGATCTGGGGCCGCCCCGAGATGCCATCGCCATCGCTGTCCTCGGGGTCGGTATGGGCAAGGATGTCCTGCGCCGGGATCGCCTCCAGCAGCCCGAGGCCGATCATCTGCGGCGCGACGCGTGGCGACAGCATCGCGCCCTCGGCCAGTGGACCATATCCCAGGTCGGCGGCGCGCCACGTCGGGTGGCGCAGGCGCGCGACCCCGCCTTGCAGGGGGACCGCGACCTCCTCCCAGGTAACCGCCAGGCGGTACTCCGCCGGGTGGCCTAGGACGCCGAAGTCCTGCAACTGACCGCCATAGACCGGGTCCGGACGACTGTGCTGCCGCGTGTCGCCAAGGGACAGCAGGAACGCCTCGATCTTGCTGGCCACCACGGCTTTTTTCGCGGGCACCGAGACGCGCAGGAACATCGAGGCAGCGCTGTCCTCTGACCCCTCCGGGGGATGCCCGCGCCCGTCCTTGAGGTGGCAGCGCTGGCACGACCGGGCGTTGTAAATCGGGCCCAACCCGTCCGACGCCAGCGTGGAGGAAGGCGACGACACCCAGAGTTTGCGGAACAACCCGTTGCCGACCTTGAAGTCGAGCTCCCGCTCGAAGGAGATATTGCCCGGGGGCTGCGAAAATGCATCGGCATCGCTGCGCGCCCGCACGGTCGCCCCGCCTGCCGGATTATCCTCGAACGGCTCGGGAGCTGTGAAATCGGCCGGTGCGGCGGTCACGCGTGCGATGCGCGCGGCCTCTTCAGCCGTGCGGGGGATGACGTTCAGAAAAGGAGCCGTGAGAGCATCGGCAGAGGCCCGAGGTGCCTCTGCCAGCGCCGCGCCGCCCGCGATGACGATCAGCGCGCTCAGCAGCGTCGCGCGAAGGATCATCGGCTTGGCGGATGTCCGGCGCATGGTTAAGCCCTTTTCGGCCTGAGCAATGTCGGTAATGATTTGAGCATGGCACTCTGGCGCCATCGCGCCGCCGGCCCAACCAATGCCCATTCGATTGTCACTGAAAGACCGCGCCCGGATCGTCGAGGCTGTTCGATCCTTCGAACCCGACATCCTCCAGCCTGAGCGCCGCAACCGCGCGTTCGATGTGGCGGGTCTGCGCGACCAGCGCGTCGACGGCGGCCATGATGGTCGCTTCGCCCTCGGCATTGCCGCGCGCCAACATCTGATCGTAGGAGAACCCGGCCTCAGCCGCCGCCTTCAACTGGCCCAGTTCCGCCATCGTGTGATCCAGCGCGGCGCGTAGATCGCCATCGACCGACGGGTCGGCCGCCGCGACGAGGGCCGATAGCGACTTGCCTGTCACCACACGACCATCAATCCCGACATATTCGCCGAAGTAGACATTCCGGATCCCCAGCCCGTCGTAAAAGTGACTGTTGTGAGTGTTGTCGGAAAAGCAGTCGTGCTCTTCCTCAGGGTCGTTGAGCATCACCCCCAGCTTCATCCGCTCCCCCGCCTGCTCACCATAGGAGAGCGACCCCATCCCGGTCAGGATCGCGGCAATCCCGGCCTCGGGGTTATCGCTCAGCGTGGTACGGGCCGCGCCGCTCTGTCCCCATTGGTTCGCCATCCAGTCGAGATCCTCGATCAGCAGATCGACGGCCGCCATCAGGTAATCACCGCGCCGGTCGCAATGGTCGTTGGTGCAGGACACACCAGCGGCGAAATCGGTATAGGGGCGGTCGCCGGCCCCATGCGCGGTGCCGTTCAAGTCCTGCCCCCAGAGCAGGAATTCGATGGCGTGATAGCCGGTGGCGACATTGGCTTCGACCCCGTCGGCCTCATGCAGTGTTTCGGCCAGAAATTTTGGGGTGATGTCACTGGCGTCAATTTCACCGCCCGAGAGCCTAAAGCTCGGGTTGGCGATGACGTTGAGCGCCGCATAGAGGTTTTCATCCGTCGCGCCGCCGTAGTCTGCATCGACGTAGTCGATCAGCCCCTCATCCAGCGGCCAGGCGTTCACGCGGCCTTCCCATTCATCCACGATAGCGTTGCCGAAACGGAACGCCTCGCTCTGCTGATAGGGGACGCGGGCGGTAACCCAGGCGGCGCGCGCAGCTGTCAGCGACGCCTCGCTCGGGCTGGCAATCAGGTCTTTGACGGCTGCCTTCAGCGCCTTGGCCGTGGTCAGGCTATCGGAATAGACCGCCTGCCCGATGTCGGCATATGTCGTCAGCACCGCGCTCTTTTCCTGCGCCAGCGCGGGCGCGGCACAGAGGGCGAGAACTGCGGTGGCGGTCGTCAGTCGGGGCATGAGAAATCCTGCAGGGTTCAGTCGAGATGGCGCAGCACGGTGACACCGCGCATGAGGTCGCGCCGGAGTGGCTGGGCCAGCGAAAGGGCGCGGATGAAGGGCGAGGTCGGGCATGGTCGATTCCGTTCGCTCACCCCTTTACCTGACGTTTTTACTCGCCATTGTCAATTCCGACATTTTTACTAGGTTTATTAGGTCTGCGGAGCGATGGACTAAGGAGCTATAGGGTGGCGGTCTTGCTGCCCCACGATCAGCCCGACAAACTGGGTCATGACGAGACGCGGATCATGCACGCGTGCTGTGTGTTCTGCACAGGTCGTTCGAAAACGGAAAGCTGGTAGAGCATATGCCCGCAACGGCGGGACGCCGACGCATCCGCCCCTCTCGCCAATCAACAGAACCGGCCTCCCGAGAATCCCCGACCCCGCCCGCCTATGCGCAAGGCTCAGGCGGCGAGGTAGCGTTCAAGCGCGGCGGCCAGCCCGTCCCGGTGCATGATCCCCAGCCAGTCCGCGAACGGTTCTGCAAAGGCAGGCGCCTCCGCAAGATCGCCGTAGATCGTAGGCATCGCCAGCCAGGCGCGCGGATCCGACTTCGCCGCCCGAGCCACCTGCGTGAGGTCGTCCCAGAACGGATCGTTCGGCGCGATCAGGCTGCCATCCTCGCGCACGCCCGTGCAATAGCGCGCCCAGCAGGCCGTCACGAAGGCCAGCCCCGAGACCGGCGAACCACGCGCCAACCCGTCCCGTACCGAAGGCAGGATGAACCCCGGCTGACGCGCGGAGCCGTCGAACGCCACCCGTCGGGTGGTGTCCACGATAGCCGGGTTGGACAGCCGCTCATCGATCAAATCTATATAGGAGTCGGGGGTAAAACCGGGCACGGCGGCCACGTGGGGCAGAATTTCGTCCCGCTCGACCTTGTGAAACAGCGCGCGTAACGCAGGGGATTGCATACACCCCGCGATTGTCTCGATCCCCATCAGGTCGCCCGCACAGGCGATCACCTGATGCCCGCCGTTAAGAATGCGGATCTTCATCCTCTCAAAGTCATGCACGGCCTGGGAGAACGTCGCGCCGACACGGTCCCAGTCCGGGCGACCTGCGCAGAAATC
>JGI24724J26744_10000250_pt1 | contig 42260 bp, 42 predicted proteins | sample Cruoilmetagenom7_FD_26744 | JGI IMG/M metagenome (IMG submission 26744) | reverse complement strand
AGTTTTTGAAGAGCCTGCACTTTATGATGCTGCAGTGGGACATGAGCAAAAGTCCCGGACAGTGGAGGTCGCGCGAAATTTTCGTGGTGGACGATAGATTGCCAGACCCCGTCTACGAAGCCCCAGATCATGAGCAGGTTGATGGTCTAGTAGATGAACTAGTCGAGTACATTCGCTCCGAAACTGCCACTTCGGTCTTGGTAAAGGCCGCAATGGCACACCTCAATCTTACAATGATTCACCCATTTCGCGATGGGAACGGGCGGATGGCCCGTGCTTTGCAAACATTGGTCCTGTCGCAAGATGGGCTAAATCACCCAATTTTTTCGAGCATCGAAGAATGGTTGGGCCGAAATACACCTGAATACTACAAAGCGCTGGAGCGAATGAGCGATGGCGCTTGGGCGCCGAAGTACAACGCTTCGACTTGGATCAGGTTTTGCCTAACCGCTCACTATCAGCAGGCACTTACAACTATTCGACGCCATAGTGAATATGAAGCTTTGTTCGAGAGGATTGAGGGTCTAATCAAGAAGGATGATCTTCACGAACGCATGACAATTCCATTGTTTGATTGTGCGCTCGGTATGCGGATGACAAATTCTCGATACCAGCGCGAAGCCGAAGTCTCTGTCCATGTGGCAACTAGAGATTTGAAATTGCTAAGTGACGCCGGTTATCTGGAACCTCACGGCGAGAAGCGTGGCAGGCACTATTTTGGGGCGGAAACGCTTAGAGAGCATCGTATGAGAACTAGAATTAAGAAACCGATCCCAAACCCGTATGAGGCTTATGAGTCGTCGGAGCCTTTGCCGCTGGACGAGCCAATGCTACCCGGCTTTTGATTTTTCTCAGAGAGCTTCTTCCGATGCGCTTCTAGCTCCTCCCTGTCCATTGTGGATTGATCCACAATGAACTTGGCAAGCTGGTTGGCGTCACGGGGTCTCTTGGGTCTGTCTGTCATAGGTGTAAGATAATGCCTCGCGCGACCCAGCGCAAACGGTGCCTCGCGCGAGGCTCCACTTTCCAATTTCAAACTGACCCACTACCGTCCTCTGGGCGGCGGTGGATTTGTCGCAAACGGAGCCGGGAGCGCGAAGACCCCGGCCCGTCGCATCACTTGCAGCGGTTCTGTGCCTCGGTCACGGCGGCGGTAAAGCCGGTCAGGGAAAACGTGTCCTTGGTCTGGGTCCCGCGAGAGGAGCGTCCGGTGGCAATCGCCGAGGCGCCGGCCCGCATCGCCGCCACGATCTTCTGGTCCGTCGACTTGTTCTCGGGCCAGGCCCATTCGCCTTGTGTGATGAGTTCGAATTCATTGCCGTCGACGTTCAGGTTCACCGTCGAACCGGACGCAAAGGGATAGCCGCCGGTGAAGGTCACCTGCGCCTCCACGCCCGCGCCGGGACGGAAGAACGTCATCAACAGCATCTGGGATCGCGTCACGGTCACGACGCGGCCATCACGGGTGTTCACCGTTTCCTTCGGGGCGGCGACCGCCCAGCATTCCTTGGGGTCCGCGTCTTCGTAGACGGCCCAATCCTGTTGTTCGCTGACGATGTTTTCGCTGACCTGCTGTGCGGATGCGGCGCTAACGTTCATGCCAAACGCCCCGATCACGGCAATCGCGGTCAAGCCCAGCACTTTACGGGAAATCATATATCCAGCCTCCAAGCCGTCCTTGCCTCTGTCCTGCCCCGTCTGCCTTTATGGCTGTCACCGGGGCGGTTTGTTTCTCGACATTGCAACATTAGTCTAAAATGGGCCAATGACGAAAGAGCGATTGGCGAGATTTTGCAAGGAAGGACGCGGGATGTCGAGAGCAGTGGAACTGGCGCAGGTTTGGCGCGGCGATATTCTGGAGAGTATCCACTACGGCCATGCCGTCATCTGCAACGGCGAGGGCGAGGTGGTGGAGGCCTTTGGCGACCCTGATCTGGTGATGCTGCCACGGTCGTCCTGCAAGATGATCCAGGCTCTGCCGCTGCTTGAAAGCGGTGCGACGCTGAGCGAAAGTCAGGTCGCCTTTGCTTGTGCCTCGCATTCAGGCGGCGCGATCCATACCGAGATGGCGCGCGACTGGCTGGCCGAACTGGGGCTGGCCGAGGGCGATATGCGCTGCGGCTCGCACATGCCGCAGGACCAGCCCGAGTTGCATCGCCTGATCCGGGCAGGGGCCGAGCCTTGCCAGTTACACAACAATTGTTCGGGCAAGCACTGCGGGTTCCTGATGTTAAACCAGCATCTGAAGGGCGGGTCCGAGTACGTTGAGCTGGACCATCCGGTGCAGAAGGCCGCGCGAGAGGCCTTCGAGGATGTGACGGGAGAGGTCAGCACAGGTTACGGGATCGACGGGTGTTCAGCGCCGAATTTCACCACATCATTGGCCGGGCTCGGACGGGCCATGGGGTTCTTTGCCAATGCGCATCACAAGGGCGGCGTCCGCGCCGGGGCCGCTGCGCGCCTGACCGCCGCGATGACGCGCCATCCGGTGTTGGTTGCCGGTGAGGGGCGGGCCTGCACGGATTTGATGCGCGCCATGGATGGCCGGGTCGCAATCAAGACGGGGGCAGAGGCGGTCTACGTCGCCATCCTGCCCGAGCAGGGGCTGGGCATCGCACTGAAGGTGGTCGACGGTACGACGCGCGCAGCGGAATGTGCCATCGCGTCGTTGCTGATCCGCGCGGGCGTGCTGTCGTCTGAGCATCCCGCCCTGCGTCGCTACTGGAACGCGCCGATCGTGAACTGTCGCGGCACCACGACGGGGTGGGTTCGTCCCGGTGCCGCGCTGGCCTGATCGTCAATTGGTGCTGCTCAGCCCCTCTGGCTGGCCCACCACGACAAAGCGCAGATCATCCGGTCTGAGGTAGCGACGGGCGACGTCGTTCACCTGTTCCAGCGTGACGGCATCGACCTTGTCGTTGCGGGTCGCGGGGTAGTCCAGCGGCATGCCCTCGATCTGCATGCCGGTGATGATGTTGGCAATCGGGCCATTGCCGTCGAACCGCAGGGGATAGGCGCCGGTCATGTATTTCTTGGCGGCGGTCAGTTCCTCTTCGGTGACTCCATTGGCGGCGATATCGGCCCATTGCTGTTTGACCACCTCGATCGCCTCGGCGACGCGGTTGTTGGCAGATTGCACCTGACCCATCCAGAGGTCAGCGTTATCCTTGTCGACGATATAGCTGTAGACGCCGTAGGTCAGGCCGCGCTTCTCGCGCACCTCGGTCATCAGCCGGCTTTCGAACCCGCCGCCGCCCAGAATGGTGTTCAGCAGATAGGCGGGGAAGAAATCATCGCTTTCGCGCGCCACGCCGGAATGACCGAAGAGGGCGACGGATTGCGGCGTGTCATAGGGAACGACGGTGGTGCCGCCGGTCAGGGCCGGTTCGATATCCGCGGGCAGGGGCGCGCCTGTCTCCGGCAGATCGCCCAGTAGATCGTCGAGCAGGGTCGCCAGCTCTTCGGGGGTGATGTCGCCCACCGCGCCGATATAGATGCGGTCGCGCGCCATGGTGTCGGCGTGGGCGTCGAGCATGTCCTGTCGGGTCAACCCGTTGAGGCTGTCGAGCGTGCCGTTGCTGTCGGTGCCATAGGGATGGTCGGGGAAGGCCTGCGATTCAAAGGCGCGACCGGCGATGTCGTTCGGGTCCTTCTCATCCGAGCGGATGATGGAGGCAACCTGCCCGCGCACCCGATCCACCGCGTCCTGATCAAAGCGCGGATTCACCAGCGATTCGCGCAGGAGGGCGATGGCCTTGCCGCGGTTCTCCGTCAGGAACTTGGCCGAGACGGTCAGCGTGTCGTCGCTGACATCATAGCCGAACGATGCGGCGAGCATCTCTTTCGCACGGGTAAAGGCCAGCGCGTCCATGTCGCCCGCGCCTTCTTCCAGCGTGGCGGTCATCAAGTTGACCGCGCCGCGTTTGCCGGGGCGATCCAGCGAGGTGCCGCCGCGAAACCAGATTTCCAGCGCGGTGAAGGGAATGGAATGTTCCTCGACAAGCCAGGCCGTCAGGCCGCCGGGGGTTTGTACCTCCTGGATTTCGACCTCGGCACGGGCGGGCAGGGCGAGTGTGAGGGTGACGAGCAGGGGCAGGACGAAACGGATCATTGGCTCACCTCTTCTGTTGCAGGCTGTGCAGGGACGTCGGTGGCGGGCGCAGCCGGGGCAACCGCGTCGCCCTCGGGGGCCATCAGATAGCCGGTCACGGCCCGGTCGCGGTCCAGAACCTGACGCGCGGCGACGAGGATGTCGGCCTCACTTACCGCTTCGAGAATGTCGGGCCATGCCTGAATATCTTCAATGCCGAGACCCTGTGTCAGACCGGAGCCATAGCGCCGCGCGAGGCGCTGCACGTCGTCGCGCTCGTAGATTTGCGAGGCGCGCAACTGCATCTTGATTCGATCGAGTTGCGCCGCGTCCACACCATCCTTGAGGAACTGCGCCAACGTGTCGTCCAGCGCCTGTTCCGCCTCTTCCAGACTGACGCCTTCGGCGGGCATGATGTACATCCCAAAGGTCGACTTATCCAATGATTGGCCGCGATAGTAGGCGGAGGTGTAGACCGCCTTTTTCTGCTCGAACGCCAGTTTTTCAGTGAGATAGCCGGTCTGCCCGCCGCCAAGGACTTCGGCCAGCATGACCAAAGCCGCAGCGGTTTCCTGATCGGCCGGATTGCGTTCAGGGGCGAGGTAGCTGCGGTTGACATAGGGCTGTGCGACGCGCGGATCCTTGAAGATCAGGCGACGCTCCGCGGTCTGGGGCGGTTCTTCGGGGCGGACGCGCGGCGGCAGGTCGGGGTTGGCGGGGATCGGCGCGTAATACTGTTCGGCCAACGCTTTGACCTCGTCCGGGGTGACGTCCCCGGCGACGACGAGGATCGCGTTGTTGGGCGCGTAAAACCGGGTGTAGTAGGCCATGGTGTCGTCCAGATCCAAGGTCTCCATCTCGTGACGCCAGCCGATCACGGGCACGCCATAGCGGTGGTTCAGATACTGCGCGGCGGCGGCCTGCTCCTGAAACAGGGCCTGCGGGGAGTTTTCGGTGCGCTGGTTGCGCTCTTCGATGATGACTTCGCGCTCGGTCAGGATGTCGGCCTCGGTCAGGCGGATGTTGCGCATCCGGTCGGATTCCATCGACATCATCAGGCCGAGCCGATCCGCCGCGACCCGCTGGAAGTAGGCGGTGTAATCGTGGGAGGTAAAGGCGTTATCGGTGCCGCCATTCTCGGCTACCACCTTGGACAATTCACCGGATTCCAGCGTGTCGGTCGCCTTGAAAAGCAGATGTTCGAGGAAATGTGCGACGCCGGAGACGCCGGGCGTCTCATCCGCCGCACCGGCGCGATACCAGACCATATGCACGACGACAGGGGCGCGGTGGTCCTCGATCACGACGACCTGCATTCCGTTGTCCAGCGTGAAATCCGTGACCATGTCATTGGCGGCCTGGGCGACCGTGGTCAGCAGGCTGAGGGCAGTGGCCCAGAGACCGAGGCGGGCGCCCAGTCGCAGGCGCAGTGGGGCCGGGATCATCGAACGCATCCAGGTTCCTTTCATGGAAAGATCGGCGCAGGGCGCGCGGATCGAAGGTCAGTTTGGCTCAAGATAGGCGAAAGGCCCGAGTACGCAACTCGGGCCTTCGTCAATGACAGGAGTTTGAGGCACGCGTGAAGACGTCGCGCCGACCCTATTCCTCGGGCGGGGCCGAGGGGGTCACAGCACCCGACCTGCGCCACAGGCTTTCAGTCCGGCGGCGGTCCAAGGTCTGTTTTTCGTAGGCACGGTAATATTCATCGCTGCCAAAGATACGGAATTGGGAAAAGCGGTGTTTCTGGCGCCGGAATTCCTCGTCTTCCGCAGCCAGTTTGGTGCGGATCGTGGGATCGACGCCGCCCCGAGTCGCAGCCGCGACCAAGGCGCCGTCGCCGCTGGCGACGCCGCGATCCTCAAGGGCCGCACCGCTGCCGCCCAGTGCCACGACCGCATCGGCCACAGGTTGCTGATCGGTGCGGTTGCCCGCGCCCGGTGTGGGCAGCGGCAGTTCCGCAAAGCTCTGGGGTGATTCCAGCGGTTTGCCAGGCACGATGGTGAATTCGTCCGGCCCCTCCGAGGTGTTCCTGATCTTGCGCAGCGTGATGTCACGATCGACGCCACCGCATGCGGCCAGCCCCGTTACCACGATGAGAAGCAGCGGCAACGCAAAGCGTCTTGTCGCTGGCATGGCGGTCTCCTTCATAAACTTAGCGATTATTTAACGTAACTCTGCGCCGAGGTCACGCAGCTTTCTCGGCGGGCAAGAGAATCAGCGCTGCGGCACCGATGAAAATGGCGATGTCCGCGACGTTGAAGGCATAGGGATTGTTGATCCCGCAGCACGACATGTTCAGGAAATCAGCGACCGCACCGTAAAGCACACGGTCTACCACATTGCCGAGCGCGCCGCCGATCAGCATGCCGCCAGCGATCAAACCAGCGCGACGCGGTTTTTCGCGGTGTATCCAAAACAGCACAGCGCCCGAGATGACCAATGCCAATGCAATCAGGATCCAGCGGGCATAGCCCGCACCATCCGCGAAGAGGCCGAAGTTGATGCCGGTGTTCCACGCCATCCGCAGCGTCAGGAAGGGCGGCAGTACCGCGATCTCACCCTTTTCGATCAGGCCCATGGCGTGGACGACTAGATATTTGGTCGCCTGATCCAGAAGGAAGGTCCAGAAGCCAGCAAAGAATACTGTGCGCATCATCTCGTCCGTTCAGTGGCGGAAGTGGCGCATGCCGGTCAGCACCATGGCCAGCCCCGCCTCGTCCGCCGCCGCGATGACCTCATTGTCGCGCATCGACCCGCCGGGTTGGATCACAGCCGTCGCGCCCGCGTTCGCAGCCGCCAGCAAGCCGTCCGCAAAGGGAAAGAAGGCATCCGAGGCCACGACCGATCTCTTGGCCGGTGTTTCGGTTAACCCGATTTCCTCGGCCATGCGCTGCGCCTTGAGCGCGGCGATGGTGGAGCTGTCGACCCGGCTCATCTGTCCCGCGCCGATGCCGACCGTCGCGCCGTCCTTTGCGTATACGATGGCGTTGGACTTGACGTGCTTGGCGACGGTCCAGGCGAACATCAGGTCGGCCATCTCCTTGTCCGATGGCGCGCGCTTGGTCACGACTTTCAGATCGTCCATATCGATGCGGCCGTTATCCTTGTCCTGCACCAGCAGTCCGCCCGCGACCTGGCGCAGGGTCAGGTTGGCCGTCGCCGGATCGGCGAGGCCGGAGGTCGTCAGCAGGCGCAGGTTCTTCTTTTTGGCAAAGATGGCGCGGGCCGCGTCGTCCGCGCCGGGGGCGATGACCACCTCGGTAAAGATCTGGGCGATCTCTTCGGCAGTCTCTGCGTCCAGCGCACGGTTCAGTGCGATGATGCCACCAAAGGCCGAGGTGCGATCGCAGTCAAAGGCGCGCATATAGGCCTCGCGCAGCGACCCGCCGCGCGCCACGCCGCAGGGATTCGCATGCTTGATGATCGCGCAGGCCGGACCATTGGCCGGCAGGAACTCCGAAACCAGTTCGAAGGCCGCATCGGTGTCGTTGATGTTGTTGTAGGACAGCTCCTTGCCCTGATGCTGGGCAGCCGTCGCGACGCCGGGGCGCGAGGCGCCATCGGTATAAAAGGCCGCCGTCTGATGCGGATTCTCGCCGTAGCGCAGGGTCTGGGCCAGCGTACCGGCAAAGACCCGACGACGTGGCGCGGGTTCGTCGATCGCGGCGGCCATCCAGCTCGACACGGCCGCATCGTATGCGCCGGTGCGGGCATAGGCGATCTGGGCCAACCGCTTGCGGAAGGCGAGGGTGGTCTGGCCGCCTTGGGCCTTTAGCTCCTCCACAAGGGGGGCGTAGTCCGCGACATCGACCACCGTCGTCACAAAGGCATGGTTCTTGGCCGCCGCGCGGATCATCGCAGGGCCGCCGATGTCGATGTTTTCGATACAGGTGTCGTAGTCGGCCCCCTTCGCGACGGTCTCCTCAAAGGGATAGAGGTTGACGATCAGCAGATCGATCGGGTCGATACCATGCTCTGTCATCGCGGCGGTGTGGCTGTCGTTGTCGCGCAGGGCCAACAGGCCGCCGTGCACTTTGGGATGCAGGGTCTTAACCCGGCCGTCCATCATCTCGGGAAAGCCGGTGACATCGGCCACGTCCGTCACATCCAGACCGGCCTCGCGCAGCATCCCGGCGCTGCCGCCGGTGGACAAGAGGTCGATCCCGAGGGCGGAGAGGTCCTTGGCCAGGTCGATCAGACCGGTCTTGTCGGAAACGGAAATCAAGGCGCGGCGGACGGGGTGGAGGTCGGTCATGCGGTCGGTGGTCCCTTGTCGTCTGTCAGAACGCCTCGTCCATCCCGTCCCGGTTCAGATCGCGGATCGAAATCGGCGTGTCCTGGGCCTTGGACAGCGACCAGCGGATGCGGGTGGCATAGTCCAGCGCCTTTGATGACAGCACGATCTGGGTGGTCGCACGCGGCTTGAGGCGGTTCTTCTCCAGAAAGACGGAAGGTTCAAGGCGCAATTCGCCGCTGCCGTCATGACGAAACACCCAGAGTTCGCCTGATTTCAGCGCGAGAGAGACCGCAACACCCCCCATATCAAGCTGCGCCTCGACGTCCGGATGCAAATGAAACCGGACCTGAAACGGCACGCCCTTGAGCCCGGTTCGGTCCAGCGCGGCGTCAAAGCGGCGTTTGTCGGGGTCTTCCATCGCGATCAGAAGATCCTCGCCCGCCATGGCGCGCCCGTCCGAGGTGAGTTCGAGCGTGCGGGCGTGGGTCAGCCCATCGGATTTGACATAGCCGTCATGACCCGCCTGAAACCGCAGCCCGTCCGGGGCGGGCGTCATGCGCACAGGGACACGGCTGGGTGCATCGATCAGGGGTTCGGGTCCGGTGGAGGAAACAGAGGCCAGTCGCGCGCTGGAATGACCATGCAGGCACAGGGTCGAATGGCTGGGCGTGGCCCGGCCCGCGCGCCGCCAGTCCGCCCCAAAGACCGCGCCGGAGCCGCAGTTCACGATCATCGCGCGCCGCCCGGAGGTCAGCTCGAACGCGAGGGTGGAGGCATGAGCCGTGACTGAGGCCCTGCCCACCGGGGGCACCGCGGCATCGACGATCACACTGGTCCGTCCGGCTGACAGGCGCGCGAACCCCATCGCCAATCCGTCGCCGTGTCGATGTTTGACCCCGGAATTTGCCAGCGCGTGATCCAGTCGCCCTTCGATGCCGCGTCCGCCGCCGTGGAACCGGGCGAGGCTGCCGTCGGCATGGCGCAGGGTACGCAGGGTGGGCGCGACGCGGGCGATGGCGTCGAGGTGCTCATCGCCGAGAGGCTGTCCGCTTTCTGCCAGCGCCGCCTCTGCCCAAGTCAGCAGGGTAAAGACCTCCAGCAGGTCTTCGGGGTTACGGGTGGCTATGCCGCCTTGGGCGTCAATCTGCTCACGGCATTCGCGTTCCAACGCGGAACGGGCGGGGGCGACGTGTTCGGTCATGCCCTCGAGCGACAGACCGGCGTAGATCAGACCGCAGAGTGCTTCGAACCTCGGCAGGCCGGGCGAGGCGCTCTTCCAACGTTTGGCGAGAAATTTCGTCTGATGCCCGAGTGAGCGGTAAAAGCTGTCATGCGCCGGTTTGTCCAAGCCGCGCAACAGAAACAGGGCGTGGTTGATCCATCGGATCAGACGACGCCCGGTCAGGTCCGGCGTCCAGCCCGGCCCGCGTCCGCGTCCATAGCGGTCGATCCAGGCCCAGACCCAGGATTGCGCTCTTGCCCGCGTGGCGGCATCGGCGACAGCGGCCAAATCGTCAAGCCAGGCGAATCCCTGGATTTCGGTCTGAAAGGCGGGTTGGGCGGGGTTCAGGGCCCAGATGTCCTCTCCGCGGTCTTCGACCAGATGACCGGCGAACATGAAGTTTCCCGCTACAAGTTGCCGCCCTCGGGCAAAGCTGCCGATGGTGCGCGGTTCGGGCTGGGACACGAACCCGTGAGCCGGGGGAGAAAAGGCGGTCAGGCGCGCGTAAACCCGGTCGAGCAGGCGCGGACCCGTGACCGGCGGCGACACCGTGTCGGACGCCGGACGAGGTTTTTCGCTGGTCGAAATCTGCGTCATCCTGCCTGTCGTTCGCTCTTTGGGCGTCTCGGGCAACCTTAACGCGCGCACCTCGCAGCGTCACCGAGAAATCGGCGCTGCGGCGTCGGGGTCACGCAGGTTTGCGCAGGACGACACAATAAAAACCGTCCATTCCGCCGAGGTCCGGCCAGTAATCGGGACGTAGCCGCAGCCCGCCTTCTTCGGTGATCCACGCGAGGTCGAGACCGGGGCGGGTCAGCGTCGCGGTCTCGGCGGTGAGGCCGGGATGACGGGCCAGCGCCTCTTCGGCCTGCACCTCGCCTTCGTCGGGAATCAGCGAGCAGGTGCAGAACATCAGCCGCCCGCCCGGTTTCAGCAGGCTCAGCGCGTGGTCGATCATCTGCGTCTGTAGCTCGATCAGTGCTCCGATGTCGGCGCCATCCCCGGCGTAAGGCAGATCGGGGTGACGGCGAATCGTACCGGTGGCCGAGCAGGGCGCATCCAGCAGGATCGCGTCCCAGCCGGTCTCGTCAAAGGTCAGCGCGTCATCGGTGACGGTGCGCGCCTGCAAGCCGGTGCGCGCGAGGTTCTCGGTGATCCGCTCTGTGCGTGCCGACGAGATGTCGACCGCCGTGACATCCGCGCCGGCGGCGGCCAGTTGCATGGTCTTGCCGCCCGGCGCGGCGCAGAGGTCCAGGATTCTCTCGCCCGGTTGCGGGTCGAGCAGGGCGACCGGCAGCGCCGCCGCCGCGTCCTGAACCCACCATTCGCCCGCCTCGAACCCCGGCAGGGCCGAGACCTGATTCGGGCCGGTCAGCCGCAGGGTGCCGGTCGGCAGGATGCTTGCACCCAGTTTTTCGGCGAGGGCGGATGCCTCGCTCGGGTCGCGCGGTGTGATGTCGAGCGGCGCGCCGCGTGCATGGGCGGCTTCGCAGGCGGTGATGGCCTCTTCGCCCCACGCCATGACGAGCGGGTCGCGCAGCCATTCGGGCAGCGGGGAGGGTGGCAATTGCGCCGGGTCCACGGCCGCCGCCGCGACCTTGCGCAGAACAGCGTTGGTCATCCCCTTCAACCGCTCCAGCCGCGCCATTCCCGTGACCTGCGTGACGGCGGAATTCACCACGCCATGGGCCGCCTCGCCGGCGCAGAGTTCGTAGGCTGCGATGCGCAGCACGTTCAGCACGGGCAGGGGTGGCATATGCGCCAGATGGTCCGAGAGCAGGCCGTCGAGCGCGCCGAGATGGCGCAGGGTTTCGGTTGCCAGACGCTGCGCGCGGGCGCGCACCGCAGGCTCCATCCTCGCCAGAGGTCCGGTGCGTCCGGTGAGGTCGGCGAGGGTCCGCCCATCCTCCATCACAGACATCAGGAGTTGATGCGCGGCGCGACGCGGATCAGGGGGGCGTCGGGGTTGGTCCGTAGCCGAACGTGCGTTGTCAGACGGTCCGTCCCGGCGGGAGGGGCTGGATCGGCGACCGGCTGGACCGGGAGACTTGCGCGGTGGTTTGTTCGCGGATGGCGACATCGGCCTCTCCTTGCCGGGGGTCAGGTTGGCCGTATATCATGACGGGGATCAGAAGGAAGCCTGTGATGACCGAGAACGTATCAGACCCCCGCGAGGACATGCCCGCCGCCGCGAAACGCGCGCTGGACGAAGCCGAAGAGCGGCGACAAAAGGCCGGCGATCAGGCGCTGCCAGTTGAGTTGGGCGGACGTGATGGCCCCGAACCCGTACGCTACGGCGATTGGGAGAAGAAGGGGCTGGCGGTCGATTTCTGACTGTCCTTTGAGCCTTTGAAGGTGAAGACCAAGCTAAGACCCGTGGGTCACAGACCCAGCACGTCCAGCATGTCGTATTCCCCCGGTGCCTTGCCCTGCGCCCAAAGCGCCGCGCGCAACGCGCCACGGGCGAACAGCGCCCGGTCGTCCGCGACATGGCGCAGCACCAGCCGTTCACCCGGACCGGCAAAGATCACGTCATGTTCACCGACAATGCCACCGCCGCGAATCGCGCTGAAGCCGATGTCGCCGCGTTTGCGCGCGCCGGTGATCCCGTCGCGTCCGCGATCCGAGACTGACTCGAGCGTGACGCCGCGCCCTTCTGCCGCAGCCTCACCCAGCATCAGTGCGGTGCCCGAAGGCGCGTCGACCTTGCGGTTGTGATGCGCCTCGACGATCTCGATGTCGAAATCCTCGTCGAGGGCGGCGGCGACCTTCCGGGTCAACATCGTCAGAAGGTTGACCCCGAGGGACATGTTACCCGCTCGCACGATGGCCGTTGATTTGGCGGCTTCGGCGATTGCGCTCAGGTCATCGTCGGCAAACCCCGTGGTGCCGATCACATGCGCCGCGCCAGTCTGCGCCGCTGTGCGGGCAAAGCCGACAGTGGCGGCGGGGGCGGTGAAATCCAGAACCGCTTGCGCGCCCTTGAAGGCCTCCGCCGCGTCGTCGGTGACGCGCACGCCGTTCTCCGCACCGCCAAGGCAAAGGCCAAGATCCTGCCCGATCCATTCGTGCCCGTCACGCTCCACCGCACCGACCACGCGCGCCTTGCCGCTGGCCTGAACGGTTTCGATCAACATGCGCCCCATGCGCCCCGAGGCGCCGGTCACGACGATGCCGGGAAGAGCGGTTGATCCGTTGCTGTCACTCATGTGGTCGGCTCCTCTATGCTTGGCCTTGCTTAGCCGTCGGCGGGCGGCTTGGCAAAGGGGGCGGGACCGACTAAATGCGGGGGATGAGCAGAAACTCCCATCACGACGGCCCCGGCCCTTCGCAGCGTCAGCTTCGCGTCGGTGAAACGGTGCGCCGTGCCCTGTCCGAAATTCTGGCGCGTGGGGACATCCATGATCCCGACCTCAACCGCCTGTCGATCACCGTCGGAGAGGTCCGCACCTCGCCGGACCTGAAGGTCGCCACCGCCTTTGTGCTGCCACTCGGCGGGCAGGGACAGGACGTGGTGGTCGAGCTGTTGGCGCGCAACCGTGCGGAATTGCGCCGGATGATCGGCAAGAAGCTCGGCCTGAAATACACGCCCGACCTGCGGTTCCGCATCGATGAGACGTTTGATCGGATGGACGAGACACGCCGCCTGTTCAATCAGGACGACGTGCGCCGCGATGTCGAGGAGTAGCGCCATGCGTAGCGTTCTGGCCGCCATATTGACCCTTTGGGCGCTGCCTTCCTTCGCCGTGGAGTGCCGCGAGGCCGAATATGACGGCGCCGGCTACACGGTCTGCGAGGTCGACGCGACCGAGGAGCTGCGCCTGTTCCTGAGCGGGTCGGACGGTGCGGTCCTTGGCACGTTCGGCGCGGTGGACAGCGCGCTTGCCCCGGATAATCAACGGCTGGCCTTTGCCACCAATGCCGGGATGTATCACGAGGATCGCAGCCCCGTCGGCCTCTACCGCGAGGATGGGGACGAGGCGCAAGGCGTGATCGCCTCTGCCGGGCCGGGCAACTTCGGGATGCTGCCGAACGGGGTGTTCTGTATTCGCGAGGATCGCCTCGCGGTGATCGAGACCGGCCGCTTTCAGACGCTCGACGCGGCAGAATGTCCCTCGGCCACGCAGTCCGGTCCGATGCTGGTGATCGACGGTGAATTGCACCCTCGGTTTTTGCCCGACAGCACGTCACGCTATATCCGCAACGGGGTCGGGGTCAGCGAAGACGGCGCGACCGCCTGGTTCGTCATGTCCGACGCGCCAGTTACGTTTCACGAATTCGGCTCGGTCTTTCGCGACAGCCTGAAGGTCCCGCAGGCGCTTTACTTCGACGGTAATATCTCGCGGTTGTATGCGCCCGACATCGGGCGGAACGACCTCGGGCTGCGCATGGGGCCGATCGTCGGGGTGGTCGCCCCGATGGTCGATGATTGATCCGGTCATTGCTTTAACGATCGACCGGGCGATTGACCGGGCGTGGCGAACCGGCTAGGTCCGCGCGCCGACAGGCAGGGGAAGAACATGGCACGTAAACGCAAGGGTCGCGACGTATCGGGCTGGCTGGTGGTGGACAAGCCCGCCGGGATCACCTCCAACGCCGTGGTCAACAAGGTGAAATGGGCGTTCGAGGCGAAGAAAGCCGGGCACGCCGGCACGCTGGACCCTGAGGCGACCGGCGTTCTGGCCGTGGCTCTGGGCGAGGCGACAAAGACCGTGCCGTTCATCACCGACGCGCTCAAGGCCTATGTGTTTACCGTCCGGCTGGGCCAATCGACCAATACCGACGACACCGAAGGCGAGGTGATCGCGACCTCCGACCTGCGCCCCTCGGACGAGGATATCGCTGCCGCGCTACCCCCTTTTGTCGGTGAGGTGATGCAGGTCCCGCCCAAGTTCTCCGCCGTAAAGATCGACGGTCAGCGCGCCTATAAGATGGCGCGCGATGGCGAGGAGGTCGAGCTGCAGGCGCGTCCCCTCTGGGTCGAAAGCCTGCGTATGCTGTCGCGCCCCGACGCCGATCATGTCGAGCTGGAGATGGTCTGTGGCAAGGGCGGCTACGTGCGCGCCATTGCCCGCGATCTGGGCGAAGCGCTCGGCTGTCATGGCCACGTGCTGCACCTGCGCCGGACGTGGTCCGGCCCCTTCGATGCGGTTGAGGGCTATGGCATGGAGCGGATCGAGGCGTTGGCCCGCAGCGAAGAGATCGACACGCTACTGGCCCCGGTCGAGATCGCGCTGGACTGCATGCCCGAGGTGAAGGCCACCGATCAGGGGGTCGCCCGTCTGCGCAACGGCAACCCCGGCATGGTGATCGCGCATGATATCGAATACGGCGAGGAATGCTGGGCCAGCCACGACGGCAAGCCGGTCGCCGTCGGCATCTATCGCTCCGGGGAGCTGCATCCCAGTCGGGTGTTCCTGCTGTGAGCCTCGCGTCGCGATGACGGGCGCAGGGGTCATAGAGCGGCGCTTTGTGAAGGGCGACGCGGCCTCTGTCGCCGTCTATTCGGAATGCGAGGCCTATCGCTATGCCTTGACGCGGGTTTGGGATGCGACGCTCGGCAGGGTGATGTTCACCATGCTCAACCCCTCCACAGCGACCGAGGTGCAGAACGATCCGACGGTCGAACGTTGCGAACGACGCGCGCGCGTTCTGGGGTATGGCGCGTTTCGGGTGGTCAATATCTTTGCCTATCGCGCGACCGATCCGCGCGTTTTGAAGCAGGCGGCGGAGCCTCATGGGCCAATGAATGACACCGCGATTCTCGACGGTCTCGGCTGGGCCGACACGGTGATTGCTGGCTGGGGCGCACATGGTGCGCATCTTGGACGCGGCGCCGAAATCGCCGGAATGCTGGCGCGGTCGGGCTGTACGCCGATGCATCTCGGCCTTTCCAAGGCGGGTCATCCGCGCCATCCACTCTACATCGCATACGCGCAACAGCCTGAAATATGGACAGAACAGGAACATCGGGCTCTATGCGCCTCCTGATGGCAGCGCTTGTGTCTTCATCCTTGGTTAACCACATGATCTGGATTCCTTTGACCCGACTCACGCGCTAGGGGTATCGCTATGACATGGGAAAAATGTCATGCTGATGCTTGCTGGATTGATGGGCCTGATGCTGGTCGGGGCGACCGCCTTTGTCGGGTTGGATCAGGTCGAGGACGGCGAAATTCCGGACGATGCGCCGGACGATTCGGATTTGCAGGCAGGGTTCTCTTCGGTCCTTCTCGACATGCTCGGCGCGCAGATTATGACCGGAACCGCCAAAGGCGAGCAGATCGAAGGCAGCGATGAGGCCGATCAGATCGGTGGATACTCGGGCGACGACACCATTCGGGGTGAGGCTGGGCCGGACTATCTCTACGGTGGCACCGGCCATGATCAGCTGAGCGGACAGGCCGGGAACGATATCATACACGGACAGGATGATGATGACACGTTGACGGGGAGTTCAGGCGACGATGCCTTGTTCGGTCATATGGGGCAAGACTTGCTGATGGGCGAAGGCGATGATGACACCCTGCATGGCGGGGGCGGCGCGGATGCGCTCTACGGCGGGTCGGGTGACGACGCCCTGCACGGTGGGTTGGGGGCCGACGTCCTGTTAGGGGGCGAGGGCCAAGACACGCTTTTAGGCAGCTCGGGCGATGACTGGATGGCGGGCTTCGCCGCGCGGCTTCATGCAGAGGGGGCGGAGGATTGGCCGCAGACTGACTACCTCAACGGTGGCCCTGGTGCAGACACCCTTTTGGCTGACAGCGCCGATATTCTGACCCTCGGCGCGGGCAAGGATACAGCGGTGATCGGTGATTGGGTCGCAGCCGGCGCCGGTGTCACAATGATGGATTTCACCGCCGGTGAGGATCAACTCCTCCTCATTCACACCGATACAGATGGCGATCATCTCGATGTCGAGATCGAGGCGAATGATACGGAGACCCGGGTCAGGCTGAACGGGAGCGTTCTGGCGATCCTTCCGCCCGGTACCGCGATAACTCTGGATGACATCGTCCTCGTACCGGAAAGCGCGGCCACCGGTCTGCTCGGCGCGGCATAGCTCCGGTGCGGCATCTTACGCCCCCGCCTGTTTTCGCTTTATTTCCCGCGCGAGTTCGTCTAATGCCCCGGGATTGCCACGGGATATCCTGTGGCAGTTTGATTTCGGACCTTGCTGGACGACATCCCGGCTTGCGCCCGCCACCCTTTGACTAAGGAGTATCCGATGTCGATCACCGTCGAAGACAAGAACCGCTTGATGAAGGAATACGCGACCAAGGAGGGCGACACAGGTTCCCCCGAAGTTCAGGTTGCTATCCTGTCGTCGCGTATCGCCACGCTGACTGAGCATTTCAAAGAGCACAAGAAAGACAACCACGGTCGTCGCGGCTTGCTGAAGATGGTCGCGCAACGCCGCAAACTGCTCGACTACGTCAAGGGCAAGGATGAAGATCGCTACAAGAAGCTGATCCAGAGCCTCGGCCTGCGCCGCTAAGCCGCTCAGGACTTTTTGCCCGCCAGAAGTTTAGTCCAACGCCCGGTCCGAGAGGTCCGGGCGTTTCGCATTGTTCCATAGGCATAGGCCGGGTGTTGGGCGGGACGCCGGGGGCCTCGGCGCGGTGCGGGGCTGGAGTTCGGCGCTCGACCTTGCTGCGAGTGATGGATCAGCTACGCATCGCCGTGCGGGGTCTCCGCCGACCCCGCGTAGTGCTATTCGCCATCCTCTACGGATGGCGCCCGTCTTCCTTGCACCCTGCGTCGATTTGCGGTTCCGTACACCACGTTCCTTGCGCCCCGCGTCTCTGCACTCAGATCGCAATCATCACCGCCGGACCAATGGCACCTCATCGGCGGCATGACGCCCGACGTCGGGCAGCCTACCTCTGTCGCACGCCGTCACTTCAACCCTCTGCTCCGCTCAGCCGGTAGGGCTAACACCCCTTGTCACAGGCTTCGCTTTCTTCTTCCCTAATCACCCGGTTTGATGTATGGCCCGCCCATCTGAGACGTGACGCTCCGGCCCCCGGCGTTGTGCAAAAGGATTGGGGGCGGCGGCAATGCGGCCGTCATGCAAACGGGAGACCCGCAGGGGCGGGAGTGCTCCCTCACAGGATACGATGATGTTCAACGTAACAACCAAGACGATGGAGTGGGGCGATGAAACCCTCACTCTGGAAACGGGCAAGGTTGCCCGTCAGGCTGATGGCACCGTGATCGCGACGCTGGGTGAAACCAGTGTCATGGCGAACGTGACCTTTGCCAAGGCACCGAAGCCCGGTCAGGATTTCTTTCCGCTGACGGTTCACTACCAGGAAAAATACTACGCCGCGGGCAAGGTCCCCGGTGGTTTCTTCAAGCGCGAAGCGCGGCCGACCGAAAAGGAAACGCTGACCGCGCGCCTGATCGACCGTCCGATCCGCCCGCTGTTCGTCGATGGCTTCAAGCACGAAGTTCTGGTGATGTGCACCGTGCTCAGCCACGATCTGGTCAACGATCCCGATGTGGTCGCGATGATCGCCGCCTCGGCCGCGCTGACGATTTCGGGCGCGCCCTTCATGGGTCCGATCGCCGGTTGCCGCGTCGGCTTTGTCGATGGCGACTACGTGCTGAACCCCAGTGTCGACGACATGCAGGGTCTGCGCAACAACCCCGAGCAGCGGCTCGACCTGATCGTCGCCGGCACCAAAGACGCCGTGATGATGGTGGAATCCGAAGCCTACGAGTTGACCGAAGCGGAAATGCTCGGCGCGGTGACCTTCGCGCACGATCAGATCAAGCCGGTTGTCGACCTGATCATCGACCTCGCGGAATCCTCGGCGAAAGAGCCGTTCGATTTCTCGCCGCCGGATTACACGCCGCTGTTCGACGCCGTCAAAGCGGCGGGCGAAGACAAGATGCGCGCCGCCTATGCGATCACCGACAAGCAGGAGCGCGTCGCCGCGGTTTCTGCCGCCAAGGATGCCATCAAGGACGCTCTCAGCGAAGAGCAGCTTGAGGATGCCAACCTCGGCTCCGCGCTGAAGAAGCTCGAATCCTCGGTCCTGCGCGGCACGGTCGTGAAGGAAGGCAAGCGGATCGACGGTCGCGCGCTGGATCAGGTGCGTCCGATCGCCGTGGAAACCGGGCTGCTGCCGCGGACCCATGGCTCTGCGCTGTTCACCCGTGGGGAAACCCAGGGTCTGGTCGTCACGACGCTCGGCACCGGCGATGACGAACAGTTCATCGACGCGCTGCACGGCAACTTCAAATCGAACTTCATGCTGCACTATAACTTCCCGCCCTATTCGGTTGGCGAAGTCGGTCGCGTCAGCGGTCCGGGTCGTCGCGAGATCGGCCACGGTAAGCTGGCATGGCGTGCCCTGCAGGCGGTTCTGCCCGCCGGAACCGATTTCCCCTACACGATCCGCATCGTGTCGGAGATCACGGAATCGAACGGTTCTTCCTCGATGGCCTCGGTCTGTGGTGGCTCGCTTTCCATGATGGACGCGGGCGTTCCGCTGAAGGCCGCCGTTGCCGGTGTCGCCATGGGTCTGATCATGGAAGACGACGGTGAGTTCGCAATCCTGACCGACATCCTGGGTGACGAAGACCACCTCGGCGACATGGACTTCAAGGTCGCGGGCACCGAAGCGGGCATCACCTCGCTCCAGATGGATATCAAGATCGCAGGCATCACACCCGCGATCATGGAGAAGGCATTGGCGCAGGCCAAGGAAGGCCGTCTGCACATCCTGGAAGAGATGAACAAAGCCCAGTCCGGCGTTGGCGAATTCTCGGCGCATGCGCCGCGGATCGAAACGATGCAGATCCCGACCGACAAAATTCGGGAAGTCATCGGATCGGGCGGCAAGGTCATCCGCGAGATCGTCGAAGTTTCGGGCGCCAAGGTCGACATCAACGACGATGGGATCATCAAGATCGCCTCGGCCAACGGTGACGCCATCCAGAAGGCCTACGACATGATCCATTCGATCGTGGCAGAGCCCGAAGAGGGTGAGGTCTACAAGGGCACGGTCGTCAAGATCGTCGATTTTGGCGCCTTCGTGAACTTCTTTGGCAAGCGTGACGGCCTCGTCCACGTCAGCCAGATCGAGAACCGCCGCCTGAACCACCCTTCGGATGTTCTGAAGGAAGGTCAGGAAGTCTACGTCAAGCTTCTCGGCTTTGACGATCGCGGCAAGGTCCGTCTGGCCATGAAGATGGTCAACCAGGAGACTGGCAAAGAGATGACCAAGGAAGAAGCGGAAGCCGGGGAATAAACCCGCCACCGATTGAATTCAGGAACGCCCCGGTCATTGGCCGGGGCGTTTTTCGTCTAGCGTCAGGCCAGGGCCAAGGCCAGAGTCAGGGACGAAAGGCACGACCGCTGGCATTGCCTCGCTTGCCCTTTTGTCTTCGGGCTGCAATATCGCGCCATGATCACCAGCTACATCATCCATCTTGACGGCAGCGACGCGCGCCTGCCGCTGGTCGACGCTTTGATGCAACGCCTGCCGAACCCGCAGGTGCTGCCCGCCGTGGACGGTCGCGCGATGTCAGCGGAGGAGTGCGCCGAATGCTATCAGCCCGGCCTTCTGTCGCCCCGTTACCCATTTGCCGCTTCTCCCGGTGAGATCGGTTGTTTCCTGTCGCATCGCGCAGCCTGGGCAAAGATCGCCGCTTCGGAGGATGTCGCCGGGTTGGTGGCAGAGGATGATGTGATCCTCGATCCCGGTTTTGATTCGGCGCTGGCGCTGGTGACTAGCGCGGCGCGTCCGGACCGGCTGATCCGACTGCCGATGAGCAACAAGGAAGAGGTCGCAAAGGTCGTAGCAGAGCGCGATGGCGTGCAATTGTTCCGCCCCCGTGTGGTGGGCTTGACCGCGGCCCTGCAAGTCATCGGGCGCGACGCCGCCGCGCGTTTGCTGGCGCTAACGGAGCGGTTTGACCGTCCTGTCGATACGTTTCAGCAGATGACATGGCTGACCGGCATCGAGACCCTAACCATCTCTCCATCGCCTGCGCATACCGAGGCCGCGAAATCCGGCGGGAGCACCATCCAAAGCCACTTGCGCCTGCGCGATGAACTGACGCGCAGTTGGCGGCGCTCCCGTTACCGGGCGGCGGTGGCGCGTCTGTCGCGTGGGACACCATGATCTACACGCGGTTTCACGGGCGCACCGGCAACCAGATGTTCCAATACGCAGCGGCACGGGCGCTGGCACTGACGCGCGGCACGGAGGTGGTTCTGGATGACCGCTATGCGGTGTCGCGTGGCGAACGTTCGATCACCCGGATATGGGATTTGCCGGTGGTGGAGGCCCAGATGCCGCCATCGAAACACGACAGGCCAGTCGCGAATCTTCTTTGGCGCTACCTCGGACAATCGCCCCGGCATCATCGCGAGAAGGGGTTGGGCTATGATCCGCGCTTCTTCGATCTGCCCGACGACAGTTATCTGCACGGCTATTGGCAATCAGAAAAATACTTCGGTTCGCACGCCACGCAGATCCGCGAGGACTTCACCTTCCCCCCGGTGAGGGGACGCAACGCGGACTTGTCGCTAGAGATAGACGCGACCCTTTCGCTGTCGTTGCATGTGCGGCGCGGCGACTATGCCGCCGTGTCGGCACATGGGGTCTGCGGGCAAGATTATTATGATGCTGCGCTTGCGGAGGTCTTGCCCAGACTGAACGGCGACCCGGTGATCTACGTGTTCTCGGACGATCCCGATTGGGCGCGGCACAATCTCGTGCTTCCGGGACGCAAGGTTGTGATCGATCACAATGGCGCCGAAGCGGATTTCGAGGACATGCGTCTGATGTCGCTATGTCAGCACAACATCATCGCGAACAGCTCGTTCAGTTGGTGGGGGGCCTGGCTGAACCGGAACCCCGCCAAGGTCGTCGTCGCACCGCGTCAGTGGTTCGCCGATCCTAAACTGGTGAACCCTGATATGCTGCCAGACGCCTGGCATCGGGTCTGATCGTCAGTCGCGAACGNCAACTGAAAGAGCAGGGAAAAGCGGACCCGTCCGTTAGCTGCCGCGCCGCCGGAACACGCCCGTCGCNCGGGCAGCGACTGCCCCGGTTTCATCCGAAATGTCTGCCGCAGCGAAAAAGGTCTTGGCCCCGCCGCCTGTGGTNCGTCCCTCGGCAATCAGCGTCTTGCCCACCAGGCGNCCAACGTAATTCACATTCAGGTTCAGTGTCATNGCCAGTTCCTTGCGGTCGGGATCGCCGGTGAAACACCCGCTGTAGCCCATGACCGTGTCGGCCATCACCGAATGAACGCCACCGTGCAGGATGCTGTAGCGGTTCATCAGGAACGTTTCGATCGGCAATTCAAAGCGCGCATAGCCCTCGCGCCAATCGGTGAGGTAGAACCCCAGATGTTCCTGTAGAGGGTAGGGGGGTTCGGCCAGGTGAAATACGTTTTTGGGTTGGGTCATGGGCCTCTCACATCATATTGTCTTTGCGGCGCTCAGGCCCGCTTCGGCAAAGCGGGGGACAGAGGCGCCCATCTGGCGCGCACGCTCCGGGTTTGACGCATTGCCGTCCAGGGCCCGCTTGTAAACCCCTTGAATGATCGCGGCCATACGGAAATACGCGAAGGCGAGGTAGAAGCCGAACCGGTCAATTCCGGTGATCCCGGCGCGGTTGCAATAGCTCTCAACGAAGGCCTGATCGCTCATCAGCCCCTCTGCCTGGCGATCGACCCCTGCCAGTCCGCGGCTTTCGGGGCCAGGGGGCATCGACCATTGCATGATGACGGCTGCGACATCGGCGTAGGGATGACCGGTCGTCGAAAGCTCCCAATCCAGCACAGCGGCGACGCGCGGGCGATCCTTTTCAAACAGCATGTTATCGATGCGGTAATCGCCGTGCGCGAGGGTGCGCAAGCCATCGTCGGCGGGGATATTGGCGTTGAGCCAGTCAATCAGGTCGTCCATCGCCGGAATGGTTTCGGTTTCCGAGGCGCGGTATTGTTTGGTCCAGCGCCCGATCTGGCGTTCGTAGTAATTGCCGGTTGGGCCGTAGTCATCGAGGCCGGTGGCGTTCAGATCGACGCCGTGGACCGCGGCCAGAACGCGCGACATCTCATCGTGAATGGCGTAGCGGTCACCCTTGTCGAGTTCCGGAAGAGAGGGCAGGTTAAAATGGCGGCCCTCGACCTCGTCCATCACGTAGAACATCGACCCGACGACGTCGTCATCCTCGCAAAGCACGTGAACTTTGGCGACGGGAACATCGGTGTCAAAGAGCGCCTTTTGAACCCGGAATTCGCGATCCACGGCATGGGCGGATTTCAACAATACACCGGGCGGTTTGCGACGCAGGACATAGCGATGGCCGGGGGTGAGCAGCCGAAAGGTCGGATTGGATTGGCCGACGTCGAATTTTTCCGCGCTGATCGGTCCGGCAAAGCCCGGCAGGTTGTCGTTCAGCCACGTCTCAACGGCGGCGAGATCCAGTTTGGTCGGGTCCTGTTTGGTCATCTCGGGCCTTTCATGCGTATGTCAGTAGACGGTCCGCATTCGCGGCCGTGATGTGCGGGGTTTCGTTGAAACTGTGCAGATAGGTTGAGCGTGGCGTAAAGAGGAATCGGGTAATCGCCGTGTTCTTCATCTGCAATTGCATCCGGGTCTGGTGCACGCCGGGCGCCTCCAGCAGTGCGGCGACGGCCTGCGCAATCGCCCCGCCAGAGGAGACAGCAAAGACCGTCTCGACCCCCTCGCGCATCATCGCGCGGCAGGCGGTCTCGACACGGGTGACAAAATCGGACCACCGCTCAGGCGGGTTGGGGATCTCGTCACGCTGCCATTCGGCGACCGTGCTGCGCAGGGTGCGGAAATGGCTTTTGTGATCGCTCATCATACCGTCGGGCGCACCACCCTCGGCGTATTTCGCGCTGAGCAGGCTGGCAAAGTCGTATTCGTCAAAACCGCCGTGCTCTTCGGCTTTCATCTCGTGCGAGAGACCCTTGAGGATCCCGGCCATGGTTTCCTTTTGCCGCCGCAGGGTGCCATGCGCCACGAGGTCCGGGACGATCCCTTCCTGCGCGAACCATTGCCCGAGGGTTTCGGCCTGCTCATGACCGATCGGGGAAAGGACATCGTAGTCGTCGGCGCCAAAGGATGCCTGACCGTGTCGGATAAGAAAAAGTGTGGGCATGAGGGTCCGTACCTGATGACTGGCCCCGGCGTATCGGACGGAGCCAGCTGCGTTTCAAAGCACTTCGAACAGGCCAGCGGCCCCCATGCCGCCGCCGACACACATGGTGCAAACGACATATTTGGCACCGCGTCGCTTGCCCTCGATCAGCGCGTGACCGACCATGCGCGCGCCCGACATGCCGTAGGGGTGGCCAACCGAAATCGCACCGCCGTTGACGTTGAGGATCTCATCCGGGATGCCAAGCACGCGCTGCGATTGCAGAACCTGCGAGGCGAAAGCTTCGTTCAGCTCCCAAAGGCCGATGTCATCCATCTTGAGCCCGTGCGCTTCGAGGAGTTTCGGCACGGCGTAAATCGGACCGATGCCCATTTCCTCAGGACCGAGACCCGCAGCCATGACGCCGACATAGCGGCCCAGCGGGCTGAGGCCGCGCTTCTCCGCCTCTTTCGCTTCCATGACAACCGAAGCCGAGGCGCCATCAGACAGTTGCGAGGCATTCCCGGCGGTGATGAAGCGGCCCTCGTCGATCTGCTGACCGCCTTTGAACACGGGCGAGAGGGATTGCAGGTTTTCCAGCGTGGTCGAGGGACGATTGCCCTCGTCCTTTTCCAGCGTGACCTCCTTGAAAGAGACTTCCTTTGTCTCCTTGTCCATCACGCCCATGGTCGAGGTCAGCGGGACGATTTCATCATCGAACTTGCCGGCCTCTTGTGCGGCAGCAGTGCGCTGCTGGGAGCGCAGGGCGTATTCGTCCTGATCTTCGCGGCTGACGTCGTAGCGTTCCGCGACAATCTCGGCGGTTTCCAGCATCGACATATAGAGTTCCGGCTTATGCTCGCGGATCCACGGATCACTGGCGCGGTCGGTGCGCAGATTCTGGTTCTGCACCAGCGAGATCGATTCCACGCCTCCACCGACACAAATGTCCATGCCATCGAGGATCACCTGCTTGGCCGCCGTCGCGATGGCCATCATGCCAGAGGCGCACTGACGGTCCAGGGACATGCCTGCAACGCTGACGGGCAGGCCGGCGCGGATCACGGCCTGACGACCGATGTTGCTGCCGGTAGAGCCCTGTTGAAGCGCCGCGCCGACGATGCAGTCCGAAATTTCGGAGCCTTCAAGCCCTGCGCGTTCAACCGCGTTCTTCACGGCGTGGCCGATCAATTCCTGCGCCTGCGTGTTGTTGAAGGCTCCGCGAAAGGCCTTGCCGATCGGGGTTCGTGCCGTGGATACGATGACTGCGTCACGCATGGATCTTCTCCTTTGTTTCAGTTCAGCTATCAGGCAGTTTAATACTGCGTCTGGCAGCTGCCATAGTGGCGTATTTTGTGGTCTGGTCGAAGGCGTCGGTCGTCACAGTCTGATGGCTATCGTCGCGGATGGCATCCATTCGCGCCATGATGGTGTCGGTTCCAAATTCCCGCGCAGAAGTGCGCCGGATAGAGGGATAAAACCCAATGAGGGCTGAGCCGCCTGATCTTTTCCCGGAACGCAAGGCGCGATGGTGGCAATAGAATGGTAGACCTGTGCTCTTGAATGTCATCAGACGACGTGTGCTGCGGGGCTATCCGACGGCAGAGTTTTTTGGTCCAAAGCGGGCGCAATCTAAGTGAGTTTCGGTCCTCTCTGGTTGCATCATGAGGCGTGTTGATGGTGAGGTACGCACAGTGCTGCGAAAGTCTTTCGTTTGATCCTTGCTCTTAGTTGGAGAGTGGTCTTTTCACGTCCGAAGTAAACATCCGCTGGCCTGATCAAGTGAACCAGCGCTCGGCCATTGTCAGTCGAAACCACATCTAGCGATGTCGGTCTGCCCCCGCACAGAGGGCTCCCTCAGGTTATTTAGGTGCGACCAGTCGTCCACGCCCTTCGAACCGGTCTTGCATGATGCCCCCTAGCTCCCATGTTATGTGCTGAACAACTAAACAAAAATTAGGAGATATGGGATGGGATTGCGACGGTCGCTGGACGAATTCTTTTCGGGGGACGCCGTCGGAGGGATCGTTCTGATCGTCTCTGCCGTGGCCGCGATGATGGTCGCAAATTCATCTCTCTCTGGCATTTACAACGGCTGGTTGGAGATGAAGTTTTCCGTACTTCTGAACGGAGAGGGTTTATCCAAGCCTCTGATACTTTGGATTAATGACGGCCTGATGGCGGTCTTTTTCCTGCTGGTCGGGCTGGAACTTAAGCGCGAACTTCTGGAAGGCAAGCTCAAGAACCCCCGCGACGTCCTGTTGCCCGGCCTCGCCGCTGTGGGCGGGATGGCAATTCCCGCGGTGATCTACGCCGCCTTCAACTGGGGGAATGCTGAGACGATCTCGGGCTGGGCGATCCCGGCGGCGACGGACATCGCATTCGCCCTCGGGATCCTGGCGCTGGTCGGCAGCCGCGTGCCCGCCTCGCTCAAGATATTTCTGCTGACGCTGGCGATTCTGGACGACATGGGCGCCATCCTCATCATCGCCCTGTTCTACACCGCCGATCTCAACGTCGATTATCTCATGCTTGCCGCCCTGCCGCTGGCCGTGATGATCTGGCTGAATTTGCGCGGCGCACATCGTGTGGCACCGATCATCCTGCTCGGGACCGTGATGTGGGTCTTTGTGCTGAAATCCGGCGTCCATGCGACCCTAGCTGGGGTGTTGACGGCCTTTTGCGTGCCTCTCAAGGACCGCTATGGCAAAAGCCCGCTGCATGGGCTGGAGGACGGGCTCTCGCCTTACGTGTTTTACCTGATCGTGCCGGTCTTTGCCTTCGCCAACGCCGGCGTCGTGCTGAAGGGGATCGGGACGGAGGAGGTCTTTGCCTCGCTCACCGTCGGCATCGCGCTCGGGTTGGTATTGGGCAAGATTCTTGGCGTGCTGGGTGTTGTGTGGTTGATCGTGCGACTTGGATGGGCGCGTCTGCCCTATGGCGCGACGTGGTTGCACATGCTGGGGATCTCGGCGCTTGCCGGGATCGGATTTACCATGTCCTTGTTTATCGGCACGCTCAGCTTTGCAGACGCGACCCATATGAACGAGGTCAGGCTTGGCGTTCTTGGTGGATCGCTGGTTGCGGCTCTGCTCGGATTTGGGATCTTGCGCACGGCACCCGTCACCCATGTCAAGACCGCAGATAAGCGCGACGAGCCGATCACCCCGACCGATCGTCACGCCGATCACGCGCCGGGGTCGCAGGCGTCATCGTAACCCTTGCGGGAGCGGGGTCGGATAATCGTCCGGCCCCGCTCGACAAATGCTACAGTGCCTTCTTACGGCTTTCCTCGATATAGATCTCACGCAGGCGCAGGGCGATCTTGCCCGGCTGGCCGGTGCCGACCGAGGAGCCGTCAATCGTAACGACCGGCTGAACAAAGGTCGTGGCAGAGGTGATGAACGCCTCGTCCGCCCCTTGCGCCTCCTCAATCGAGAATCCACGCTCCTCGACTTCCATCTGTGCTTCCTTGGCCAGCCGCAGGACGGCGGCGCGTGTGATCCCGTGCAGGATGTCGTTGGACAACTGTCGGGTTATGATCTTGCGGCCCTTCACGATATAGGCGTTGTTCGAGGTGCCCTCTGTAACCTGCCCGTCTTCGACCATCCAGGCATCATCCGCCCCGGCCTTCTTGGCCATCATCTTGCCCATGGAGGGGTAGAGCAATTGTACGGTCTTGATGTCGCGCCGGCCCCAGCGAATATCCTCGATCGAGATGACGCTGATCCCAGCCTGGGCTGAAGGCGCATTGGCGAGGTTCTTCGCCTGTGTAAACAGCACGATTGAGGAGGGCGTCTCTTCGGGATCGGGAAAGGCGAAATCCCGGTCCGCAGGCGCGCCGCGGGTGATCTGCAGGTAAATCCCTCCCTCGTCCAACTGATTTACCTGTACTAATTCCCGGTGGATCGCGAGCAGCTCGTCGGTGGTCACGGGCGAGGCCATGTCGAGTTCATGCAGCGACCGCTCCAACCGCTTGGCGTGACCCTCGAAATCCACCAGCTTGCCGTCGAGCACGGAGGTCACCTCGTATACGCCATCGGCCATCAGGAAACCCCGGTCGAAAACCGAGATCTTGGCTTCATTTTCGGGGAGGTATTCCCCATTCACGTAAACGGTGCGCATTTTGGGGTCCTTTGGTTCGAGTTGGGCTCGCAGGGAGGCGCCACGTCCGGCGCGTTCACCTGACATGAGCGAATCTGGCGTCGCCTGCAATCAGATAGGCCGAACGGGATGCATTTGAGTCCCCCCATGAGAACGTGATGCGGCCATTGTCGATGGCATGAATAACGAGGCAAAAGTTGCCAAATGGCTTACCGGTCGCCCAACGTCCATTTTCCATGCAAACCGCCCCCTCGCGCGTCGCGCGCCAGCCGGTGAACCGGATGGACAGCAGCCCGCTATTTGACTCGATCAGACGCTGTGCCTGCGGACGGCCAAAGTACACAACGGATTCGAAACCCGATGTCGTTGCCAGACTACGATCCCGCAACATAGTCATCAAAGCCCGGTCGCCTGGCGGGTTCGCGACGTTAAGCGACCCTGCGTTAATCGCGGCGACCTGCGCTTTGGCGGCCTGCGGATTGCCGCGAAAAGACATCGGGGCCAGGCCGATCACCGCCGCGGCGCTGCGCCCGTTCACGGGTTTATAAACCTTCGACACCCGCCGGGTCTCGATCACCACAGGCATCAGCCGTTTGCCGTTCTCCGCAAAGAGAGCGCAGTCGCGCTTGCCCTTCCGCAGACGCAATCGGCATTCCTGCATCGCTCGCGTGCGCGCGCCTTCGGCAGTTGCATATTCCCAACTGCGTCCCCAACCACCGTCGGGTGAGATTGCAAAGGCCCAGTTGCTTTTTGCGGCTGCTTGCGTTTCAGCAAAATTCTTGGCCTGCGATCTGGTCAATTGAACCGTCCAACTATCGGCCCGTGCGTATCCCTGCGGTCCGACAAAGCTGGCAATCAATAGGACAAGAAGAATCAGGACTGCCAATCGCGGGACAGAAGCTGCGGGTGAAAACATGGCAATTTTCCAATCGTGAAACCAATAGATCGCTGCAAGCCCTGCGCCTCACCCCCAGAGGGCAGCGTCGGGCGGATGTACGCCCTGCGTGTCAAATGTAAGGGCATGGTCGCGATCTTTGGCCAAGAGCAAAGGTCCGTCAAGATCGGTGACCATTGCGCCCTGCGCCACTAGCAGTGCCGGCGCCATTGCCAGCGAGGAGCCGACCATGCAGCCGACCATGACGCGAAACCCGGCCTCCAGCGCGGCGGCGCGTAGCGCCAGTGCTTCGGTCAGGCCGCCGGTTTTATCGAGCTTGATGTTTACCACGTCGTATTTGCCAGTCAGCGACGCCAGCGAGCCGCGATCATGACAGCTCTCGTCCGCGCACAGCGGCACGGGGCGCTCCATGCCGATAAGCGCGTCGTCCTGCCCGGCTGGCAGAGGTTGCTCGACCAGCGACACGCCCAGCCGGACGAGATGCGGCGCGAGGTCGGCGTAAACCTCCGCGCTCCAGCCCTCGTTCGCATCGATTATGATCCGGGACTGCGGCGCGCCACAACGCACGGCCTCAAGCCGGGGCATGTCATCGGGCGTGCCGAGCTTGATCTTCAAAATTGGGCGATGCGCATGTTTGCGTGCGGCTTCCTCCATCGCGGCAGGTCCCGCCAGCGACAGGGTGTATGCGGTGATCTCCGGTCCCGGCGCGGGCAAACCGGCGAGGTCCCAGACTCGGCGCTCCCGCCGCTTGGCCTCCAGATCCCAGAGCGCGCAGTCGATGGCGTTGCGCGCCGCTCCGGCGGGCAGCCGGTCTTGCAGCGCCATAAGATCGAGCGGCATCGACACCCCCTCGATTTCCGCCCGGACTGACTCGAGCGTTTCGCCATAACGCGCGTAGGGCACGCATTCGCCGCGGCCCGAGATCGCGCCGTCCGTCACCGTCACCGTCAGCACATGCGCTTCGGTGCGAGAGCCGCGGCTTATGGTAAAGACCTCGGCCAATGGGAATGTGTCTGCCGTGACGCGCAACTGCACAGGGGTCTCCTTCATCTCGTCAAAAATACTCCCGCCGGAGGCGTCGCGCCAGAGACACGAGCCTCTTCGCCTGGTCAGTGCCTATTCCATCGCCAGCAGCGCATCCACCAAACGGTCCGCACCGTGACGATAGGGATCGACCGTCGGCAGGCCCATGCGGTCTTCGATCTCCTGCAGGCAAGCCTTGGCCGCCGCGTCATCGAGGTGCTGCGTGTTGACGGAAATGCCGACCACCTCGCAGGCCGGATTGCCGACCCGCGCCAGTTGCAGGGCCATGTCGCGCAGGGTTTCCAGCGAGGGCAGCTTATACCCCGGAAGTCCCCGCATGTGATCCCGAGTCGGCTCGTGACAAAGGATGAGCGCGTCGGGCTGCCCGCCATGCACCAGCGCCATCGTCACCCCGGAGTAAGAGACATGGAACAAGCTGCCTTGCCCTTCGATCATGTCCCAGTGGTCGTCATCATTGTCCGGCGTCAGCCATTCGATCGACCCTGCCATGAAATCTGCAACCACGGCATCCAGCGGCACGCCCTCACCCGTGATCAGGATTCCGGTCTGCCCGGTCGCGCGGAACGAGGATTTCAGCCCGCGTGCCTTCATGTCGCGATCCATCGCCATGGCCGTATACATCTTGCCCACCGAACAGTCCGTGCCGACGGGAAGGCACCGCTTGCCCCGACGTTTCACCCCATCTGCAATCGGATATTTGACCGAAGGGACGCGCACATCGTGCAGCGCTTGTCCGGTCCGCTCTGCCGCCTCCCTCAAATCGGGTTCGTACCGCAGCAGGTTGTGCAGGCCGGAGGCGAGGTCGAACCCCTCTTCCAGCGCCGCGATCAGGACTTCTTTCCAAGCTGCTGAAATGATCCCGCCGCGGTTGGCAACGCCGATGACGAGCGTTTTCGCCCCGGCCGCCTTGGCCTCTGCTAGCGTCATGTCGGTCAGCTTCATGTCCGCCTTGCACCCGGCCATCCGGTACTGACCGACGGCGTTTTCGGGGCGCCAGTCGCGGATGCCTTGCGCGACTTTCGCGGCGAGCATGTCCGGGGCATCGCCCAGAAACAACAGATACGGGGTCTCGATCATCATAGGGCTCCTTTGCTTGGTGCGATCCTGACCGATTTGTCGCGGGAAGGCTTTGCAATTCCGCCGTCTGAACTGAAATTTGCAGGATAAACTTCGATATAATGGCGACTATTTGCAAAATTATTGTGCAGCGCAAACTCTCAGCGCCGATTCCTTCCGGCCGTCGGCGGTATGCCGCGGTGCAATATCGGGTTGCGTCAGAACCTGTAATTTAATAACGCTCGACCCGAACAATACGCAATTTCCTTTCTTTGAGGTGACGATATGTCCTTTCGCATCCAGCCGACTCCGCCCGCACGTCCGAACCGCTGCCAGCTCTTCGGCCCCGGTTCGAACACTAAATTGCCGCCAAAGATGGCGACGTCGGCAGCGGATGTGATCAACCTCGACCTTGAAGATGCTGTCGCACCCGACGACAAGCCCAAAGCACGCGAGCTGGTGATCGAGGCGATCGGAGATATCGACTGGGGCAACAAGACCCTCTCGGTGCGCATCAACGGTCTCGACACCCCCTATTGGTATCGCGATGTCGTTGATCTGGTCGAACAGGCCGGCGAACGGCTGGATATGATCATGATCCCCAAGGTCGGCTGTGCTGCGGATATCTACGCGGTCGATGCGCTGATTTCGTCCATCGAGATGGCCAAGGGGCGCAAAAAGCGTCTCGGACTCGAAGTCATAATCGAATCCGCTGCTGGCCTCGCCCACGTGGAAGAGATCGCCGCCGCTTCGCCCCGCCTGCAGGCGATGAGCCTGGGCGCTGCCGATTTCGCGGCCTCCATGGGGATGCAGACGACCGGTATCGGCGGCACGCAGGAAGATTACTACATGCTGCGCGAAGGCCAGAAATACTGGGCCGATCCCTGGCATTGGGCGCAAACCGCCATCGTCGCCGCCTGCCGTACGCATGGTCTGCTGCCGGTCGATGGTCCCTTTGGCGATTTCTCGGACGAAGAGGGCTTCCGGGCGCAGGCCCTCCGGTCCGCGACACTGGGCATGGTCGGAAAATGGGCGATCCACCCCAAGCAGATCGCTCTCGCAAACGAGGTTTTCACTCCTTCGGACGCCAAGGTGAGCGAAGCGAAAGAGATCCTGGATGCAATGGAAGAGGCGCAGAAATCCGGTGCCGGCGCGGTCGTCTACAAGGGTCGTCTGGTGGATATCGCGTCGATCAAGCAGGCCGAGGTGATCGTGAAACAGGCCGAATTGATCGCCGGAAACGCCTGAGACCAAGCCTTTCTCGAAACGTTTTGCTGCACGGCCGCACTCCTCTGGGTGCGGCCGTTTTTGTGTCTTTGCACGCCGATGCGGTCACGAGGATATGACCCTCGGAACAGACAACACCCTTGGCAGCGGGTGTGAACGCATTAAAACAAGGACCACCCCATGAAGAGGATTCTAAATGCGCCGTCTCGCCCTCGCCCTGTTTGCCTGTACCGCTGCGCTGCCCTTACGGGCCGAAGTGGTGGAAAACGACCTGTTGAAGGTTTTTGAGGAAAAATGGGTTCAGTCCAAAGACCCCTCCCAGAATGGCATCCTGATGTATCTGACGCAGGAGAGGTCGGCAGCCGGTGAGTATTTCTCGATCCGGTGCGAAGGCTCGGCGCAATCGATCCGGCTGGCTTACCCTAAGCGGCGGCCCGGAAATGATATCGGCGTCACCGTGGACGGAACGTCCACGCGCGTGCCTGCGAACTTTACCGGCAAGACAAAGGACCCGCATTTCCGCAAGGGCAACATTTTTAGCTACGAGCTGGTCTTTGCCGACATTCAGACCCAAACCGCCTTTCTGGAGAGTGTTCGTCGGGGACGCATGCTGACAGTGGAGGGACAGAGCCTGCCCGTCGAGCTGGCCGGCGCCAGTCAGGCGATCAGGGAGCAGGCGACCTATTGTCGGTAGTCTACGCCCGCTCATCCTTGGGCGAGGCCATGACAACGTAGGAGGTGATTGCGCTGACCTGCGGCACAGTTCCTAACACCTCGGTGTGGAAGGATTTGTAGGCTGCAAGGTCCGCCGCCTCAATTCGCAGAAGATATTCCCAAGAGCCCGTGATGTTATGGCATTCACGGACCTCCGGCGCATCTGCGATAGCGCTTTCGAATGCCTCCTGCGAGGCCTTGGTGTGTGTATTCAGCCCGACGGTGACATAGGCGGTAAAGCCGACACCGGTTTTCACCGGGTCCAGAACGGCGCGATAGCCTTGGATGACGCCGGAGCGTTCCAGTTCCTGCACCCGCCGCAGGCAAGCCGATGGTGACAATCCCACCGCGTCGGACAGATCCAGATTGGACATCCGGCCGTCGCTTGACAGGGTGCGCAATATCTTGCGGTTTATGTCGTCAAGTTCAGTCATTGATTGCTCAATCAGCCGGTAAAAGACGAACATTGCAACCTTTCTCCGCCAAATATGCGTATTATTGCGTGGATAAAGCTGAATGGTGACTCCGTGACCCCGAATATACTGTTTGCCCTCCTGGCATTTTGCTTCGTGTCCACGATCACGCCGGGGCCGAACAATCTGATGGTCATGGCCTCGGGGGCCAATTTTGGGTATCGGCGGACGCTGCCACATATGCTGGGCATCGCGGGCGGTTTTTCGGTGATGACCCTGCTTGTCGGGATTGGTCTGATCCAGATCTTCGATCTTGTCCCGCTATCGCACAGAATTCTGACCGTTCTAAGCGTGACCTACCTGCTGTGGCTGGCGTGGAAGATCGCGAATGCCGCACCACCCGCCTCGGGCGGAGAAGAAGAGGGCAAACCGCTGAGCTTTGTGCAGGCCGCGCTGTTTCAATGGGTCAATCCCAAGGCCTGGACGATGTCGCTGACCGCCATCACCGTCTATGCGTCCGACCGCAGCTTTGCAGCGATCGCGCTTGTGGCGCTGATGTTCGCGCTGGTCTGTCTCCCCTGCGTCTCGGTCTGGACGGTGCTGGGGCAGCAGATGCGGCGCGTGCTGACCAATCCGCGACGCCTGCGCGCCTTCAACTGGACGATGGCGGGTTTGCTGGTGGCGTCGTTGGTGCCGGTCGCCTTCAACTGACGTGGTCAGGTCGGGTCGGCGGACGTGGTGTCCGCAGGTTCGTGTCCTCGACGGTCGGCTTGCGGTCTTCTTCGCGACCTGAAGGTGAGCGGATCGAACCTCGCCGCGCGCCCCGAACAACCCGAGTTGAGTTGCAAAGACCTCGGCCCATAGGCATATAGCGCAGAAGCCTGGAGGTGCCTTGATGTCCGAAACGCAATCCAACAGTCTGCCCAGCGAGCCGACAAGTTATCTCGATTTTGAAAAGCCATTGGCCGAGTTCGAAGGCAAGGCGCGCGAGTTGCGCACCATGGCTCGCGAATCCGAGGGAATGGATGTCGAATCCGAAGCCGCCGCCCTGGACGCCAAGGCAGCGACCATGTTGAAGGACCTCTACAAGTCCTTGACGCCGTGGCGCAAATGTCAGGTGGCCCGGCACCCTGACCGCCCCCATTGCAAGGATTACATCGAGGCGTTGTTTTCCGAATACACCCCGCTGGCCGGGGACCGTAATTTCGCCGACGATCATGCGGTCATGGGCGGGTTGGCACGGTTCAATGATCGCCCCGTCGTGGTGATCGGTCAGGAAAAGGGATATGACACCAAGTCGCGTATCGAACGCAACTTTGGCATGGCGCGGCCCGAAGGCTACCGCAAGGCGATCCGGCTGATGGAGCTGGCGGACAAGTTCGGCCTGCCCGTGATCACCCTTGTCGACACCCCCGGCGCCTATCCCGGCAAAGGGGCCGAAGAGCGTGGCCAATCCGAAGCGATCGCGCGGTCGACCGAGAAGTGCCTGCAGCTTGGCGTGCCGATCGTGTCGGTCATCATCGGCGAGGGTGGCTCTGGCGGGGCCGTCGCCTTTGCCACCGCCAACCGGGTCGCGATGCTGGAACATTCGGTCTATTCGGTGATCACGCCCGAGGGCTGCGCCTCTATCCTGTGGAAGGATTCCGAAAAGATGCGCGAAGCCGCCGAAGCCTTGCGCCTGACCGCTTTGAACCTGAAAGAACTGGAAGTGATCGACCGCATCGTCCCTGAACCCTTGGGCGGCGCGCACCGTGATCGCAGGGCGGCGTTTACCAGTGTCGAGACCGCGTTGACGGAAATGCTGGGCGAGATGGAGGGGCTATCCCCTCAGCAGTTGATCAAGGATCGCCGGCAGAAGTTCCTCGCGATGGGGTCCAAGAGACTGGCAGCCTGATCTGATCTGGTCTCAGGCGGCGGTGCATTTCCCTGCCTTGTTTATCCGACCGCTTCGATCCTGCAAATGGCCCGCTTCCGGTCGGCTTGATTCCGGCCCTATCGCGCCGATCAGGCGCCGCCCGACCCCGCGATCACGTCGCCAACATCCGCAACCCCTGCGTGACGTCCGAACGAACGGCCAGCCGCAGCCCCGGCTCGTCCCCCGCCTTGAGCGCGGCGATGATGAGGCGATGGAAATGCGGCGATTCCTTGCGATGCAGCCGCCCGTAGAGCTTGCGCATCGTCGGACCCAGTTGCAGCCACACTGTTTCGGCCATCGCCAGCATCGCCGGGGCCTGCGCGCGCAGATAAAGCGTGCGATGAAACTCAAGATTGGTGCGGATGTAGCCGACGGCATCATGCCGATCCACCGCTTCGGAGATCGTGGAATTGATGGTCTGCAGGCGGTCGATCAAGGCGATATGCGCACGCGGCAGCGCGCGTGAGGCCAATTCGACTTCGAGGAGGGCGCGGAGGGCGGCGAGCTCCTCTATCCGCTCATTGGTGATTTCGGGGGTTGAGACACGACCCGAGGACGACAGGGTCAGCGCGCCTTCGGCCACCAGCCGACGGATCGATTCCCGTGCCGGGGTCATGGAGACCCCGAATTCCTTGGCGATGCCGCGCAGCGTTAAGGCTTCGCCAGGCGGGATCTCTCCCAACATGATACGGGTTCGCAAACCACGATAGACCCTTTCGTGGGCGGCGGGACTGGGATCGGGGCGGGTTTGCATCAGCATGACCGGTTTGTGATCACAGTCGTGCGCAAGGTCAATAGGCAAGCGTAGGGTGGAGGGTCAATCCGCCTCGAACCGGTAGCGGTGCAAGGCAGTTCCTTCGGTGCGCAGCCAGCGCCGTTGCGTGTCATACGGGCCGTAGAGGTCAGTCACCACGGCCCAGAATCGCACGGAGTGGTTCATTTCAGCCAGATGCGCGACCTCATGCGCTGCGACATACTCCAGCACATCCCCGGGCGCGAGGATCAGACGCCACGAATAGGACAGGGCGCCTTGCGAGGAGCACGAGCCCCATCTGGAGCGTGTGTCCCGCAAGGTCAGCCTGGTGTAGCGACGCCCGAGTTGCCCGGCGTATCGATCCGAGGCTTCGGCCAACCGGTCCCGCGCCAGGGTCTTGAGATAGCCCGTCAGCCGCGCGCACAGGCGGTCCGGATCCCCCGGCACGATCAATCGGTCCTCTTCAATCCTAACGCGGCTCCCGGTGCCCGGTGACAGGATCAGCGGCACGCCGGCGACCGGGAGGCGTGTGCCATAGGCGATCTGCTCCACCCCGCCGTGCCGCGCCATGTTGCGCCGCAACCAGTCGGATTTCTCGGCCGCAAAGGCCAGACCGGCGCGATCCGACACGCCCTGCGGCAGAGTCAGCGTCACCCGGCCATCCAGCGACGAGACGCGCAGGGAAATCCGCCGCGCGCGGCCTGACCGCTTGAGATTGATTTCCACCGGGGGGTTGCCCGGCAGCACATGCTGTCCCATATCTGCCTCGATCCGCCTGCCCGTTGGACGCGGGCTGGGGCCGCCCGGCACCGACACGCGCCGGAAAGCCTTTGACACCCTCAGCCGCTTATGGCAGGGGACGCGGATTGTCGGCAAGAGAGACATCTGAAAAGGAATGACCATGCCCAAGGAAGAATGGGGTACAAAGCGCCTCTGCCCCACGACCGGCAAAAGGTTTTACGACTTGAACAAATCTCCGATCGTCAGCCCCTACACGGGCGAGGTCGTCGAGTTTGACGAGTCCAAGAACCGCATGATCGCCGCCGATGCGGAAGACAACGCCACCAAGAAAGCCAAGGAAGACGCCGAAGAGGAAGTCGTTCTGGAAGATGACGACGTCGATGTGGATATCGACGAGGATCTGCTGGATGACGATGACGACGAAGACGACAATGTCCCGCTCGACGAATTGGCGGACGTGGCGGCGAACGACGACGACTGACACTGTGACGGGGCATGTCCGGGGCGCAGGTTTTTTCGCTTGATCCCCTTCATGGCTTACCCTACACAGCGCCGCACGGGTGAGATAACCCGTGCATTCGGGGCCTTAGCTCAGCTGGGAGAGCGCTTGCATGGCATGCAAGAGGTCAGGGGTTCGATCCCCCTAGGCTCCACCAAAACCTATTGAAAAGCACCAGGTGGTTCGACCTTTCTCGTCAGAGGAATTGCCTCTGCCGGTCAGACGGGTACTGTTTTTCCTACCAAAAACCACGCTGCTTTGATCCGCGCCTTTTCGGCGTGTTGATCGCTTCGCACCCCCCCCTGTCAAACCCGAGGATTGCCCGTGTGCGCCCATTTCTTCGTCGTGAGGGGCACCCAGTTACCGGCAAGACCAACCTTATCGAAGGGCTCTCCCGCTGTGGCCTCCGCACGATCCCTGGATCTGGCTGCTCGATTATCCGCGAGGATGTGTAGAGCGGAGGAAACTCATCCTCCAGCTTAGGCTCAGGACTCATAGCCAGAACAATACGGTTGCTGCAAGCGCTACCCGGAGTTACACCTCTCCGTGGGACAGGACCTGACTAGATTCCTCCCGCACGGGCGGATTACACCCGTAGCCCCAATACGGACCCTTCGATCAACGGTTCCAGCGGAGCAATGTCAACTCTTCCATCTCGGCTGTCTCGCGTTTCTCTGCCGCAATCTGTTCGTTCCGCAAATCGCGGAGCCTGACTGACTCGTAGACCTTCTGTTCGCGGTAGAGCTCTCTCATCTGGTCTTCGAACTTGCTCAATACAGGCTCTAAATCGGTGATTTTCGCGTCGATCCGGCGAATTTGTCGTGTGACGGCCTCAACAAAGGACGACACGTAGGGTAGAGCTTCGGGCCTGGTCACGTTGCGCTCTGTCTCCAGCTTTTCGCGTAGTTCTGTGCGGCTGGCGGTCAGCTTTTCCATCTGGCTGCGCGCATCCGCCATCTCGCGGGAGACTTCGTCGATATCCAGCCCGCGCAGACGTTCCATGAGGGCCAGGGCACGACGACGCTTGGCCGACATCAGTGGCCACCGCTTTCCACGGGTTCCTCGGGAGCCTCGCCGCGCTGTTCCAGAATGCGGTTGCGCATGCTGAGCAGGATTGCGTCGGGAAGCGCGACATATGAGGCGGAGCGCGTCGTCTTGAAGGATTGCGTCGGATCCTCGGCGTCACTTTTTTCAGCCGGCGCGCCCGCGGCCTCACCACTACTGTTCAGCCCGATGAGGAGCTGGCCAATCAGGAGAAGCGTCAGCGCGCGAATCATGCCGGCAATTCTTTCTGGGCGGTCTCAACCTCGTAGAAATCGGGCTGCATCCGGGTGGGAATATTGCCACGCCCGATCTCGATACAGATGTTTGGCGGGTTGTTGGCGACCATGGCGACAAAGATGTCGCGGATGACGTGATAAAAGGCGCCGTCTTCGTCCTCGATCTGGGTCAACCGGCCGGAAATCGGCTGCACCATGCAATAGGCGAGGAACACGCCGAGAAAGGTGCCGACGAGCGCGCCGCCGATCATCGCGCCCAGCACTTCGGGCGGCTGATCGATGGAGGACATGGTCTTGATCACACCGAGAACCGCCGCGACGATACCGATTGCGGGCAACCCGTCAGCCATCGTCTGAATAGCGTGCGCGGCCTCAAGGTTCTCGTGATGATGCTTTTTGATCTTGCGATTCATGATGTCTTCGGTGCCGTACTTGTCGTCGAATTGCATCGAGAGCATGCGAAAACTGTCGCGGATCAAGTCCAGAGCGAAGTGGTCCTTCTTGATTTTGGGGTAGCGGCCAAAGATTTCCGAGGCGTCGGGATTCTCGATATGATCGTCGAGCGCGAGGATGCCCTTGGCTTTGTAGATGCGGGTCAATTCGTACATCAGGGCCAGCAGGTCATTGTAATCCTTGGTTTTCCACGTCGGCCCCTTGATCACACGCACGATCCCCTTGAGCGCCTTTTTGGCGACGGAGAAGGAGTTCGCGATAATGAAGGAGCCGACCGACGCGCCAATGATCATCATGCCCTCATAGGGCAGGGCGTGAAGGACGATGTCCATCTTGCCCCCCGATAGCATGAAGCCACCGAAGACAAGGCCAAAGACCATTGCCAGTCCAAGGAACAACGTCATGTCATGCCACCTATCACTGCTGAGCGCTCGATTTATTCTAGCTTATTGCGTTTCACCATATGTATAATTGACAAGGGATCAAGTATAAACAAGAATAGAAGCGAATTGTTTCTTGCTTAGCTGGGGCCGACCCAATGATGAGACCCGATAAACTCGCCTATTTTCTGGACGCTGACCAGATGGCCGGTATTTTCGCGGAATGGCCCGCGGACATGAAAGTGGCGCTCTGTCTCGATGATGCGGGCGGGTGCCAGGTGATGGTCTATCACGAGGACGAGGGGCGCGGCGTGCTGCGCAAGGTCGCCTCGGTCCTGGAGCGCCCGCTTGGTCAGTTCGTCGTGGTGCCGGAGACCAAGGGATATCCGACGCGCAAGGTGATGTTTTCGGAAGAACAGAAGATGCTCACCCTGGTCGCCGATGCCTATGATCTGGCTGAAACCGCGACCGATTATGCGATCAACTATCGTTACGCGCAGGATCAGGGCCTGGATCCTGAGACGATGAAGCCACAACCGAAGGCGCGTGAAACGGCAGAAGTGATCACCCCGACATTCCGCCATCGAGAAAAGCCGCCACTTGCCGCGCCGCGCGTCTCGCGTGCGCCGGTTCGTCCGCGACTGCGCCTGTCCATGAGTAGTCTGGCCAAGAAGCCGCGGCCGGAGCCGGTCGCCGTTGCGGCCCCGCTCGACCCGAACGTGACGCTTGGTTATCTGCCGGTCGAGGGGTTGGGCCGCGAAGAGTGCTTCTTCCTCGATGGTCAGATATTTGAGCAGGACGACTGCATCCGTATCGTGATTTCGCGCGAACGCATGTCTGTCCGCACCGCGCCCATTCGCGTCACGAACGTGCGATTTCGTGACGATTTTTCACGCTTCATGTTGCCGCGCGATGCGTTGCCAAACTGGCGGCAAGGCGATGCCGTTGTGCTGGATATCCCCATCGAACAGTTTCCCGCGGCCCTGGCCAGGCGCTATCAACAGTTCGCCCGGCACGCCGAGGTGACAATCACGGATCGCGGTATCTTTGTTGGGCCGGGATCTCGAATCGAGAATTGGCAGCCGCTGGATTCCCGTAGCAAGCCGTTGTTGCGTCGCGTTTTGACGCCGGCGCGCGCCGCCGTTCTGGCGTTGGTCGGGGNTGGTGCGGTTGCGGGAACGATCCTGTCGTCGATGCAGTCCGACGGACAGCGCATCGGCAGCCTGTTCGGCGATCGCGCATCCGAGCCGGAAGTCACTCGATTCATCGGGGCGCCGCTGGATTTGATCGGGACGATGGCCCGACAGGAAGCCTTGGGCTCGGGGAAATGATCTGCACCGTCATCACGCCGGTTGGTCCGGGTCATCAGGCGGTTTTTGACGACAGTTGCGCACCCTCAGTTGATCAGGCGCGCGCGTGGAACTTGGGGCCGTTCAGCGAAGTGCGCCATCTGGCGATGGATGACACAGAGGGTCAGTTCGGACGCTCCGCCCGCCGGAACGAGGCGCTGAGGCTCGCCCAGGAGGCTAGATCCGAGTGGGTATTTTTCCTGGATGCCGATGATATCCTGACGCCGAATGCCTTCGAGGCGTTCGGTCGCGTGATCGAGGCCGAACCTGATCTGCAAGCGGTCTGGGGTCTGATCTGCACCTTGAGCAACGACGGGGAACCGACCCTGCGCGACGACCAGGCGGAACGGCTGGATTCGCGTGTCGATTTCCTGAGCGTCCCGCCATTCGCCGCCGTCCAGATCGGCGGGTTTGTCCGGACCGAAGTCGCAGCCCGTCTGGGTTTCGACGAGGCGATGGATACGGGCGAGGACTACAAGCTCTACTGTCAGCTATGGGAGCAGCACCGCTGCGCGAAACGTCCCGAAATCTTTTTTGTGAACCGACGCGGGGTGCATTCCACTGGCCCGCGCGCCGCAACGGGTCTGGCCTGGAGCCACGCGACGAACGCGATGTGGGCCAACCAGTTGAAGCAGGTGGAGATCTGGGCGACCGTCAACGATGGCGGAGCGGGCGAGGAACCGGCGCGGATGCGGGTCTTGAACCCCAACGACCTGATCCAGATGACTCATCTCCGAGGCGAGTTTTTCGAAGCAGACAGCCTCGCCAAGCTGAAGACGCTGATCAAATCGCCGACCCCGCGTATCATCGAGGTCGGCGCGAACATCGGCAATCACGTGGTATGGTACGCGCGGCACCTGGACGCCTCCCGGATTTATCCGGTGGAACCCAACCCGGACGCCATTGAAATCCTCGACCAGAATATTGCCGCCAACGGGATCACCCCCCGGATTGATCGACGCGGTATGGGCTACGGCGCGGGCAAGGATACCGGCACCTTTCGGACCCAAACCGATAATGCCGACAACCTCGGTGCGACCAGGCTGGTCGCTGATGAAAGCGGAGGGATCGAGACGCGGACGCTCGACGCGCTGATGGGGGATGAGGTCGTCGATTTCATCAAGATCGACGCAGAAGGAATGGAGCTGGACGTGCTGGAAGGCGCGCAGGCCCTTATCGCGCGTGACAGGCCCGTCATCTGGGTGGAGGTGCTGCGCGAAAACATGCTCGGCTTTGCCCAGACCTGGTGCCGGACAGCTGGTTACAAGATCGTCGACAGCACCCCTTACGTTCACACCATCGACTATTTCGCCGTTCCAAAGGATTGATATGGCCGACACAGCACTCTCCCGCAAGGATCGTCGCGCGCAGATCGCCAAGGCCGCCAAGGCCTATGGCATCAAGGGGCCGGAATCGCTGGATCTGCACGAAGCCTACAAGGCGTTGGGCCAGGATAACGTGATGCGCGCGGTGCAACTTGCGCATCCGATCACAGTCAGCCATCCGCGCAATGTGCATGCCTGGGTGGTCATGGGCGGCGCCGCTCTGGCACAGCGCGAAGGCGCGACCGCACAGGCGTTTTTTGAGCGTGCGGTCGATCTCTCTCCGAACGAGGTCGCCGCGTTGGTCGGGCTGGCCAAGGCGCATGTCTTGCAGGCCCAGCCTGAGGACGCGACCCGCTTCTCCGCCCGCGCCTTTGCGGCGGGTGCAACGGAAAAGGGTCTGGCGCGGCTCTATATGGAGCTGATGCGT